>ENA-OQLB01000057-OQLB01000057.1-human-gut-metagenome-genome-assembly--contig:-NODE-57-length-61676-cov-4.819672_pt1 | contig 61676 bp, 77 predicted proteins | sample MGYA00242656_ERZ504813 | MGnify/ENA primary metagenome ERZ504813 (study PRJEB26092, sample SAMD00036388) | human gut metagenome | host: Homo sapiens | study: EMG produced TPA metagenomics assembly of... | reverse complement strand
ATGTTCATCAGGTTCTCCGCTTCCTTGACGCCCTGGGTGGTGAGGCGTACGTATTCTCCGCCGGCATCCACAATACGTTTGGCCTGTGCCACACACGCATCGGTATCTTGCGTGGAGGTATTGGTCATGCTTTGTATGCGGATAGGATTGGAGCCGCCCATAGGGGTGGCTCCGATATTCACTTCTGATGTTTCCCGTCGGGAGTAATTGAATATATCCACGTTGTTAGTGATTAATCAGTTTACTTTATACTCGTATTTCACTTCTTTCAGGTCTTCGTTTGCTTTCACGATTTTCTTTTTCAGACCTTCTTTGTAAGCGGTAAAAGCTTCTGCCAGTTCATCGTTGCTCAAAGCGAGCATTTGCACTGCAAGGATAGCAGCATTCATCGCTCCGTTGATGGCTACGGTGGCTACCGGGATGCCCGGAGGCATCTGGATAATGGAATAAAGGGCATCCACGCCATCGAGGACGGAACCTTTTACGGGCACCCCGATTACGGGCAACGTGGTGTTGGCGGCAATGACACCGGGCAGAGCTGCGGCCATGCCGGCTGCGGCGATAATTACTTTAATACCGCGCTTACGGGCGCCTTTGGCAAATTCTTCTACTGCTTCCGGAGTGCGGTGGGCAGAGAGAGCGTTCATTTCGAACGGTACATGTAAATCATTGAGCAGTTGTGCGGCCTTTTCCATGACAGGAAGGTCGGAGGTGCTGCCCATAATGATACTGACAATTGGAGACATATTATTAGGGTTTAGCGATTAGAGTTTAGTGATTAATCGTTAATCAGTGCTTTGTATGCTTCTGCATCCAGCAGGCTGTCGAAGTCTGCGTCGGCGGCAGGTTTGATTTTGATGAGCCAGCCTTCGCCGTACGGGTCTTTATTTACCAGTTCCGGCTGTTCTTCCAAAGCCTCGTTTTGCTCTAACACTTCTCCGGCAACGGGCAAGAAGAGGTCGGAAATGGTTTTTACTACTTCGATAGTGCCGAATACCTCATCGGCTGCCAATGTTTCGCCTACTGTCTGGATGTCGACAAATACAATATCACCCAACTGTTCTTGGGCATAGTCGGTGATTCCTACATAAGCTACATCGCCTTCCTGGCGAATCCATTCATGCTCTTTTGTGTACTTTACATCATTAGGAAAATTCATAATCGTTAGTTTTAAGAGTTAATATTTAAAATAAGAATATGTTGAACAAACGGAATACTAATTTGCAGAACGGGTGCAGCACCAGCAGGGAGCAAATCAGCTACGGCGAAACCGCCCATTACCTCGCCCAGCGTATGGTGTTGGAGGATGATCCGCGCCGTACCCAACACGCCTGCGATGAGGATGAATATGCACAACCAACCACCGGATTGTATCCGAACAGGGCGCTGAAAGCAACCAGTCCGCCTATTATGCGCCGGCTCCTGCCATGTGTTCGCTGAGCTTCCACTTCAGGTTGACAATAACGCAGATTATCATCATGATGAGAGCGGCAAAAATAATTCCTGTCATATACCAGGGGATATTCAGCCGGTGCATCATGAGCAGGCAGAAGATGTAAGAGGTAATGGTCAGGATAAACGGTACATACCTTCGTTTCCGCTCTGCCAAATCGCCGGGGCCAAATCCGTTGATCTTACGGAAAAGGAAGATGGTCAGGTAGGCATAAGGATTGTAAAGCAGTACACCACTCCCAGTACGATTAACTTGTATTGCAGCGGCATGATCCGCAGGTACGAAAACACGAATAGAATCAGGAATGCCACGAAGGGAATGGAGAACGGTGTGAATATCACCGAAACCGCCTTGGCTGCCTGATGAGGGTTTTGTCAGTTATGATATGTTGTTGTTCTATGGCCATTTCTCTGGTTTTGCATTATCACTCTTTTGTCATTCCGCTGCCTTGTCCCTTTCTATCTCCTCAGCCTTGCCACCGGTATGTTTAGCTGCTGGCGGTACTTGGCTACGGTGCGGCGGGCAATCGGGTATCCTTTCTCTTTCAGGATTTCTGTCAGTTCATCGTCGGTATAGGGTTTTTTCTTATCTTCGCTGTCGATACATTCCTTAAGTATTTTCCGTATTTCCCGTACTGACATTTCTTCTCCGTCTTCCGTAACATATCCGTCATTGAAAAAGAACTTCAGCGGATAGATGCCGTAATTGGTCTGTACGTATTTGCTGTTGCTGACACGGGAGATTGTTGAAATGTCGAGTCCGGTGCGTTCTGCGACATCTTTCAATATCATGGGGCGGAGCAACGACTCGTCACCGTCGAGGAAGAAAGGGCGTTGCAGGTCGATAATGGCTTGCATGGTGGTCAGCAATGTGTTCTGACGTTGCTTGACGGCATCTATGAATCCTTGGGCGGCATCCATTTTCTGCTTCAGAAACATCATGGCCTCTTTGGACTCCTTGGACTGGTTGGCTTTGTTCCTGGTGTGTTCCTCTACCATTCGGTGAAATCGCGGCTCATGCGCAGTTCGGGAACATTCCGGTTGTTGAGCGTAAGGTTTATGGTGCCGTCGTCATACGTATCCACAATGAAATCCGGTACGATTTGTTGCAGGTTTTTGCCGATGGCCTCACCCAGCGATGCGCCCGGACGTGGATTCAGTTTGCAGATTTCGTTTATGGCTTGGCGGAAGGCTTCTTCTTCCAGTCCGAGCTTTTGTTGTATTTTGTCCCAATGTTTACGGGTGAAGTCTTCGTAACATTCGGAAATAATGGCTTCTTCGATAGAAAGCAACGGGTTGGGAGTGAAGTTTTGCTGCTCTATCTTGCGCCGTATCTGGATGAGGAGACACTCTTGCAGGTTGCGGGCTCCCAATCCGGCCGGGTCGAAATCCTGAATGATTTTCAGGGCTTCCTCCAACTCTCCGGTGGTGGCTTCAATGCCGGCGTAGATGGCAAGTTCGTCGCTGATGCTTTCCAGCGATTTACGTAACAGCCCGTCGTCATCCAATGATCCGATGAGGTATTCGGCCAGTTCACGCTGGTGTTCGGTGAGATTGCGTTCGCCCAGTTGTTCTTTCAGGGTTTCATAGAAAGAAGTGGTATCGGAGAAGGGAATCTCTTCGGCCTGCTCTCCTTTGCTGCGGTTGTTTTCCTGTAATTTGTAATCGGGTATATCATCTTCGGTGAGATAATCGCTCAAGGAGTCATAATCGGTGTCTCCGCCCTCTTCTGTACCGGAGTCTGCGTCGGGAGCATCGGAATACTCATCACCGGCAGTATCGTCCTTCCCCTCTTCCAGTGCGGGGTTTTCCAGAAGTTCGGCACGTACGCGATCTTCCAGCTCTATTGCCGGAAGCTCCAGTAGCTTTACTACCAGAATCTGCTGTGGTGACAGCGTCTGTATCTGCTGTTGCGCTTGAGTCTGTATCTGTCGGGAACCTTGTGCCATACTTTATACATTGTTTACTTGCTGCAAAGATAAGTTTTATCTCCGCACTTTTTGCAAAAATAGTGAATAGTTCGGGAACGAGAAATCTTCTCTTATTATATTTAACAAGAAAGACGCAGCTTGGTTGTGTCTTACTGCATATGAGTGGAGGTCGCTTCGGGAGTGAAATAGCATTAAAAGGCTTCTAATATGATATTAAAAGGCTTTTAATGCTATATTAGAAGCCTTTTAATGTAATCTCATCCTAAGGAAGAGAGGGACAGGGCATTGAACGCAATTCCGGTGACTAAGTAGTTCTTCTTTATACATGTTCGGGTTTTATCTTATCCTTTCAAATATTCTTCTTATCTTTGTGGTATAACTATTAAAAAAACAGAATATCATGTTTGCTAAAGAAACGTATGTACAGCGTCGGGCCCTACTGAAGAAAAATATAGGCTCAGGAGTGTTGCTGTTCTTAGGTAATGACGAGCAAGGGCTGCATTATGAAGATAACACTTTCCGTTACCGGCAGGATTCTACATTTTTGTATTATTTCGGTTTGTCCTTTGCCGCTTGTCGGCGATTATCGACATTGACGAGGACAAGGAGATTATTTTTGGAGATGAACTGACGATTGACCATATTGTCTGGATGGGTACACAGCCTACCTTGAAAGAGAAGAGCGAACGTGTGGGCATAACGGATGTGATGCCTTCCTCCGAGATAGTGAATTATCTGCACAAAGCGGTGCGTAAAGGACAGACGGTGCATTATCTTCCTCCTTACCGGGCGGAACATAAATTGAAACTGATGGATTGGCTGGGTATTCCGCCGGCACGACAGGAAGGATCCGTCCCTTTTATCCGCGCAGTTGTGGCGCAGCGTAATTACAAATCCGCCGAAGAGGTAGCGGAAATAGAAAAAGCATGTAATGTGACGGCCGACATGCATATTACTGCCATGAAAGTACTCCGTCCGGGCATGTACGAATATGAAGTGGTGGCGGAAATGAACCGGGTGGCCGAATCCAATAACTGCGAACTTTCATTTGCCACGATTGCCACGATCAACGGTCAAACCCTGCATAATCATTATCATGGAAATAAAGTGAAACCGGGAGACCTGTTCCTGATTGACGCCGGTGCGGAAGTGGAATCGGGCTATGCCGGTGATATGTCTTCTACGATTCCTGCCGATAAGACATTCACTCCCCGCCAGCGTGCCGTTTATGAAATTCAGAATGCTATGCATCTGGAGTCGGTCAAGGCGCTCCGTCCGGGCATCCCTTATATGAGCGTTTACGAACTTTCGGCCCGCGTTATGGTGGAGGGGATGAAAGAGCTCGGCTGATGAAGGGTAATGCGGAAGATGCTGTTCGTGAGGGTGCACATGCTTTGTTCTATCCTCATGGGTTGGGACACATGATGGGGCTGGATGTGCATGACATGGAAAACTTCGGTGAGATTTGGGTAGGTTACAACGGCCAGCCCAAAAGTACGCAGTTCGGCCGCAAAAGCCAGCGCCTCGCCATTCCTTTGGAGCCGGGCTTTGTGCATACCGTTGAACCCGGTATCTATTTTATCCCTGAACTGATAGACCTTTGGAAAGGCGAAAAGAAGTTTAAGGATTTCATCAATTATGATAAGGTGGAAGAATACCGCAACTTCGGCGGCATCCGCAATGAAGAAGATTATCTGATAACGGAAACCGGTGCGCGCCGTTTGGGCAAAAAAATACCGTTGACACCGGAGGAAGTGGAGGCTCTGAGGTAGTTGAAAGCTAAAGGAGCCGGATATTAAAAATTGAGAGTTGAAAGCCTGCCGCGCAATGATGCCGCATAGTAGCTTTCAACTCTCATTTTATTTAAGCGTGGAGCTCCAGTACAAATCGCGCCCCTTTGGTATAGCCGCTGTCCAGCGTGAGGCTGCCATTCATTTTGGTGGCAATGAGCGAACAGATAGGCAGGCCTAATCCGTCGCCTTGAGTCAGGTCTTTTACTTCGGTGAACGGCTTGAATATACTCTCGCGTTGCTCTTCGGGAATTCCGCAACCTGTGTCACTGATGATGAACTGATGTGTATGGGCACCGCGTTTTTTGAAATCCAACCATATCTTTCCGCCTGCCGGAGTGTATTCGGCGGAATTCTCCAGCAAATGTAGCAGGATACGTTCCAGATGCTCTGAATTGATTTTTACATTCAGTTTGGGAGCGTTTACAGTGAGGACCACATCTTCTTGTACTTTGCTTCTTATTTTGTCCATGACACTCTCGCAGAAAGTTGAAATGTTCTGTTCCTGTACTTCATAGGGCTCTGACAAACTGTTTTCCAACTCGGACAACTCTTGGATGTGACCGGAGAAAGTGCGTAATGCCTGTACGCCGGGCAACTGTGAGTCGAGCGTATCCAAGGTCGGTTCCATTTGGGCGGAAATGTTCTGAATGAATTTGGTTTTCAGTTCATTGTGCTCATTGGCAATGGCAATCGCCTTTTTTTGCTTGCGCGTCAGCATGATAAAACGCAATAATACGATTGCTCCTATTACTAATGCTGCCGCTAAGATGGCTGCCAATACGCAGAGTCCGATAATAATGTACTGTTTGGCGGAAAGGGAGTCGTCTTTCTCTTGGATGGTAGTCAGGCTCTCGTCATATTTCTTTTTCAATATATTCAGTTCGTCTTGTGCGGTGAGCGCTTTGACCGAATCTGTCCAGACAATGTATTTGTCATAGGTGCGGGCCACCAGTCCTGCGTTGTTTGCTTTGCGGGCAATGCTTATGAGGGTTTTGTAACATTCGTCCACCTTGCATAATTCTTTTGCCGTTTGTACTGTTCTATCAGTTTCTTGAAAGCCGCATCTCCTTGTGAGTTCATGCCGAAAGTATAATAATAGTTGGCTTGGGTATATAGGAAATCGTTGTTCAAGGAGTCGCTTTTGGCGGCTTGGGCTGTTTCTTCCAGCTTTTTCAGTTGTTCTTTGGCGCGGGCAGGGTTTTTGATGTTGATGTACATCTGCAGCCGTTCTTTATTGATGCGGAAACGCAGGTCGGGGAGGTTCTTTTTAAGTTTTTGCTCGCCGTTTCCTATCAGTTGCTCTGCATTGCGCAGTAACTCGAATGCTTCTTTATAATAGTTCTCGCGGTGATAGAGGGCGCTGGCATTGACGCCACATTCCACTGCCTGGGTGTATTTCTCCTGTGAAGCAAAGGAATTATAGGCTTGTAGGAACAGGTAGCGAGCCTTGATATATTCTTTTTTGGCAAGACTTTCTTGTGCTTGTTTCATTAATTCATCGGCACGATTTTGTGCATACGTTTGGGCACACAGACAGAAAAGTGCCGCAAAAAGTACTGTAATGATTCTTTTCATTATGCGTAAGTTTGTTTTATTTGCTTACAAAGTTAAGACTTCTTTGCTATGTTGTATGCAAAAGTCCATAATTTACCTCATTGTCAGATGGACCTCCGGCATCGGTTTTAGTATTTAAAGCTGCTGCCGCCCAAGAACTCCCTCAGTAAGGATGTCGGTGGAATTTCCTTGTCCTGTACCGGTGTAAAATATTTGATGAATTTCATGAGACGATAGGCTTCGGCATATTCAGGGCAGTTGCGTGGCACACTGGTGAGTATGGGCTCTGCATGGCAGCGCAATACGGCAAACTCAAACAGCAAGGCCGAGTTGAACATGACATCGGCATTTTCCTGATAGGGGAAGATCCATTTGTCCTCGCCGGCACGTACACTGGGCCAACGTGAAATGGTTTCTTGAGCTGAATATCCCCGGTAATTGAAGTCGCGATGATGCGGCGCAACAGACGGTTGTCCGTTGTGGGAATCCAGTTGTGGTCGTCAAGTGAGATGGTTGTCAGCGCGGAAACATAAATCTTGTATTTATCCTCGGCGGCTATTTGCGGGGTTAATTCCGGGTTCAGGCATGGATGCCTTCCAATATAAGAATGGTATGCTTGTCGATGCGCAGTTTGTCTCCTTTATATTCTTTTTGCCTAACGTGAAGTTGAACCGGGGCAGTTCCACTTCTTCTCCCCGAAGCAAGGCTTGCAACTGGCTGTTGAAAAGCTCGAGGTCGAGCATAGAGAGATTCATAATCATAATTGCCGTTTTCGTCACGCGGAGTATCTTCACGATCTACAAAATAGTTGTCCAATGAAATGGGATAGGGGCGCAGGCCGTTGGTCATCAACTGTACGGAGAGCCGTTTGCTGAAGGTCGTTTTCCGGAAGAGGAGGGACCGGAGATCAGGACAAGCTTTACGCGGTTCCCGTTTTCTCCCCGGTGATAGATTTCGTCGGCAATTTGGGCTATCTTCTTTTCTTGTAAGGCTTCGGCCACCTTAATCAGGTCGGTTGCATGGCCTTCCTCGCAGGCAAGGTTGAAGTCGCCCACATTGCTCAGCCCCATGATATAGTTCCAGCGCAGATGTTCTTTGAATACATCAAGCATCTTCTCTTGTTTTACTACATCTTCGAGTACGGCAGGGTTCTCTTTGTTGGGAATACGCAGCAAGAGGCCGTCGTAATATTTCACGATGTCAAACAGCTTGATAAAGCCTGTGCTGGGGAGCAAATTGCCGTAATAGTAGTCCACCGTATCTCCCAATGTATAGTAATAGGTATATATGGAGCCGGATGTTTCCAGCAGTTTCACTTTGTCGTTCATGCCCCGTTCGCTGAATACGCGTACGGCTTCGGTGGTATGACATTCGGTGCGGCGGAATGGAATATCTTCCGCTATGATTTCCTGCATCCGTCTTTTTATGGCCGATACGTCTTCCAGCTCAATGGGACGCCCGATGCGGAGATTGCAGAAATAGCCTTTGGATACGGGATGCTCCACAAACAGTTTTCCGTCCGGAAACAATTCATTGACAGCCTTGTACAGGATAAAGCAAAGCGAACGGACATATGTACGCATACCGGAAGAATCCCGTACATCCAGAAATTCGACGTCTTTATTGTTGTAGACCCGGAAATTGAGTCCTTCAGAACGGTTATTTACTTTGGCGCTGACTACCTGATAGGGAAAATTAAGATTAAAACCGTAATAAATATCCAAAAGTGAGCTTCCTATAGGGAATTCTTTATAAATATTATTATTTTTGCAACAAATTTGTAACATGTGTTTCATGATGTCTTTTTTTGAGGTGATTAACACGTTAAATATAGAACATAATAACAAATGACACAAAGAAACACTTTAACTAATTAAAGATGGAATATTCTTTTTATGATTTTTTAAAGCTGCTTGGCTCATTGGCGTTGTTCCTCTACGGAATGAAAATTATGAGTGAGGGACTTCAGAAATTTGCCGGCGACCGTTTGCGGAAGATTCTAACCGCTATGACAACCAACCGGGTGACCGGCGTGCTGACAGGGGTGCTCATAACAGCGCTTATCCAATCCTCTTCGGCAACTACCGTAATGGTGGTGAGTTTTGTCAATGCCGGGTTGTTAACCTTATCACAGTCTATCGGTGTGATTATGGGTGCCAATATCGGTACTACCGTTACGGCATGGATCATTTCAGCATTAGGATTTAAAGTAGACATCGCAGCTTTCGCCCTTCCTCTTTTAGCTTTTGGTATTCCTCTCCTCTTCTCTCAGAAAAGTAATCGTAAGTCTATCGGTGAATTTATTTTTGGTTTCTCTTTCTTGTTTATGGGGCTTTCTTATTTGAAGAACAACGCGCCCGATTTGAGTCAGAACCCGGAAATGCTGGCTTTTGTGCAGGACTATACCGATATGGGATATATATCCGTACTGCTTTTTGTGCTTATAGGAACAGTCTTGACTATGATTGTGCAGGCTTCTGCGGCAACAATGGCCATTACTCTTATTATGTGTGCGAACGGTTGGATCAGCTTTGAATTGGGGGCGGCCCTTGTTCTTGGTGAGAATATAGGAACGACTATAACGGCCAATCTTGCAGCACTTACCGGTAATACGCAGGCCAGGAGGGCTGCATTGGCGCATCTGGTATTTAATGTGTTTGGCGTTATATGGGTGTTGTGCCTGTTTATTCCTTTTACGCAGGGAGTGTCTTGGTTTGTGGATAATGTGATGGGCACTAAGGATCCTCCGTTGCCGTCTCATTTAAACTGTCGGCTTTCCATACATGCTTCAATATATGTAATGTGTTGATCCTGATATGGTTCGTGAAGTTTATAGAACGTACGGTCTGTGCCATTATTCCGCAGAAAGAACAGGACGAAGAATATCGCTTGCGTTTTATTACGGGCGGTATGCTTTCCACAGCGGAACTTTCTATTCTGCAGGCAAGCAAAGAAATTCACTTGTTTGCCGAACGTACTCATCGTATGTTTGGCATGGTACGCGATTTGCTGCATACCGATAAGGATGATGATTTCAATAAGCTGTTTAGCCGGATAGAAAAATACGAGAACATCAGTGACAGTATGGAGCTGGAGATTGCGAACTACCTGAACCAAGTGTCGGAAGGACGTTTGAGCTCTGAGAGTAAACTGCAGATCAGGGCTATGTTGCGTGAAGTGACGGAGATAGAAAGTATCGGTGACAGCTGTTATAACTTGGCGCGTACCATCAATCGCAAGCGGCAGGCGAATTTGGAATTTACGGAAAAGCAATATGAACACATCCATTTTATGATGAAGCTGACCGATGATGCTCTTGGGCAGATGATCGTGGTAGTGGAGCGCTCGGATCATCAGGCATCGATGTGAACAAGTCGTTCAATATTGAGAATGAAATCAATAATTACCGCAATCAGCTGAAAAACCAGAATATCCTTGATGTTAATAACAAGGAGTATGATTACCAGATGGGAGTTTATTATATGGACATTATTGCGGAATGTGAAAAGCTGGGAGATTACGTTGTCAACGTAGTGGAAGCCAGCAGTGATATAAAAGAAAAGAAAGCGTCTTAGGACGCTTTCTCAAATTCATCTTTGCCTACTCCGCATAAGGGGCATACCCAATCGTCGGGAAGATCTTCGAAGGCTGTTCCCGGTTCTATACCGTTTTCAGGATCGCCCTGTTCGGGGTCGTAAACGTATTCGCAAATGGTGCAGATGTACTTTTCCATAACTCTCTTTTGTTTAAATTTCCTCTTTGATAACAATTGAATTCATCTTTTTGTTTATTGTCCAAGTAAAAAAATAGTTTGGGAAAGGAATTTACCAAACCTATAAAAAGATTTAATAACATTTACTATATAAATTATTGTTGTACTTTTGCAATTCAATTTAAACCTAACGATTTGCATGACTGCAACAAGGATGATTTTTATCACGTCGGGCTCACTGACGATGAAGTGCGGAAGAGCCGTACAGAGCATGGTGTAAACCTTTTGACGCCCCCGAAGCGTCCCTCTTTGTGGAAACTCTATTTGGAAAAGTTTGAAGACCCGGTAGTAAGAGTGCTGTTGGTGGCTGCTTTCTTTTCTTTGATTATTTCCATGGTCGAGAATGAATATGCCGAAACCATCGGTATCATAGCCGCTATTCTATTGGCTACCGGCATCGGTTTCTTCTTTGAATATGATGCCAACAAAAAGTTTGATCTGCTGAACGCTGTGAATGAGGAAACCTTAGTAAAGGTTATCCGTAATGGGCGTGTACAGGAGATTCCCCGTAAGGAGGTGGTAGTCGGTGATATTATAATTTTGGAAACCGGTGAGGAGATCCCGGCCGACGGTGAGTTGTTGGAAGCCATTTCCCTGCAAGTAAACGAATCCAATCTTACGGGTGAGCCTGTTATTGCCAAAACCATTGTAGAAGCTGATTTTGATGAAGAGGCTACGTACGCTTCCAATCGCGTGCTGCGTGGCACAACGGTAGTCGACGGGCATGGAATGATGCGTGTGGAAGCGGTTGGCGACGCTACGGAGATTGGGAAAGTGGCCCGTCAAAGTACGGAGCAAAGCACCGAGCCTACTCCCCTGAACATCCAACTTACAAAACTTGCCAACCTCATAGGAAAAATAGGTTTCTCGGTAGCAGGTTTGGCGTTTGCCATCTTCTTTATAAAGGATGTGGTTTTGGTCTATGATTTTGCCTCTTTCCATACGTTTGAGCAATGGTTGCCTGCTTTGAAAGCTACTTTGCAATATTTTATGATGGCGGTGACTTTGATTGTCGTGGCTGTTCCTGAGGGGTTGCCTATGAGTGTGACGCTCAGCCTGGCGCTGAATATGCGGCGCATGCTTTCTACCAACAATCTGGTGAGAAAGATGCACGCTTGCGAGACGATGGGGGCGATAACCGTTATCTGTACGGATAAGACGGGTACGTTGACGCAGAACCTGATGCAGGTGTATGAACCTGACTTTTACGGACTGAAAAACGGAAGGGAAGTAGGGAGGATGATTTGAGTAAACTGGTAATAGAGGGTATCAGTGCCAATTCCACCGCTTTTCTGGAAGAAATGACACCGGGAGAGAAACCGAAGGGAGTGGGTATCCTACCGAGGTGGCCTTGCTTTTGTGGCTTGATAGTCAGAAACGTAATTATCTGGAACTTAGGGAGGGCGCGAAGGTGCTTGACCAGCTGACCTTTTCTACGGAACGGAAATTCATGGCAACTTTGGTGGACTCTCCTCTGATCGGAAAGAAAGTCCTTTATGTGAAGGGAGCACCTGAAATCGTATTGGGAAAATGCCGGGATGTACTGCTGGACGGCAAGCGGGTGGATGCTGTGGAATATCGTTCTACTGTGGAGGCCCAGTTACTGAAATACCAGAATATGGCGATGCGTACGCTCGGTTTTGCTTATAAGATAGTAGATGATGATACGGCGAAAGATGATTGCGTGGCTTTGGTGGCGGGGAATGACCTGTCTTTTCTGGGTGTTGTGGCAATCAGTGATCCTATACGTCCGGATGTGCCTGCTGCTGTTGCAAAATGCCAGTCGGCAGGCATTGGCGTCAAGATAGTGACGGGAGATACACCGGGTACGGCTACTGAAATTGCGCGGCAGATTGGTTTGTGGAAGGAGGAAGATACTGAGCGGAACCGTATTACAGGTGCTGCTTTTGCCGAGTTGACGGATGAAGAGGCTCTTGACAGGGTATTGGATTTGAAGATTATGTCACGTGCCCGCCCTACCGACAAACAGCGTTTGGTCCAGCTGTTGCAGCAGAAAGGTGCGGTGGTGGCTGTGACGGGAGACGGTACTAATGATGCTCCGGCTTTGAACCATGCACAGGTAGGTCTGTCTATGGGAACAGGGACATCTGTTGCCAAGGAAGCAAGTGATATAACATTGCTGGATGACTCGTTCAACAGTATCGGTACGGCTGTGATGTGGGGGCGTTCGTTGTATAAGAATATCCAACGTTTCATCGTATTCCAGCTGACAATTAATTTTGTGGCATTGTTCATTGTGCTGCTTGGCTCATTGGTGGGTACTGAACTGCCATTGACCGTAACACAGATGTTGTGGTGAATCTGATTATGGACACATTTGCCGCTTTGGCTTTGGCATCTATCCCTCCCAGTGAAAGTGTGATGAAAGAGAAACCCCGCAAAAGCACTGATTTCATTATAACTAAATCCATGAGAAATTATATTCTTGGTATGGGAATGGCTTTCCTGATATTGCTCATGGGAATGTTATTCTGGTTTAATAATGAAGAGAATGGTATGACGCCGCAGCGCTTGACCATCTTCTTTACCTTCTTCGTCATGTTGCAATTCTGGAACCTTTTCAATGCAAGGGTATTCGGAACGTCGGATTCTGCCTTTAAAGGGATCTCCAGATCTTACGGCATGGAGTTGGTGGTACTTGCTATTTTGGGAGGCCAGTTCATTATTGTGCAGTTCGGTGGAGCGGTGTTCCGTACGGAACCACTTGATTTCACAACCTGGATGATAATTATAGCTTCTACTTCTTTGGTATTATGGGTGGGCGAAGGCATCCGTCTTGTCCGACGTTTCATGCAAAAATAGGGTGATGAAAAGAAAAGGAATCAAAAATCTTATAGTTGACTTTGGCGGTGTACTGATTGATTTGGACCGTCAGCGTTGTTTGGAGAATTTTAAGAAACTGGGATTGCCGGATGTGGAGCATGCTCTTGACATATATCATCAGCAGGACTTCTTCCAGCATTATGAGAAGGGGCTTATTTCCAGTGCCGATTTTCGGAATGTGATTCGGGGGAAGATAGGCAAGGACGTTGCTGATGCCCGGATTGATGCCGCATGGAACAGTTTCCTGGTGAATATACCGACCTGCAAATTGGATTTGTTATTGGCTTTGCGTAAGGATTATGTGGTATATCTGCTGAGCAATACTAATGAAATTCATTGGAACTGGTCTTGTGAGCATGCTTTTCCCTATAAGACATTTCGCGTAGAAGATTATTTTGAGCACATTTTCCTCTCCTACGAGATGAAAATGGCAAAGCCGGATGAAGAAATCTTCCGGAAAGTGCTGGATGAGGCGGGTTTGGATCCGAAAGAAACCTTCTTTATCGATGATTCGGAAGCCAACTGTATAACGGCCCGGTCATTGGGCATCTCCACCTATACTCCAAAAGCCGGCGAGGATTGGAGTCATTTATTTAAGTAAACCGACAGGATAGGGTGAGCATGCAGTTACACACTGAAATATCCGGTAAGGAGCTCCTGCCGAATGTAGCTACCATTGGCTTTTTTGACGGAGTGCATCGGGGGCATAGGTTCCTGATAGAACAGGTATGCGGAGCTGCGGCTGTACGTGGGCTTGCTTCATCGGTTATTACTTTTCCGGTGCATCCCCGCAAAGTAATGCACCCTGACTTTCACTCCGAGTTGCTCACCACTTGTGACGAGAAGACCGCTCTGCTTGCCGATACCGGCATAGATAATTGCATCATGCTTGATTTCACACCTGATTTAGCCCGTCTTTCGGCCAAACAATTTATGGCTGTATTGAAAGGTGACTATCAGGTGCAGGCTTTAGTGATAGGCTACGACCACCGTTTTGGGCATAACCGCAGCGAAGATTTTGATGATTATGTGCGTTACGGGCAGGAATTGGGAATGGAGGTGATATTGGCGCAGGCCTATTCCAATAATGAGATGACCGTCAGTTCCTCGCTATTCGCCACCTTTTGTTGGAGGGAGATGTTTCGGAAGCAGCCAACTGTCTGGGCTATCATTTTTTTCTGAACGGTACGGTTGTAAACGGCTATCATGTGGGGCGTAAGATAGGTTTCCCGACTGCCAATCTATGTGTCAATGATCCTGAGAAGCTGGTTCCTGCCGACGGGGTGTATGCTGTTAATGTCTTTCTCGGCGAGGCGAAGCATACAGGAATGTTGAGTATTGGTTACCGGCCTACATTGAATAATGGTCTGGACCGTAGCATTGAGGTGCATATTTTCCATTTTGATGCTGATATTTATGATCAGCCCATGCGGATATCTTTCATCCGCCGTACCCGGCCTGAATTGAAATTTGATTCCATTGAGGAATTGATCGAACAGCTTCATAAGGATGAAGCGGAAATCACTGCCATTCTTTCATTACAATAATACTCCCTGCTGTTTCATTTTTTAGGATACTCTTTGTATGTTTATTGAAGAACATGCCTTTTTTATTGTTTTTCGATAAATATATCTCGTTTTTCTTTGTACTTTCAAAAAAAGCTTTTTTATTTGCATATCGAAAAACGATAAATTCTTATTGAAAAACAAGATTTGAGATAAGAATAAATATGGATTACAAAAGAGCATACGGTTATGAAAAAAGCATTTATGAGTATTACGTTGTTGGTGTTGTCGCTTTCCATGGTGATGATGTTGTTAATGGGAGTTGTTACGGACGCTTAACGGGTTCGCAGGAAAATGTGTATCTTTACACGCTTTTTGAAAAGAAAGGAACGATGAAGACAGCGATAAAATTAGTTTTGGTTTATTTTGTGATGCAAATTCTGGCTGCATTGCTGGCGATGCCTTTCGCCATGCTTTATTCTTATGCGGTCAGTGGAACGATAGATGGGGCAAATACCATTGCTTTGGCTCCGAGTATGTTATTGGGATTTGTCGGCATGGGGGGCTATCTATGGAAGAAGGGCTATCTGAAAGATGACGGAAAGATGTGGTCTCCGGTATCAGTACCTTATCTGGGTTGGAGCATCATTATCGGTTTCGCCACTATTTTCTTGATTGATTTTGTAATGTCCAAGTTGTCTTTCCTTCCGGATTGGCTGGGCAATACGTTTGACCTGCTGCAATCGGGCTGGTTGGGAATCCTCTGCATATCGGTGTTGGGCCCTATTCTGGAGGAGATGTTGTTTCGCGGGGCAATCACGAAAGTGCTGCTGCGAAAGTACAATCCGGTAAAGGCTATTATATTGTCGGCGCTTATCTTCGGGATTTTTCATATTAATCCGGCACAGGTAGTGGGCGCCACGTTGTCGGGCATCTTGTTTGCCTGGCTATATTATAAAACGGGCAGTCTTGTTCCCGGAATTTTAATACATATCTTGAACAATGGTTTGTCGGTATTCCTCAGCTTGCATTATCCTGATGTGGAATACACGTCCGATTTATTGGGAGAACCCGCTTACTGGATATGTCTGGCAGGGGCGGTAGTGCTGTTTGCAGTCTCTTATAGAGTGATGAATTCTTATCGGTTACCGGACTAATACAACTTTTGAAATATGAAAAGAAGGCTGAACATTCTTTGTGTGATCGTAGTACTTGTATTAAGTTATTCGATTTTTGAAACCGCCTACTATTTTGTTGTAGGGGTGAAGGCCGGCTTGGAAGCCGGTATAGAGAGTGACACTTCCGCAGAAAACCAGAGGGAACTGATAAACATGAAGTATATCAGTCTCTTGCCGGAACATCTTTCTGCGACGGGTGAGAACGGTTTTTTCCAGGATTCTGTCTATAATGAGAAGAGCGGAAAGTATGTGCCTGTTTCTTTCAATTCAATGGTGGTCAGCGTAGATACGAAGTCTGCTGCTTGGAGTCAGGTAACATTTACCCTATTGAATTTAGCGCATATTTGTATTTGCGTTTGGGCGATTATACTTTTTGTCCGTCTGGTGGTTTCCATTAATAAGTCCGATATATTTAATTGGAGGAATGTCCGTCGCCTGCGCTTTCTGGGGCTGGCATTAATCATCAGTTTCTGTACGGAGGTTCTTCCGGCTTATCTCACTTATAGGAATGTGGGGGAAGTCTTTTCTGTTCGCGGTTATGAGTTAGGCCTTTCGGATATGGTGAATACCACGACACTAGTATTGGGAATTTCTACCTTGATTGTGGCTGAGGTGTTTGCTATCGGCCTGAAGATGAAAGAAGAGCAGGAGTTGACTATTTAACCTGATATTGAGGAAAAGAAGATGATTATAGTAAACCTTGACATAATGATGGCCCGAAGAAAAATATCTTTGGGAGAGCTGGCGGAGAAGATTGATATTACACCGGCAAACCTTTCTATTCTGAAGACCGGTAAAGCGAAAGCCATTCGTTTTTCTACGTTAGAGGCAATCTGCAGGGCGCTGGACTGCAACCGGGGGACATATTGGAATATGTGGAGGGAGATGAAAAGTGATTGGACATAGGCAGAAGAACAAAAGGGCAAACCTGTGATTTCCTTACACCTATTTATATATATAGAATGTGGCCTTCTGTTCTTCTGTCCGGGAGATTGCAGGTTGCTCAGGCATTAGCATTTTTTGCCTTGAACGCCAGCGCATACATCCGCATCTGCTTCACCATGGAAAGCAATCCGTTGCTGCGTGTGGGCGAGAGATGCTCTTTCAATCCTATCTTGTCTATAAAGTAAAGGTCTGCATCCAGAATCTCGTCCGGGGTATGTCCGGAAAGTACTTTGATGAGAAGCGAAATAATCCCTTTCACTATTAGCGCATCGCTTTCGGCTTGGAAAATGATCCTGCCGTCCTTCTCATCTGCTTGCAGCCAAACGCGGCTTTGGCAGCCTTCAATCAGATTTTGCTCTGTCTTGTATTTATCATCAAGCGGTTCCTGTTCATTTCCTAAATCGATGAGGAGCTGATAGCGGTCCATCCAATCGTCGAAATCACTGAATTCGGCAATTACTTCATCTTGTACTTCATTGATACTCATAATAATTTATCTTTAGTATTTATTTCTCTTTATAGATAACTTCCATAATGGTTTGGCCCACCGCTTTCAGGGTGTTGCGGTCAATTCCGTCCATATCATCCTTCAAGGTGTGCCAGTTTTCGTAGAATCCGGTTTCCTCACTGCACTGGATGATGTCGATAGTGGGAATACGTGCATTGCGGTTGACAAAAAGGTGGTCGTCCGTTACGGTGTTCCCTCTTTCTTTTACGAAATACCGTCCGTAACCCAGGTTGTTGGCTGTGTTCCATACTTTCCGGTTGATGCCTTTGGCAAATTCTTCGGAATAACCTTCGTAGAGGAAGGTGGCGTCTTTGGCCCCCACCATGTCAAGAAGAATACCAAACGTGCGTTATATCCTTGCACATGAGGATTCTGGGCCCAATACTGCGAACCAAGAGCCCATTGCTCCTCCTTATGTGTGCCCTCATAAGACTGGTGAGGGCCGTAGTCTTCGGCATCCACCAATACGATATCAATGCCCAGTTCCGGTTGTTGCTTGTGAAGCTGGCGGGCAATTTCGAGCAATACGCCTACGCCGCTTGCACCGTCGTTGGCGCCGAGGATGGGTGTGTGCCGGTTCTTTTCATCGGGGTCGGCATCTGCCAGGGGCGGCTGTCCCAGTGCGAGAGAAGCAAGATGCGTTTTTTCGTTTCGGGTTTGTAGCTGCCGATGATGTTGCGGGCTTTCAGCAATGTGCCGTCATAGGCTATTAAATCTACTTGCTGGCTGTATACGGTGGCTCCGAACTGCTCCAGTTTCTTTACGAGATACTCTCCGCAGGCTCTATGCGCTGCCGTATTGGGTACGCGCGGGCCGAAATCCACCTGTGCCTTGACATACTGATAAGCGCTGTCCGCATCAAACTGGGGGACGTTGACTGTGCTTTGGGGCTGTTTGCCTTCGCTGTCCGCGTTGTTTCTGCTTTTATTGCTGCATGCCACCATAGCTACGAACAACAGTAGGAATAGTGGGATAATTGTATAATTCCGTTTCATTCTTTGTGAGTGTTAAAACTTAGTTTCACTTCTTTTTTCCCGACTTCCAGCGTGACCTGTGCGCCGTTGATCATCGGCACATTCATTGTGACGTGTCCCACCGGAAAGCCGAAGCATATGGGGTAATCATATTCTTTTACCAGATCGGCCAGTGCGCCATACAAGTCTTTGCCTAAAGACATATTCTCCTCGTATTCGGTGAACTGTCCGATGATCAGTCCGGACAGCTTCTCAAGTATGCCGCCCAGTTTCAGGTTGTACATCATGCGCTCCACTGCATGGGGACGCTCTCCTATGTCCTCGATGAAGAGTATCGTGCCTTCTGCCGGAATGTCATAAGGTGTGCCTCGCAGACCGTAAAAGACGGATATGTTTCCTCCCCGGAGTATTCCCGTTCCCTCGCCTTTGTGGTTGAGCTTATGGGCAGGCAGGTATAGCCGAACGCTGTCTCTTCTTGCAGCTTGTTGCCGAACAGAATATCTTTCAGAGCCAGGGTGCAGAAATCATCTTCCGGTTCTACGGTAAGATGACGCGCCATTGGAGCATGCAGCGAGGCAAAGCCGTTATGCTGGAATACATTATGCAGGGCTGTGATGTCGCTGAAGCCGATGAGCCATTTGGGGTGCTGGCGAAAGTTGGTGAAGTCGAGCTTCCCTATCAGATGCACAGCGCCGTATCCGCCGCGGCTACAAAGGATGATTTTGGCTTTCTCGTCGTCCATAGCTTCTTGTAGGTCTTTCAGTCGCTGCTGTATGCTTCCTGCATAGGTTCCATGTGCACTTCCCGCATGTTTGGCGGTGACCACTTCCAGTCCCCATGATTTCAACCGTTTCTTGGCTCCTTTCAGGAAGGACTTGTCAATCTTGCTGGAAGGAGAGAGGATTATCACCCGGTCTCCCTCATGCACGTATGGCGGAAAAATGAGACTGTTCATATATTGATCTGTATTTATGGCAAAAATACACAATTCACCACAGAGGACACAGAGTTTCGCAGAGTTTTTTTCTTTTATATCATATTCGGGCATAAGGACGAAAGAACAAATATCTGTTGTGTTGCATAATCGGTATCTGTCTGCATGGTTTATGTCCTTATGCTCCTTTGTCTCAAAGGAAACGCTGCTCTTTTGTCTCGATTCTGTCAAAATGATATTAAACATAGAAAATAAAATAAGGTGTAGCGTTTATTTTCTCGGCATTTTTTTAGATATTTGCTAAAAATCTAACGTTATGGAACCTATTCGGAACTTTGATCAATTGACCTCCCACCTGAAAACCTTGAATAAGAGGAAGCGCATTGCCGTAGTTTGTGCTGATGACCCCAATACTGAATATGCCATATCCCGCGCTTTGGATGAAGGTATTGCGGAGTTTCTGATGATTGGCGATTCGGCTATTCTGGAAAAATATCCTACCCTGAAGAAGTATCCTGAGTATGTGCGGACTTTGCATATCGAGGACAAAGATGAAGCCGCACGCGAAGCAGTGCGCATCGTGCGTGAGGGTGGCGCGGACATTTTGATGAAAGGCATAATCAATACAGACAACCTGCTCCATGCCATTCTCGACAAAGAGAAGGGCCTGCTGCCCAAAGGAAAGATTCTGACGCACCTTGCTGTAATGCAGATTCCCACCTATGATAAACTGCTGTTTTTTTCGGATGCCGCTGTCATTCCCCGGCCCACTCTGCAGCAGCGGATAGAGATGATTTGGTACGCCATTCATACCTGTCGCCATTTTGGTATCGGGCAACCGCGCATCGCCCTTATCCATTGTACGGAGAAAGTGAGCGCCAAGTTTCCCCATTCGTTGGACTACGTCAACATTGTAGAACTGGCCGAAGCCGGCGAATTCGGGAATGTCATTATCGACGGCCCGCTGGACGTAAAGACATCCTGCGAGAAGACGAGCGGTGACATTAAGGGCATCGTGTCTCCCATCAATGGGGAGGCTGATGTATTGATTTTCCCGAATATAGAATCGGGCAATGCCTTTTATAAGGCCGTTTCCCTTTTCTCCCATGCCGATATGGCAGGTTTGCTTCAGGGGCCTGTCTGCCCGGTGGTGCTGCCGTCGCGCAGTGACTCCGGCTTGTCCAAATATTACAGTATCGCCATGGCATGCCTCACCTGCTCCGGTGTTGCAGATGAAGGACACGCCATGACCGTAGGAAACAAATAGCAGATATATAAATGAAAATACTCGTCATCAACCCCGGTTCCACTTCGACCAAGATTGCCGTATACGAGAACGATACTCCCCGTCTGGTGCGTAACATCCGCCATACGGTGGACGAACTGTCCTCTTTCTCACACATCATCGACCAGTTTGAGTTCCGCAAGAACCTGGTGCTGAAAGAGCTGGAGGCTGATAATATTCCTTTTGAGTTTGACGCCATAGTGGGACGCGGCGGACTGCTGAAACCGATACCGGGCGGCGTATATGAGGTGAATGATGCCATGCTGGATGATATTCTGCATGCCATGCGCACCCACGCCTGCAACTTGGGATGCCTCATAGCTTCCGAACTTGCCGCACTGCTTCCCGGTTGTCGTGCGTTCATAGCCGATCCGGGCGTTGTGGATGAGCTGGATGAGATAGCCCGTATCACAGGGTCTCCTCTGATGCCCCGCATCACTATCTGGCATGCGCTGAACCAACGCGCCATTGCCCGCAGATATGCGGCCGCACAGCATGTCAGGTATGAAGACCTGGATCTGATTGTTTGCCACTTGGGCGGTGGCATATCTGTCGGTGTCCATCATCATGGCAAGGCTGTCGACGTCAATAATGCGCTTGACGGCGAAGGACCGTTTTCGCCGGAGCGTGCGGGGACACTTCCGGCAGGACAGTTGATCGACCTTTGTTGCTCCGGCCGCTACACAAAAGACGAACTTAAAAAGCGTATCTCCGGGCGTGCCGGTCTGACGGCCCATCTGGCACGACAGATGTTCCTGCCATCGTCCGCCGGATAGAAGAGGGGGACAGGCATGCCGGGCTGGTACTGGATGCCATGATTTATCAAATCGCTAAAAGCATCGGCGCGGCTTCAGTTGTGTTGTACGGCAAGATAGACGCCATTCTTCTGACGGGTGGCATGGCACATTCCGATTATATTATTTCCCGGCTGAAAGAACGTATCTCGTTCCTTGCACCGGTGCATGTTTATCCGGGTGAGGACGAAATGGAGGCATTGGCATTGAATGTGCTTGGAGCATTGAGGGGGGAACTGCCGATACAGGTATACAAATAGATTTATACTGCCCATGATTTGAATGAGATACCTATACCAAATTTATACCCTTCTTTGGTATGCCTTGTTCCACCCTTTGGTACTTGTCCTACCAGCCTAAGGAACACGTTGTACCTACGGCTGGTACATTCCGTACCAACCGTAGGTATTCTCCAAACCCTCCGAGCTTATCTGCATAGCTCCCGGAGCGTAAGAAAACGGGCCCCTTGACTATCATCATATCTCCTTTTGCTCACTTCATAAAAAGAAGGAGCAAAGTCCCCCCGACTTTGCTCCTTACAATCTTTTTACCGTAATAACTAATACAAAGAAAACGTCATTAATCAAAGAATATACCTTTGTATCATTTAGAAGTTATTCCCTCCGGCATCCCACCAAAGGCGCGTGCCACCGTTGTCTGCACCGCCCAGCTTGCTGACTAAGGCGTCATATAGAGCTTTGTTGTCCGTCTTGTAGTCTTGGTTGAAAAAGACACGGCGAATCATGATGTCTGTATTAATGGTGTTACTGCTATTGTTCACAGCAACCTTGAAGAGCTCCGGATAGCCTGTGCGGCGTTGTTCGGCCCATGCTTCACAACCTTCCGGATAGAGTGCCAGCCATTTTTGGGTGATGATCCTCTCCAATTTCTTTTCAAGAGTAGCGCTTTCATCCCATTTCGGAGTGATGTCCGTTGCAAGGGCAGCATCGAATTTCTTGTTAAACGCATCTACATAGGCTGCAGGTTTGTTGGTGTTTTCAAGATATTCACTGACGCCGCTGGCATCCCATTGTGCGAAAGAGACGGTGATGCCCTGCTTATAGCAGTTCTCTACATTCTCGGACGTGTAATTTCTCAAGGCTGCTTCTGCACGCAGGAACCATACTTCGGCAGCACTCATGACGATGATTTTACTGCCGGTTGTGATGGTGGTCTGAGAGTGGGTGGAGTAGCGGTTGTCGCTACGCCTGTTCCCTGGCGGACGCCTTTGTATTCACCTTCGATGCTGTTTAGCTGTTTCACACCGGCAACTTCCTTAATAATGTTTCCCTCTTTGTCCCTGCCGTCTTGTGCGAGGTTGAAGTAGGATTTGATGCGAGGGTCGTTATAGCCTTTCAGGTACGACTCCAAACTTGCATTCATATATACTTCGCTCCAGCCGGCAACACCACCCAGCGGGTTGCGGATGCCGTATTGCCCCACTGTTTCGTTAGCAGTTTCCAGTACGCCGCCGTTCTTGGAGTCCAAAGCTGCCTTGGCTTGTTCTTCTGCCAGCGCGGGAGCCACATTGGATACACGCATGGCAAGACGCAAGCGCAGGGAGTTGGCAAATTTCAGCCATTGTGCGGGAGTGCGTTTGCCTTCAGGCATCATGAAGTCGGCGCTTTCAAAAGACACGCCGCCCTTATAGTCTTTCAATATATTTACCGCTGTGGCGAGGTCTTCAAAGAAGCGTTTGTAAACTTCTTCTTGTGACTGTGGCTTTTGGTCGGCGGTTCCGAATCCGTCGTAAAGGATTGGACCGTAATAGTCGCTTACCCGGTGAAGGTTGCCACTTTAAGGATTTTGGTGATGGCGTGGTACAGAGGCCATTCCTTTTCTGTGTTCAGTTTCTCGGCATCGGCGATGGAAGGCATGACATATCCGTAGGTGTACACCCACATGGCACTTGTCCAACCGTTATTCAGGTTGTAGGTGGAGTTGTTTGCATTGAACGCGCCGTTCATGTCGTGGAAATATCCGCAGAACATATCGGCAGCCAGGTTCTGTATGATTTGATATTGCCAGTCGGTCCCGTTTACACCGGTCTGGTAGATGATGCCTTTCTGAATGGTGGAGAAGGGTACGAGGTTGGTTTGATTGTCGTACTTCTGTAATTCGTCTGTATAGCTCCGTCGGTGCTGTTGAAGTCGGTAAAGTTATCGGTACAGGATGAGAAACTCAGGAGTCCGCCGAGGAGTAATGCGGTTGTATATTTTATCTTATTCATATCGTTCGGGTATTTAGAAAGTGAATTTAATGTTGAATCCGATGTTTCTTGTTGAAGGCATGCCGAAGGTGTCCAGACCTTGGTTGTCATTGCCCACTGACATTGTTGCATCCGGATCGAACGGGGCGTCTTTGTAAATGAAGAACAGGTTGCGTGCCACCAACGAAAGGTCTACGCCTTTGATGAATCCGGTCTTTTCGAGCATCCGTTGCGGGAAGGAATAACCCAATGAGACTTCACGCAGGCGGATGTTCGTTCCGTCGTAGCGGTAAAATTCGGTTGTGCCGTTGCCGCGGTCGCCCACCATTTGATAGAACTTCTGCACATCGCTGATCTTGTGTCCTTCCAGCATATAATGACCTGCGTTGCGGGCGTCACCGGTTGCTTTGCTTACCCCTGCATAGTCCAGTCCGGCTTGTGTCAGTGAAATAACGTCGCCGCCTACGCGTGTGTCAATCAGGAAGTAAAGGGAGAAGCCTTTGTAGGTCAGAGTGTTGCTCCACCCCAGCGTCCAGTCGGGATTGAAATTACCGATCTTGGCGGCCTTGTCCGTAGTGACCTGTGGCAGTCCGGCCTTTGCATTGGGTTTGCCGTCTTTGTCTGTTTCGGGTTCCAGCAGGATTTTGCCGCTTTCGTCGCGTACAAATACGTTGCCGTAAATATCGCCCAGCGAACCGCCTTCTACGACCATCATCTTATAAGGCATGCTTACGTTGCCCGATGCGTATTGGAAGTTGGGTGTGCCACCCAGGGAAACAATCTTATTCTTGTTGGTGGCGAAGTTGAACTGTGTTTTCCAACGGAAGTCATCGTTCATCAACGGAGTTGCGCCTAAGGTGATTTCAACGCCTGTGTTGCGGATTTTACCTGCATTTATCCAGCGGTAAGGACGTTGCTCGGCTGTGGTGTTGACGCGAATCAACTGGTTCTTGGTATCGGTGCGGTAGAACGTGAAATCAAAGTCCAAACGGCTGTTGAAGAATTTCCATTCGGTACCTACTTCGATGGAGTTACTGATTTCCGGTTTCAGGTCTTCCGCAAAGTAATAGTCGATAGGCTGCACCACACCGCCTGCCGTAATTGTCTGTGCCGGACTGGTGATGCCGATAGGAAGGTCGTTACCTACTTGTGCCCAGGAAGCGCGCACTTTGCCGAAGCTGATCCATTCCGGCAGGTTGAGAGTCTTGTTGATAATCCATGAAAGGCCGACTGACGGATAGAAGAATCCGGAATTTTCGCTCTTGGTATTGGCAAGCGTGGAGGACCAGTCGTTGCGTGCGGTAACATCCAGGTAGATACTCTCTTTCCAACCGATCTGAGCCGTTGCGAATAAGGATTGGATGGTACGCCTTTGGTTGCTGTCTCATCAATGAATGAAGTGCCTGCACCGCCCAGGTTCATGTTGGGGACTGTGAATACATTGGCTTTGTATAAACCGGACTTACCGGAATCAAGGCTTAAGGAATTCACTTTTGTGGTATTGATGCTGCTGCCTATGGCTGCATTCAAAGTCCAGTCATTCCATGTCTTGTTGAACATAGCCATAACGTCACCGTAAATCATGAAATCCTGACGGTTCATTTTGATGTAACGTCCGTTTTGATGTGCCACATCGGCTGCTGTGCCGGCATACATCTTCTGTTCGTAATTGTCATTGATATAGTCCACGTTGCCACGAGCCTGAATGCTGAACCAGTCGTTTATTTTCAGGTTGGCGCTTAATGCGGCCAATGTGCGGAAACGCTTGTCATTGCTGGTAACCCTGTTGGTCAGCCAATAAGGGTTCTGGTTGAACCCGTTGATGTCCGTATACCAGTTTTGCAAGGGCATGGCTCTGTTTTCATCATATTTTTCGAATCCGTTGTTGTCACGATAGGCGCTGAGGTCTTCGCCGCGCGGGAAAGTGTACAACCCTACCAATGGGTTCATGTAGTAACCACCGGAAGTGGGGCGGTTCTTGATTTTCTGAGTCATCAGGTTTACGTTGGCGTCCAAGGTCAGGCGGTCATTGAACAGAGAAGCCGTTTCGCGGAAAGTGATATTGTGCTTTTGCAGCTTATTCACATCGACTATGCCTTTGGCGGTCGTGTTGGCGTATGAGAAGTAGGTTTGCATTTTCTCTTTGCCTGTCATGATAGATAATGAGTTGGTTGCGGTAACTCCATTGCTGAAATAGTCGTCTACATTATTGTAGGCCTTCAAATTCTTATCTTCGGTTCCCCAACTGGTTGCACCGCTTGCACCGTATCTGTCTTGGAATTCGGGCAGGCAGATGGCATGGTCTACGGTGAGGTTGGAGTTGAATACGATGCGCTGCATACCGGCTTTTCCTTTTTTGGTAGTAATCAGGATTACACCGTTGGCGGCTTGAGACCCGTAGAGGCTGCTGCGGAAGCGCCTTTCAGGATGCTCATGCTTTCAATATCGTCCGGGTTTAAGTTGGAAATACCGTCGCCGGAGTCGCGGTTGCCGGCGTCGTTGTTGCCACCCATGGCGGAGTACGCCTGTTCGGCCACGCTGTTCAGCATGGGTACACCGTCGATGACGTATAGCGGTTGGTTGTTTCCGTCGGCGTTGGCAGAACGGATACCGCGGATGGAAACTTTGGCAGAGCCGCCTAAACCGGAGGCGTTGCGGGTGATAGACACACCTGCTGTTTTGCCTGCCAGTGCGTTAATCATGTTGGGATCTTTGGCGCGGGTCAGCTCATCACCGCCTACCTGCTGGGTGGAATAAGTAAGGGAGGCTTCCTTTTTCTTGATACCCATAGCTGTTACAACAACGGTCTCCAATGCCAGGGCTTCCTCTTTCATTTGGACTTTCAGCGATGTCCGGCCGTTAAGTGCAATGCTTATGGGTTCATAGCCGATATAGGAAATAACCAAAGTGGCATTGGCTGGTGCATTGAGGGTGAATTCACGTCCAGATTGGTAATGATGCCGTTGGTTGTTCCTTTCTCCAGAATGTTTGCGCCGATGATCGGTTCGCCTTTAGAGTCTGTGACGACACCTTTTACGGTGACTCTCTCTTGTTGCACTCCGTCAGTGTTTTCGGTGTTTTCGCTTTTCTTGGTCAGAACGATGTTTTTGCCTTCCATTACATATTTGATGCTTGTTCCTGCAAAGACTTCATCCAGAAGTTCGGCTACCGACTTGCCTTCTGCTTCTACATTGACAGTGCGGCGTACATCTACGCTTTTTTTGTTGTACACAAATAAATACTCTGTTTGAGATTCAATTTGGGAAAGCACCTGTCCCACTCTCAACTGGGAGCTGGGGATATTTACTTTGGCATTTTGAGAGTAACTATTCCCGCAGTATGCTTGGAATGTTACAAACAGAAGAAGGAATAGTGTGATCTTCATAGCGCGCAATAATTGCTTAATTTCAAAACTTTTTGAACAAAAGCCCATTCAAAGAAATTTTTCTCATATCTTTGTCACTGTGTTAAGTTAATAAATTGATTAAGGTCGATTTTTGACTGTTTCGGATCGGAAAGTATGGGGGTACTTTCCGATCTTTTTTATCAAAAAAAGGGGAAGTAATTCTCAGACTGTTTCTGCTATGGTTTCATAATCTTTATTTTTAAGGGGTTAGTACTAAATTTAAAGGTTCTTTATCTATTCATATATGATTATCGAGTCTTTGTTTTCATTAATGCGGAATTTGAACGGGTGCTCTTTGGAGATGGTCCGTAAGATGTGCTCAATGCCGTCTTGTTCCCTGAATTTGCCGGTCAGACCTTCGTGGGTCAGCAGTCTGGGGCTGGTAACGGCTATTTTTACATTGTAGTATTTTTCAAGTTTGTCTAAGATGACGCTGAACGGGACATCGTCGAAACAGTACAGGCCTTCTTTCCAACGGAGGTATTGGTATGAGGGGAGTATCGTTTTCTTGCAATGACCGTCATAATTGGCAAAGAACTCATCTTTTTGCAGGCGGGTAATCACTTGGTCGTTACAGCTCGGATAGATATCTACAATGCCTTCTACCAGAGTCGTCTCAAATTCCTTACTGCCCTTGTATGCGCAGACATTGAAGCTGGTTCCGACTACCCGCACCTTATTCATCTCCGTATGTACGTAAAATGGTAACTTTTTGTTCTTGGCAACTTCAAAGTAGGCTTCACCGTCTAATTCCACATTACGTTCGTTGCGACCGAAGTTGGAAGCGTATGTCAATGTCGACTTGGCGTTCAGCCATACGCGTGTACCGTCGGCAAGCGTAATCTGGGCGCGTTGTCCGGCAGGGACGGTAATGGTTTGGGGCTGTGCGCCTTTGTTGTATATATACTCCGTGGTCATATAGTAGGCGGATACGGCTATGATGATAGCTGCTGCGATGCGTGCCGTCCAACGGAACAGGGGAATGAGATGCGCTGTTCTTTTCTTGCAGTCTTGCTTGGTGGAGAATAGGGATACATCGAACAGCATGCGCTCTTTCAGAAAGGCTTCCCGGTTTTCTTCAGAGGCTTCAACCCAGTTCAGTATCTGCTTCTCTTCTTCAATGGAAGTTGTTCCTCTAAAATATTTGTGTAGTAATTCCTGCTTCATCATAAAAGAGTTACTTGGTTATAAGGAGGACTTCTGTGCCCCTTCTGTATATATAACCGATGAGACGGCAGTAACCCTATCGGAAAATGGAACTTTTTTTGAATAAAAGTGATTTTAACATTTACAGGAGTATGGAAGCCAGGTAATCCTTTAGCTCCAGACGCAGTATGCGTAAGGCTTTGGTGATATGTGCCTCTACGGTTTTCAGGGAGATATGCAGCTGTTCTGCTATCTGCCTGTTGGGAAGGTTCTGATAACGGCTCAGCATGAAAATAGTCCGGCTTTGCTGAGGCATGTGTTCTAACGCCTTATGGACAATGTGCTGTATCTCATTGTCGAATATTTGTTCGGGTTCACAGGCCTTCAGGTCGATATGCGTAAATTCAATTCTCGCTGGCTATGGCTGTTGATATCTTCTTCGGCTCGCAGACGTATCTGTTTGTGCTCTAGAATATTAAGGGATTTGTTTTTGATGATTGTCAGCAACAGGGCATGCAGATTGCTGCCTTCTTCCCAACGGTCGCGATTTTCCCATAAAGTAATCATGGATTCCATTAACACATCTTCGGCTTCAGCTCTGTCTCTGAGGTAGGAGTAGGCAAAAGTCAGGAACTTTTCTCGATTCTCTTGGAAAAAGCGGGAGAAAAGATCCATTGTATGTAATCTGGTAAGATCGGACATTCAGTTTGATGTTTTTCGGACAATTTAAGGTTTTGCATGACAAAACAACGCAATCTTTTTGTAATATGCAAATATATCTGTTGTTTTTATAACTGCCGTCGGTGCATTGGGACAAAAAGAAAGCCCGACAGTAATCTGCTGTCGGGCCTACTATATCCTAATTGTATTTAATGAGGATTATTTTTCTTTCTTTTCCGGTCTTTCTTGTCTTTCCGGTCTTGGAGCAATACTTTACGGGACAGTTTGAACTTACCGGTTTTAGGATCGATATCGAGTAGTTTCACGTCGATTTCGTCACCTTCCTTGATTCCGGCTTCTTCTACTGTTTCCAGACGTTTCCAATCAATTTCGGAAATATGAAGCAAACCGTCCTTGCCCGGAAGGAACTCAACGAATGCACCGTAAGGCATGATGGAACGTACTTTTCCTTTGTAGACTTCACCTACTTCCGGTACGGCTACGATACCCTTGATGATACGCATTGCATCTTCAATGCACTTCTTGTTGGTTCCGGCAATTTCAATTCTGCCGATGTTGTCTATTTCTTCAATAGTGATTGTTGCACCGGTCTCTTCCTGCATACCCTGGATGATCTTTCCGCCCGGGCCGATTACGGCGCCGATGAATTCTTTAGGAATAGTCATGGTTTCGATGCGGGGAGCATGAGGCTTCAGGTCATCATGCGGCTCTGCAATACATTCGGTGATTTTGCTCAGGATGTATTCGCGACCTTCTTTGGCCTGCAGCAATGCTTTCTCCAAAATCTCGTAAGACAGACCGTCTACCTTGATGTCCATTTGGGTAGCAGTGATACCGTCTTTTGTACCGGTTACTTTGAAGTCCATATCTCCGAGATGGTCTTCATCGCCGAGGATGTCCGACAATACGGCATATTTCTCTTCACCTGCGTTCTTAATCAATCCCATTGCGATACCTGATACCGGTTTTTTGATTTTTACACCGGCATCCATCAGGGCCAATGTTCCGGCACATACGGTAGCCATAGAAGAAGAACCGTTTGATTCGAGGATATCGGATACTACGCGTACTACATAAGGATAGTCTGCCGGAATTTGTCCTTTCAATGCACGCCATGCCAAATGACCATGACCGATTTCGCGACGGCCTACACCGCGCTGTGCTTTGGCTTCACCCGTAGAGAACGGAGGGAAGTTGTAGTGCAGTAAGAAACGTTCTTTTCCATGTTCCAGTACATCGTCGATAATCTTCTCATCCAGTTTTGTACCTAAAGTAACGGTGGACAAAGACTGGGTCTCACCACGTGTGAAGATGGCAGAGCCATGAGGTCCGGGCAAATAACCGATCTCACACCAAATAGGACGGATTTCGGTAGTCTTACGTCCGTCAAGGCGTTTGCCTTCGTCCAAGATGGAACGGCGCATAGCTTCTTTCTCAACGTCGTGATAGTAACGGTCGATAAGCGGAGCCTTTTCTTCCAACTCCTCTTCGCTGAACTGTGCTTTGAATTCTTCACGAATAGCATCGAAAGCATCCATGCGTTCGTGTTTGTTTTTGTTACCGGAAGCGGCGATAGCGTAAGCCTTGTCATAGCAAGCGTCGTGAACAGCCTTGCGGAGCTCTTCGTCGTTTACTTCATGGCAATATTCGCGTTTTACGGTAGAGCCAACCTCTTCGGCCAGTTCCATTTGGGCTTTACATTGTATCTTGATTGCTTCATGGGCGGCTTTCATGGCTTCCAGCAAGTCTTTTTCGGAAACCTCGTTCATTTCACCTTCCACCATCATGATATTCTCATAAGTAGCGCCTACCATGAGATCATGTCTGCCTTTTCCAACTGGTCGAAAGTCGGGTTGATGACGAATTCGCCATTGATACGTGCTACGCGCACTTCGGAAATCGGTCCGTTGAAAGGAATATCTGATACGGCAAGCGCTGCTGATGCTGCAAGTCCTGCCAGTGCATCCGGCATATCAACGCCGTCTGCAGAAAAGAGGATGATGTTTACATATACCTCTGCGTGGAAATTATCGGGGAATAGGGGACGGAGAGCACGGTCTACAAGTCGGCAAGTAAGGATCTCGTAATCAGAGGCACGACCTTCACGTTTTGTGAAACCTCCGGGGAAACGTCCGAATGCAGAAAATTTTTCTTTGTACTCTACCTGTAACGGCATGAAATCTGTTCCGGGAACTGCGTCCTTGGCGGCACAAACAGTAGCTAAAAGCATGGTGTTGCCCATACGAAGCATTACAGAACCGTCTGCCTGTTTTGCCAGCTTTCCCGTTTCGAGCGTGATGGTTCTGCCATCAGGAAGCTCGATCGTCTTAACAATTGGGTTAATCATAAAAAATGTTTTATATCTATTTTCTTTCAAAATTCCCGCAAAGATACATATTTTATTCATGTAATGCGGTGGGAATGAGATAAAAAGTTTGTATTTAGTTGTTTTTTGCACTTTTATAAGTGTAAGAAGCGGGAAAATGCTTTGACTAAACATGAAAAGAAGTATATTTGCACGTTCTTTTAGAAAAATACACGAAATATGAAAAAGATTCTTTTTGTTGCGTTGGCTGCTTTGGGGTTAAGCGCATGTAATTCCGAACCGAAATTTAAAGTGGAAGGTGAAATCTCCGGTGCAGACGGTAAGATGCTTTATCTGGAAGCTTCGGCTTTGGAAGGTATTGTTCCTTTAGACTCTGTCAAGTTGAAGGGTAACGGTACGTTTGCTTTCAAACAGGTACGCCCGGCTTCTCCGGAGTTTTACCGTTTACGGGTAGATGATAAGGTTATCAACTTTTCCATAGATTCTACGGAAACGGTTCGACTGGATGCACCATATGCGGATTTTTCTACGGCTTATACAGTAGAAGGGTCGGCAAATAGTGTTAAGATAAAAGAACTTACATTGAAGCAAATGCAACTTCAGAATAATGTGAATGCATTGATTCAAAGTATGCAGGCCCGTCAGATTGGAGCGGATGTGTTTGAAGATAGTCTTGCTGCATTAATGAAGAACTACAAGGACGAAGTGAAAATAAATTATATTTTTGCAGCTCCCAATACAGCATCCGCTTATTTTGCTTTGTTCCAGAAATTGAATAATTACTTGATATTTGATCCGTTGAACAATAAAGATGATGTCAAGTGTTTTGCTGCTGTGGCAACGAGCCTGAATAACTATTATCCGCATGCCGACCGTTCGAAAAATCTTTATAATATCGTAATAAAGGGAATGAAGAATACTCGTGCCCCGCAGCAGAAAGTTATGGAACTCCCGACAGAGGCCGTTTCAGAAATCGGTATCATCGATATTAACTTGCGCGACATGAAAGGCAATATGCATAAGCTAAGCGACCTGAAAGGTAAAGTTGTCATTCTGGATTTCACTATTTATCAGAGTGCGGTTTCTCCTACACATAATTATATGTTGCGCGATCTGTACGATAAATATGCCGCTCAGGGATTGGAAATTTATCAGGTTTCTTTGGATGCAGACGAACATTATTGGAAAACAACAGCTGATAACTTGCCTTGGGTATGTGTGCGCGATGCCAATGGGGTATATTCCAGTGTAGCTGCTGCCTATAATGTGCAGTCGCTTCCTGCTGTCTTCCTCATTAATAGAAAAAGCGAATTGAGCGCTCGTGGTGAGACTATAAAAGACTTGGATGCAGCGGTGAAGGCTTTGCTGTAACGTGTTATAAATAAGAAGATTTCATTTAAATATGTTACAAAGCAGTACTTTTTGCTTGACACGCATTATTTAAAAGTCTATCTTTGCAAAGGAAATAGGAAAGAGGGTTCCAGCATGCTGACCATGTTGGAATTCTTTTTTGTTTATAGCACCATTAAAAACAATATAAAAATAAGGAGGAAAAAAGTATGGCTTATATGTCAGAAGAAGCTACAATAAGTTGTTAGCCGATTTGAAACAGCTGGAAACGGTAGAACGCCCCAAAATTGTGGCTGCTATCGCCGAAGCACGCGACAAGGGTGACTTGTCTGAAAATGCAGAATATGATGCTGCAAAAGAAGCGCAAGGGTTGCTTGAGATGAAAATCAATAAACTGAAGCAAGTGATTGCCGATGCCAAGATTATTGATGAGTCCAAGTTAAAGACTGACAGCGTACAGATATTGAATAAAGTGGAACTAAAGAACGTGAAGAATGGAATGAAAATGACATATACCATCGTTTCTGAAAGTGAAGCTAACCTGAAAGAGGGAAAAATTTCTGTAAATACTCCGATTGCACAAGGTTTGCTTGGCAAGAAAGTAGGTGATGTAGCTGAAATTAAAGTACCGCAGGGTATCATCAATTTGGAAGTAGTGAACATATCATTTTAAAGAAAAGGCAGGTCCGTTATACGGGCTTGCCTTATTTTATACATAATATTACAGTTATGGCAACAATATTCAGCAGAATTATCGCAGGTGAGATACCTTGCTACAAGGTGGCGGAGAATGATAAATTCTTTGCTTTCCTTGATATTAACCCATTGGTGAAAGGTCATACGTTGGTCATTCCAAAGCAGGAGGTGGATTATATTTTTGATTTAAACGATGAGGATTTGGCTGCAATGCATGTCTTTGCGAAGAAAGTGGCATTGGCTATTGGCAAAGCTTTTCCTTGTAAGAAAGTGGGCGAAGCGGTTCTGGGTTTGGAAGTGCCTCATGCACACATCCATCTGATTCCTATGCAGAATGAAAAGGATATGCTTTTTTCTAATCCGAAACTGAAATTGACAGATGAAGAATTTAAGGCAGTAGCCGAGTCTATTCGTATGGCTCTCTAAAAGATTTGATTTCCTCCCCGATATAAAAATGAAAGCGGTAGTTGCTATTTCCAACTACCGCTTTTTTATTTGCTCTTTATGAAGTTAACTTTATTCGGTAGATGATGTTAACTTTGTGTTTTTATGAAGTTAACATCCTGTATACTCGAAGTTAACTTCTTTGGGGGTAAAGAATATACAGCTTGCGGATGTTTGGCCCGATGCTGTTAAATGTATCTTCACCCAGTTTGATTTGTGCATCATTTACATACTTACGGATAGAATGTTCTTCATCTTTCTTGCAGATCAGCAACACATTATCCGATTCGGCAATTAGGTAGCCTTCCAGACCGTCAATGACAGCAAGTTTGTTTTGAGGAAGAACAACGATATTGTCTTTGCTGTTGTATAATAATGACTGGCACTTCAGCGTAACATTGCCTGTTTCATCCTTTTGAGAAAGATCATATAGAGATCCCCATGTTCCTAAATCAGACCAGCCGAAATCGCCTAATGATACATATACGTTGTCCGCTTTTTCCATAATGCCGAAATCGATAGATACGTTGGGGCATGCAGGGAAGTTTTCGTCTATGAATTTCTTTTCTTCCGGGGTTCCGTATACGTTCTTCCCGGTTGCCAGCTTAGAGGCTAATTCGGGTAAAAGCTGTTCTCCGGCTTTAATGATGCTGTTTACGTTCCACATAAAAAGACCGGAATTCCAATAAAATTCTCCGCTTTCTACGAATACCTTAGCCAGTTCCAGTTCCGGTTTTTCTGTAAAAGTTTTTACTTTATAGAAGTTGTCTTCAGTCTGTTCGGCAATTTGTATATAGCCATAGCCTGTTTCGGGGCGGTTGGCTTAATGCCGAGAGTCAGTAATTTGTCTGATTTCGCAACAAAGGCCAGACCTTTCTCAATGGCTGTGAGGAATTCGCTTTCTTTCAGGATGAGGTGGTCCGAGGGTGCTACTACGATATTGGCATTGGGATTCAGCGCGCGAATATGATAGGCTGCCCATGCAATGCAGGGAGCTGTGTTTCTACGTGTAGGCTCTAATAAAATCTGTTTGGGCTGCAACTCAGGGAGCTGTTCTTTTACCAAGTCTGCATATAGGTCATTGGTTACGACCAGTATGTTCTCTGTGGGGATTACTTTACTGAACCGGTCGAATGTCTGTTGCAATAATGAACGCCCTGTGCCGAAAAAATCCAAAAACTGTTTCGGAAGAGTTTTGCGGCTGAAAGGCCAGAAACGACTACCGATTCCGCCACCCATGATTACACAGAAATTATCCTTATTGGTCATCATATTAAATGTTTTAAAAGTTTCTGCTAAAGTACTGCATATTTTACAAATGAGGAATGGTTCGTAGATATTTTATTACTTTTTTCGCCTTTTTTTGTAGAAAGTATTGCAGGTTTCAAAAAAAGCCGTATCTTTGCACCGCATTTGAGAAATCAAATATGCCCAGATGGCGGAATCGGTAGACGCGCTGGTCTCAAACACCAGTGGATTCACTTCCATCCCGGTTCGACCCGGGTCTGGGTACCAATAAACCTGATAATCGACTGATTATCAGGGTTTTTCCTTTCTGTAAGGCGTACTAAATGATGTACTGAGCGACAAAAACAAGAATAGAGTGTACTTTTGTGGTTTTCATCCTTTCATCTTTATGATTTCTTAACTCTTATGCATTCTTTTCTGTCTTATTATTGCTGATGTTTTCTCGGAAAATGCGATTTCCACCTTATATTTGTATCTGAGAACAAAATTATATAAGGTACAGTTATGGAAAATCATATAGAAACCAATTTTAGAGAGATACAGAAGATATTAGATAGTTGCGTATCGCATGGCTATAAAACTAAAGTAGATGCACTATTTTTAAAGCGTGAATATCTGACACAGGCTCAGCTAAAGGATTATTTGCGGCAGGAAATTTTCCGTGTTACCGAAAATATAGTAGCCATTCAGCAAAAATACCGTGTCGTGCGTGATATTGTACAGGATATGGATGTTCCCGATTTTTTGTGGGAAAGCGGTTATTTTGAGGCCTTAAACTCTAATGAGAGGAAAAAGTACATCGTTTTCCGCTGTTCTGATTTTGATATGGACGCATATTTGCATGAACCGTCTTGCTATGATGAACGACTTCCCTATTTTTCCATCATTGTTAGCCTTGTGGTACTTTCCAAGTATTTGTACTTTCTGCAAGAACAGGAAAGCAAATACTATACAGATTCTATTGTCTCCCAAGAACAAGTCTTGCCAAAAGAAAAAGATGAAAGTGTAGAAACCACTCCAGCCAAGATTGTGGGTAAAAGCAATCCCTTCAAATCCACTTTGAAAGCCAATGAAATCAAACTTCTGACTGAATGTGTGAACGAAGCGAATATGTTTACTACTACTGTCAGCACCAAAATACTTACCGATTTTTTCAACTGTAAGTTGGACGGTGTATTGAAAGTTAATAATACCCGTCTGTTGGCTTACCTAATGATGCAACTCAGCTGTTATAACTACATCGTTTATGAGTGGCAGTCAGTTATAGCAAACAACAAGTTGATATTGAAGAAGATAAAAGGAGAACCGCTTACACGCACTGACTTGTCGAGTGCGACAGACCAGGCGAAGAACATCTATCCGAAAGGATATGAAATTATAGACAAATACATCAAACAACTGCAAAAAGGTTGAGCATAGATTGAACGCTCAAACAAAGGTCAATTAGACTTCATTTTCAACCTCTTAACTTTGCTCCCGTTAACACAAAAGACGAGGTGCGCACCTTCATATTGTTTCACCTAAAATCCCAAACGATATGGAAAAAGACTTGGAGTTAAGAGTTTCCGAACTCGAAAAGATGTTGTTCCTTTCAAAGAACGTGCTTAGCTTCGATGAAGCGAGCAGGTTCTTGAACCTTTCTAAAAGTTACCTGTACAAGCTGACTTCGGGTAACTTGATACCCCATTACAAGCCGCAGGGCAAAATGCTTTATTTTGAAAAGGCTGAGCTGGAAGCATGGTTGCGTCAGAACCCGGTGAAGACGCAGGCGCAGATAGAGCAGGAAGCGCAGAAGTATATCCTTAACCGTCCTCTAAAGAAATAATGGCTATGGAAAACAAGACGAAAGAGGAAATCGGACAAGGTACAGCCATGACGAAAGAAGATTTTGCAGCCCTTTGGAAAACCATTCGTCTAAAGGTGACGGACACTTATGAAGTACCGCCCGAAATTCTTTGGGTGAACGGTTCTACTATCGGCACGTTGGGCAATTTCAGTGCATCCACAGGCAAAGCCAAGAGCAAAAAGACATTCAACATTTCCGCCATTGTTGCGGCAGCATTGAAGAATGACGAGGTTTTGAAGTATTCGGCATATCTGCCACCGAACAAGCGCAAAATTCTCTATGTTGATACCGAGCAGAGCAAGTACCATTGCCATAAGGTCATGGAACGTATTTTGCGCCTTGCCGGACTGCCGACCGATAAAGATGTGGACGATTTTGTTTTCATTGTGTTAAGGGAGCAGACCCCCGACAAACGTAAGCAGATAATTGGCTATATGTTAGAGAATATGCCCGATGTGGGGTTGCTCATCATTGACGGAATCCGTGATTTGATGTACGACATCAACAGTCCGAGCGAATCGACCGACCTAATCAACCTTTTGATGCGCTGGTCAAGTGGGTATAATCTGCATATCCATACCGTACTGCATTTGAACAAGGGGGATGATAACACAAGAGGACATATCGGTACAGAGCTGAACAACAAAGCTGAAACCGTCCTGCAAATCACGAAAAGCACGCAGGACGGCAATATAAGTGAAGTAAAGGCGATGCACATACGTGACCGGGAGTTTGACCCGTTCGCATTTCGCATCAATGACAACGCTTTGCCCGAAGTCATGGACGGTTATGTATTCCAGCAACCCAAACAAGACAGGAACTTTCCGCTTACAGAGCTGACGGAACAGCAGCACCGGGAAGCATTGGAGAACGGTTTCGGCAAGCAGGTTGTACAAGGCTATTCCAATGTGATAGCGGCATTGAAACAAGGTTACGCAAGTATAGGTTACGAGCGTGGACGCAATGTCCTTGTGTCGCTTAACAAGTTCCTTGTGAACAAGCGCATGATTGTGAAAGAGGGTAAGGGCTATCGCTACAATCCCGATTTTCATTATTAAAAGTCGGTTTGGTTTAGTCCGGGTGTATATATAAGCGGAACGGACTGTCTGTTTCCCGGTATCGACAGCAGGCAGGTTTAGTATGGTACGGGTATATATATGACGGACTAAACAGGACTGGCGCACTTTTCAACTATTTTTTAATCCCCAAAAAGAAAATATTATGAACATCGAAGATGTGAAACAAATACCCATCGCAGATTATCTGCATAGTTTAGGTTATTCGCCCGTCAAGCGGCAGGGTAACGGTTTATGGTATAAATCACCATTGAGAGAGGAACACGAAGCGTCCTTTAAGGTGAATACAGACCGCAACCTTTGGTATGACTTTGGCGCAGGAAAAGGCGGCAACATCATCGCCCTGGCAAAGGAACTTTACTTTTCCGACAGTCTGCCCTACCTTTTAAAGAGGATAGAAGAGCAGACCCCGAATGTTCGCCCAGTCAGTTTTTCTTTTCCCCAGTGTAGGACAGAACCAAGTTTCCAACATTTGGAAGTCCGGGACTTAACTCATCCGGCATTGCTCCGTTATTTGCAGGGACGGGGTATCAATATTGAGCTGGCAAAAAGAGAATGTAAGGAACTTCATTTTACCAATAACGGGAAGCCATTCTTTGCTATCGGGTTCCCGAACATGGCAGGAGGTTACGAGGTTCGCAATTCCTTTTTCAAAGGCTGTATTGCCCCGAAAGACATCACCCATATACGGCAGCAGGGAGAGCCGAGAGAGAAGTGTCTGGTATTCGAGGGATTCATGGACTACCTCTCTTTCCTTACGCTCCGCATGAAGAACTGTCCGACCATGCCTGACCTTGACAGGTAGGACTATGTTATTCTTAACTCGACTGTCAATGTGCCGAAAGCCATTGATGTGCTATACCCGTATGAACGCATCCACTGTATGCTTGACAATGACGAGGCGGGGTATAAGGCGACACGGGCTATCGAATTAGAATACTCCTACCGTGTGCGTGACTTCTCGCACAATTACAGGGGGTATTCGGACTTGAACGATTACCTGTGCGGCAGGAAGCAGGAACAGAAAAACGCAGCCAGCCAAGTACAGGAAATAAAGCAGAAAACCGGACAACGTGCCGCCCCAAGACAAAAGAAGGGCAGGGGTATTTAATCCGGCAGGATTGCCAGCGGCTGGCGGTTTCATAGGGAGAGCAAGGTTATGTTTCGGTAGACCGAAACCACCTTGCTTTGCTCACCGCAAAGGAAACCGCTCCCGTTGGTCGCAATTTCTAAGATACCATCAAAAAGTAAAAAGACATGAAAAGGATACAGGACAAGCCGGGCGGTCGTCCGGCAAAGAAACGGACGGAAAAGCAGAAAAAGGTAGTCAGTACGAAGCTGACCGAGTTGCAGTATTACGCCATCAGGAAGCGAGCCGGGGAAGCCGGGGTGCGCATCAGTGAATATGTCCGGCAAGCAGTTATTTCGGCAGAGGTCATACCCCGGCTGAACAGGCAGGATGCAGATGCTATCCGCAAGCTGGTAGGGGAAGCCAACAACATCAACCAGCTGGCGCATAGGCAAATGCCGGAGGTTTCGCATTGGTGGCGGTGGAATTGGTGAAACTCAAAGATAGGATTGTTGAAATCATAAACCATTTGTCGGATGATTGGAAAAATAAAAAAAGGAAGCGGTTTTAAGGGCTGTGTGAACTATGTGCTTGGTAAGGAGCAGACGGTTTTGCTTCATGCGGATGGGGTTCTGACCGAGAGCCGGAGCGATATAATCCGCAGTTTCTGTATGCAGACCGGGATGAATCCCGACTTGAAAAAGCCGGTTGGACATATTGCACTAAGCTATTCGGCAGTGGACGCACCCAAATTGACAGACGAGAAGATGGTACAGCTTGCACAGGAGTATATGCGTGAAATGAAAATCACCGATACGCAGTACATCATCGTGCGCCATCAAGACCGGGAGCATCCACACGTGCATATCGTGTTCAACCGTATAGACAACAACGGCAAGACTATTTCGGACAGGAACGATATGTACCGTAACGAACAGGTATGCAAGAAGCTGAAAGCCAAACATGGGCTTTATTTCGCCAAGGGGAAAGAGCAGGTGAAACAGCACCGATTGAAAGAGCCGGACAAGTCGAAATACGAGATTTACACGGCTGTGAAAAATGAAATCGGCAAATCCCGCAACTGGCAGCAGTTGCAGCACAGGTTAGCGGAAAAGGGTATCACTATCCAGTTCAAACGAAAGGGACAGACTGATGAAATACAGGGTATATCCTTTTCCAAAGGAGAATACACATTCAAGGGTTCGGAGATAGACCGCAGTTTCAGTTTTTCCAAACTGGATAGATATTTCGGAGATACAGGTTTGAATGTTGCCGAAAGTCAACGGCAAACAGCTTTCGCACCCATCCGGGAACAAATACCCACACGGAGTAACGCAGAAAGTCCGTTTATAAGCGGTTCGCTCGGTCTGTTTTTTGCATCACCGTCCCCGGTGGATGAAGAGCCGAACTTGAATTTGAGAAAGAAGAAGAAAAAGAAAAAACGACTTAAATTGTAAAGACATGGAAGACAACTTGATTTTAGAGGGGCTTCTCTCTATGGTAACAGAACTGAAAGAGAAGTTGGAAGCGCAGGTAACGCCAGCCAGCCGGGAGGAAACTCTCGAACGGTTTGGAGCGATTGAACAGGCATTGTCGAGGCTGCATAGTAATCCGGCTGTTCCTGTGGAGAAGTTGCAGACTATCCAAAGTCAACTTGACGATGTACGGAACAGGATGCAAGGTCAGCAGCAGCACATCGAGGACACCAAGAGAATATCATTGGAAATCTATCGTAATTTTAAAATAATGGTTGATACCTTGAATTCCTACAAGACGGATAAAGAGGAAGTTGCCCCCTTGCCGTTCTATCAACGGATTTACAACAAGGTTACTTCTTGGATTCGTCCGGGATTGTTTATTTTTTCGGCAGTGCTGGTTCTCTGTTCCGCTTCCATATGGTTAAATATCCGTTTGGCTACACGGATGCAGCAGTTACAGGACAATGATATGAAATACCGTTTTTTGCTGATGCAGGGTTGGGCAAACGGAGAAGTCCTTGATATACTGGAAACCAAATTCAACTGGCAGAGGGATAATGATTTCATTCAAATTCTGACCGATTCTGTGATAGATTTTGAATATCGCAGCAAGAAACAGGCGGAAGCATTGGAACGTGCAAGGCTGTTGAACGAGCAAGCCGAACAGCTAAAGAAAGAAGCCGATAAGTTGGGTAAACCATAAACGAAGTAAAGCTGGAGTGATGAAATGAAAACTTTCTTACTCCAGCTATTTCGTTTTTGATATGTAATTTTGTGCTTAGCTTACTAATCAACAATTTCAAAACGCACCAGCATGGAATAGTCCTTTTTAATGGTACGGAAATTGTCGAATGAGGCAACATTCATGATAGGACATTGCTTTGCGCTATCGGAAAAGCATTACCGCTATCTTTTTCCACAATGCGTATGACATTGCCTAATCTTTTACCCAAGGCTTCAACCAAATAAGTAGCTTTTCGCTGTGCAGCTTTTAGTGCTTCTATCTTTCCTTTTTGGTGATATGCAACATATCTTTATTTTCCAATTCACCGATGCGCATCGTATTAATGCCTTTCGTATCTATGTGCTTGATTATTTCATCTATCTGTTTGAAATCAGTCAGTGTAATATCAAATTGCTTGGATATTAAAAAATCCTGTCCTTGCTTTCGCCAATAATCGCCAATCTCTTGTGTACGGATTACATCTTGCGTAATACCTACTTCGGAAAGTTTCTTTCGCAATCCTTGTTCTATTTGTGACAATGGCACTTTGGTGTGATACTCTTCGGGCTTAGACTTTCCATCAAATTCTTCCTCGAAGTATTCACGAATTTCAATGATGTAGTGAATTTTGTCCGGCATGATTTCTATTTCCGATGTACCTGTCACTTCAATGTAGTGTTCATTAACTTCTTGCGCTTGCGCAGTTAGAACCATAAAGAAGACAATAGCGGATAAAAATAGTTTTGTTTTCATGATGGTTAGGTATTTATTTGTTTTTAATCAGTTAAACGCCTGTTTTTCTTATCTATATAAAACCAAGTTTCGCTTTCCCAATAATGTTTTTCTCCGTCTGATTCAGGAACTACCTTTCGTTCACCTTTTAAAGTTGCTTTGGCTTTTCCTCCTTTAAATGGGTAGGCAAACTTAAATTGAGGTTCAATTATTACATTACCCAATGAATCGGCAAAACCTACCAATCCATCCTCGTCCATTATACGGAAAAGCCTTCTTGTATGTAGTCGGGACCATTATCATATTTGAATACATAGAAAAGTTCTTTGCCCGCATCATTGATGCAGATTATTCGAGCGTCCTTTGGCTTGTTCTCATAAACAAAACCTATTTTTTTGATAGTATCTGTTTGACAGTATCTGTACTTGCCGTATGGCACAATGGTATCGCCCCGTTCATTCAGATAACAGACCGGAACACCCACCTCCAAATAAGGCTCTGTGGTATGGGCAGTCAGTGTGGCGTCATATCGCATCAGAATTGGAGTGTCACAAGAACTGTAGCCGATTATCAAAACATCAGTATGAGGTTGATAGGAGTTGTCGGTCTATCCAATTTAAATTGAAAAACAAGAGTGTCCTTTGGGGCTGGTAAAGTTATAGAAATACCCGTTACAGCATTGAATGCATTTAGTGCAGCTCTTTTGAATTTTCGGTTGTTACACGAAATAACTTGGGGGTTGGTAATATATCCGTTACCATCTAATTTATATGTAACATAGACCATCCCTTCTCGATTCTTTTTCTGTAATTTAGGTGGATACTTACATGATTTGCTTAGAGTTTTGATAAGCCAATTATAGTTATTAACTTCATTTTTTGTTGGACTATCATTCTTGAATAAAACAGGTACAGTCCAAACAGAGTTCCGATATTCACCTTTACCATGAAAATTGATGGTAGGAGTCCACCGTGGCATACCTTTTATGATTTGCAATACTTGGTTGTCCCATTCTTGTATGCCACAACCTCGTAAGGTCTCTACCTTTATTATTTCTCCGTAAGAATCAATGCGTATCGTATAAATCCCTTTGATTTCTTTTTTACCGTTTAATAGATTGGAATCGTATGTTAGGCGTTCATTAATGTAGTTGGTAATTGCATACGGATTTGCTTTTTCAAAATAAGACACAGCTTCCCATTCCACAAAACTTTGTTTCAATTCTTCTTCCCTAACGCTGTCCGCCTTTACCCTATCCCTATAATGTTGGGGCAGGAAAGGGACATATACCGTATAAAGACACTCCATTCGTTTGCCGTTTTTGTTCCTGCAAGGCAGGCAGTGTGGAAGCTCTTTGGTCAGTCTGATGACCTCTTTGTCAAAATCTTCATGGATGGTCGTCAAAATGGTATTCCAGCGTGGTAGCCCTAATGTGTCAAGAGCAAACATCACTACGGAATAACCTGCCACATTCTTTTTTAGCAACTCTTCTGGGTATTTCATTTGGGAAACATAGTATTTTGTCAAATCGTAATCCCATACCGCCCATCGGGGAGGTTCTATCGTGGATAAATCTTTAATTGGTTCTCCGGTTATTTTAGCAACACCTTTATTCCAAATATCCTCTTTACGCCAAATACTATCCAAGCGTTCTTCGTTCTGCCTTTGTCCTTGAACACTGTTATCTGTTGTACATCTGACAGGTGTAACTCCGATTGTCAAACTTTCCGGCAGATATTGGAGAACCAACGTACTATCTGTCAGTTCTTGAATAATGTAATTCTTTTGAAAAGATTTTATTGTATCTCCATGCAAAGAGTAAGAATCGCATATTTCAGTTTGTTTTTCATCATATAGAAAGGTCTGTTTCCATCCAGCGCTGCGGAATTCCATTTCCATAGCATAGTGTTTGTCTTTGGGAAGTTGCACTTTCCATATTTTATTCTCTAATAAAGCAGACATATCTGCCGAATTCTTGTCTTGGGCTAAAAGTGGGCTGACAAGATTGAGAGAAAATATAAATAATATGGATAGAAAATATTTCATTCAACCAATTATATAAACAACATCCAAATATAATGTAAATGAGTAATAGAATAGCGTATTAAATAATTTATTTCTTCCTGTATTTGAATAAATTAACTTTTAATATTCAAGTAAAAATCAGTACATTTACAAGTTTAGTTCATACCTTTGTTTATATATCCAAAACGGACTAAACCTATTTTTTGTCGGCAGATTATATGTTGCTGGCGAAAGAAAAACAGTATTCTTCTTTTCGCCAGTATTACTTTTTATGATAGGTTAGTAATTTGAGGAAGCAATGAACTCCTTTATTTCTTCCTCGCTTGGAAGTTCTATCATGTACTTCTGTACGAAGATATTCGGGTCTAATCCGGCAGTGGCATACTTAACCAATGTATCTCCCTTTTCTGTGCAAAGCAGAATACCGATAGGCGGATTATCATCCGGCTGCATCACTTCCGCCTTGAAATAGTTCAGATACATATTCAGTTGCGAAGCATACTCATGGCGGAACTTGTCTATCTTCAATTCCACAATAACATGGCACTTCAAGATGCGGTGATAGAACACAAGGTCGGCAAAGAAATAGTCCTCATCAATCAAGATACGCTTTTGCCGAGCTTCAAAACAGAATCCATGCCCCATTTCCAGCAGGAAGTGTTGTAGGTTGTCAAGAATGGATTGCTCCAAGTCGTTTTCTGTTACTAAGGCTCGTTCATTCAATCCTAAGAACTCTAAAGTAACAGGGGTGTTGATAACATCTTTAGGTTGTAATAGGGTTGCTTGTTGCTGGACTAAAGCGGAGAGGGCTTCTTTGTTCTTGGATAGTCCGCTACGTTCATAGTATAAAGACGCTATTTGCCGTTCCAGTTCTCTTGCAGACCAACAGCCACGTATTGCTTCCATTTCATAGAAAGCACGCTTTGTCGGATTTTCGATTTTGGAGATGAACTTTAAGTGAGAATAAGGTAATTTATTGAACAACCTTTCAGCAGGAATACTCCACTTATTATATTGTATTTCTGATGTTTGTAATTCGGCACACACTGAGTGCCGAATTGGTTCCGTGAATTCGGCGGACAGCGTGTGCCGAATTTCATTTCCTGCCATGATGTAGTGTAATACTTGTTCTTTCAGTTGTGGATAAACAAGGTACAGCCGCCTAAATTCACGGAATCTACGTTCATTCAGACCTTTTGTTTTCAGCCGTTGTTCCAGCTTTTTCAACAGTTGTTCACCGTATGCGGCACGGTCTTCTCCGTTCTGCTCAAACTCTACGATATAGCACCCCATAAGCCAGTTACGGGAAGTAAGTGCAAGGTTTACAGCGTGTGCGGCTTGTGCCTGCAACGTGTTCTGTATCGTACAGATATGTTTTACTAATGCTTCAAAGTCCATAGTTACAAAGATAAGTCTTTTGTGGTTAAAACTTTAGTTCGGGTAGGCTGTTTATTGCTTCCTCTTTCAATTTATCCACGGCACGGGTGTATTTCTCGGTATGCTTCAATCCGCTATGTCCTAAAAGACTGGCTACCGTCTTGATATTTGCCCCATTGTTCAGAATGTTCACGGCAAACGAATCACGTGCGCAATGCCAGCTTATATGCTTGTCTATTCCGGCTCTCTTTACCCAACGTTTTACTGATTTGCAGCAGCTTTCGTATGTAGCAAATCGAATATCAAACAGTTCTTATCTGCCGGAGCTTCGCCAATAATGGATAATAGACCGTCATTCAAGGGGATAACCACACCGCTACTGGCTGAATGTCCCTTGGTCTTGCTTTGCTCGAATTTCAATAATCGGTTGGCATAATCCACATTTTTATAAGTAAGGTCTTTTACATCACAGAAGCGCAGACCGCAATACAGACAAAAGATAAACGCTCGTCTGATTGTGGGGGTTTCGTTGTCATAATGACAAGCTATCAGCTTTTGTATTTCTTCGGGAGAAAGCACATCTTTTCGAAGCATTTGGCTATCCACTTTACAGGTAACACTTTTACATGGGTCTTTCAACATTACATCATGGTCAATCGCATATCGAATAACTTTCTTGAAACGCTGGTAAATGCTTTTAGCACCTTCACCCACACTTCGGGATTGCAAATAGGCTACAAACTGCTCCATCATTCTTTGGTGATAAGTTCCGGTTTGATACTAAACTCATTCATGGGGTATTGCTCTTTTAAGAAGTCCTTAAAACGGCTAAGCGCAATTTGCACCATGCGAATATCTTTCTTGGTATAGCTATTGATATAGGCTTGAAAGTAGTCCAAGAAATTAACAGCCCTGTCTTTCTTTAAGCGGTAACCCAACATGCTTTCTTTAAACTCCTGTTCACGCTCTGCACGTATGCGCATGGCGAGTTCCAAAGTTTCCTTGTTCTGTTGCCGTTCCGCAGGAGTACGGGGTTTGTCTATCAGATACAGCTAAGGTTTTCTTTTCGCCTGTTATGCTTTACTGCAAACTTGGGCTTGCCTTGCATTTTCCCACTATCGTAATACACCTGATTACCGTTTTCATCCAATACGGGCTTTTCCTCTCTACCTAAATAATACTCTAAGTAAAGGCTTATTCTACCGTCCGAGAGCTTATTTTGCTCCAACTTGGGGTTCTCTTTCGTTTTATTTTCTAACTTTGCCATTGTTTAGAGGTTTTATCCCGATTTAGGTACGTAACCGGGTAATTACACTAAATAGTTGATTTTCTTTTGTTTTCCGATATTGCAAAGGTACAAAAGAAAATGAGATTTCAAAGTGTACTAAAAGTGTACTGAATAACAGAAAACGGGCAAAATAGGGCAAAAATGGAGAAAATAGGAAATATGCAAATAACTGATAATAAGGAAAATAAATTCTTTTGTTTTCCTATTATTTCTATGGCTTGTACCGGGTCTGGGTACAAGAAGATGAAGATAAACCTTGTAAATAAAAAATTTGCAAGGGTTTTCTGTTTCCCAGCTGAGACATGGCTGAAACATTTTTTGGGGAGATTATCTTTATACGGTCATTCAATAAATAACTTTGTTTGTCACGTATATCTACCTTACTCTTAAAAGCAATATTGGCCCGTTCCAGTTCTTTCAATTTTTTCGCTGCCGAAAAGGATGCTGACACCGCCGTATGTTTCAGCCGGCGGAGATTTTATGGTTCCCGCATTAGTATTATGAAGGGGATGCCAAAACTCTGATCGGTATATCGTTTTGCACATCCCCTTGTTTATCGTTATTCAGACCCGATGTTCTTTTGTACGTAATGGATCAGCGTACCAAGTCTCTGAAAGCATGGCCGAAAATTACATAGCTTGTGTTTCCTGCAATAGTGCCTTCGTTTTGTCCCCAAAGAAATGGCCAGTCATCATAGTTCTCGAAGTGGTCGGGTTGTCTGAACAATACACCGGGAGCCATGTTACCGGGGATGGCGGAGAAATCGGCCGGTTGTTGCCGTAGAAGACAGCTTTGGGACGGGTAGCTCCAACGGTTGCCACAAATGAGTAGTTGTGATAGGGATGACAACCATATAGCCAGTTGGCAACTTTGAATGCATAACTGCTGTCGATGATGTCTGGGAAATATTTGCTGGCAAAGCATACTGTGGTGCCGAAATTGACCATGCCGCCATTTCCTGCCCAGTTACCGCGTCCGATTGGCAATCCGTAGGGGTTGTCGTGGTTCAGGCTGTCGAGATATTCCTTGTATTTAAGGACGTATGGGCGCAGTTTCTCTTTATATGAAGCATCCATATAAGGAATAGCGTCCATAGCAGTCATGATATTATAGTTGACATTGCCTTCCAATGACTGCCATATTTCCTGTGTGAAGCGTTCCAAATAATTCTTCTCTCCGGTAGAAACGTATAGTTGCAGATTTGCAGCCATGTCTTCAGTAACTTTTTGTCTTTTATTTTTGGGAGAGCTTTCCGGCATCAGTTCCGTAGCCTCTTTCAGTAATCTTTTCGACTGTTTCAAGGCTCTTGCCGAAAGGTCGTCATTGTAACCCTTCAAAGCGCGACTTGCAGCAGCAAACATGGTGGCTGCACGGAAGTCCAGACTTGGATTACGGCTTGTAAAGGCCACATGTCATCCGGAGTACCGCTGGATTTTCCATCGGCAGATTTCTCATAGGGAGCCAATTTGGGGTCATAGTGGAGTCCGTCGGTGATGGATGCAGCATCTCCCAGGTGGTGATAGTTGTCGAGTACGGAATTGGAAAGAGTCTGTGACATGTGCCCGATATTTTCGGCTTGTGCCACAAGGTTCAATACGCCATGCTCTATGTATTGGATAATGTCGGGAATACTGTCCGGGCGGTGGAGATCTACGTAGCGTTGTTTTTCGCTGACGAATGTTTCGTCGCGTAACGGCTTGAAGAGCTCCCAGGTTCTGACAAAATTCTGGACAACATTGATGTTGGCGCCAGTCTCTATATCAAAGTCGCCTGCATCAAAGTAGCCGCCTACGTTTAATCCGGGAATTAGTTCCAGCGCCTTATACTTGGTGTCGGTAGTTGGACCTTGGCTGTGCAGGTCGAAATGGTCTGTGCTGGGGGGAGCTTGCAGATAGCCTTCTTTGAAAGGTTCGCCATGCCAGATGCGGTATCCTTCATTCACTGTCACATGATTCATGTGGATGGGAATCCATACATCGGTGGTGGCGTCGGTGATATGGTTGTACACAGTTTTGTCGATGAGGAAATTGTTTGTTTTCACATTGCCGTACTTGATGTAGTATATGCCCGGATCCTTCACTTCGGAAAAGTCGAATTTTGCATAGTTGTACTTGAAGTAAGTTCCCCACATAGAGGTCTTTCCGGTAAATACTTCTACTTCTGAACCGTCTTCTTTTACTTGATAGACAGAAGCGCTGGAGATTATTTTATCTTTTTTGTCCAGTTCTATGATAGCTTCTTTGGGCTGTGAGGGAAGGTAACCCACTTGAGAGAAACCAATATTAGGTTCTCTTATCCAGTCTTTGATGGCATTCGGTTCCACAGTCCAGGTCAATACTTTGCCGGTTTTGCCGGGAGGCAGAATGCTTCGTAGCACGAACCATCCGTTCTGGGCCAGCATGCGTCCATCGAATAGCATCAGATCAGCATCTTGGGAGGTTACTTTTACGGTACGTTCGGGAGCATCGGGCGCCAATATCATGGTACGTCCGGTGGACAATGGCAGCGGGTCTACGAATCGGCCTGTTCCCCGGTCGTCATAAGTTTTGTATCCTTTAAATTGTTTGATCTTCTCGGAATTGGGACGGGTGATGGTGTTGCTTACGGCATAGCGTGGGAACCGGTCGGGCTGTCCGTCCATGATGTAAGCTTTTCCCCAATATTGTGAAGGCAGGAACTCAAGGTTGAATCCTGCGTCTCCTTCCAGTTCCTGTGGGAGGGGCTTATCCAGATAAACGGAGATTTCAACGGCTTTACCTTTTCCTGTCACTACTATGCGGGAGTCGAAGTCGAAATCGTCATAGCGGAGGGCTACTTCGATGGAGTTGTCCTCAATGTTCACTTTTCTTGATGGGGTAGAAGGAACCAAATCCCATTGTTCGGGAGTATTGGAAAGCCTGATGGCCCCACCTTGTGCAGTGCGTACACCATGGTGGATGAGCTCGATGCCGGAGTTCTTCTCGTCATTGAATCCACCGGAGAAGAGGTTGCTGTAAACCAATACGTTGACTCCTTGAGTTTCAAAGTACTCAAGTTCATTCAGCTTCAGGTTCTGGTCGGGGCTATTGCCGCATGCTGTGGCTAATAGTACGGAACATGCCAATAATACTTTTTTCATTTTGTGTGTTTTTAGTAATTTGTATGAATTCTGTATGAGTTTTTGTTGTGCGTTTCTGAGCTCATCAAAAAAAGATGCTGTATGTACATCGGAGAAAAGATGCAAAATGCATATAAGAGGACTGGTAAACATGTTTTCATAATATAGTCCTTAATGTATTTCTGATAAGTAAACATGATGTCCGTATCTGTCTAAGTATCATCGGTATAACAATAAAAGTGTCTTATTCTTTGTGTCCGGTTGTGCCATTTGGGCATCTCTTTGCTTGTCTAAGTTATGAAAAAGATTCCTTATTAACAAGCAGTTACCGTTTTTTAAGTAGATTTGCTTCAAATGATTTTTTGTGAGGTATGCATCTGACTCCCTTTCCAAACGGGTGTATAGGGTGAAATATTTCATTGGACCAAGAGGACTTCTGAAGAATGTCGAAGTAAAAGCAGCGTAATTGGTTTCTGTTTCCGGTTTTTCCGTATTTTTGCGATGTAATTCAAAGAATAATTTGTAATGAACCGTATATTGCTTGCGTTGAAACGTCCTTTCATTTGGTTGTATCGCTTCCGCCACCGTTGCGGTTATGGAGTACATTCGCCTTTTGCGTTCAATCTGATTACACACGTCATCTATGAAACAACTCCTTATTATAAATATAGGGAGTTGGCTGCCGAGCAAAAGAAACTTGCGCCGCAGAAAGACCGAATGTGGAGTTACGAGTCTGTAAAGGTGAAGCGGTTGCTATTCCGTTTGGTGAACTATGCGCAGCCCGCTACAATTGTAGATGCGGGTATACCGGCTGCTTCTTCCCTTTATTTGAAAGCCGCTAAGGAAGGAGCGGACTATACTGCGGCGGCTGATCTGTCCGGGCTCTTCTTGGAAAGTGATACATCTGTCGATTTTCTATATTTGCATGATTACCGCCGACCGGAGTTTGTGGAAGAAGTGCTGCGTATCTGCATTGCCCGCACTGCAAAAAAATCTGTTTTTGTAATTGAGGGTATCCGTTATACATCGCAGATGCATGCTGTTTGGAAGCGCATCAGGCAACACGAAAAGACTGGCATCACCTTTGACCTCTACGACCTCGGCATTATTTTCTTTGATAAAACAAAGATAAAACAAGACTATATTGTCAACTTTTGACTATCTTTAGGCGTCTTCTATGTTGGACCCGATAAAAACGATTGTTTATGAAGAAAAGCCTTGTATATACAAAGACCGGAGACAGAGGAACCACTTCTCTGGTAGGGGGGACTCGTGTTTCTAAAACCCATATCCGCCTCGAAGCCTATGGTACGGTGGATGAATTGAATTCCCATTTGGGATTTCTCATTACTTTCCTTTCTGATGAGCACGACAAGCTGTTTCTGCAAAAGGTGCAGGACAGGCTGTTTGCGGTAGGCTCTTATCTTGCAACAGATCGCGAAAGGACCAGACTCAAGGAAGCGAGCATCATTACTCCGGAACAAGTGGAAACGATAGAGCATGAAATTGACCGGTTGGATGACACGCTTCCTCCCTTATCCGCTTTCGTGCTTCCGGGCGGATGTCGGGGAGCGGCTGTTTGCCATATTTGCCGCACCGTTTGCCGTCGTGCCGAACGCCGTATTCTTACTTTGGCAGAGCAGGCAGATATTTCTTCGGAGTTGTTGGCTTACGTCAATCGTTTGTCTGACTATTTGTTTGTTCTTTCGCGTAAAATGAATCAAGACGAGAAAAAAGAAGAAATATTTTGGAATAATAGTTGCAAGTGAAATATTTTGTTATACTTTTGCCGAAAAATAAAAATAGGAATTAATATTCACAATTTTAATACTTAGAAACTATGTATTGGACATTGGAATTAGCATCTAAATTGGAAGATGCCCCTTGGCCGGCAACTAAGGACGAGCTGATAGATTATGCCATGCGTTCGGGTGCTCCGCTTGAGGTTATTGAAAACCTGCAGGAAATGGAAGATGAAGGCGAGATTTATGAAAGTATTGAAGATATTTGGCCCGATTATCCCAGCAAAGAAGATTTCTTCTTCAACGAGGAGGAGTATTAATACGCTTTGATTGAATTTTATCCGCCGATTTGAGGATAAGACAAATTATAGGAAGAGGTAGTACGAAGGCCTTTGCTATGGCTGGGATACTATCTCTTTTCTTTTTTTCATAGCATTAATGATGACACAAACAGGAGAGGCACCCCGTTTGCCCGAATTGAAAGAACGCCATTTGCCCGAGAACTGCCGGCAAGGCGTAACGGAACTTTTGAAAGATACGTATGGTTACGACCACTTCCGTAACCTTGAGATTTACGCAGACTTGTTTAGGAGCAGAGAGACGCTTTGTATCTCTCAAGGGCAACTGATTGAGAATGTGATCCGGGAAGCGGAAAAGGCGCAGAAAAGAGGGGCAGAGCCGGAGAACATTCTGCTGACTGCTCCGACTGGTTCGGGAAAATCCTTATTGTTCCAGCTTCCGGCTATTTATTTGGGGAAAGAATATAATCTGCTGACCATTGTTGTTTCTCCTTTAAAGGCTTTGATAGTCGATCAGGTAGAGGCTTGCAGGATTTGGGCTATCAGCGTGTGGCGTATGCATCTTCCGACCTTTCGCCGGAGCAGAAAATGGAAGTTTACCGGGCAGTGCGTGAAGGTGAAGTCGATTTGTTTTATCTCTCTCCTGAACTGTTGCTTTCTTATGATATAAAACACTTCGTAGGCAACCGCCGTATTGGTATGGTTGTTATTGATGAGGCGCATACGGTAACCACCTGGGGCAAAGAGTTTCGTGTGGACTACTGGTTTTTGGGGCGTTATCTGAGTGCCTTGAAGCAGAATCTCGGTTATACATTTCCCTTGTTTGCGTTGACTGCCACTGCCGTATGGAATCCCAAAGGTGGCAATGATATGGTATTCGAAACTATCCGTTCGTTGCAAATGGAGCCTTGTGTGCTTTATGTCGGTACAGTGAAGCGTAAGAATATCGGTTTTGATATCCGGCAGCTTACGCTGGAGGAGGGAGAAACTTACGACAAAGGAAAACAGCGTGTCATATCCGAACGTGTGGAAAACTTTCTCGACGGACATAAAACACTGCTCTACTATCCCTTTGCAGGTGGCATAGACATGCGTATAAAAACCTGGGTACGTTCTGCCGACTGGCGCTTGGTGGCTTCTTATTATGGCAAGAAAGACAAAGAACAGAAAGCCGCCATTGTACAAGAATTTAAGGAAGGCATGAAACGGATGATTGTTGCCACAAAAGCTTTCGGTATGGGAGTAGATATCAGTGATATCGACCGCGTCTACCATGTGGCGCCTTCCAGTACCTTCGTCGATTATATTCAGGAAATAGGTCGTGCTGCTCGTGATGCGGATGTTCAGGGTGTTGCTGCCACCGACTATCACGAACGCGACTTTTATTATATGAAACGCTTGCATCAAACCGGCAATATTGCGCAGGACCAGTTGGCGTTGATCTTGAAAAAACTCATGGAAGTATACCGGATGAAGGGGGAGAAAGAAGAAATTCTCGTATCGCTGTCCGACTTTGAGTTTGTGGTAAAGCTGCCGCGTACAAAAAACAAGCTGGAGTATGAATCCGAGTTGGGGCAACTCATCAAAACCGCCCTGTTATGGTTGGAGGATGATCTGTCACAACGTTACGGAAGGCGTCTGCTGGAGGTGAGCCCGCAAAATCTGCTGACGGAGGGATACATCCAAGATAAAACAGGTGATGCCTTTGCGAGCGAATTCCAGGCTTATCTGACGAAAGTGGAAGGTGAGGAAAGCGTTTATCGTGCACGTTTGGATAGTCTTTGGGAGGAACGTTTTCCTGAATTGGGGTATAGGGAGTTCAAACAGAAGCTGAATAACGGAACGTTATGGGAAGGCTCTCGTGCCGTCTCCGTTGGCAAGCACGAGGTGTTGCTGAAAGAGGATACGGCGGTGATCCGCCAGCGTATGGATTCACTGTTCAAAAGTTTGGTGACGATGCTGAAAACCGCTTTGTTGAAAACGAAAGGCCGTTTCGATGAAGAAGAGCTGCGCGCGGTGTTTGCCGAGCATGGCATGGATGTTCCCTCTGCCAAACGTTTCATTGGTTCGTTGCTGGAGAGCCGTACTGAAGAAGGGCGCAGCGTGAGCTACATCAGCAGTGTCAAGAAGAAAGAATCAAATGAGCTTTCGTTTACGGTTACCAAAGGTTTCGACCTGCTCTTGTCGCGTTATCAAAAACTGTTTACTCAGCGCATTGCAGGTACTAAAGGCGAGCGTTTGCAGTTCTATTGCACTCCGTTTTCCGATTTGAATATGCTGCTCAATCTTCTTTCTATGCTCGACTGTCTTTCGTTCAGCGTAGAAGGTGGTGGAACGCCTTGTGTGCATGTCCGGTTCAATGACCCCGGTCTTCTGCAACAGTTGGCAGATTCCAATGAATACCATAATCTTATTTTGGACACGAACGAACGTATTTTTGAAGAACAGATAGACTTGTTTTCTTCTTTCTTTGGCACTGACATCTTGACGGACGATCAGCGTTGGGATTTCGTAGAGGAGTATTTCACCGGAACGAGTGTGGAGGAGTTGAAAAAGAAATACATAGGTGAATGAGTGTTCTATTTCTGCCTTTACAGTTTTTGGAAAGCCAGTCGTTCATCTCCATTTAGCAGGTAGATGATGCCGCAGTATTGGAAGCCGTATTTTTTGAGGATATATTGCAGGATGTGGTTGTCACGATGTGTGTCTGCACGTAGATTGGGTATTTGGCGGTAGCACCATTGCAGGCAGGCAGATGCTACGCCTTTGCTGTCTTCCGTACTGGCCAGACGGTGGATAACGCCGTAAGGTTGTTTGTCATCTATCCATGCACCGTCATAGATGTGTGCATAGGTAGGATCATCTCCTTGTATGAAGGCGAAGGTTCCCACTATTTTCTGTTCTTCATCAAGGCATACATAGCTGTTCCCGTTTTCAATATCTTTTTTGATAACCTCTTCGGTAGGGTAGCCGCCGGTCCATTGTTTGGTGTTCCCGTTTTTGCGCATGATGCGCTTTCCCTGTTCAAAGATATCCATAAGGATGGCAAGTTCTGTGATTTCGGTTTTTCTGATTTCTATCATAATCTGTAATAAAAAGGAATGTGATCCTGATAAAGAATGTTTCTGCAAAGGTAGTCAATCTATGTTTTCCGGCAATGCGTCGGGCTATTTTCGGTTACTTTACATATAAATTTTGAACTCAAGGCCGGCTGGTAAAAGACATGCGGTATAATCGGTTTCTACATGCGGTATATCTGCTTTATGCGTAGAATAATCACTGCAACAACAGGCAGGTAGATAAGAGAATTTAAACCGAAGTCCGGGCAGGATATACAAAGGCAAAGTGTTTGAAGTTTTGCCGCTACTATGAACAATTTGGGATGCTCATTGTTCTTTTTAGGGATATTTTACATATATTTGTCCCGAAAATTTAAACATATTGAATTATGAAAAAGATTTTTAGTGCTTTTATGATAGCTATATGCTGTTTGGCAATGGCTATGCCTGCCCAGGCTCAACTTCTTAAGTTTGGTGTGAAAGGCGGAGTGAACCTGACTAAAGTAGACTGGGATGGTGGATATGATGGTAATAAGGATAATGCTACTGGTTTTTTTTATCGGTCCGATGGCTGAAGTAACAATCCCTATTGTCGGTTTAGGAGTAGATGGTGCTTTGTTGTTTTCTCAGCGAGGTAAGGATGATGGAAAACAGACCGGCTTGGATATACCTATTAATTTGAAATATACTATTGGCTTAGGCAGTATGTTAGGTGTATTTGTCGCTGCGGGTCCTGATTTCTTCTTTAACTTTAGTGGAGATAAGAAATACATGGGCGAAGAGATGGAATTGGAAAAGAAGAAAGCAATGGTAGGTATCAATATCGGCGCTGGTGTAAAGTTGATTAAACATTTGCAGATAGGAGTTAACTACAATATTCCGTTGGGTGATTCTTACAAATTGAAAGAAGTGGGTGAAGCCGTTATCGGCGCAAAGAATAAAACTTGGCAGATTTCTGCTGCTTACATATTCTAAAAGCTGAATAGTTGATAATATAAATAGCGTTGTACGACAGAAGTCGGCAACGCTATTTTTTTATTCTCTTACCCTCTTCTTTCTGAAAAGTGCTATCTTTGCCGCTATAATGGAAAAGTTCGTTGATGTCATATTGCCCCTTCCCCTGCATAGCAGCTTTACGTATTCTCTTCCGGAAGAGATGGCGGGAGATGTACAGATTGGTTGCCGGGTGATAGTGCCTTTCGGGCGGAAGAAGTATTATACTGCGATTGTGCGGAATATACATTATTCTGCGCCGACAGAGTATGAGGTGAAAGAGGTGAGTGTCTTGCTGGATGCGCATCCGATCCTGTTGCCCGCACAATTCAAGTTTTGGGAATGGCTGGCTGATTATTACCTCTGCACTCAAGGGGATGTTTACAAGGCGGCTCTTCCTTCGGGATTGAAGTTGGAAAGCGAAACAATGGTGGAATACAATCCCGACTTCGAGCCAGATGTGCAATTGTCGGATAAGGAACTGAAAATCTTGGATCTACTCTCCGCAGAACCCGAACAATGTGTTACGAAGCTGGAAAAAGAGAGTGGCGTCAAAAATATTCTGTCTGTTATAAAATCCTTATTGGACAAAGAAGCCATTTTCGTAAAAGAAGAATTGAAGCGCACTTACAAGCCCAGAACGGAAACCCGCGTGCGTCTGACGAAAGCGGCAAGTAATGAGCATCGTTTGCATTTCTTCTTTGATGAATTGCAGCGTCGTGCTCCCAAACAATTGGATCTGTTGATGAAGTACATAGAGCTATCCGGCTGTTTGGGAAAGGTGCAGAAGGAGGTAGCGAAGAAAGAACTTTTGCAACGGGCTTCCGCTACTCCTGCCGTATTTAACGGATTGGTGGAACGGGGAGTTTTTGAGGTCTATCAGCAGGAGATTGGCCGATTGAATACAGCTTTTGCCGGAAACACATTCTCCCTGAATCCCTTGAATGGACATCAACAGCGTGCACACGATGAGATCGTGGATAGTTTCCGGACTAAAAATGTTTGCCTGTTGCATGGAGTTACATCCAGTGGAAAGACTGAGATTTACATTCATCTGATAGAGGAGGTCATCCGGCAGGGGAAACAAGTGTTGTATCTGTTGCCGGAAATAGCATTGACTACACAAATCACCGAACGGCTGAAACGGGTATTCGGTTCGCGCCTCGGCATCTATCATTCCAAGTTTCCCGATGCCGAACGGGTGGAGATTTGGCAGAAACAACTATCGGATAGCGGATACGACATTATTTTGGGGGTGCGTTCTTCGGTCTTTTTGCCTTTCCGCAATTTGGGGCTGATTATTGTAGACGAGGAACATGAGAATACTTATAAGCAACAAGATCCGGCTCCCCGTTATCATGCACGTAATGCAGCTATTGTGCTGGCTGCATTGTATGGCGCCAAAACTCTGTTGGGTACGGCGACTCCGTCAGTGGAAACCTGGTACAATGCTACCTCCGGCAAGTACGGACTGGTGGAATTGAAAGAAAGATATAAAGAGATACAGATGCCGGAAATTATTCCGGTGGATATTAAAGAATTACAGCGCAAGAAGCGGATGAACGGCCCGTTCTCTCCTTTGCTGTTGCAGTATGTTCGTGAGGCTTTGGAGCAGAAAGAGCAGGTTATCCTGTTTCAGAACCGCAGAGGGTTTGCACCGATGATAGAGTGCCATACGTGCGGATGGGTGCCTAAATGCAAGAACTGTGATGTGAGTTTGACATATCACAAGGGGCTGAACCAATTGACATGCCACTATTGCGGATACACTACCAACTGCCCCGCATCTGTCCGGCCTGTGAAGGGGCGGATTTGCGCAATCGCGGTTTTGGTACGGAGAAGATAGAGGATGACGTCAAGCGCCTGTTTCCTGAGGCGGCCGTTGCCCGTATGGACTTGGACACAACCCGAACGCGTTCTGCTTACGAGCGTATAATTGCGGATTTCGAACAGGGAAAAACGGATATTCTTATCGGGACGCAAATGGTTTCTAAGGGATTGGACTTCGACCACGTGAGTGTGGTGGGCATCCTTAATGCCGATACAATGCTGAATTATCCGGATTTTCGCGCCTATGAGCGTGCCTTTCAACTGATGGCTCAGGTGGCAGGGCGTGCAGGGCGGAAGAACAAACGGGGCAGGGTGGTGCTGCAAACCAAGAGTATCGAGCATTCCATTATCCCCCAAGTGATTGGTAACGACTATGAAGCATGGTGAACGGACAGCTTGCCGAACGGCAAATCTTTCATTATCCGCCTTACTATCGGTTGGTATATGTGTATCTGAAGAATCGCAATGAAACCTTACTCGATTTAATGGCGCAGACTATGGCGGGCAAGTTGAGTGCTATTTTCGGAAACCGGGTGCTGGGGCCGGACAAACCGCCGGTGGCGCGTGTGCAAACGTTGTTTATCCGTAAAATCGTGGTGAAGATTGAAACGAAAGCACCTATGGCGCGTGTTCGCGAACTGTTGTTGCAAGTGCAAAAAGACATGGTTATGGAAGACCGTTTCAAGTCATTGATTGTGTATTATGACGTGGATCCGATGTAGGAAACTATAAATAGCAAACATGTTTGATTATGAAAGATAAGAAAAAAATACTGTTTGTCTGCCTCGGCAACATCTGCCGTTCTTCTTCGGCAGAAGGGGTGATGAAGCATTTAATAGAGCAGGCAGGGCGTGAAGACGAGTTTGTCATTGATTCGGCGGGTATCCTTTCCTACCACCAGGGAGAACTGCCCGATAGCAGAATGTGTGCCCACGCTGCACGCCGCGGTTACAACCTGACACATCGTTCCCGTCCGGTACGTACGGATGATTTCTACAATTTCGATTTAATCATCGGAATGGACGACCGTAATATTGATGATTTGAAGGAGCGGGCGCCTTCCACCGAAGAGTGGAAAAAGATACACCGCATGACAGAGTATTGTACCAAGTTCACCCATGCCGACCATGTTCCCGATCCCTACTACGGAGGAGCCGAGGGCTTTGAATATGTGCTTGACGTCTTGGAGGATGCGTGCGCAGGGCTGCTTGAAGCCATTAATGATTAGTTGTCACTTCCTGATTCACAGCTCGCCACTTCCTCTTTTGTCCTGATAGAAGCGTTTGTTGTCGTTGAGGCTGCATGTTGCATCCACTCCGGCTTGTTGTAACCGTTCGGCAATTTCGTTCAGCCTCTTTCTCGAAACCCTCCCGATATAAAAAGACGGTAGCGGTAGTCTTTGTCGAGCAATTCCATGATGTGCGTGAACGTCTGTTCGCGGGCAAAATCGAAATTTACTTTTCGCAGGTCTGTATAGGGGTAACGGATTGTTCTTCCTACGCTGTGCACAGTAAGGGCATCATTGTCCAATGTCAGGTAGCAGAACCGGGTCATCAGCATGCAGATGAAGAAGAGGCTCAGCCCGAACGATAGTATGGCGGGAATGAATCCCCACCAGGCATCGCCGCTGATGGAATAGTATCCCAATATCAGAAACGTGAGGAATAATATAAAGAACCAGAACATATACAGAGAAGGGCGCTGATAGGTTTCTGCCGGAAGCGTGCCTTCACTCCGGTTGCATGGAGAGTAGTTGGCGAAAGGTATTCCTTGCGACACAAGAAAGCGGACGAGTGATGACGGATGTTTGAAAGGCGGCATATGCAGGATTCTGTCCTGTTTTTCTTTTAGATGAAAGACGAATATCCCCGGACCATACCGGTCTTTTCCTCCCGCGATATTTTCGTGAGGGTCCCGGCGATACCGTTTCATAAAACTGAAACTTTCAATCTGGTGCAATTGGATCCGTTGGCTTTGCAACAGATGTTCTGCTCTTTGGCGTTCTTTGGCGCTGACTTCCATAGGTTCTACTTTTTAAGTTCGGGATAACTGATGCGGGTGTGGTAGATCGTTTTCAACTTCTCTTTGAAGACGTTTTTCACTGTCGCTATGTCTTTGAAAGTGATGGGGCATTCCTTGAAATAACCTTCCTCTACCTGTGAATCGATTATTTTGTCTACCAGATTGCTGATGCTTGCCTCCGTATATTCGGGCAGGCTGCGTGATGCCGCTTCTACGGAGTCTGCCATCATCAGGATAGCTTGCTCCTTGGTGAACGGATTGGGGCCCGGATAGGTGAATAACTCGTCGTTGGGCTCTTCGTCGGGATGTTCGTTCTTCCAGGATATATAGAAATATTTTGTTTTTCCACGACCATGATGGGTTGTGATGAAGTCTTTGATGACTTTGGGAAGATTGCTCTTTTCCGCCAGTTTCAATCCGTCCGTTACGTGGCTGATCACGACCTGTGCGCTCTGTTCGTAGCTGAGGTTCTTGTGTGGGTTGACGCTGCCCGACTGGTTCTCGGTGAAGAACACCGGGTTCTCCATTTTGCCGATGTCATGGTATAGGGCTCCCGTACGCACCAACTGGCTTTTCGCTCGATGCGGTTGGCGGCTTCGGCGGCAAGGTTGGCCACCTGCATGGAGTGCTGGAACGTGCCCGGTACAGTTTCCGACATGCGCCGCAATAGGCTGTTGTTGATGTTGGACAGTTCCACTAAAGTGACGTTCGATGTGAAGCCGAAAGTCTTTTCCACCAGGAAAAGCAGCGGATAGGTAAAGAGCAGCAACACGCCGTTTATTATGAAGTAGGTGTACATGCTGCCATTCAGTTTCGACAGATCGTTTTCGGTTATCAGTTCAAAAGCAAAGTAAACGGCCATATAGGTCAGGATTACCAGAATGGCTGTGCGGAACAACTGTGAGCGTTGCGACAGCTCTCTCAGACTGAAAATGGCGATCAGGCCTGCCGTAAGTTGCAGCAGGATAAACTCATGCGGATAGCGCAGGCAGATGGAGCAAATCAGTATGGTGACGACTTGCGTGAGGAAAGCGGTTCTTGAGTCGAGGAACACGCGTATTATGATAGGTAGCATGGCATAAGGAATGATGTAGACATTGAATATGTTGTTGGCTACCATAATGGCCGTTACCACACAATAAAACATGATAAGGGCGAAAAGCAGCGAGAGGCTGCCCTTGCGGTTGTAATAGTCCTTGCGGAAAAGGTCGAGATAGAGCATAAAGCAGAGCATGAAGATACTTACGTACAGCACCTGCCCGGCCAGCATCAACCGCTTCTGGCCGATGGATTCACTGCGCTGGATGGATTCTTTACGCAGGCTTTCGAGGATGTTGTAAGTTTCTTGGTTGACTATCTCGCCCCGGTCGATGATTTTCTGCCCGCTCAAGACGATGCCGTTTGCCCATGAGTAGTTGTCGAGGACTTCTTTCTTTGCGGTCTCTGTTCGCTGGACGTCGTAGGTGAGGTTGGGCGACAGGTATTCGTTGAGGGAGCATTGCCGGAGTATGTTCGGCTGGTAATGCATGGTGTCGGCGGTGAGAAGATAAGCATACGCCTGCTTGACGGAATAAAGTTTGTCGATGTCCCGTTGGCTGGCGAGCTTGTCGTTTATCACCATGATGGCGGATGTGCTGTCCTTGTGCAGTTGCCCCAGTTCTTCGGTGGAGAGTATCCCTGCCCGGTACACCTCGGAGAGTATTTTCTCTATATGGCGGATGTAATCGGTAGAAGGCAGGACATCCCGCAAATGCGTCTGGTAATCGTTTTTCAGCTTCTTGATCACTTCTTTTTCTGTGTTCTTGTCCAGTTGGAAATAGGGTTGGAAAGAAGCCAAGATGCTGTCCTGCTCTCTTTTCACAACTTGGTCGTCTTTGTAGATGGGGAAGTCGAAGGTGGCCATCAGTTGTCCGTACTTCCAGGGTTTGTCAATGTCGAACTGGTAGTTGAACTTGCCGTCCCTCGGCAGAAAATAGACAATAACCCGACGGTGCCTATGAAAATAAGCGCCTTATATATCAAATCTCTGAACGAGAACTCTTTG
>ENA-OQLB01000056-OQLB01000056.1-human-gut-metagenome-genome-assembly--contig:-NODE-56-length-61887-cov-4.574158_pt1 | contig 61887 bp, 70 predicted proteins | sample MGYA00242656_ERZ504813 | MGnify/ENA primary metagenome ERZ504813 (study PRJEB26092, sample SAMD00036388) | human gut metagenome | host: Homo sapiens | study: EMG produced TPA metagenomics assembly of... | reverse complement strand
CCTTCGGGCTCTCCGGCAATAAAGATCCCCTTCTCCGGTTCTGCCCGTTCAAAGCTGTATCTCCGAGATCCTGGCATATTACATCCAGCTCCGAAGCGTTGAAATTCTGTGATTTCTATGATATTTGACATGGTTATTTTTCTCCTGTTCTGTCTTCTTGTTTCATCCTGCTATTGTAACAGAATCTCTTTGCAAAAGAAAGCCAGGTGCTATATGTTTCCACCTGGCTTTGCTGCTACTTGTAAAACAATTTGTTTATATTCAGATCCTCACTTCCATCCACCGGATCATATCCCCGATCACTTCATCTTTACAATACTCATTCAGGATCTCATGAAAAAGTCCGCCGTAGATCTTCATCTGCTTGTCTTTTGATCCTGCTTCTTTAAAGAAATCATAGGTATCCTGTACACTTACCAGACCGTCTTTCTCGCCGTGTGTCATAAGGACCGGATAATGGAACTCTGCTTTTTTCTCTTTGAACCAGTCAAGTCCGTCGCAGATCGCATAGCATAACCCCGCTGTAAAGGACTGTTTATTGTATGGATCTTTTCCGTACCAGTCTACCACTTCCTGTACAGAGCATACACCTGACCCCAGCTGATTGGCAAGCGCGTATGTACATCCATTTCTCCCGGCACACCACGTATCAGATTGCCGTTATCTGCGGTCAGCGCACCACTGGTAATGATCCCCCGGAGTTTTTTGTCCGGATATTTGGCTCCGTACAGAGAAACCGTAAATCCGCCATGCTGTGTCCCAGAAGAAATACCGGAATATCCGGATTTTCCTCAATTGCCATATCCACAACTACGTTGGTGTCGTCCAGAAGCTCATTGAAATCTGAATAAAAAGTCTCTTCACCCTCAGACCGTCCATGTCCTCTGTGATCAAAACGATAGGTTCCGATTCCCGCCTCATGAAGTTTTTCCGCAAAATAATCGTACCTGCCCTGGTGCTCACAGAGTCCGTGGACAATCACGATCACCGCTTTATTGTCTGCTGCCGTTTCTTTTTTCAGATACAGTTTCGTTCCGTCAAACGATGTGATCATACTTTCACCCATAATAAAAACCTCCCTTTTCTTGCTGCGAGATACATATCCCCATTATATGTCTCACGCTATCTGATAGGTTTATCATATCATGAAATCTGTATTTTGATAACCCCTATTACTAATTATCAGCAATTATATGATTTTTACAAAAAGTAATGAAAAATAGAGGAGTGACATATTTTGTTCTCTGAACTATAATCACCTCAGTACAAAGGGGCTGTCGCACTAAAAAATTAGTGCGACAGCCCCTTCTTTTTTCATTGTTAGGGCAAATCCCTAACAAAAACGCAGCGGAATATCTACATTTCCGCTGCCTGAATTTCTTATTCTACTTCTTCCGGCTCCATGCTGAGCATATGGCCTTCCTGATTTCCAATATCATATTTCTGTCCGTATTCCTTGAAATACTGGTAGTAGTCCGCACTGTTTGTGGGATAGATCTTGGAATCGTGAATATGAAGATCAGATCCTGTCTCTCCGCTCTTCATAAGTGCCACCATAGCACTTGCACAGTGAGTTGCGATACGACAGAAACTGTTGAGGATATCACTAAATACCGTTCCCTCTTCCAGTCCGCATTTGCCCTGGCTCAGTCGCTCTGCATGACGCATCTTCAGTACATCACAAAGTCCTGTGATCACAGCTCCGAGAGGTGCTACTCTCTGTGCCATTTCTTTATCGTCTTTCATGAAAGCATTGCAGGTTATATTGATATCCTCACGAACTGCTCCATAACAACATTCAGCTCATCCCAGGCTTCCTGTGAAAAATTCGTATGGTTATCATGCATTTCATTGGACATATGAGCAATGTAAGAAGCATGATCACCGATACGCTCAAAGTCATTGATCGTATGCAGATACAGTGAAGTCTGTCTTGTCTGTGCAGAATTCATCTCTCTCTTTGTCAGCTGGATCAGATACTCTCCTAGACGACTTTCATACTTGTCGATCAGATCCTCTTTTCGCTGAACCTTATCATACTTATCCTGCTGATAATCATTCAGAAGATTCATGGCTCTGTTGACATTCTTACGGAGCTTCTTGGACATTCCGTTCATTACACGGTGACACTGTGCGATAGCAAGGGCCGGGTAATTCAGAAGACGCTCTTCCAGAAGATCAAAGTCTGCCTCATCTTCCAGATCTTCTTTGTTATCCTTAACAAGCCAGCATACCAGCTTCTCGATCTTTGAAATAAACGGGAACAGCACGATAACCGTTGCCAGACGGAAAACTGTGTTCAAAAGTGCGATCGCTACCGGTGTCATGGTCATATCCATAAATGTAAAATGTACAAACGCATTCACGGTATAAAAGATCACAGACCAGAGAATCAGACCAAACAGGTCATTGATCAGATATACAAGAGCCGTTCTTTTACCGTTCTTATTTGCTCCGATGGCTGAGATCAGAACTGGACATGCAGCACCAACACCGATACCAAGAACGATCGGAAATGCACTTGCAAATGTCAGGATACCGGTTACGGAAAGAGCCTGGAGCACACCGACTGTTGCAGACGCACTCTGGAGTACCGCAGTAAAAGCGATACCTACGAGAATACCTGCGATCGGATTGGAAAACATAGTCAGCATCTTGATGAACATCGGACTCTCACGCAATGGAGATACCGCACCACTCATCATCTGCATACCTGTCATCAGGATCGCAAAACCAAGCATGATATTTCCCACGTTCTTATGTAAGGTACGCTTACAGAACATACGGAAAATAATACCAACTACAGCCACAACAGCAGAAATAGTTGCTGTGGAAAGAACACTAGCGATTCCATTAGATCCTTCAATATAAGAAAGACATAAGATCCAGCCAGTAATACTGGTTCCGATATTGGCTCCCATGATGATACCGATCGCCTGTTTCAGTTTCATCATACCGGAGTTTACAAAACCGATCACCATAACTGTCGTCGCAGAAGACGACTGGATCACACTGGTAACACCAGTACCAAGTGCGACACCCTTCAGCGGAGTATTGGTCATCTTATAAAGAAATGCTTCCAGCTTATTACCTGCTGCCAGCTTCAGACCATCGCCCATTAGGGACATACCAAACAAAAATAATGATACTCCACACAACAAAGATAAGATCATTGAAAAAATTGCCATAATTTTCTCCTTTGTCATACTCGCTTCCTGTCATAACCTGTCAGGAGCCATGTTATCCTGAAAATGCGACTTTACATTTCCTTAATCTGGATTTTTCTTATTTTTAACATTTTCCCATTTATTATGCCACATCAATTTCCATATTACAACAACAGATTTATTTCGAAAATGAAAAAATTCGAAGGCAGCGGATTATCTTCCAAAACTCTGCCTCGAAATGGGGATTTTTGAGTGATTTTTCACAAAATTTTCTATTTTTCCAGGCGCATCAGCATATCATCCAAAATATCTTCCAAATACCCTCCCGTTGTTTTTTCCCCTTCTTTTTTTATCTGGAGCATCGCTTTCAAATCTTCATCGGACAGGCAGATGATCAGTTTCCCGCTTTCCCGTAGACTTCCCCGTGCAGCCATTTTCGCATGTTTATCCGCTCCTTTTCTGGAAATAATGATCGCAACTTTACGGAGAGCTTTTTCGTACAGATATTTTTCTGTAGTGTAAATTTCCCTCTGAGTAATAGGCTTTTCATAGTTTTTAAACTCGAACACGATATACTTCGTAGAAAAATACTTACAGATCGTGTCAAAAAAATCCTGTGTCACCCCGTTTTTGATCTTACAGCACATGTCAAAACGATACAGATCTTCCTCTGTTGTCTTCTGCTGCTCCCACAAAGTCAGATATTCTCCAAGGATATATTTCAGAATAGAAACACAAAGTTCCTCATATTTCTTGAAAGCTGCACTACCGGTCTCCAACACTTTTAACTGCGCTATATAGCTGTCAGCAACCGATTCCGGATCCGTATTCTCCATCTGGCTGCTTTCCTCAAAGATAAAAGGCTCCGGTCTCTCCGGTTCTATGTTTTCCACCGAATAATTCAGAATCGAGATCAGTTCGTTCTTCAGTTCCGGATAGTCCTCAAAGAGCCACAGCACATTTCGGATGTCCCAGACATATCCAGCTTCGCCTCTTCGTACTTTCTCTTAGTCTCATCAGAGACAGATTCGCCACTACACAGATATTTTGTAATGGCAGATCCTTTTTCTGATCTGACACTGCTTTTCCAACCAGACGGCTATAACTCTGCAACCGTTTAAGTGTAGCGATTTCTTTGGAATCACTGTACATTCTGGTCATAAAGACCCATTCATCGCTTTGGAAAGAAACCCCTTTATATGTAAGGTATTTTTCAAAAAGCTGCTTAAAGCGGGCCATATTTTCCCAGTTTTTCATCTGCACATCACCCTCTGAATTTATATAGGGTTCTACGCAGAGATTGCGAACGACCTGTTCTGTCACTTTTATGTTCGGCGCATATATCAGGCTTCTGTACATCCGGCTTTTGTTTGGCACAGAACGTGGAAAATCTTCCGGAAATCCCTTTAATCTGGCTATTTCTTTGTGTGTGATCTTATGATAGACGCCATGGATACGGATCAGCGGCATTTTTATCAGATTCAGACGAACCTGCCCGGATTCCCGATAACCGCCTTTTTCCCAACACAAAACGCTGTCACCGGCATGCGAAGCATCAATCTTCTCTTTCGCAAAATCAATTCTGTAATACCAGGAATCCTGTGGATTCATTTCCACCCAGCCATCCAACAGGATACTACTCTTATGGACCTGCACCGGCATGATCATATCCGAAGCATTCACTCTTTTTGAAACAATATATGCAAATTCTTCCCGCAGCGGAAATGCAGTAACCTCCGAACTCTGGATATTTTTATGCGTGATATGGTATCCATATTCTTGCAGCTGAAAAAATGTGCTCCTTTATGAACCCTTTCCATAATTGCTTTTCATAACAAAAAGAATGGCCGGCGGTCGTCTTCTTTGCACCAGGGTCAAACTATAAAACACCTCTTCTGCTTTCGACTGCGTCAGATCAAAAGCCCAGACATCACTGTCCGGAACTGTGGCAGGATCTATGGAAGAAAGGCTGCATGCAGTTACATTTTGACTTATATTTTCCTGATAGATCTCTATCACTTTTCTGTCCGGCTCATATGCTTTCAAAATCTCATAACCGGCATTTTGAAAACCAAGAGTCAGCGCACCGATACCGGCATTAAAGATCACCACTGTATTCTTCATATATTTTTTCCTATCTTATTATTTGTACTGTGACAGCAGCTCCAAAAGCTTACCACTGTTGATTGGTTTGTTATAATTGATCCCCACAAGCCAGGATATTCCCTGTACATTTCTGTAAAGACTCCGGATAATTTTTCTCCTTTATCTGCTCTATGGCTGTCCGGCACTCTGGTTTCAGTTCAATCTCCTCTCTGGCACTACCGGCATAAGCATGTACCCGTCACCCCTTCTTAATATCCCCTGAAAAGCAAAATAATTTCACAGCATCATATGTCTATATGATACCATGAAACTATTTTTGCGTAAAGATTTTATAAAAAAGCCTCAGAGTATTTTCGCATATACATACTCTGAGGCTTTCTCTATAGTCCATATATATTTTTTACTCCACTGTCACGCTCTTCGCCAGATTTCGTGGTTTATCCACATCCAGTCCTTTGGCTACGCTTACGTAGTAACCCAGAAGCTGAAGCGGGATCACTGCCAGGGATGTTGCAAAGTGCGGGTCTGTTTTCGGGATGTAGACGGTGAAGTCTGCGGTATCCTCGATATTGTAATTGCCAAATGTGGTCAGACCCATAAGGTAGGCGCCGCGGCTCTTGCACTCAACCATATTGCTGACTGTTTTTTCGTAGAGATCCGGCTGGGTCAGCACACCGATCACAAGAGTCCCATCTTCGATCAGGGAGATCGTTCCGTGTTTCAGCTCTCCGGCAGCATAGGCTTCAGAGTGAATGTAACTGATCTCTTTCATCTTCAGACTGCCCTCCAGGCTGATAGCGTAATCAATTCCTCTTCCTACAAAGAAAGCATCTTTTACATTTGCCTGTTTGGAGGCAAACCACTGGATACGCTCCTTATCTTCCAGGATCTTACAGATCTTATCCGGAAGTGTCTGCAGTTCACTGATATAATTGCTGTAGGCTTCTTCTATGATCGTTCCTCTTACCATTGCAAACTGGATCGCAAGTGTATAAGTTGCGATCAGCTGTGTGCTGTACGCCTTGGTAGTAGCTACAGAAATCTCCGGTCCGGCCAGAGTATAAAATACATTATCAGCCTCACGTGCAATGGAAGATCCCACTACATTAACGATTCCCAGTGTACGAATACCATTTTCCTTGCATTTACGAAGTGCTGCAAGACTGTCTGCTGTTTCACCGGACTGGCTGATGATCACTGCAAGGCTGTTGGTGTTAAGGGCCATTTTTCGGTAACGGAATTCGGAAGCGAGCTCTACCCTTACCGGGATCTGTGCAAGATCCTCGATCACATACTGTGCTGCCATTCCTACGTGATAAGCGGAGCCGCAGGCTATGATATAGATCTGCTGGATGTTCCGGATGCTTTCTTCTTCCAGGCCAACTTCACTGAGGTCGATCTTTCCATCCTTGAGCACGGAATTCAACGTATCCAGTACTGCCTTTGGCTGTTCATGGATCTCTTTCATCATGAAATGCTCATATCCGGCTTTTTCCGCTGCTTCTGCATCCCATTCAATGGTTTTCAGCTCTTTCTCGATCTCATCTCCATCAAGATTGTAGAAGGTGACTTCGCCTTTTTTCACACGCGCCATCTCCAGATTGCCGATATAATATACATTGCGGGTGTATTTCAGGATCGCCGGTACGTCAGAAGCGATAAAGGATTCATCTTCTGCCACTCCAAGGATCATGGGGCTGTCTTTTCTGGCTACATATATTTCACCCGGATAATCCCTGAACATGATCGCAAGGGCATAGGAACCACGGATACGTACCATGGAATGTGTGATGGCATCCACCGGTGTTCCCTCATATTTCTTGTAATAATAATCGATCAGCTTGACTGCTACCTCGGTATCGGTCTCAGAATAGAAAGTATAGCCTTTACGGGCGAGCTTATTTTTCAGTTCCTGATAGTTCTCAATGATGCCGTTGTGGACTGCTACGATATTACCGTCGTCTGTCATATGCGGATGTGCATTGTTCTCAGAAGGTTCACCATGAGTTGCCCATCTGGTATGACCGATACACAGGTTCCCGGTACAGTCTCTCCGCCGTTTGTCTTTTCTGACAGAACTTTCAGTCTTCCCTTGGCTTTGATCACTTCCGTCTCGTCCTCGCCGTCACGTACGGCGATTCCAGCGGAATCATATCCTCTGTATTCCAGCTTGGAGAGTCCATCTAAAAGGATCGGAGCTGCCTGGTGTCTACCTGTAAATCCTACAATTCCACACATATTTATCTGTCCTTTCTGTCTATGCAGGTATTTTCGCAAAAGACCGGGCTGTTACATCATATGCAACAGTCCGGTCAGAAGTTTCAGTTATTGCAATATAACACGTCCTACAGTATAGCACGTACCACTCTTGGTTTGCAACCCGCTTTTTCCAGAGCTGCAACGATCTGATTCTTATGATCTGTTCCGAATGCTTCCATAGTGATCCGAAGTTCTACGGCTGCATTTCGGTTGGTACTTACAAACTGGTTATGATCCAGTTTGATAACATTACCCTGATTTTCAGCGATCACACTTGCAACACGTACCAGTTCACCTGGCTTATCCGGAATAAGTACGGATACGGTAAAGATACGGTCACGCTGGATCAGTCCGTGCTGTACAACCGATGACATGGTGATCACATCCATATTTCCACCGCTTAAGATGGAAACGATCTTCTTATTCTTTACATCCAGATGACGGAGAGCTGCTACAGTAAGAAGTCCTGAGTTCTCTACGATCATCTTGTGGTTTTCTACCATATCAAGAAAAGCCACGATCAGCTCATCATCATCGATGGTAATGATATCGTCCAGATTTTCCTGGATATATGGGAAGATATTTTTTCCCGGAGTCTGTACTGCAGTACCATCTGCGATAGTATTTACGTGAGGAAGCGTTACGACCTCCCCTTTCTCCAGGGATGCCTTCATACATGCTGCGCCTGCCGGCTCAACACCGATGACTTTGATGTGTGGATTCAGAAGCTTCGCAAGTGTAGAGACACCTGTAGCAAGTCCGCCCCCTCCGATCGTACCAGAATGTAATCTACAAGCGGAAGTTCCTGTACGATCTCCATGGCGATAGTTCCCTGACCGGTTGCTACTGCCGGATCGTCAAATGGATGGATAAAGGTATATCCTTTTTCTTCTGCAAGGGCAAGTGCGTGTGCGCAGGCTTCGTCATACACGTCGCGTGAAGGATAACCTCCGCACCGTAACTCTTGGTGCGCTCTACCTTGATCAGTGGTGTGGTAGTTGGCATGACAATGACTGCTTTTACTCCATATTTATGTGCAGCATAAGCAACACCCTGGGCATGATTTCCTGCAGATGCAGTGATCAGCTTTGTTCCTCTCTTCGTCAGAAAGTGTGCTGATCTTGTAATATGCGCCACGCACCTTATATGCACCGGTACGCTGCATATTCTCTGGCTTCAGATAAACCTTATTTCCCGTCATATCTGAGAAATAACTGCTGTATATCAGCTTTGTTTCCTGTGTCACTTCTTTTACTTTTGCTGCCGCTTCCTCAAAGCTCTCTAATGTAAGCATTTGTATTTAGCTCCTTTCTTCTACGTCAAAGAGGGCGTTTACAAATGCGTCTGCATCAAATTTATGCAGGTCATCGATACTTTCGCCTACTCCGATGTATTTTACTGGTATGTCAAGCTCAGACTGGATCGCTACTGCGATTCCGCCCTTGGCTGTACCATCAAGTTTGGTAAGAATGATTCCGGTAACGTTTGCGACCTCGGCAAACTGTCTTGCCTGGGAAAGCGCATTCTGGCCCGTGGTTCCGTCAAGAACTACCAGCGTTTCCAAATATGCTTCCGGATACTCACGTTCCAGAATACGGTAAATCTTGCGAAGCTCTTCCATAAGGTTTTTCTTATTATGAAGTCTTCCTGCGGTATCGCAGATCAGAATATCTGCATTTCTGGCTTTGGCTGCTGCCACGGCATCATAGACAACAGATGCCGGATCTGCTCCGTCCTGGCCGCCAATGATCTCAACGCCTGCACGGTTAGCCCACTGTGTCAGCTGCTCTCCGGCTGCCGCACGGAAGGTATCTGCTGCTCCGAGGATGACCTTTTTTCCCTGATCCTTTAATTTACCGGCCAGTTTGCTACAGAGGTAGTCTTACCTACTCCGTTGACACCGATCACAAGGATCACGGATTTCCGGTTCTCAAACTCATATTCTGTGCTTTCTACCTGCATCTGTTTTTTGATGCTGTCGATCAGAAGCTGTTTGCACTGGGACGGCTCCTTGATATGCTGCTCAGCAACCTGCTCCTTTAAATGCTCCAGAATGGAGGTGGTTGCGTTAATGCCGATATCTCCCATGATCAGGATCTCTTCCAGTTCTTCATAAAAATCATCATCAATACTGGAAAAACCGCTGAAAATGGAATCAAAGCCGGCAACGATATTGTCTCGCGTTTTGGTAAGTCCGCTTACCAGACGTTTAAAAAATCCTTTTTTTTTCTTCTGCCATACTGATTCATCCCCTCTGCTACTGGGTAAGCTGGTTCTCTACTAAATCTACGGATACCAGCGTGGATACCCCTTTTTCCTGCATGGTAATTCCATAAAGCCTGTCTGCTGCATTCATGGTACCACGTCTATGTGTTATTATAATAAATTGTGTGTTCTTCGTCAACTTCTGAAGATATCCCGCAAAACGTCCTACATTGGAATCATCCAGTGCAGCCTCGATCTCATCCAGAAGACAGAATGGTGAAGGCTTCAGATTCTGGATCGCAAAAAGAAGTGCAATGGCTGTCAGAGCTTTTTCCCCACCGGAAAGCTGCATCATGTTCTGAAGTTTTTTTCCGGGCGGCTGGGAAATGATCCGGATCCCTGCCTCAAGGATATCCTCGTCTTCCGCAAGTTCCAGAGTTCCCCGGCCTCCGCCGAACAGTTCTTTGAAGGCTTTATCAAATTCTTTCTGGATCTCTCCGAATTTTTCGCTGAACTGCTTCCGCATGCCCTCATCCAACTCCTGGATGATCTGTTCCAGCGTTTTTTCCGCTTCCAAAAGATCGTTGTACTGACCGCTTAAGAACGTATGCCGTTCCAGAAGTTCTTTGTAATCCTCAATGGCATTGACGTTGACAGAGCCAAGAGCTCGGATCTCGTCCTTTAATTTATGGATCTGCTGCTTCATCACATGCCTGTCATTCATTTCTTCTTTCCTGTACTGCAAGGCATTATTCGGAGTGATCTCGTATTCTTCCCACATATAGGAAATCCTTGCTTCCCGGTTCTCTTCGATCTTTTCTGCCTGAGTCTTCAGTCGGAAGCATTCTTTGTCCAGAAGACTGATCTGGCCAGACAGCTCATCACGCTTTTCAAAAAACTCCTTATGGCTTTTTGTGCGCTCTTCCTTTTCCTGCTGCCATTTTTCCAGCTGTTTTGCAGCCACCTCTTCTTTTGCGGCAAAGCCTTCGATCTCCTTACGGACTTGTCGATCGTCTTTCTCTTTTCTGCAGTTTCCTGCTGCCTTTTTCCAGAGAATCCAGAATTTCTTCCCTCTCTTTCGAAAGAACTTCGATTTCCTCTTTCAGGCGCCGCAGATTTTCCTTTATGAAGCTTTCCTTCTGCTGGGATGCAGATGCGTCAAGACGGATCCTTTCCAGCTTCTCTGAAGTCTCCGCTTCGTCCTTTTTCCAGTCCTCCAGCTCCTTCTGCCGGGTCTCGATAAACGTTTCCAGCTCTTCCTCATCCCTTTTGGATGCTTCAAGTTCCTGCGTGATCTTTATGTTATCTGCCTGCATGTCTCTTGCCTGAAGACGGATCTCCTCCTGCTCCCTCTCGATTCTGGTATAACCGCCGCGGATCTCCTCCGCTTTTTTCTCCAGCTGTTCAATGTTCAACCTGGCTGTATTCTGCTGAATGGATTGTTCCTGAAATTTCTGCTGCAGCGCCGCCACAGTATCACGCATCTCATTTCTTCTGCTGCGGTTATCTTCCATGGACTGTCGGATCTCATGATACCCGGCTGCCAGCTCTTTTACCTTCTTTTCCAGTTCCTCGATCTCACGACGACGCCCAAGAAGATTGCTGTTGTTCTTAAAAGCTCCACCGGTCATGGAACCGCCTGGACTTAAGGATTCTCCCTCCAACGTTACCATACGGATACTGTGTCGGTATTTTCTGGCAATGGCAATAGCATGATCGATATGATCCACCACCAGCACTCTGCCAAGAAGATATCCGATCAGACCGTCATATTCCTTCTCTGCAGTTACCAGCCACTGGCAAGACCAATAGCTCCCGGTTCGTTCAAAGCACCTCTCTGATTAAACTCGCCTCTTGAAGAAATGCTGTTTAACGGGAGAAAAGTCGCACGACCATACCGGTTTTTCTTCAGGAATTCGATCATCTGCTTAGCAGTCTGCTCGTTATCCGTAACGATATTCTGAATACTTCCGCCAAGAGCTGTCTCAATAGCGATCTCATAATTTTTTTCAACGTGAATGATATCCGCCACTACGCCACGGATCCCAGGAACATGATTCTTCTGTTCCATGACACGGCGGATACTGTTTCCATATCCATCATAACGTTCTGTGATATTGCGGAGGGATTCCAGTCTAGATGCCTCTCTATGATAGGACGTCTGTTCCTTTTCCAGCTGTGTATTCTGCTGTTTAAGGGTTTCCTGGATGGCATGTATCTCTTTTGTAAGACGGCTGCCTTCTTCTCTGGTTTCCTGAATGGCCTTCGTGATAGTGTCGTATTCCTTCTGTGCCTGATCGATCGCTGACTGCTGCTCCTCTTCCTGGGTTTTCAGGGAAGGATCCTCTGACTGATTCCTGCTTTCCGGATATCCAGCTGCTCCTTCATGGCATCAAAACGCTGTGCCTTACCTTTGGTGTTTGCACGGGAATTAAGGATTTCAATGATCTCATTCTTACCATCTTCCACTACCTGGGTGCATTCTTCGATGCTACTCTGGATATTGTCCATTTTTTTCTGCTCGTCAGCAAGTTTTCTGTCGATCTCCCGTAAATTTGCCTGAAGATCTGCTTTTTGCTCTTCCAGAGCTTCCTGGTCTGCAGATTTTTTCTCCGTATCTTCCTGAACTGCTAAAAGACGGCTGCGATAATGACTGTCATTCTGCTCTCCTGCCAGGATCTGTTCATGAAGAACATTGATCTCACCGGACAGCTGTTGTTTACGGATAGCACGATCCCGGCTTTCTTCCCTCAACGCCTCCATCCGCTCATTCAGCTCTTCCAGTATTTTTTCCAGACGTTCATATTCATCCTTGGTACGACTATGAGCATCCTGGGCTTCTTTTAACTGATTTTCTGCGATCCTGGTTTTTTCTTCCAGCTCGCGGATCAGATTTCCGGTGTGTTCATATTCCAGGAGGAACATATTTATATCCAGCTCTTTCAGATTTTCTCTTTTTGCCAGATATATTTTTGCAGTCTCAGACTGACGTTCCAGCGGTTCCAGCTGCTTGGTCAGCTCACTTAAGATGTCCGTGACACGGACCAGATTCTGTTGTTCTTCCTCAAGCTTCTTCAGTGTGGTATTTTTTCGTCTTTTAAATTTGACGATCCCGGCTGCCTCGTCAAAAAGCTCTCGGCGTTCTTCGGGTTTTCCACTTAAGATCTTATCGATCTGACCCTGTCCGATGATGGAATATCCTTCTTTTCCGATACCGGTATCATAGAACATCTCATTGATGTCCTTTAAACGACAGGAGCTGCCGTTGATGCGGTATTCGCTCTCACCGGAACGATACAGTCTTCTGGTAACGGTTACTTCTTCAAAATCCACCGGGAGCTTGTGATCACTGTTATCAAGTGTAATAGCCACGGACGCAAAGCTCAGAGGCTTGCGAAGCTCCGTTCCTGAAAAGATAACATCCTGCATATTCCCGCCTCGAAGCTGCTTGGCGCTCTGTTCTCCCAGAACCCAGCGGACTGCATCGCCAACATTACTTTTTCCGCTGCCGTTAGGTCCTACGATGCCGGTGATCCCGTTATGAAATTCAAAATTTATTTTCTGTGCAAAGGATTTAAATCCCTGCACCTCTATATTTTTCAGATACATTGGCCACCTGCTGTTATTTTATACTGCGTATTGCCTCTAGGGCTGCAGCCTGTTCTGCTGCCTTTTTTGTATGGCCGGTTCCGGTTCCCATACTTTTTCCATTGATCAGTGCCTCCACAGTAAAGCTCTTGCTGTGGTCCGGTCCCTCTTCTTTCAGAAGACGATATTCCACCGGATGATTTCCGCCTTCCTGTACCATTTCCTGAAGCACTGTCTTGCTGTCATAAAAAATCCTCTTATCCTCCAGATCGTTCAGGATAAATTTCATAACAAAAGCCTGTGCCGGTTCAAATCCACCGTCCAGATACATAGCCCCAATCAGAGATTCCAGGGCATCAGAAACGATGGAATCTCTTTTACGACCGCCCATCATTTCCTCACCTCTTCCAAGGAGGATAAACTCCGGAAGCCCGAATTCTCTTGCACAGTAGGCAAGACTCTTTTCACATACCATGCTGGCACGTTTCTTGGTCAACTCACCTTCCTGATTATTCCGGAATTTTTTTGTACAGGAAATCACTGCTGATCAGCTCCAGCACCGCATCTCCAAGAAACTCCAGACGCTCATTGCATCCAAGCTTTCCAAGGTGTTTTTCGTTGGCATAGGAGCTGTGTGTCATTGCCTGCTCCAGTAAAGATTTTGCGGTAAACTGGTATCCGATAGTCTGCTCCAGCTTTTTTAAATTATTTTCCATTTCTTCTTCCCTTCGTTACCCGGCGAAGAGTCTCCACTGCATCGCCGACAGTAACGATCTCCTCGGCTTCCTCCGGGGCGATACGAACATCAAAAGTTTCCTCCAGATCAATAAGAATCTGAAAAAAATCCAGAGAATCCACTCCCAGATCATCCACAAAGGTAGTTTTTTCTGTAATGGCATCCATATTTCTTCCCAGAGTTTTTTCGATGATGGTCTTCAGCATTTCCAGTTCCACGACTGTTCGCCTCCTGTTCTGTCTGTAATATTTCCGGCAATCCCGGTTTTATTTTTTTTCGCTTTTTTCTTCCGCCTGTGCTTTCTGCTCAGCTGCTATAAACTCCTCGATCTTTTCATTGATCTTCTCTTCCTTAAACTGCTCGCACTGAAAGATCGCATGACGGATTTCTACGCTTCTGGCACTTCCGTGGCTTTTGACCACAAGACCTTTCAGACCAAGAAGCGGTGCTCCGCCATATTCACTGGCATCAAATGATTTTAAGGTTTCCTTAAGAGCAGGTTTTACCATCAGAGCTCCCATTTTACTGCGAATGTTTGTCATCATACCTTTTTGATCATAGATATCAAAGTAGCTCCAACACCTTCATAAAGCTTGAGGATCACATTTCCTACAAAAGCTTCACACACTACTACATCTGCATAACCTGACGGGATATCTCTCGCCTCAATACTTCCGATGAAATTAATATCCTTACATGCTTTTAACAGAGGGAAGGTAGCCTTTACCAGCGCATTGCCCTTTTCTTCCTCAGCACCGTTATTAACAATAGCAACTCTCGGTTTCTTAATACCCACTACATTTTCCATATAGATGGAACCCATCTGCGCAAACTGTACCAGATGATCTGGTCTCGCATCTACATTGGCACCACAGTCGATCAGAAGGGAAACGCCCTTTGCCGTAGGGATCAGCGGAGCAAGAGGTGGTCTCCGGATCCCTTTGATCCTGCCTACGATCACCTGGCCTCCTACCAGTACCGCACCGGTGCTTCCGGAGGAAACAAAGGCATCGGCCTCCTGTTTTTTTACAAGATTTAATCCCACTACAATAGAGGAATCTTTCTTTTTCTGGATAGCCATGACCGGAGGTTCCGCAGTCTCGATCACCTGAGACGCATGCACCACACGAATCCTGTCCTTAGGATAATCCGGGTATTTCCGAAGCTCTGCTTCGATCACATCCTGTACTCCTGTAAGGATAACCTGGATGTTCTCTTTTTCTTTCACAGCTTCCACTGCGGCTTTTACCGGTTCCTCGGGAGCATTGTCACCACCCATTGCATCTACAACGACTTTTACCATTTCTGACATATGTTGTCCTTTCTCTGTCCGAAATCTTTTCGGAATGCATATGGTACACTGTAGTGAAAATCCTCATACACATCCGTATAAGGATTTTCATTGCAGAGTACCAAAAGTTAAGCGGATATTCGAAATCCGCATTCGCTACCTACTCATAACCGAATAACTGCTTCGCAGTTTATCCGGTTAACGTACCGTTATTTATGATACTAGAGTTTTGCCTGAGAAGTCAATATCTTTTACTCTTTCTGATTTTCAATCTGTTCTGCAAGATCATTTAAATATACCCAGCGATCCATTTTTTCATCCAGCTTCTGCTGGATTTCCTGCTGCTCGTCGGAAAGCTCCCTGAGTTTTCCCGCATTTGTGGCATTGGCAGCCATCTCTTTGTCGATCTGCTCCAGACGTTCTTCCAATGCTGCGATGTCATCGTCAATAGTGTCAAATTCTTTCTGTTCTTTATAGGTGAATTTCAGTTTCTGTTTCCGGTTCTGTTTCCAGGTATCTGCAGCGGATTTCTTTTTCTCAGGCTCAGCTGTTTCTCCCTGTACTGTACCGCCATTCATATCTGAACGCGTTTCCAGAGACTGTCCCTTTCTTTCCTTTGCTTCCAGATAATCCGTATAACCGCCCTCATACTGGACAAGCCGGCCATCTCCCTCAAATGCCATAATACGGTTCACCACATTATCCAGGAAATAGCGGTCATGGGACACTGTGATCACGATGCCGGAAAAAGAATCCAGATAGTCCTCAAGAATGGTCATGGTGGGAATATCAAGATCATTTCCGGGCTCATCAAGAAGAAGAACATTTGGCGCCTCCATCAGAACCTTCAAAAGATACAGTCTTCGCTTCTCACCTCCGGAAAGCTTCTCCACCGGGGTGTACTGCATGGCCGGATCAAAAAGAAATCTCTCAAGCATCTGGGAAGCTGTGATCCTTCCTTCTTTTGTCGGAACATATTCCGCCACCTCACGGATATAATCAATCACTCGCTGTCTTCCATCCATATCCGGAACGTTTTGTGCAAGATACCCGATACGGATCGTTTCTCCGATCTGAATCTCTCCGGAATCCGGCAAGATCAGTCCATCTGCCATTTTAAGAAGTGTGGACTTACCGCAGCATTTGGCCCGATGATCCCGAGACGCTGATCACGAAGAACAATATGATCAAAATCATTGATCAAAAGACGACCTTCGATGGTTTTACTTACATGATGAAACTCTATGGTTTTCTTTCCCATACGGGTCTCAATGGAATCCATTTCCACATTCTGCTCTTTCAGCGGGGTTTTTCCCGCCTTCAGTGCTTCCAAACGGTCAAGCCTTGCTCTCTGTTTTGTACTTCTGGCACGACAGCCTCTTGCTGCCCATTCCAGTTCCATCCGAAGTACACTGCGGCGCTTCCGGTCACTGGCAAGCTCCATTTCCTCTCTCTGCGCTTTCAGCTCCAGAAATCTGGAATAATCTCCTGCATAGGAATATAATTTTCCGTGGCTGATCTCCAGGATCCGGTTTGCCACACGATCCAGGAAATAACGGTCATGAGTGACCATGATCACCGTCCCACGAAAATTCCGGAGAAAATCTTCCAGCCATATGACCATTTCTCCGTCCAGATGGTTGGTAGGCTCATCCAGGATCAGAATGTCAGCCGGATTTAAAAGCATCCTTGCCAGCGCCACTCTTTTCTTTTCACCACCGGAAAGATTATCCATATTAATATTCTGATCGGTAATACCAAGTGTATTCAGCATGCGTCTGGCCTCACTTTCGGTACTCCAGTCCTTCTGCCATTTGCCTTCTGCCACATAGTCCAGAATGGTCATATGCTGCGGAAATTCCGGAGTCTGGGGAAGCCAGCTGATCCGGATCCCGTTCTGGGTGATCACCTGCCCTTCGTCCGGTTCTTCCTCTCCGGCGATCACGCGGAGCAAGTAGTTTTACCGGTTCCGTTTACACCGATGATACCTATTTTTTCTCCCTGATCGATGCCGCAGGAGATATCATCAAATATCACCTTATCTCCAAAAATTTTGTGGATATGTTCTATATTAAGAATGTTCATGCGCATTTTCTCCGTTTTCTTCCAAAGTATATAAAAATCATTTCCATGATAGCGAATTTCCACGATTCCGTCAAGAATCACTGTTATGACAGGGGAAAGGGCTGTACCTCAAATCTGGAAGTACAGCCCTCTTGGGGGATTGTTTTTTATCTGGATTTTGGTCAACAGTTTCTGGTGTCGCCAGCTGCTGCCCTTATTTTTCGTATATCCACCGCCTTTCGTATCTTTTGACGCTATTGTAAAAAAATTATCAGGAAATGACAACAGACCTGTGACAAAATGACAGTTTCCATGAAATATGACATTTTTATGTTAAATATCTGCTAAAAGCACGTTCATTCCTGATAATTTTCTACACAATACGTCATTTCAGGCCAAAATCCGATATTGGATATACATAAAAGTTATAATATACTATTTTTACTACTCTTTTATAAACCGGAGGTTATATTATTTTGAATATTGCAATTATTGATGACATCTCAACGGATGCAGAAGCCCTGAAGAATATCGCTGTTTCCTATTTTGAGAAAAAACAGATCCGGGCAGAAATCTGTCATTTTTTCAGCGCAGAAGAATTTTTTTGAAGATTATCAGCCGGAAATTCAGATCCTGTTCCTGGATATTTATATGGACGGGATGACAGGTATGGAAGCTGCGCGCAGGATCCGAAGACAGTCCGATAACTGCATCCTTGTTTTTGTCACTACCAGCAGTGATTTCGCTGTGGAAAGCTATGATGTAGGAGCCTCCTATTATCTTCTGAAACCATTTCAGCCAGAAAAACTCTGTTCCATTCTGGATTCCTTTCAATCCAGGCATTTACTGGCATCCCGTTACATTGAAGTCGTTTCTGACCGGGTTCCCATCCGGGTCCCTCTGCGCAGTATTTTATATGCAGATACATTCCGAAATGCAGTGTGCCTTCATACCGACGCCGGTCCGGTCCGTTCTTATCTTACCTTTCACAAATTTGAGGAGCAGATCCGGGACTGTCCCAATTTTCTCTCCTGTTACCGTGGCTGTGTCGTCAATATGGACCGTATACAGGAAGCTTCTGAAGAAGGCTTTCTTCTGGACAACGGGGAGGTCGTCCAGATCCGGAAACGTGGCTCTTCTGCTATCCGTAAAGCCTATCTTCAGTATCTCTTTGCGTCAGATGAAGAAATATCTCAGCTTTAAAAATGCCATTTTCAGACTGAAAATCCGCAAACCCTCCATAACGTGCCGCAATTTCCATGATCGACGCAGTTCCGATCCCCTGTCCGGAATGCTTACCTGAAAAAAATCCTGTTTTATTTCTGCGTAAGGGATCTGTGCAGCTGTTTTCTTCTTTTATAAGAAGTTTATTATTTCTGGTACGTATCTGTACACGGACAAATCTGGAACTGCCTTTCGGACAAAGCTGTGCCGCTTCTATGGCATTTTCCAGAAGATTTCCAAAGAGACGACAAAAATCTGTATCCTGGATCCCTGTTTTTTCCGGTGCCTCTACCTGACACTGAAAAAACGATCCCGTTTTTTCTGCATAGTTCTTCATAATAATGTAAGATCGCATCGGCAACCTGATTTTTACAGTAAGAATGATAGGTCAAACGTTCCTGGAATTCACGGGTATACCGGCAAAGGTATTTCTGCATTTCTCCATACTGCTCACGTTCCAGTAATGCAGACAGAACACGAAGGTGCTGACGCATATCATGACGGACACGGCTGGTTTCTTCCATCTGTTCTTTTAATCGGTCGTAATGATTTTTCTGGGCAAGGAGACGAAGTTCAGTCTGATGATATATACCTCATAAGTCAGACTGATCTTATATGCTTCTGACAGGTCTCTCCACAGAACACAGCCAAACGCAGCTGTCAGTATCAGCCCACCTGTCTCCGGGAAACCTCCTCCCAAAATCGGCTCATAAAGATACCCTATCCGATCTGCCACAAGGGAACAGGCATAAATCGTTGTTCCCACCAAAACGATCTTTCCATATCTGCAATCTGTTTCTCCAAAAGTATTGAGCAGCATATAGATCGCTGCCACCCATTTGACTGCCTCACTGATCCAGACAACATCATAAAGAAGCCTGGCTGAAGGAAGTATATCCGCAAAAATCTCCAGAAAGAAAGCTACTACGATCCAGAGATCGATCAAAAGAAACAGATATATGCCCCTTTTTTTCCTATAATACAATCCTCAAGCCGGATCATGCAGGAAAGGATCAGATAATAGATCATAGTTTCCAGGGCATACCAGGGCCTCGTGGGAAGAAGAAAAAAATTATGTACCAGGGAGCATAACGAATATCCTGCCACACAGAGACAGACCAGATTAAAAATAGCAAATTCTTTTGTCCTGGTTCTGACATGTACCATAAGAGTCCCAAACATGATACAGATACAGAACGCAATGGCACAGCCGCTTCCGAGTACCCGCAGTCCTCTCTGTATGCTTACACGGACCGGAGATCCCAAAACCGGAATAGCCTGGATTCCGGATCTGATATGGCTTTTGTCTGCTACTGCTATGACAATTTCTACAACCCCGGATCCCTGAAACGTAAAAACACGGTTCATGACCCGGTCCATATAGGTTTTTTCGTCAGGATCCCCCACTTCCCCGGCCAGTTCTCCATTGATATAGATTCGGTATGCGGAAAAAACCTCCGCCATAGATATCGCCCAGATTTTTTCCTCTTCGGGCAGGATCAGAAACATCCGGTATGTCCCACATCCATACGTAGAAGCCTCTTTATTCCCCAGTTCCATTTCATTACGTTCTCCGATCGAAATATAACAACTGTAATATCCTGGATCCTTTTTCAGCATCTCAGGTGTAAGCAGCTTTCCCGGAAAATATTGCCATTCCCTGGCAAGATAATGTAGCTTTGCCGCCGCATCTTTATCATCCAGACAAAGGATTCCCTGAATGGGCTGCTCGCCTTTCGCTGTATATTCATTATTTATGAGATACATCATAAAAAAAGCAAGTCATAGATAACACCACAGTAAGTCCAAAGATCAGGTCCATTGCCTACTTTTCTCCTTTATGACTGTCACCTCGCTTTCCGGATCTGCTTCGGATTCCTACGATCAGCACTGTTATCATTGTTGCTGTCGTCAGGACTGCCACTGCAAAAGGATTCTCTTCTATATCATCTATTTTCCGACCTCTTACGCAGAAGATTCCTGTCTCGTCCGTGTCAACGATCAGAAGATCCTGCTTTTTATCCAGGAATGTCTTTAGTTTTCTTCCTCGGGAATCCGTAATTTCCATAGTTTCCGGATCTCCGTTGGGAAACATCTCTTTTACCGGTATCATGATCCGGCTCCCCGGAATATCCGTGATCTTCTGAGTGCCTTTATAGATCTTTATTTCATATGAATGATTGGAAACCTTTTGTACCAGTGCCTGTATTGTACCATTCTCTGCTACCTTCCAGCTTTGTGCCACAGAAGCAGGGATACGAAGACTGATTCCTTCTTTTTCAAAATTTATATCTCCCATATATTTCAGGATAAGATCCAGACGTTTTCCACTGATCACAGTCCATTTTTCAGTAACAACTTCTGTTACTTTTCTGGCCGGCTGCTGTACTTCAGGTTCAGCCCGTACAGTCCTCGTGCTATAAATCATACCGACACACAGCGCAATAACTTCAAGTATCAACCAAAAACCATATCGTATTGTTTTTTGCAGATTATACATATCTGGTCATCCCCATTACATATGTTTCATCTATCTGCATCCAGAATACCTCTTTTTCAGCTTTCAGGCAATCAAATCTATACGTAATAAATCGACATCTTTCGAACAAAACAAAGGTGCTGATCACTGCTATTGCACAGAATCAGCACCTTTTCATATATCGTTATTTCTTTTTCTGCATACCTGGAAATCGCCGAAAATAATAGATGACAAACAGTACCGCAGTAATTATCCAGGACACCGGATAACTGAGCATGATACTGTCGATCCCCGGATGAGATCTTACAAAAGCAAACAACCAGATGATACGTAAAAGACAGACTCCTCCACAGGTCAAAATCATAGGAACCAGTACTCTTCCGGCACCACGCAGCGCTCCGGAAAGAATTCCGATCACAACATAAATAGCATAGGACGGAATCAGGAAACGGATCATATGCACCCCAATGTCTACAACCACCTGATCTGTTGTAAACAAATGGTAGATCGGATTTGCGAACAGAATAAGTGCTCCGCTTACAATAAACGCCGAAATGTATGCCATCACCATACAGACGCGGACACTTTTTCGCATGCGGTGGTATTTTCCGGCACCATAATTCTGTCCCACAAAGGTGGTAATTGAGATGGCAAAAGCATTGCATACCATCCAGAACACCGCATCAATCTTTCCCATAGTTCCCCAGGCTGCAACTGTGTCAGTCCCCAGTTCATTGACAAAAATCTGAATGGTGAGATTGGCAATATTATACATCACCGATTCCAGTCCTGCCGGAAGTCCAATCCTGAGAACTGCCCCCAAAGACCGGAGATCAAAACGAATCTCATGAAATTCCAGACGATAAATATCCTCTGCGCGCATCAGGAACCAGGTTACAAGGATGGCACTGACTGCCTGGCAGCTGACTGTTGCAAGTGCAACACCGAGGACTCCCATATGGAAGATCACTACAAATACAACATCCAGCAAAATATTCAACAAACAGGTAATGATCAGCACATAGAGCGGTCTTTTGGAATCCCCCACTGCTCTTAAGATACTGGATACCATATTATAGACCAGATTAAAAAATGTTCCCGCAAAATAGATATGCAGGTACAACACAGAATCCGGTATTACTTCTGCCGGTGTTTTCATCAGGTGAAGGATCGGCTCAGCAGGATAAAACCTGCTGTTCCCACAATAATACTGGCAGCCAGGCAGAAGATCATGGATGTGTGAAGTGCTTTTTTAAGGTTTTTGTGGTCTTTCGCTCCGTAAAACTGAGAAATCACTACAGACGCACCGGAACATAAACCTACAAAAAAACCTACGATGAGATTCACGATCATACTGGATGAGCCTCCTACTGCTGCCAATGCTTCTTTTCCCACAAAGCGGCCTACTACAACTGTATCGGCAGTATTGTAGATCTGCTGGAACAGAGTTCCAAACAAAATCGGAAAAAAGAATATCAGAAGCTGCTTCCAGATCACACCCTCTGTGATCTGGTTCACGGCGGTATTTTTCTGATTCTTGTTCTGTTTCATATTTTTTTATTTCCCCCCAGAGTATAAAAAAGCCGGTATACTTATCTCAGCATACCAGACTCTTTTCGCATCATATATTGACTGTCTAATTAAAATTAGTCCTCAACTTTGATGATTTCCTTCTTATTGTAGCTTCCGCAAGCTTTGCAAACTCTGTGTGGCATCATAAGTGCTCCACATTTGCTACATTTAACAAGGTTCATAGCGCTCATTTTCCAGTTCGCTCTTCTCTTGTCACGTCTAGCTTTGGAAGATTTGTTCTTAGGACAAATGGACATAGGTTACACCTCCTTAAATTTACTGAATATATCACTGATAGCTGCCATGCGGGGATCCTTAGGCTCCTCCTTGCATCCGCAGGGACCTTCGTTTAGGTTCTTCCCGCAGCGGCTGCAGATACCTTTACAGTCTTCTTTACATAAGACCTTTAAAGGCCAGCATATCAATACCTCAAGATAGACCAACCGGTCCACATCCAGGTTCATACCTGTGAGATAGCTGCTTTCATCCAGATCATTGACACGCTCTTCATCAGAAAGCTTCATATCAAGCTTCTTCTTAAATTCCAGCGGTATCTCGACGGCTACTGTCTCAAGACAGCGGTCACAGGGAATGCCCACTGTAATCTTACCGGTTCCTGTAAGCTCAAGAACCTTATCACCGGTATTGGTGATCGTAAGCTCTACCGGTTCCTTCGCAAGTACCGGAAAACTTCCCATCTGAAAATCAATCTTCTCCAGTTCAGGAATAACTGATTCCTGGATCGTCTTGCCATCACAGGAAGAAATGTCTAATAAATGAATCTGCATAAGTCTCTCCTATCCACACTCAATCCATTATACATATGGTCTTGTGATTTGTCAACGTTATTTTCGGGAAAATATTACATTTTTTTAATTTTTTATTACTGTTGGCTTAATCAGAAATTCGGGGTAAATTACGGGGGTGGACCTTTAATTGTCCGCCCCCCGAATGTATACTGCTGATCCACAGTAATATATAATTCTGCCTGATTACCGATCATGCCCGAACGGTTCTGTACCGGTACTGAAACAGCTGATTATACCAGTGCTACAGTCTCACGGCAGATTGCAAGCTCCTCGTTTGTCGGGATAACTGCAACCTTAACCTTGGAATCCGGTGTGGAGATCACGATTTCCTCGCCACGATGTCCGTTAGCATCTTTGTCAAGTGTTACGCCAAGGTATCCGAGATAGCTGACAACCTTCTCACGTACCGGGATCGCATTCTCACCGATACCTGCTGTGAAGACGATCGCGTCAACACCATTCATTGCTGCAACATATCCGCCTACGAATTTAGCGATGCCATAGCAGAGAACGTCGATGGCATTAGCTGCATCCTCGTTTCCGCCTTCAGCTGCCTCGTTGAGGTCACGGAAGTCGCTGGAAAGTCCGCCGGAAAGTCCGAGAAGACCAGATTTCTTGTTGAGTACGTTCATAACGCCCTCAATGTCCAGGTTCTCTTTCTTAGCAATGAACTCCATGATAGCCGGATCGATGTTACCGGAACGAGTTCCCATAACAACACCTTCAAGTGGTGTAAGACCCATTGTTGTATCTACACATTTGCCATTTACAACTGCGCTGATGGAAGATCCGTTTCCAAGGTGGCAGACGATAACTTTGGAGTTGTCTTTGTCAAGGCCAAGGAAATCAACAGCTCTCTTGGATACGAAGCTGTGGGATGTTCCGTGGAAACCGTATCTTCTTACTTTATATTTCTTGTAGAAGTCAAGCGGAAGTCCATAGAGATATGCTTTAGCAGGCATTGTCTGATGGAAAGCGGTATCAAATACGCCTACCTGCGGTACGCCTGGCATAAGCTCTGCACATACACGGATACCAATGAGGTTAGCCGGGTTGTGGAGCGGTGCAAGGTCATTGCACTCTTCTACTGCTTTGATCATCTCGTCTGTGATCACTGCAGAAGAAGCAAATTTCTCGCCTCCGTGTACGACACGATGTCCAATCGCATTAACCTCTTTAAGGCTTCCGATTGCACCTGTTTTATCGTTTGTAAGAGCATCCAGTACCATCTGGATTGCTTCTTTATGTGTTGGCATAGCTGCCTCTGTGATCTCTTTGTCACATCCGGCTTTCTGGTATACCAGTCTTCCGTCAATACCGATTCTCTCGCAGAGACCCTTTGCAAGTACATTCTCTGTCTCAGAATCGATTAACTGATATTTTAATGAAGAACTTCCACAGTTGATAACTAATACGTTCATGATTTAACTCTCCTGATCTTTTAATAATTATTTATCCTCTGCCTGGCACTGTACTGCTGTGATCGCTACAACACCTACGATATCATCTGCAGAGCATCCACGAGACAGGTCGTTTACAGGTTTTGCGATACCCTGTGTAACAGGTCCGTATGCTTCTGCTTTACCAAGACGCTGAGCAAGCTTGTATCCGATGTTACCTGCATCAAGGTCAGGGAATACCAGTACATTAGCTTTACCTGCTACTTCGCTTCCCGGTGCTTTGGATGCGCCTACGCTTGGAACGATAGCTGCATCAAGCTGGAACTCTCCGTCAAGTTTAAGCTCCGGATGCTCCTCTTTGGCAATTCTTGTAGCCTCTACGACTTTATCTACGTCAGGATGCTTTGCACTTCCCTTAGTGGAGTGGGAAAGCATAGCTACGATCGGCTCCTCCTGAACAAGAAGCTTAAAGGACTCAGCAGAAGATGCTGCGATCGCAGAAAGCTCATCCGGAGTCGGGTTCTGGTTCAGACCGGAATCAGCAAATACGAATGCACCGTTTGCACCATACTCGCAATCCGGAACAACGATCAGGAAGAATGCGGATACAAGCTTGGTTCCCGGTTTTGTCTTCAGAATCTGAAGGCATGGACGAAGTGTATCTGCTGTAGAATGGCATGCACCGGATACCATACCGTCTGCATCCCCCATCTTAACCATCATTACGCCATAGTATGGGTACTGAGTATGAAGGATCTCTTTCGCTTTCTCAGGTGTCATTCCCTTCTTTGCTCTCAGCTCTACAAATTTATCAATATATGCCTGAGTTCTGTCAGATTTCTCCGGATCTACGATCTGTGCACCGGAAATATCAAAGCCGCCCTCTGCAGCTTTCTTGTTGATCTCTTCCTCATTACCGATGAGGATAATCTTTGCAACTCCCTCTTTCAGAATCTTGTCAGTTGCCTCAAGAGTTCTCATATCCTCTGTCTCTGGCAGTACAATTGTTTTTACGCTTTCTTTTGCTCTTTTTTTAAGCAGTTCAACAAATCCCATGATTAAATGGCTCCTTTCTTGATGTAACAAAAACGCTAGTGTCTGTTCGGGCACTACACTATGTTTATTATACCCCCTTACCCTTTTCTTTTCAAGCGTTTCATTGTCAGAAAATGGCTATACTGCGTATTTTTTGAAGTGCAATTGTTACTGTTTACCGACAATGTTCTGCGATGTGTTTTTTGTGAATAAAATCACAGATAGCCCGAGGATTTCGGCGCATGATCATAAATTTGCGTGATTTCTGTATCTCACAAAGGGTGTTGCCGGGCCCAGAGCGGACAGCAACATTCGGTTTTATGGCAGCAAAACAGATTTCGAATGCCGCTTAACTTTTTACATTGCTTATGTTAAAATAGCACCATTATAATTTTCAGAAATGGCAGGTACTTTTTTATATGAAAGTTGTTGGAATCATTGCAGAATATAACCCATTTCACAAAGGTCACGAATACCAGATCCGCTATGCCCGGGAGATCCTTGGTGCTGATTATATTGTGATCGCCATGAGCGGGGATTTTGTCCAAAGGAGGGGCTCCTGCCTTATGGAAAAACATCTCCGGGCTGAGATGGCTCTTCTCGGAGGCGCCGATCTGATCCTGGAAATGCCGGTACAGACAGCAACGGCCAGTGCGGAAGGATTTGCCGCAGGTGGCGTAAGCCTTCTTGACGGGCTTGGTGTTGTAGATGAGCTATGTTTCGGAAGTGAATGCGGAGATACAGAGACTCTTATGAATATTGCACAGATTCTTGTAAAGGAACCGTTTGAATACCGCAAACTCCTTCAGCAGAATCTTCGTACCGGAATGAGTTTTCCTGCTGCAAGAAGCAGTGCTTTGATCCGTTACATGCGAGAAAAAGCCACTTCCGTGCATAACACATTCGGCGTTTCATCAGAACATATTGAACTCATTCTTTCTTCTCCCAATAACATCCTGGGAATCGAATACTGCAAAGCGCTTCTCCGTCTTAACAGCCGTATCCTTCCTCACGCACTTTTAAGAAAGGGAAGTGGTTATCATGATACGGATTTTTCTCTTCTTTCCGACGAAGAATTTCCCTCTGCTTCCGGCATCCGGAGCCTTATGAAAAAATCCGAAGGAACTGTGCAGTCTGCTGATCTTTCCCGGTTGATCCCTTCTGCTTCCCTTCCCGGATTCCTGGATTCTCTCAAAAAAGGAGCATGGCTTTCTGACTCAGCACTGGATCTTCCTCTGCATTACAAACTGCTTCTGGAATCCGAAGAAACTTTAAAAATGTATCCGGAGCTTTCGGATGCACTGATCCGGCGTATCCTGAAATCCCGAAATCAATATGAAGGTTTTTCCCAGTTTGCGGATCTTTTGAAAACACGGGATATTACCCGTTCTGCTATCTGCCGCAGCCTTGTCCGGATCTTTCTTGACCAAAAACAAAAGCACCCGGACACATTCCCTATGCCGGGTACTTGGCTTTCAAAAAAACAGTGCTCCGCTTCTCAGCCAGATCAAGAAAAACTCCTCGATCCCGTTGATCACCAAAGCCGCCGATGCATCTGCGATCCTCGATGAAACTGCGCTTCGACTTTTTAATGAAACCTGTGCGGCTTCCAATCTTTACGAAATGCTTCTCTGCCACAAAACAGGTCAGCCTTTCATCCACGAGATGAAAAACCGCTGCGGATCATTTAAGATCCACAGCGGCTTGAACGCTGATAAGTAATCTTTTCATGGCTTGAGATCGGATTTTGAACAACTTTCAGTTATTCAGTTTAATCCGCTTTTTCGGATCGCTTCCACTGCTTCCCGGATCTTCTCCGGCGGAAGTACCAGGGCGAAACGTACGTAGCCTCTCCATGGGGACCAAAGCTTGCTCCCGGAGTCACGATGACGCCGGCCTTTTCCATCAGTTCCATACAGAATGCCATGCTGTCGGTGCGGCCACCCGGAATCTTCGCCCAGACAAACATGGTGCCTTTTCCATTTGGAAGTTCCCATCCGATATCACGAAGTCCCTGGCAGAGAGCATCTCTTCTCTCCTGGTACTTCTGACACTGTTCTTTTACGCTGTCCAGCGGTCCCTGAAGTGCTGCAATAGCTGCTTTCTGAAGCGGCAGGAACATGCCGAAGTCGATCTGGCTTCTCAATTTGCGGAGCGCTGCGATCACATCCGGCCGGCTACCAGAAAGCTAAGTCTTGCGCCTGTAACATTGAAGGATTTGGAAAGACTGAAAAATTCCACGCCAATATCTTTCGCTCCCGGAGTGGCCAAAAAACTTCCTCCAAATGCCCCGTCAAAAATAATATCGCTGTACGCATTATCATGAATGATCAGAATATCATATTTTTTCGCAAATTCCACGATTTCTTCGTAAATTCCCGGAGTGGCAATGCTTCCTACCGGGTTGGACGGCAGGGATACTACCATATATTTAGCCTTATTCGCAATTTCTTCCGGAATTCCCTTTACATAGGGAAGAAAATCATGCTCTGCAACCAGCGGATAATAGTAAGGAACTGCTCCTGCCATCAGACTTCCTGCTGCAAATACGGGATAGCACGGATCCGGAAGAAGTACTGTATCTCCCTCATCACAAAGCGCCATGCCAAGATGCCCCATTCCTTCCTGGCTTCCATAAACAGTCATTACCATGTCCGGTGTCAGTTCCACATCAAAACGTTTCTTATAATAAATACAGACTGCATCCAGAAGCTCCGGCAGATCACGGAGACTGTATTTCCAGTTGTTGTCATCCATAGCTGCTTCCGCTACAGCTTTCTTGATATATTCCGGAGTCTTGAAATCCGGAGTTCCCACACTCATGTTATAGATCTTCATGCCCTGTGCTTCCAGCTCCATACGCCGGTTGTTCAGAGCAGCAAAAATTTCATCTCCAAATCGGTCCAATCTTTTTGAAAACTGCATATCATTCGTCCCTCTTCCATAATAAAATCAAACGGATATTCGCAATCCGCTTCGCTACTTGCTCATAAATGAAATCACAAAGTGATTTCATTTATTTTACCACGGTAACGTAACATACTCAAGAATTTTCATAAAAAAAGAACCATCACCTGTGTAAAGCGGCTATTCATTTTCCACTTTACACATGATCGGTAACGGTTCTTCATTATTTATTCCGTTTATTCAGACAAAAGAATACGGTCATTATCCAAAGCCTTGCCCACTCCCGTTTTAAATTTCTCAAGAAGGCCATCCACGGTCATATCCTTCTTCTCTTCCCCTCCGATATCCAGCACGATATTGCCGGAGTCCATCATCAGGATACGGTTACCAAGATCAATTGCTGACTGCATATTGTGTGTGATCATCAGACAGGTCAGCTGATTTTCTTCCACGATCCGTCTGGTGAGATTAAGGACTTTCTCAGCAGTTCCCGGATCAAGGGCTGCAGTATGCTCGTCCAGAAGAAGTAATTTCGGCGGATTCATGGTTGCCATCAAAAGCGTCAGCGCCTGTCTCTGTCCACCGGAAAGAAGACCTACCGGATGGCTCATCCGCTCTTCCAGCCCAATGTCCAGCTTCTTTAATTCCTCACGAAAACGCTCTTTTTCCTGCCGGGTCGTGCGGGAAAGCCACCCACCCTTGCCGGCTGCAAGTGCAAGATTCTCTTCGATCGTCATTCCCGGTGCAGTACCACGCATCGGATCCTGATAAAGACGTCCGATCTCTTTTGCGCGTGCATGCTGCGGCATAAATGTGATATCCCTGCCATCCAGCTCGATCGAACCGGCATCTGTAAGAAAATCACCGCAGATCGCATTAAAAAGTGTTGATTTTCCTGCACCATTGGAACCGATGATCGTAGCAAAGTCGCCTTTTTTCAGTTCCAGGGAAAGATCTGTGATCGCCTTTTTTTTGTTTACGGTTCCCGGATTAAATGTTTTTGAAATATGGCTGATTTTTAGCATGGATCATCTTCCTCCTTTTGTATGAGTCATTCTTCTTCGGATCTGCGGCCACTGTTTCTTAAGATACGGACCGGAAATTGCAAGAACAACGATCACAGAGGATACCAGTTTCAGCATAAATGCCGGCATATTGAACCGAAGTGCGATGGTATACACAAGGCGGAAGATAAAGGAACCAAGCACCATTCCCACCGCTCTCACAAAAATTCCTCCATGTCCGAGAAGAGTACCTCCGATCAGCAAGGATGCCAGTGCGATGGTAACCATACCCTGACCGATGTTGATATCTACGGATTTCTGTGACTGAGACAGAAGACATCCGGAAAGTGCGGTAAATGCATTTGCCACGCAAAGGCCGATCACCGTTGTAAAGACCGGATTGATGGAGGAAGATTTTACCATATCAGAATTATTTCCGGTTGCCCGGATCGCAAGGCCAAGTCTTGTTTTCAGGAAGAATACCAGAAATACGATCACGAGGATCACTGCGATGGCTGCAATGAGGATATCTTCCCTGCCTTTTAACGGTGTACCTGCAAGCGCATCCTTCATCATGGTAAATACTGTGGTCGTCCGATTCATATTGATCAGGGATGACCCTCCCATGACCGCGATATTTACGGAATATAATGCAGTATTTACAATGATACCTGCAAGCAGGCTGTCTACTCCCAGCTTCGTCTGCAGGATAGCCGTTACAAATCCTGATGTAACACCTGCTGCCATGGCTGCCGCAATGGACAGAAACGGATGTCCGCTTACAGCAACTACGGCTCCTACAGCGGCCCCGAAGGTAAAGCAGCCATCTGTAGAAAGGTCGCAGACATTCAGCATGGAATAACTAAGGAACAAAGCAAGAACTGTCAGAGAACAGATCAGTCCAAGCTTCAGGGCAGTCTCCCCGAGGGAGAGCATAGTTGCAATCGTCACAGTGATTTCCTCCAATTGGATTTATTTCATAACTGCTCACAAAAGTGAGCGGTTAATTTATTTTGATTCTACTTCATCAAAGCTTTCTGCAGTTGTGATCTCATTTACCTGTGTGCAGAGAGGCTCAAATGCCTTCTTTACGGTATCGAAATCAAGTCCAAGTGCTTGCAGGTTTCTGTATTAACTGTTGCAGTACCATTGTCAAAGGTTTCAACAGCTGTCTTAGACGGATCCGCATTATCTATCAGGATGTCAGCGATCATATCGGCTGTTTTCTGTCCCAGATTTGCATAATCAACACCATATCCTACAAAGGCACCATTTAATGCAAAGGAGTCGGCACCTGTGTAGTGCGGGATTCCTGCGTCGATGAATTTTTCATAAATAGAAAGCTCTGCTGTCATGATGGTGTTGTCCGTAGGTGTAAATACGGCATCCACACCGTCAGCGATCAGTGCATCTGCTGCGAGCTGGACTTCATCGGTAGTGGTTCCGGTACGCTCTACATATTCGATTCCCTCTTTATCCAGATAATCTTTTGCTTCCTGGATCGCTGTTGTGGAGGAATCCTGTCCTACATCATAGAGAAGACCGATCTTCTTTACATCCGGATTCTGTGCCTGGATCAGCTTCATGATAGAAGAAGTATCCAGGTAATCGCTGGTTCCTGTGATATTTGCACCAGGAGCATCCAGAGAATCTACAAGGCCGGAGCCAACCGGATCAGATACTGCGGAGAAAACAACCGGTGTATCGCTTCCCTCTGTAGCGGACTGCATACGCATTGCCACCGGTGTAGCCACACCAACCATCAGGTCAACCTTATCCGCCTGAAAATCTGAAATGATCTGTTCCATAACACTGGCATCTGCATTACAGTTATCATAAGACACATCAAATGTGACACCCTTTTCTTTGCCAAGCTCCTCCAGACGGGACTGGATGTTGTCTACGATCTGGTTCAGGGAAGCATCATCTACATAATTGCAGATGCCCACTTTAAAATCTTCCGCCATAACCGGGCTTGTCATCATCATAGTTGTTGCTGCTACTGCTGCTGCGATCACTAACATTCTTTTTTTCATGGTTTTGTTCTCCCTTCTTATTTCCGCTTATGATTACCTTTTGTACACCTTGCGGTCTGCTTTTCCGGAACAACTTTCATGCGACAGAATCGCTTTTCCTGTAACACAAAAACCGTCCCAAGCTTATATCATGCTTGAGACGGTAATAAAAGTTCTTTATTATCGCGGTACCACTCAAATTGACGAATCGTCCACTTTCCGGTGTACTAACATACACTCCTCATTGGTAACGGGTTCGGTTCCCGTCGGCGCCTACTGTACAGATAAATAGTTCGGGCCGCCCTCGAAAGTCCATTCAACATCTGGTCCCCTGCGGATTTCCACCATCACCGCTCTCTGTGAAGCTTCCTGAAATGTTTACTTCTCTTTCTCACTGGTTTGTTTTTTAAGTTGTGTTTACTTTAGCACATCAACGTGAGTCTGTCAAGTCCAAAAATAAAATTAATTCTTAAAGCTGTGGATCGGTGCCGGGATCCTTCCACCTCTCTGTACAAATGCATCACAGGAGAAGGAATTTACAGGCATGATCGGAGCATAGCCAAGAAGACCTCCGAACTCAACCGTTTCGCCCACACCCTTACCGATAACCGGGATGAGACGTACTGCAGTTGTCTTCTGATTTACCATACCGATGGCAGACTCATCTGCGATGATACCTGCCAGTGTAGTCGCCTTGGTATCTCCCGGAACTGCGATCATGTCCAGACCAACAGAGCATACACAGGTCATGGCTTCCAGCTTCTCCAGAGTAAGAGCTCCCTCGTTTACCGCATCGATCATTCCCTGATCCTCGCTGACAGGAATAAAGGCACCACTTAATCCGCCCACAGCAGCTGCTGCCATAACGCCGCCTTTCTTCACCTGGTCGTTGAGAAGTGCAAGCGCTGCAGTTGTTCCAGGTGCACCGGCTCTCTCAAGGCCGATCTCTTCCAGGATCTCAGCTACGGAATCACCGATAGCCGGTGTCGGTGCAAGAGAAAGATCCACAATACCAAACGGCACGTCAAGACGCTTGGATGCCTCACGTGCAACCAGCTGTCCAACTCGTGTAACTTTGAATGCGGTACGTTTGATCATCTCGCAGAGAGTTCCGAAGTCCTCGCCACGAACCTGCTCCAGAGCTTTCTTTACAACGCCAGGGCCACTGACACCTACGTTGATGATGCAGTCCGCCTCTGTGACACCATGGAACGCGCCTGCCATAAACGGGTTATCATCCGGTGCGTTACAGAATACTACCAGCTTGGCACATCCAAGAGAATCCTGGTCCTTAGTAGCCTCTGCTGTTGCGAGGATGATCTCGCCCATCAGCTTTACGGCATCCATGTTGATACCGGTCTTGGTGGAACCACGTTTACAGAACTGCAGACGCGCTCTGTTTCTGCCATTGCCTGAGGAATGGAGCGGATAAGAAGCTCCTCTGCCGGAGTCATTCCTTTGCTTACCAGTGCAGAATATCCGCCGATAAAGTTAACGCCAACTTCCTTGGCACATTTATCCAACGTTCTTGCGATGGTCACAAAATCCTCCGGTTTCTTACATGCAGCCCCGCCAACCAGAGCAATGGGTGTTACGGAAATTCGTTTATTCACAACCGGGATACCGTACTCGGTTGCGATCTCATCACCGGTAGCTACCAGATTTCTGGCCTTTGTGGTGATCTTTTCGTATATTTTCTGATTCAGTGCATCCAGGTCAGGATCGATACAGTCCAGAAGGCTGATCCCCATGGTGATGGTACGCACATCCAGATTCTCCTGCTCGATCATTTTATTTGTCTCGTTTACCTCAAAAATATTGATCATTTTATTTTCTCCCTGATGATTGATGTAAAGTAGATATCATATGCATTGGCAATCCGCATTCGCTGCTTGATCATACTCGATGCATCATGTTAAAAATATCTTCATGCTGCAGTGGATCACAACACCGATCTCCTTGCCCAGATTTTCAAGCTCTTTTGCAAGTTCACCGCCATCCTTTTCACATTTTGCTGTGTCTGCGATCATCATCATGTTGAAGTAACCCTGAACGATGGTCTGAGAAATATCCAGAATATTAACCTGATTCTCTGCAAGATATGTACAAACCTTTGCAATAATTCCTACTGTGTCATTTCCTACTACTGTGATAATTGTCTTCTTCATCGTTTTTTCCTTTCTACACTGTGATTATTTCTGATATGTGATCCCTCTTCGCTACCTGGATCTTAAAATCCCTGGAACGGTACGGGTTGTCACCAAGTGTCACCTCCGAGCACACAGTCTCGTAGGCAAGTTCTTCATAGTTGTTTTCTCTGCTTAAATGGCCGAGAAAAACCGCCTTCAGATTATCATGGAGGATCCGACAGAGCAGACGTCCTGCATTCTCATTGGAGAGATGCCCACGGTCTCCCAGAATCCTCTGCTTGAGATAATAAGGGTATTTTCCAACCTGAAGCATGCGGATGTCATGATTTGCTTCCAAAAGCACTGCATCCAGATTCTCCAGATTTTTTACAATGTAATCATTATATTTTCCAAGGTCTGTGGCAATGCCCACAGAATGCTCTCCACATTCCAGGCGGTAACCCACCGGCTGTGCAGCATCATGGGGAATGGTAAAAGGATTTACCGTCAGGTCCTTGATCCCAAAAGGCTCATCCTCCGGATCTCGTGGATCAGTCCCTCCGGCATTTTTCCAAGGGATTTCATACGAAGCATGGCATCTGCTGTTCCACCTGTGGTATAGATGGGAATTCCGTATTTTCTGGAGATCACTCCCAGTCCCTTGATATGGTCGGAATGTTCATGTGTGATCAGGATACCGTCCACATCTTTCCCGGTAAGATCCAGGGAATTCAGGCCCTTTTCGATACTCTTCCCGCTGATCCCCACATCTACCAGAACATGTGCCTCCTCAGATCCCACATAAATACAGTTGCCGCTGCTTCCGCTGGCAATACTACAAAGTCTCATTTCTCTCTATCCCTTCTCTGATCTGTCTCCGGGTACCCTTCAGATCTCCATTGTTCTCGATCACATAATCCGTATGTTCTCTGAAAACCTGGTCAGATACCTGGTTTCGGATAATGCCAAGAGATTTCTCTCTGGAATAGCCACGGCTTTCCATCAGACGACGGATCCGGATTTCCTCCTCTGTATACACATACCAGACTTCATCACAGAATTCCTGATAATTCTCTTCCAGAAAAAGAGCAGCTTCCACAACACAGATCTCTCTTCCGGCTTCCTTCTGTTCTCCAAGAAGATCCAGGATTCTCTGCTTTACAGCCGGATGGATGATCCCGTTTAATTTCAAAAGCATATCCTTATCTGTGAATACTACATCAGAAATCCGTCTCCGGTCAATAGTTTTATCTTTTTTTATGATTTCTTTTCCAAACAATGCGATCACCGCATCGTAACATTCTTCCCCCGGTTCCATCAGAATGTGACCAAGCTGGTCTGCCTGGATCACATATGCCTGGAAATCTTCTTCCAGGATTCCAAGTACTGTACTTTTTCCGGCCCCTACTCCGCCGGTTACTCCGATCACTCTCATTTATTTCGCCTCATACCAGCTGTCACCCTGGTGCATATCTACGTCAAGTTCCACTGCAAGGTCTGCAGCTCCCTTCATCTCTTCTTCCAGAATACGGGAAACTTCCTCGATCTCTTCTTTCTTTGTCTCGATCAGAAGCTCATCGTGAACCTGCAGCACCAGTCTTGAACGCAGTCCCTCTTTTTTCATTCGTTCATAAACATGGTTCATGGCTATTTTGATGATATCTGCTGCAGTACCCTGGATCGGAGAGTTCATGGCTACACGTTCTCCGAAGGAGCGCTGCATGAAATTACTGGATCTCAGCTCCGGCACGGGCCTTCGTCTGCCGAACATAGTTGTCACATAACCGTGTTCCTTGCCATCCTTTACCAGACCGTCCAGAAAGCCCTTGATCTTCGGATAGGTCTCGAAATATTTCTCAATATAGGCAGCTGCCTCTTTCTGGTAATACTCAGATCCTGGCTCAGTCCAAAGGAACTGATCCCATAAACGATTCCGAAATTTACCGCCTTGGCATTTCTTCGCTGAAGAGATGTCACTTCATCCAGCGGCACATGAAACACCTGGGATGCGGTGAGCCGGTGGATATCCTCCGCCTCACGATAAGCCTGGATCAGTTTTTCATCACCGGACATATGTGCCAGCACACGAAGCTCGATCTGGGAATAATCAGCATCCAGAAATACAAATCCCTCCTCCGGCACAAAAACCTTACGGATCAGCCTGCCCAGCTCCATGCGGACCGGTATGTTCTGAAGATTCGGATCTGTACTGCTGATACGACCGGTTGCTGTGATCGTCTGATTAAAAGTAGAGTGGATCCTTCCATCTTCTCCGATCACATTTCCGAGACCATCTGCATAAGTGGATTTCAGCTTGGTCAGCTGGCGGTACTCCAGGATATCTTTTACGATGGCATGATCCGGTGCCAGCTTATCCAGGATATCCGCCGCTGTGGAATAGCCGGTCTTGGTCTTCTTTCCACCTGGAAGTCCCAGCTTTTCAAAAAGGATCACACCCAGCTGTTTCGGGGAATTGATATTAAACTCCTCCCCTGCTTCCTGCCAGATGGTTTTTTCCAGCTCCTGGATACGGACTTTAAGTTTTTCACCATAGCTCTTAAGCTCTTCACCCTTAACGGAAATCCCCCATTTTTCCATGGAATCCAGGGTAAAGACAAGAGGAAGCTCGATCTCATCATAAACCTTACGCATGCCTGTTTCATCCAGTTTTTCAAGAAGAACCTTTCGGGCCATGCAGGGCACAAACGCCTGATAGCAGGCATAATTTCCAAGGCATTCCAGTTCCTCTTCCCATGCCTTTTTCAGAGAAGTCTTTCCAAGAAGGTCTTCCTTTGAGGGGAGCATCATACCATCCAGATATTCTCTGGCAATGTCATCATGGGAATAGGAAGATTTCAGCGGGTTCAGAAGATATGCAGCAACCCCCGCATCAAAAACCTTCTTCGGATCATCAAGGGAAACATGTTTGAGAACTGATTTAATATCCATAGCACAGAGCACCGTACTGTCCGCCAGAGTTTTCAGTTTTCCGCAAAGGTAATCCCCTGTGAGAAGTCCTCCCACCGGAATCTGATAGATTTCTTTTTCATCCAGGACCAATCCCACGGTATACACCTGATCCGGATCTGCAAGAACAGAAATACCCACCTGATCTTTCTGCGCTGCTTTTTCAAACAGTGCCTCCACACCGGAAAGATCATTACAGGTAAAAAATTCCAGTTCCATGGAGGAATCTGCTGTCGTAGCCGGATCAAAACGGTTCAGCATGTTCTTAAATTCCAGGCGTTTACACAATTCATATGCCTCCGGAGTATAGGGATTTTCCACTTTCGCTTTTTCGTAGGAAAATTCCAGCGGACTATCTGTGTTGATGGTTGCAAGCTCTTTGGAAAGCTGTGCCAGATCATAATGCTCACGAAGAGATTCTTTCGCCTTATTAGGCTTTACCTCTTCCAGATGCTCATGAGCATTCTCAATGGAACCGAACTGCACGACCATCTTGGTCGCGGTTTTCTCTCCAACGCCCGGGATTCCCGGAATATTATCGGAGCTGTCGCCCATCAGCGCTTTCAGTTCTATGATCTGCGGCGGCGTTACCTGATATTTCTCAAGAACTTCCGCTGTATGGTAGTTTTCAATGGTTGTCTTTCCCCGGACAGTCTTCGGAAGCCGGATCAGCACCTTATCTGTGGCAAGCTGAAGAAGATCACGGTCTCCGGAAAGAATGGTAACATCCATACCCTTTGCTTCACTTCTTCTGGCGACCGTACCAAGAAGATCATCTGCTTCATAGCCTTCCAGGGACATGATGTTGATTCCCATGGCAGAAAGCATCTCCTTGATCAGCGGAACCTGTTCCCGAAGTTCCTCCGGCATGGGTTTTCGGGTACCTTTATAGGCTTCATATCTCTTATGCCGGAACGTAGGTGCACTCAGATCAAATGCAACGGTAAGATACTCCGGCTTCTCTTCCTCCATGATCCTGAACATAATATTCAGAAATCCATATACCGCTCCTGTATGACGTCCTTCTGCATTGGTAAGATCCGGCAGACCATAAAACGCACGGTTCAGGATGCTGTGACCATCGATCAGTAATATTTTTTCACTCAAAATCAAATTCCCTCCTTCAGTTCCAGGATCACAAAAACAAGAAAGACCACCAGTGCCGCGATCAGAACGCAGACTGCCACTGCAGCGATTGCTCTGTGAAATTTCTTTTTTCGGATATACCTTCTGGATTTTCGAATATCCTCTTCCAGAAGCTCCTTAAAATCCAGAACAGTATCTTCCTGTTTCTCATCCAGCTGCTGCATGGCCTTATGTACAATGAAATATGTGGCAAGCTCATCGTAGCAGGAGGAACACTTCTCAATATGCTCCAGAAAATCCTCCAGATCATTCAACGGCAACGTATGATCGATATATTTATTAACCATTCCCTCTGCAATACGACAGTTCATATTTTCCCTCTCTTTCAAAGCAGCGGATTCTCCCATATGATAAGCCTCTTCTGAGATCCCGCTTCACAATTTGCCCCAGACTGGGGAAATATTTCCCAGAATGTTATATCATTATAGCGAATTAAACGTTGAATGACAAGGGCGGTTTCCTGTGGTATACTTGAGATGTCGCGGTCAGAAAACAGAAAAACTGACCAAATATGAAAATCCAGGCAAGGAGGATCACCATTATGAAATCTATAGCAATCGTTACAGACAGTAACTGCGGCATGTCTCCCACTCAGGTAAAAGACCTTGGCATCTACATGCTTCCAATGCCGTTTTTTATAGATGATAAGGAATATCTGGAAGACATTGACATGAACCAATCAGAGTTCTTTCAGCATCTTGAACAAAATCCAGGCTGCAGAGTTTCCACATCTCAGCCTACACCGGAATCCGTCACTACCCTCTGGGACAAGCTGCTCAAAGACTACGACGAGATCGTACATATCCCCATGTCCAGCGGTCTCTCCAGCTCCATGCAGACTGCCCGCATGCTTGCAGAAGACTATGATGGCCATGTACGTGTCGTAAACAACCAGAGGATCTCCGGGACCTTACGTTACTCTGCCATCGAGGCTATCCAGCAGGCTAAAAACGGTCTCTCTGCCGATGAGATTGGAACCTGGCTGGAAGAAACCCGCTTCGACTCCAGCATCTATATCACTGTAGCTACTCTGAAGTACCTGAAACAGGGCGGCCGCATCACTCCTGCAGCTGCAGCCATCGGAACCATGCTCCGTCTGAAACCGGTTCTGCAGATCCAGGGCGAAAAGCTGGACGCCTTCTCCAAGGCCCGCACCATGACCCAGGCAAAAAACACTATGACTAAAGCCATCAAAGATGACATTGCAGACCGCTTTGGAGAAAAGATCAACCTGGATGTCATCCACTCCCACAACCTGGAAGCAGCCGAAGAATTCCGAAAAGAAGTCCTCACCACCTTCCCGAATATCGGTGAAGTCAACATCTTCCCTCTCTCCCTGAGCGTCTCCTGCCACATCGGCCCCGGAAGTCTGGCACTCACCTGTTCCAAGGTACACCCGGAAATATGGTAAAGACTAGTCAGAAGCAATCCACATGGCCAGAGCACAGCCGGAGGGAATACTTCTGTATGGCTCTGTCTCTGGAGGAGGGCTGCTAGTCCTTAGGTTCTGGAAATCTGCGTTATAAAAAAAAAAAGTTCGGCTGTCTGAGCGGCAACAAGCCGCGAGTTCCGAACTTTTTAATGGTTTTAGCAGATTTTCAGGGCCTTAGAACTAACGCCCAACGGAAGCCGAAGACCTTACAGAAGTATTCCCTTCGGCGTCCCTCCCGCCAACATATTTAATTTTCCTGTGTATTCTCAATCTCCACCGGCGCTTCATTCAAGATCTTCATAAACTCCTCACCGGTGATCGTCTCATGCTCATACAGATACTTGGCAATCTCATGGAGCTTTCCGATATTATCTGTAAGGATCTTCGTAGCCTTTTCATGCTCCCGTCTTACAAGCTCCACAACCTTCTTATCCAAAAGCGTCTGCGTCTCAAAGGAACAGGTTAGACTTGCATCTCCGCCAAGATACTGATTGCTTACATTTTCCATGGCAACCATGTCAAAATCATCACTCATACCATACCTGCTGATCATCGCTCTGGCAATCTTAGTCGCCTGCTCAATATCATTGGAGGCACCGGTAGTAATGGAATGGAAGATCAGCTCTTCCGCTGCACGGCCGCCTGTAAATGTAGCGATCTTATTCTCCAGTTCTTCCTTAGTCATCAGGAAATGTTCCTGCTCATCTACCTGCATGGTATATCCCAGTGCACCGGAGGTACGTGGAATGATCGTGATCTTATGGACCGGTGCAGAATCTGTCTGCTTGGCAGCAACCAGTGCATGACCAACCTCATGATAGGAAACGATCAGCTTTTCCTTATTGGAAAGTACACGGTTCTTTTTCTGATATCCGGCAATAACAACTTCGATGCTTTCTTCAAAATCCGCCTGTGTGGCAAATTTCCGTCCGTCGCGGACTGCACGGAGAGCTGCCTCGTTGACAATATTGGCAAGCTCCGCACCGGAGGCACCGACTGCCGCCTTGGCAATTTCATCAAACCGGACTGTATCCGCAATTTTGATCTTCTTGGCATGAACCTTCAGGATTTCCTCACGCCCCTGAAGATCCGGAAGCTCAACCGGGATCCTTCTGTCAAAACGTCCCGGACGAAGAAGTGCAGGGTCAAGGGAATCCGGTCGGTTGGTAGCTGCCAGGATCACAACACCCTTGGAACCGTCAAAACCGTCCATCTCTGTCAAAAGCTGGTTCAGTGTCTGCTCACGCTCATCGTTTCCGCCGCCCATTCCGGAGCCGTCACGTTTCTTGCCGATCGTATCGATCTCATCAATAAATACGATACATGGTGCCTTCTCATTGGCCTGTTTAAAAAGATCACGGACCTTGGCAGCACCCATACCCACAAACATCTCCACAAATTCCGAACCGGAAATTGAGAAAAACGGAACCTCCGCCTCACCGGCAACTGCTTGGCAAGAAGAGTTTTACCGGTTCCGGGAGGGCCTACAAGAAGGGCACCCTTCGGCATGGAAGCACCGATTTCTCTGTATTTCTCCGGATTATGAAGGAAATCTACAATTTCCGTCAAAAGCTCCTTGGCTTCATCCTCACCGGCAACATCTGAAAATTTGATTCCCGTAGAGGATTTCACATAAACCTTGGCATTGCTTTTGCCAAAGGACATCATTCCTCCCGGTCCTCCGTTTCCCATGGAACTCATCATCTTCTTGCTGAGCCAGCGTCCCAGGAGAATAAAAATTGCGATCGGGAGTACATATCCCAGGATCAGAGATAAAAGCAGGGACTGTCTCTGAGGTGCAGTACCCTCTATACTTACGCCCGCATCGTAAAGATGGGATACAAGATCCTGATCCTCTACAGATACCGTCTTACAATAGACATCATTTCCATCTACCTTCATCGTATAATAGATATAATCAGAATTAATAGTTGCTTCATATACTTTTCCTCTGTCTACAGCTTTCAGGAAGGTGGTGTAATCGGTCTCTTTTACACTTCTCTCAGAAAGAGCAGGAAGAGCAAAAACATTCAGCAGAACAATAATTACGACCGCAATAATGTAATATACATACAGCGGCCGCTTCTCTGGTTTTTTTGAATTCAGATTCATGCAGTCTCCTCCGTTATCTTATAGTATATTGCTATATCCACAGTGCTATATCAGGTGGTACAGCCTTGTAGTACACTCTACCACTTTTTTCAGTCAATTTCAAGGATGCCTCATCCGATTTCATAAACTTTTTAGAATTAAAAAATATTTCCAAATAATACCTTTATTCTGAAAAAATCCTTGCAAGCCACCTGATACTGTGCTATTATAATAAATGGTTATGCCGCTGTGGCGGAATTGGCAGACGCACTTGACTCAAAATCAAGCGGAGCGATCCGTGCCGGTTCGAGTCCGGCCAGCGGCATTCGCATAAAAGACCTGACGGAGAAATCTGTCAGGTCTTTATTATATACTACCAAAAAACACGAAAGGAATAAAAAAATGGAAAAAGACAAAAGCTTTTTAGGAACCGAGTCTGTCGGAAAGCTGCTTCTGCAGCTTGCACTTCCTACCGTTGCCGCACAGCTCATCAATATGCTCTACAATATCGTCGATCGTATCTATATTGGTCATATTCCCGGAGAGGGTGCTCTTGCCCTTACCGGTGTAGGTGTCTGTATGCCGCTTATTATGGTCGTATCTGCCTTCGCTGCTCTTGTCGGAAACGGAGGCGCTCCCAGAGCCAGCATCTTTATGGGTAAAAATGACACGTCGAAAGCCGAACAGACTCTCGGAAACTGCTTCACCATGCAGATCATCATCTCCCTGATCCTGACTGTTATCCTGTTTCTCGGAAACCGCAGCCTTCTCCTTGCATTCGGCGCCAGTGCAAACACCATCGACTATGCGGTGGGTTACATGAATATCTATGCAGTAGGAACTATCTTTGTACAGCTGACTCTTGGCATGAATAATTTCATCACAGCCAGGGATTCGCAAAAACCGGAATGCTCTCCGTATTGATCGGTGCAATCTCCAACATTATTCTGGATCCGGTTTTTATTTTCGGATTCCACATGGGTGTCCGGGGCGCTGCTCTGGCAACAGTGATCTCCCAGGCATTTTCCTGCATCTGGTCCTCTCCTTCCTCTTTGGAAAAAAGACCTTCCTGAAGCTTCGGAAAAGCACCATGAAACTGAAAGCCGATATCATTCTGCCCTGTATGGCTCTTGGCTCTTCTCTCTTTGTCATGCAGCTCAGTGAAAGCGTTATCTCTGTCTGCTACAACTCCTCACTCTTAAAATACGGCGGGGATGTTGCAGTAGGAGCCATGACTATCCTTACCAGCGTCATGCAGTTTGCCATGCTTCCTCTTCAGGGACTTGGTCAGGGTGCACAGCCTATCATCAGCTACAACTATGGTGCACGTAACGAAAAACGTGTACGTTCTACATTTAAGCTTCTTATAAAAACAAGTGTTTCTTATTCCGTGATCCTGTGGCTGATCATTATGATCTTCCCGCAGATCTTTGCCGGAATGTTTACTTCGGACAGTACATTACTTGCTTTCACAAAAACAGCGCTCCGGATCTATATGGCAGTTGTGTTTATCTTTGGTATCCAGATTGCCTGCCAGATGACCTTTATCTCCCTTGGCAGAGCCAAAGATTCCATCATTGTGGCTATTGTCCGGAAATTTATTCTGGTCATCCCGCTGATCTATATCCTGCCCAATATTTTCCGTGCTGACCGGACAAATGCAGTTTATATGGCCGAGCCGGTTGCGGATATCTTGGCCGTTACATTTACTGCCATCCTGTTTTTCTTTGAGTTTAGAAAAGCCCTGGCAGAAATCTCCGACAGCTGGAAGCTGTAACCCTGCATTTGACCACCTTCCGCCCTGCTCGCGATCTTATGCCTACCAGATACTTAAACATAAAACAGCCCTCTATGCATCATTACCAAGATGCATAGAGGGCTGTTTTTATATATTTCCGCTATTTTATTTCAGTTCGTCTTCATCCTGAAGAAGTTTCTCAAAAACAGGGAAGCAGTCAAAGGTTGCAAAATAATCTCTCGGTGTCTCGGCACGACGGATCATCTCAAAGCTGCCGTCCTCATGAAGAAGGATCTCTGCAGATTTCAGTTTACCATTGTAGTTATAACCCATTGCAAAACCATGAGCACCTGTATCATGGATCACAAGAAGATCTCCCTTGTCGATTTTCGGAAGCATACGGTCAATGGCAAATTTATCATTATTCTCACAGAGGGAACCTGTCACATCATATTTATGATCGCACGGCTCGTTCTCCTTACCCATAACCGTAATGTGATGATAAGCACCATACATAGCCGGACGCATCAGATTTACTGCACAGGCATCTACGCCGATATACTCTTTATGTGTATGCTTCTCATGGATTGCTTTTGTGACAAGGCAGCCATACGGTCCCATCATGAAACGGCCAAGCTCTGTATAGATCGCAACATCACCCATCCTTCCGGAACAAGTACTTCTTCATAAACCTTGCGGACACCCTCACCGATCACACGGATATCATTTGGCTCCTGATCCGGTTTATAAGGAATTCCGATACCACCGGAAAGGTTGATGAATTTAATGTGTGCACCTGTCTCCTTCTGAAGCTTCACGGCAAGCTCAAACATAACCTTTGCAAGCATTGGATAATAATCATTGGTCACTGTGTTGCTTGCAAGGAATGCATGGATTCCGAACTCTTTGGCACCTTTGGATTTCAGGATACGGAATGCGTCAAAGATCTGCTCGGTAGTCATTCCGTATTTTGCATCTCCGGGATTATCCATGATACCGTTACTGATCTTAAATACTCCACCTGGATTGTAACGGCAGCTGATCACTTCCGGGATTTTTCCGAGAGCTTTCTCTACGCTCTCAATATGTGTGATGTCATCAAGGTTGATGATCCCACCGATCTCATCTGCATATCTGAACTCTTTCTCCGGTGTGTCATTGGAAGAAAACATGATATCGCCCTTTTTGCAGCCTACTGCCTTGGCCATCATAAGCTCTGTTTCTGAGGAGCAGTCGCAGCCACAGCCATACTCCTGCAGAATATTGATCAGATATGGATTCGGTGTTGCCTTTACCGCAAAAAATTCCTTGAATCCTTTGTTCCATGCAAAGGCCTCTTTCAGGGCTTTTGCATTCTCACGGATTCCCTTCTCATCATAGAGATGGAAGGGTGTCGGAAACTTTTCAGTAATTTCGTTGAGTTTCTCAAGTGTCACAAATGGTTCTTTTTTCATAATAACTGCATCTCCTGTTTTTCCGACTGCTGTTCCCGAAGAAAACTCAGTCTTATTCTGCCTCGATCACGTGCATCATATTTGTCACTGCACCACGACCGTTTGTCATGTTGGTCGCAGGGTCTCCTGCTGTAAATACAACAAGGTCTCCTTTATGTATCAGATGACGGCTACGGACAACATTCATAGCCTGAGACATGATATGGTCCGTGGTATCTCTCTGATATCCTTTCAGAGGTGTTACACCCCAGATCAGCTGAAGTTTATGCTGGATGGTTGAGTTTGGTGTGATCGCATAGATTGGAACCTTCGGGCGGAAATTGGAGATCAGTCTGGCTGTATTTCCACTCATTGTCGGTGTTACGATAGCGTTCGCCTTCAGGTTCTTTGCAGTACGCACCGTTGCAAGTGCCACTGCACTGGAGATCTTCTCTCTTCCGTCCATGGAACGATGTTCAATAAACACTTTATAATCCAGATGCGGCTCTGTCATCTCTGCGATATCTGCCATCATCTTAAGAGCATCAACCGGATATTTACCAGCTGCTGTCTCTCCGGAAAGCATGATCGCATCGGTTCCGTCGTAGATCGCATTGGCAACATCAGCTACCTCTGCACGTGTAGGACGCGGATTACGGATCATGGAATCAAGCATCTGTGTTGCTGTAATAACCGGTGTATAATGTTCGTTACACTTACGGATGATCTCCTTCTGGATGTGAGGTACCTGGCTTGCAGGAATCTCCACACCAAGATCTCCTCTGGCAACCATGATACCGTCAGATGCTTCAATGATGGAATCAATATTCTCAACACCCTCTGCATTCTCGATCTTCGCGATAATACCGATATCCTTTCCACCATTATCATTCAGAAGCTTACGGATCTCACGGATCACCTCTGCGGAACGAACAAAAGATGCCGCGATGAAATCAAATTTCTGCTCGATACCAAAGATAATATCCTTCTTATCCTGCTCTGTGATTCCCGGAAGATTTACTTTTACATAGGGAACATTTACCCCCTTCTTCTCTCCCAGCTCACCACCGTTTAAGATATCACAGACAATATCGGTTCCCTTGATCGCCTTAACCTCCAACTCGATCAGACCATCATCAATGAGGATCCTGTTTCCCGGTTTTACATCCTTATAAAGTGTCTCATATGTGATAGCAACCTTTGTGCTGTCGCCTTCAAAATCGCCAATTCCAAGTACAAACTGTTTTCCCGCTTCCAGCTTAACCTTCTGTCCGTCCTTTAAAAGTCTGGTACGGATCTCCGGTCCCTTTGTGTCAAGAAGCATGGCAATAGGCATATCAAGCTCCTCACGAAGCTCCTTGATCATATCCACACGGCCCTTCTGCTCCTCGTGGTCTCCGTGAGAAAAGTTGAATCTGGCAATATCCATTCCATTCTCCATAAGAGCCTTCAGAGTTTCCCTGTTATTACTGGCAGGTCCAAGTGTACAAATGATCTTAGTTTTTTTCATAATCAATTATTCTCCTTCTTTTTACGTTTTACTGTACGTGTTTATGTGTAAATAAATGATCCTGACAATATTCATAATTTCCGTTGCACTTTGAGCAGAAACGAAACTCCAGGTTTGGATCATCCTTTTCGGTACGTCCGCAGATCGCACATTTATGCTTGGCGATCCCATCCGGACCGGACCCTGTTCTGGAAGGAGCCACAGCCTTCTTAAACTGCTGCCTCCTGTGGATCTCCTTCGGATTGTATCGGTTCATATCACGGGTACTAAAATAAAAGATCACAAAGTTTAAAAGTGATGCTACGATCGGTACTACACCTACCCAAAGCCCGACTCGAAGATAAGATACGATATCCCACGCAATGAACAGTCCGTATACAAAGGCCATCCATTTCATCCTGATCGGGATCACAAACATAAGAAGCAGCTGAAGATCCGGATATGTGACTGCATAGGCAAGGAAAATAGAAAGACTGATATAATATGTGGTAAAAATATTTCCGCCAAGAGAATAGGCGATCCCGTTCATAACCACATAACCACCTGTAAATACATGTAAAAGCACTGCTGCGATCACAGTAAACAAAACACCTGAAAAAATATACAATGTGTACCGGAAAGTTCCCCAGGTACGTTCCAGTGAAGTACCGATCGGATAATAGAAAAAAAAGATTGCGAGAAGGAACATCACAAGATTGCCGGTTCCTCCCACACTGGACGGCGGATAGATCACCCATGTCACCAGTCTCCAGATCTGTCCCTTCATGACCATGGACATATCAAGACTCAGCATATTCAAAACTCCTGGAGCAAACATAGCCAGAAAATACCCCAACACATAACATCCGATGATGTAAACAGTCAGATTCGGAACCCCGAATCTTCCGAATTTACGTTCCAGTTTGTCGATAAATTTCATTAAAATCTCCTTTCAGAAAACTTTTGAAAATCAGAAAAATCGCTTCTTGGAAAGAATGATCGCTGCCACAACACTGATCGCCACAGAAATCAGGATAATGATCAGAAATCCCAATGGACTCCTTGATAAGGGCATACCGGAACCAGCCACATTCATTCCGTAAGCACTGAACACAATAGTCGGAATACTCATGACAATAGTAATGATCGCCAGTACCTTCATAACGATATTCATATTATTGGAGATGATCGATGCAAAAGCATCCATAGTTCCGTTCAGGATACCGCTGTACACATTGGCCATTTCGATCGCCTGCTTATTCTCAGTGATGACATCCTCCAGAAGATCGGTGTCCTCCGGATATTTCTTGATGCTGTCTATCTTCAGAAGCTTCTCCAGCACAACCTCATTGGACCGGAGTGATGTGATAAAATAAGTCAGGGATTTCTGCAGCTCCAGAAGCTCGATCAGCTCTTCATTTCTTGTGGAAAGATGCAGTTTTTCTTCCACCTGCTCACTTTTTTTGTCAATGATACGCAGATAACGCAGGTACATGCTCGCATTTCTGTAAAGGATCTGAAAGATAAAACGGGTCTTCATATAGGTAAAAAAGCTCCGGACTCTTCCCTCCATAAATCTGGTAAGAACCGGTGTGTCCTCCAGACAGATGGTAAAGATCATAGACCCCGTCACAATGATGCCAAGCGGTATTGTCCCATACCAGTCCTTGTCATTACGTTCCTCGATCATAGGAACATCAACCAGGATCAGTGTATAATTATCCTCAACTTCGATACGTGACCGTTCTTCCTCATCCAAAGGGGATCGTAAATCGTCAACCTCTATATCAAACTTCTCGGAAAATTCAAAAATCTCTGTTGCCGTCGGATTCGTCAGCGCAATCCAGCAGCCTTCCTCCGGTTCCTGTATCTGGTGGATGGCTCCGTCTATTGTCTTGTAAATCCTTACCACGATTCCCACTTCCCTTCTCTTGCTTTTCTTTTGCCAGGGCAAAATTCTTTTTTATTATAAATAGTCAAAATAGCTTTGTCAATTCATACCTTTTCTTTTTAAAAGAGCTTTTAAATAATTTCACATGATCTTTACATAAAAATTCATTCTGCCTTCCACGTTCTTTACATTTTTCCGGCTTCCTATATAATGATTCCAGAATTCCAACGAAAGGAAGTTATACAAATGAGTCAGTCATCATTCGGAAAAAAATTCGTGGTTACCACCTGGGGAGAATCTCACGGCAAGGCTATCGGTGCCGTTCTCGACGGCTGTCCCGCAGGTCTTTCTCTCTGCGAAGAAGATATCCAGGTTTTTCTTGACCGGAGGAAGCCCGGTCAGAGCCGTTATACAACTGCCCGTAAGGAAGGAGATCTGGTGGAGATCCTTTCCGGAGTTTTTGAAGGAAAGACTACCGGTACTCCAATTTCTCTTCTGATCCGCAATACAGATCAGCGTTCCAGAGATTACGGAAATATCGCATACTCCTATCGTCCCGGTCACGCAGACTTACCTTTGACCAGAAATACGGATTCCGTGATTACCGTGGAGGTGGACGCTCCTCCGGAAGAGAAACCGCCGGACGTGTGGCAGCCGGTGCCATTGCCATCAAGCTGTTAAACGAACTTGGCATTACATTTACTACCTACGCAAGATCCATCGGTCCTGTAGAGATCCGGTCCTTCTCAGAAGAAGAGATCCGAAATAATGCACTCTGCATGCCAGATGCCGACGCAGCTGCAAAGGCATCTGCCTATCTCGAACAATGTCTGAACAGTCAGGACAGTGCCGGCGGTGTGATTGAATGCCGCATCAAAAACGTTCCTGCCGGTCTGGGCGATACGGTTTTTGACAAGCTGGATGCTACCCTCGCTCATGCGATCATGTCCATCGGTGCTGTAAAAGCTGTTGAGATCGGTGACGGCATCAACGTGACACGTCTTACAGGTTCCGAAGACAACGACGGTTTTGTACAGAAAGACGGCATTATTTCCAAAACTTCCAACCACGCAGGTGGTATTATGGGTGGTATGAGTGACGGCAGTGATATCATACTCCGTGCACATATCAAACCTACTCCTTCCATCAGTCAGTCTCAGTCTACTGTGACCAACACCGGAGAAAACCTGGAGCTTGAGATCAAGGGCCGGCATGATCCGGTGATCGTACCGCGTGCAGTAGTCGTTGTGGAAGCTATGGCAGCACTTACCATTACAGATGCACTTTTTAACAATATGAGTGCACGGATGGATCGTATCCACGAATTTTATCAGCGGTAATTTCACATTTTGACCTGTCAGATAAAAAAATTATAAATGCGCAAAAAAACAGACTCAGGGAAAGTTCCTACTCGTCCCTGAGTCTGTTTTTGTCTGCCTGTGCAAGACTTACTTTGATCAATCCTGTTCTTAATCCAACTGCTCCCATGTATCCGGTACCGGCCAGATATGGATACAGTTCGGTGTCTCGATCTTTCTTGGTTTTTCATTCATCATGATGATATTCTTTTCATAATCCACAGTGAAAACGGTAATACTGTTGCTGGCATGATTGGCAACAGCAATATGCTTGTTATCCGGGAAGATCATAAGATCCTTCGGGTAATCACCACTGATCGGAAGTGTAAATTCTTGGTCAGAAGGCCTGTTTCCTGGTCTACTGCATACATAGTCACAGTATTTTCCCCTGCTGTTGTACAGAAAAGATATTTACCGTCCGCAGAAAGAGACATACCGGAAGCTGCGTTATGGAGCGCATCATTGGAATCCTCTTTTCCAAGAGTGGTAATGCTCTGAAGCAGCTGAAATTCCGGATTCTTACCGCTTCCGTCATAGCTGTATACCTTCACCTCATTGCTGAGCTCAAAAAGAAGATATGCAAATCTTCCGTCATCACTGAAACGGATGATACGAGGGCCGCTCTCTCTCGGGCAGCGAAGAATGTCAACCAGCTCCAGTTTGTCTTTCTTCTTATTGATACGATAGATCTTAACCTGATCGATACCATTATCTACCGCACAGAGATACTTATTATCCGGTGTCGGACGTACACAATTAACATGCGGACGGAAGTTACGCTCTGCCACGCTTCCAAGTCCCTTGTGGAAAACGCCGTCCATAACACTTCCCAGACGGCCGTCTTTATGTGTATGTACAACCGTTACCTTACCATCATGGTACCCTGCCACATAAAGATATCTTCCGTCCACATCTGTTGCAAGATAGCAGCCTCGCATTCCGTTGATATCCACACTGTTGAGGCGGGTAAGATCACCGTTCTTGTCTCTTTCAAATACAGCTACACCCTCATCCTCAATGGAATACAGATATTTACCGTTTTTTGATACTGCCAGATGAGAAGCATTGCTAACTTCCACTTCGCTTCGTTCTGTGAGTGTTCCTTTTTCTACATCTACATCGTATACCTGAATTCCCTTACTGGTTCCATGGGTATATGTTCCCACGTAAGCCACGTACTTCTTTTTTCCCATAAGTTCTGGCCTCCTGCTTTTTACATTGGTTACGTATTTTTGTGTTTATTTTATCACAAAGCTTCTGCAAGAACAAGTTACCATCCTGTTATCTTTTGTGCAATTTTTTATGCAAAGCTGCCGTTCACTATGGCGTTCACACATAATCCACGCAAATGGATCGGCTCCTGCGCATCCATTACGCCTCTTTACAGATCTCCCAAAGCGCCTCTCATTGCTTCCAGAGTTTCATCAATTACTTCATCTGTATGCGCTGTGGAAAGGAACATCGCCTCAAACTGGGAAGGTGCAAGATGAATGCCTCGTTTCAGCATTCCCTTGAAATATTTTGCAAAAAGCTCCAGGTTGGATGTTTTTGCAGAAACATAGTCTTTTACCTCCTGGTCTGTAAAGAAAATACTTGCCAGAGAAGAATCATAGTTTACCTGATATGGAAGACCTTTTTCCTCCACGATCTTCTTCAAGCCGCCGTAAAGCTTCTCACCTTTGGCAGCCAGATCTTTGTAGATTTCCTGATGCTCATAGAGATATTTCAGCTGTGTGAAACCTGCAGCCATGGCAACCGGGTTTCCGCTTAAGGTACCTGCCTGGTATACAGGACCACACGGTGAGATCAGATCCATGATCTCCTTACGTCCGCCATAAGCGCCTACCGGCATTCCTGCGCCGATTATTTTCCCGTAGGTGACAAGATCCGGACGGATACCAAAATACTCTGCTGCTCCGCCAAAGGCAAGTCGGAAGCCTGTGATCACTTCATCAAAAATCAGCAGACAATTGTGCTCATCGCAAAGCTCACGAAGCCGCTTTAAGAAGCCTGGTTTCGGAGGAACCACACCCATGTTTGCTCCTACTGCCTCCACGATCACGCTGCCACATTTCCCTCTTCCTGTTTGAGAAGTGCTTCCACACTGGCGGCATCATTGTAGGTAGCGTCATGGTATCCTGTGTACAGCCCTTCGGAACACCGGCGCTGTCCGGAATACCACTTGCCATGACACCGGAGCCGGCACTTACCAGAAGGCAGTCGCTGTGTCCGTGATAGCAACCTGCAAATTTGATGATCTTGTCTTTTCCGGTAAAACCTCTTGCTGCACGGATGGCACTCATAACAGCTTCTGTTCCTGAGTTTACCATACGGATCATATCTACATGTGGAATATGTTCACAGATAAATTCTGCGATCTCTACTTCGATTCCTGTAGCACAGCCAAAGCTCAAGCCATTTTCGCAGGCCTTGATCACACTCTCGCGGATCTCCGGGAAATTATGTCCCAGGATCATCGGGCCCCAGGAATCAATGTAATCCACATAACGGTTTCCATCTACATCATAGATGTAACATTTATCTGCTTTTTCAATAAAACGAGGTGCCTCACCGATGGCTCCGTAAGATCTTACCGGGCTGTTTACACCTCCCGGGATTCTTTTTACCGCACGCTCAAATAACTGTTCTGATTTTGTCATCAGCCGATTCTCCCTTCATCCATAAGCCTTGCCAGAAGTTCTGCGTAATAGGTAAGATAGATCTGTGCGCCGGAACGGAATGCTCCGGTAGCCATCTCACCTACGATTCTTTCCTCGTCGATCCAGCCGTTTGCAGCTGCTGCTTTTACCATTGCATATTCACCGCTGACACTGTATGCGGCAACCGGAACGTTTGTGATCTCCTTTACCTGCCAGATCATGTCCTGGTATGCAAGAGCCGGTTTTACCATGATGATATCTGCGCCCTCTTCCACATCTGCAAGTGCCTCTTTCAGTCCTTCTCTGCTGTTGTGTGGGTCCATCTGGTAACTCTTTCTGTCACCAAAAGACGGAGCAGAATCTGCTGCCTCACGGAACGGACCATAAAATGCGGAAGCATATTTTACTGCATAGGACATAATCGGTGTTGTATAATGTCCTGCCTTGTCCAGACACTGACGGATCGCTGCAACACGGCCATCCATCATATCAGATGGAGCAACCATATCCGCACCTGCCTCCACATGGGAAAGTGCTGTTTTTGCAAGAAGCTCCAGTGTCTTGTCATTATCCACATCATGACCGCAGAGAACGCCGCAATGGCCATGGGAAGTGTACTCACACATGCATACATCTGTTACATAATAAAGCTCCGGAAATTTCTCTTTTGCAATGCGAAGAGCTCTCTGAACGATCCCCTCCGGATCATAGGCACCGCTGCCCACTTCATCCTTATGGTCAGGAATACCAAAAAACATCACACTGCCTACACCGGCTTTGGAAAGCTGTTCCAGTTTATACGGAAGACGGTCCAGGCTGTAACGGTACTGCCCGGTCATGGACGGAATTTCTTCTTCCTTATTTTCTCCTTCCATTACGAACATAGGATACATAAGAGAAGATTTATCCATTCTTGTCTCACGTACCATCTTACGAAGGTTTTCGCTACCTCTTAATCTTCTTGGTCTTTTTGTCAGTTCCATGATCATTCGCTCCTTTTCATATCCTCCACCAGCTTGACAAGACTGTCAATGGTGGCTTTTTCTGACATATATGCTTTCATTCCAAAGCTCTCAGCAGCCGCCTTCGTCTGTCTGCCGATGCAGGCCGCCTTAACCTTTGAATAATCCAGTCCTTTTGTTCCCTCTACAAATCCCTTCACAGTGGAGGCACTTGTAAACACCGCACAGCTGATCTGTCCTGTTTCAAATTCCTTCTTCTCATCGATGAGCTGGCTCTTTTCGTAAAGAGTCTGATAAGTCGGAACATCCTCGACCACAGCGCCTGCCTGTGCAAGAAATGCGGTGAGCTTTTCATTGCCCTTTTCTGCCCGCGGGATAAGTATCTTTTCTCCACCGGAAAGAAGCTCTGAAAGTTCCTTTCCAAGAGTATCCCCGTCATATACCGACGGCACAAAATCTGCCAGCAGACCTCTTTCCTTCAGGGCCTTTTTTTGTTCCTTCCCCGATCACGGCCAGACGGGCATTTCCCATGGCACGGATATCTTTTCCATGGCGGATCAGTCTTCAAAAAATACCCTTACACCTGTAGGCTGGTAAATACAAGCCACTGATATTCCTCCAGGTGATCCAGCGCTTTATAGAGACGGCTCTGGTCTTCCATGGGGACAGTACGGATCGCCGGAAGCTCCAGAACCTCCGCGCCTTTTTCACGAAGCATGTCCGCAGTTCTGGAAACAAGCTCCTTCGGTCTTGTGACAAGGACCTTCCATCCTGAAAGCGGCAGTTCTTCATACCAGCCAAACTTCTCTGCCAGTGTACATACCTTACCCACCACAATGATCGCCGGTGTCTCGATCCCCTGGCGTTTCACCTCTTCTTCCAGGGTAGAAACTGTTGCTACGATCCGTTTCTGACCTGCTGTAGTTCCCTTCTGCAGGATCGCCGCAGGCATGTCCTTTTCCATTCCTGCACCTATCAGACCCTCGCAGATATCCGGAAGTGCGGACACGCCCATCAGAAATACAAGCGTTCCCCTTGTATCAACAAGTGCCCGGAAGTCTATATCATATTCTTCTCCGGCTTTCTTGTGTCCTGTAATGATGTGGACTGAAGAACAGAAATCCCTGTGTGTTACCGGAACCCCGTTATATGCCGGTACTGCAATGGAGGAAGTAACACCCGGAACAACCTCATAAGGGATCCCATTCTCCCGAAGAAGCTCCAGCTCCTCTCCTCCTCTTCCAAAGAGGAATGGATCTCCGCCTTTCAGGCGCACCACACGAAGACCCCGCTGTGCCTCCTCAAGAAGTACCTGATTGATATTTTCCTGACGCATGATATGGTGACTGGCACGTTTGCTACATTGATCAGCCTAGCATTTTCCGGGATTCTTGACAGAACTCCCTGACCTACCAGACTGTCATAGACGACCACATCTGCCTGTTCCAGCACTTTGAGGCCTTTTAATGTAAAAAGGCCAATATCGCCAGGACCCGCTCCTACCAGCCATACTTTTCCTGTTTTCATCTGTTTTCTCCTTTTTTCCGAAGAGTTTCTGCCAGTTCCCTGCCTAAGCTTTCCGCATCTGCCTTATTGCCACGCAGTGTTCCTGTTACATAGGAACCGTCTTTTTCATTATAATAAAGCCCTCTGAGATAGATCTCATCCCCGAGAATTTCCGCATGGGCAGCCACCGGAGAAGAGCACCCTCCATCCAGGAGCTTTACAAAAGCACGCTCCGCACTTCCCGCGGTCCAGGCATCCTTATCACAGTAGCCCTCCAGGAAATCATAAGCTTCCCCTTTTCTTCCCTGTACAGCAAGGATTCCCTGACCAGCAGCCGGAATGATCTCATCTGCTGTAAAATACCGGTTGATCCTGGATTCCAGTCCAAGTCTCTTAAGGCCGGCAGCAGCAGGATCAATGCACTGTACTGTCCTTCATCCAGCTTCCGGAGTCTTGTCTGAAGATTTCCGCGGATACTTCTGACATCCATATCCGGATACAGTTTTTTAAGCTGTAAGGTTCTCCTTAAGCTGGAGCATCCAAGGGGCTTGCTTTTATCAAGTTCAGAAGCTCCCTCAGGAAGAACCAGTACGTCTCTCGGATCTTCTCTTTTGGAAAAAGCCAGAAGCGGCAGCTCCTCCGGAACCTCCATAGGCATATCTTTCAGGCTGTGTACAGAAAGAATACTTCTTCCATCTATCAGTGCTTTATCCAGCTCCTTTACAAAAAGCCCTTTTCCGCCAACCTTATCCAGTGTACGGTCCAGAATGATATCCCCGGTAGTTTTCATAGTGAGGATTTCCACTTCCAGATCCGGATTTTTTTCTTTTATGTAGTCACGGACCATTTCGCTCTGCAGCACTGCAAGCTTACTCTCTCTGCTGCCGATCACGATCTTATCTCTCTTCATCTTCATCCTGCTCTCCCAATACTTTTTCCAGCGCATTCTGGATCTCTTCCCTTACACGCTTTGCTTTTTTGTGATCCAGTCCGCTGGCTGTAACTCCAACTACCATTTCATCCCGCATATATACGCCTGGGAAATAAAAATCACAGGTTCCCGGTCGGAGGCTACATTAACATAAATGCCCTCCTCCTTACAGACACGGTGAATCTCATCATTCAGCTTCCAGTCATTGGTGGCTGCGATCACCATATATGCATTGGCAAAATCAGAACGTTTCACGGGACGGATATACAGAGTCACGGTTCCTGCTTTCCCGAGATCCATAAGCTCCTGGGTCACTTTTGTAGCCACTACCGTGATATTTCTTGTAAATTTCAGAAGAGTCTTTATTCTTCTGGTAGCAATATTACCACCACCTGCCACAACGATATTTTTATCGGACAGGTCTATAAACATGGGGAAATAAGGTTTATTCTTCATAAAGTTTCTCCAGTCCTTCCACACATTCCAGAAAAGCATCCTGGTTCAGACTGTCCCGAAGCCCGAAGATCAGCTTGTTCACAACCTTTCCGGCTGCAGTATCCACTGCTTTTTTCAGGTTTTCTCTGTCTGAATCCTCCATAGGAGTTTTCCGGAAGATTTTTTCGATCCTCAAATTCAGATCTTCCACAGCATCCGCTTTGATCTCCTGGATGCGCGGGATGATATCACGACCTTCCAGCCACTGGAAAAATTCGTTCATCTGGGCCTTCACAATGGCTCCTGCTGCTTCTAGGTTATCTGCAAGTTCCTTCGGTGTCTCGCCGGTTCGGAAGCTGTCCATATCATAAAGTGTGATGTTATCTTTTTTTCGGATCTCCGGATCAATATCTCTTGGAACTGCCAGATCGATAAGGATCATAGGTCGTTCCACACGTACATCCTCAAACAATTCTTCCGTCAGTGTATAATTGGGGCTTGCTGTTGCGCTGACCACCAGGTCACACTCCGGCAGATAATCCATTCTCTCACCATAATTGATCCTGCTGCATCCAACAGGAATGCTCACAACACCACTTCTGTACTGACGGATCGTAACCGTCACATCCGCTCCTGCTTCACGCAGTGTCTGGGCAGCCATCTTCCCCATCTCACCGTTTCCGATCACCATACAGACTTTATTGCGAACATGATAACCGCCCTCTTCCAGAAAACGGATGGCCTGATGGATCACAGAAGGATTTCCATGGGAAAACGGCACTTCCGTTTTGATCTTCTTGCCTGCAGTTACCGCCATACGGAAAAGCACCTCCAGAACACTGTCTGTGGTAAACTCATCCCTTGACATACTCAACGCATCTTTTACCTGGGTCAGGATCTGATCTTCCCCCAGGATCTGGGATTTCAGTCCGCTGGTAAGATAAAACAGGTGTTCCACCGCCTCTTCGTTTTCTCTGCTGGTAAAATACTTCTGGTATTGTTCTCCCTGCACACCTTTCAACGAGCAGAGCCACTGATACAGGTCCGGCTTCTCCTCATCTGCAGTACTTACCCACAGTTCCAGCCGGTTACAGGTCGACAGAATAATACACCCGCAGATCCCAGCTTCTTCTTTCAGCCTGCGCAACGCCTCTCCGGTATTTTTACGGGTAAAAGCAAACTGCGCTCTGACATCTACAGGTGCCATATTATGATCGATTCCAATCATGAATATACTCATGTCCTACGTTTCTCCTTTGTTTCCACAATCTTTTATAATGATAAACATTTCCGTAAGGAAAGTCAACTACGATTGACAATGTCAGCCCTCCCTTTTATAATATCTTATGGTAGAAATTGCGGATCATCTTTATATTCCAGCGGAGAAATATAAAGAGTTTATCATAATCACCATAATTATCAGGATGGAGGAAATCCCCGTATGAACTCAGCTTCAAAAAAAGCGATCCTAGTAGTAAGTTTCGGCACAAGCTATGAAAACACCCGTAAGCTTACCATCGAGGCCATCGAGCACGATATTGCCGATGCATTCCCGGCCTGTCCCACCTACCGTGCATGGACAAGCAAAATGATCATTGCCAAACTAAAAAAGCGGGACGGTCTTACGATTCACACGGTAAAGGAGGCTCTGGAACAGATGCTTCTGGATGGTATCACCGATGTGATCGTACAGCCGACTCATGTGATCAACGGTATCGAAAATGATCAGATGAAAGCCGATGCGCTTTCTTTTCGTGACCGTTTTTCCAGTATTGTTTTCGGAAATCCTCTTCTCACAACAGAAGAAGATAACCAGGCGATCGTCCGGGTAGTTGCAGATGAATTCCGGGACATGGATCCGGACACTGCACTTGTACTGATGGGACATGGAACAGAACACTACGCAAACACGGTTTACGCTGCTTTGGATTACCGTTTTAAAGATACCGGACATAAAAATATTTTTCTTGGAACTGTAGAAGCTATCCGGCCCTGGACTCCCTTCTCCGGGCTGCCGACAGCTTTCATCCGAAAAAGATCGTGCTGGCGCCTTTCATGATCGTAGCCGGCGACCATGCACAGAACGATCTGGCCGGTGCAGATCCGGACTCCTGGATGAACCGTCTTTCTTCCGAAGGATATGAAGTCACCCCTGTACTGAAGGGACTTGGAGAATATCCCCAGGTCAGGCAGATCCTTGTGGAACATGTACAGCAGGCCATGAACGTTTCGGACTGACAGAGATCAGATGATCCATATATCCCTCATAAAAAAACTGCACCGTGATCCATCCCAGGATCTTCCGGTGCAGTTTTTTATTTTTTATGAAATTACTTGAAGTTCTGAAATTCCTGTTATTTATGCCATCAGTTCATCCAGTTTTGTCTTTACAGCAAGGATAAACTCTTTGCTGTTCAATACCTGTACCTCTTTCAGGGAAGTGATCAGTGCAAGATCCTTGGTCATCTTTCCGCTTTCAATGGTATCCAGTGTTGCTTTTTCCAGTTTTCCTGCAAAATCAGCAAGTGCTTCATTTCCGTCCAGCTCGCCTCTCTTGCGGAGAGCTCCTGTCCATGCAAAGATCGTTGCAACGGAGTTTGTGGATGTTTCTTTTCCCTCAAGATGACGATAATAGTGTCTCTGAACTGTTCCGTGGGCAGCCTCATACTCAAAATATCCCTTCGGGGATACCAGTACAGAGGTCATCATGGCAAGAGAGCCAAATGCGGAAGATACCATGTCGCTCATAACATCTCCGTCATAGTTCTTGCATGCCCAGATAAAACCGCCTTCTGCCTTCATAACACGGGCTACGATATCATCGATCAGACTGTAGAAATAGGTCAGGCCGGCTTCCTCAAATTTATCCTTAAACTCTGCATCAAAGATCTGCTGGAAAATCTCTTTAAATCTTCCATCGTATGTTTTGGAAATGGTATCCTTGCTTCCGAACCATACATCCTGCTTTGTGTCCAGTGCATAATTAAAGCAGCTTCTCGCAAAGCTCTTTACGGAATCATCAAGATTATGCATGCCACGGAGAACACCTGCTCCATCAAAATGCTGGATCAGCTCCTTACGCTCTTCTCCGTCTTCGCCCTCAAATACAAGATATGCATCTCCCGGCTTGTCAATATAAAATTCTGTATTCTTATAGATATCTCCATATGCATGACGTGCAAGTGTGATCGGTTTCACCCAATTCTTTACACATGGCTCGATTCCCTTTACAACGATCGGCGCACGGAATACAGTTCCATCAAGAATAGCACGGATCGTTCCGTTTGGACTCTTGTACATTTTTTTCAGGTCATACTCTTCCATTCTGGCTGCGTTTGGCGTGATCGTGGCACATTTTACGGCTACTCCGTATTTCTTGGTTGCTTCTGCTGCATCAATGGTAACCTGATCATCTGTCTCATTTCTGTGCTCAAGACCAAGATCATAATATTCTGTATTCAGTTCCAGATACGGTGTGAGAAGTTCATCCTTGATGATCTGCCACAGGATACGTGTCATCTCGTCTCCGTCCATCTCAACTAAAGGTGTCTGCATTTTGATTTTTTCCATATTATTTTCTCCTTTTGAGGTTTATTCTCCTGTTCGGATTCCAGGTGCTCTTTCCTTTAGAATCTTTCTTCAGCACTTTTACTGTACATTGTACTCATATTTTCCGGTTCCGTCAACGCTTTTGTGCTTTACCACACTATGTTTATAAGAATTGTATAATAATTCAGCCTGCCAACAGTTTTTCACAGTTAAATTTTCCCCATCCCTGCTGATTTCTGGGAAGTCCCATATCTTCTGCATTTTCTCTTAACAACATCTTTACCTCTACATTAGAAAGCCGGGGATCTTTTTCCAGAAGGCAGGCGATCCCTCCTGACACCAGAGGCGTCGACATGGAGGTTCCGCTTTTGAGCCCATATGAGTACGGCAGTCCCGGTGCACAGGCAATGACCTGGCTTCCCGGCGCTACCAGATCCGGTTTGCACACACAGTCAAAAGTAGGGCCTCTTCCGGAAACTGCCTTTCTGCCATTCAGCATATCACTGGAGCCTACGGTAATGATTTTCCGGCTGCTTCCCGGTGCTGTTACCGTGCCGGCCCCCGGTCCCTGATTTCCTGCTGCAGCTACCACCACAAATCCCAGATCCCAAAGTTTTTCCACTCCTTCAAGAAGATCTGTCTGTTCCTTATGATCCCGGGATGTTGTTCCCACTGAAATATTAACGATACGGATATGATAAATGCTTCCAAACTCCATGATCCACCGAAATGCCCGCATCACATCCTCCCTGCTTCCGTTCCCGAAACGATCCAGAACCTTCAGAGCAGCGATACTGCAGCCAGGTGCAGCCCCTTTATATTTTCCACCTGATGCAGTTCCGTCCCCTGCAAGGATCCCGCTGACATGAGTCCCATGTCCGTTATCATCATATGGCTGCGTCTGACTCCTGTAAAATCACGAAACACGGAAATACGGCTGCCAAAATCTATATGAGGAAAAATACCGGTATCCAGAACCGCCACGCCTATCCCTTTTCCTGTATACATCCTTTTATACCTTTCCAAAGCTCTCCCGTCGGACAGCTGACCTTTCTTTAGCTTATTCTGCGGACATCTTTCCCGCTACTCGTTTTATATAAAAAGACCCCGGGATCTTACATCTGAATCCCCGGGATCTTTGCTGTATATTTTATTTAGTTTCCTCTTCCTGTACGGAAATTAACTGTTTTCTGGATCTGATTGTCCATTCCGTAGCTGTAGCTCCATAAACACCGGTATGCCAGCCCTTAGCCTGTCCTTCCGGGTCATAATGAAGTCCGTTTATGATCACCCAGCTATGTCTTGTAAAGCCATCTCCGGCTCCATCTCTGGTTCCCGGAACACGACCACATACCACATATGGATCATATCCGATCTCTCTTGCCAGTGCGGCAAATGCACAGGCATAGCCATAACAATTTCCCTTTCCTGTAGCAAGCGTTCTCCACGCAGTCATTCTCCACCAGTCATTCTGATTTAAATCCGGATAATAGGCAGATGAATAATAGGTATTATTTATCACATAACTCCAGCACGCCTGCAGCTTCTGGCTTTTGGACATTCCACTTCTTGTAATATTTTGGACCACACCTATACAATGCAGCTTCAGGCTGCGCATATCATTTTTTACAGCCTGTCCCTTCCCGTTGAACCGGATTCCCTCCAGCGTACGGTTTTTGTAAAAACGTCCCCAGGAATCCGCATAGTAAAGATTTTTGTCCGGAAGACACAGCCAACCCTTTGAAGGATTTCCATACTTATTTACGTAATAGGAATATTTTCCTACATTTACGATACGTGACGTCTTTCCGTTCAAAAGGCGTCCTGCAGTATCAAACACATAGATCCTGGAACCGATCTTGTTATGGTAAGTTAACGCATAATATTTAGGCCCGAAATAATACCGTTTTCCCTTTACGGTCTTCCATTGGTTTCTGATCTTTCGGCCCTTGGTGTAGTAGTAATATTTTCCTTTTTCTCTGTAGAGACCGGTTTTCTTCTTTACAGTTGCCGTAGTAGTTGCTGCCTGCGTCTCACAGGTTACGGAAACCGTGCAGATCTGCACCGCAAAAAGCATGACCATCGCCATAAAAAACAATTTTAATCTTTTCATACATATCTTTCCTTATCGTTCATTCTGATCAATACTCTTCGTATCTCACACTTCCGTCAGAATAGGTGATCTCATAGTAGCCATGGCCACTTCCGTTACAGTCATCATAGCCTGACGGCTAACCTCGGTAGGTTCTGATGCTGCTGCCTCTGCTGCTGCCTGTGCCTCTGCCGCTGCCTGTGCCTCTGCCGCTGCC
>ENA-OQLB01000055-OQLB01000055.1-human-gut-metagenome-genome-assembly--contig:-NODE-55-length-62184-cov-9.819295_pt1 | contig 62184 bp, 58 predicted proteins | sample MGYA00242656_ERZ504813 | MGnify/ENA primary metagenome ERZ504813 (study PRJEB26092, sample SAMD00036388) | human gut metagenome | host: Homo sapiens | study: EMG produced TPA metagenomics assembly of... | reverse complement strand
CCTCACTGCTGCCGGGATCCTCACTGCTGCCGGGATCCTCACTGCTGCCGGGATCCTCACTGCTGCCGGGATCTTCGCCGCCGGGTTCTTCTGTTTCAGCTGCAGCCAGCACCATGTTGCCTCCGCCAGGCGCCTGATTATAGAAGTTCAGATAACCGCTTTCCGTAAAGGGAGTGTTTTCATCCAGCCAAGACATAATGCGCTGCCCATTGATTTCTACAACAACGCGCATAGCATCTCCTTCCGGAACCGCGCCTATCTTTAAGTCGAAGAACTCGCCGTCCTTCACAAGGCCGTTGTTGACGACATTCTGATAAATCTGTCCGCCGCCGTTGTTGCCCCACTTCTGCAATTCAAAATTGCTTTCTTTAATGACCAGATGATACAGCCCGTTGTCACCCCATGCATAATTCAACTGGTTTTTGCTTGCGATGCCCACGCCGTACCAGTCACTTGGGTCATCAAAGTCCAGCTTCATACGCAGATGCAGCAGTTGGCCGTTTTCATACTTCGCAGTGCTGGCCAGGGTCTTCATGGTTTCCAGCGTCACCTGTCCATTTTCAAAAACAGGAGATCCGTCGGTAACCCACTTGTCTTGATCCGCCAGATCCTCCGCCAAATCAAACACAGGGTAATCGATACCCGGAACAACCTCGATCTGGCAGCTTGCGCTGATATTGGGATAGCCCTTTACCGTTGCGGTAATGGTCGCAGTTCCCTCTGAAATTCCCAGTACATATCCTGACTCGCTTACCGTAGCAATTTCCGGGTCGCTGGTAGACCATTCTACTTCCTGTTCCTTTGCGTTGAAAGGAAGTACGACTGCCGTTAACTGCAGCGCGTCCTTTTCGCTGAGGCTTGCAGTTGTCAAATTCAAGGCTACCTTCTGCGGTTCCGCGTCGTTGACAATGGGAGCCTCTTGCTCCAATACGCCTACGTCGTCGACATATACCGCATTGCTTCCATTGCTGGTCTTTTCAAAGTAGATGGTCATTTCTGTCTCTTCCTGGGTGGTATATTCCACCTGATGGCGGGACCACACACCGCCTGCCGACTCAGAGACTGTTACGCTCTCTCCGCCAACAACTCCCATTGTCAGCTCCTCGCCCGGCTCCACCTTAGCCCATGCAGTAAGCGTATAGGTTGTATTGGGATTTAATCCCTCAATGGTCTTGGAAAGCTTGCCGCGGTTGCTGGAGCTTCGCTTCCTGCAGCCGTTTGTTCCTCCGACTCAATTGGAGTCACTTTGACATTATCACACAGCAGCACGCCGGCGCCCTTGTTCTCATATTGACCCAGGCCGATCTTGCCTGCTGCCGGAGAGGGATCCTCAGCCTGCAGCTGTAGTTCGCCGTTCACGTACCATTTCAGGCTTTCGCCGTCCATTTCTACACGCATAGTATAGGTTTGGCCGGGCTGCAGCTGCACATTGCCCGCCGCAGAAGCCAATGTTTCATAGCTGGTGCCTACGCGCCGGGTAATCTGATAGGTTTCCTGCGTACCTGCGCGCCAAGGCGCATAAGAGAAGTATAGGTACGATTCAGAGGACATATACCGCGCTACAAGGCCCAAATCCTGGTTACCCATGTCTTCATTTACCACCTGTACATCTACCTCGTAGGATGCATCGCGGTAATTTTCCCCCGTATACAGTACGCGGCACTCGCTGATAACCCCTTCTACATTTTCTATCTGCAGCGCTTCGTTTTGTACGCTGTACTGGGTTCCTGTAAAGGTATCGCTGCTCCATGCACTTAAATCGCCGCTGCTGAAATCCTCATCCAGCGGTTCAGCCACTACGGCCGCGTCGCTGCCGGTCAGCTTGGCGCTGCCATAGCCCGTGCGCGTATAGCCGTTATCCATCTGAATAGGGTCGTGGCCTGCGCCGGGAGTTGCTTTTGATACCGGTCCGGACACGGTCCAGCCTTCCAGGCCGCGGGTTTCAAAGCCCGCGTTTTCCACCAGATTTGAATATCGAGGCGCAGACAGCTCTACCGGCATCTGCGGCATTTCCGGAGGAGATTCCAAATTGCAGCCCGCGGTCCAGGGCTCTTGGCCATATTCATAAGCGCCTAGATCAGGTGCAATTCCCACATAGTCGTCGTTGATGCCAGGAATAACTTCCGCAGCGTCGATGGCCTGCGAGTTTGCCAGCAGGCTGTACTGGTGCTCGTCCGCATTTTCAAAGCCCGGATCCGCGATGTTTCCAAAGTTTGTGCGGGCCAGGGTCTCATCCTTCAACGCGATGTTTCCGGTCGCAATGTTGTTGATGATTCGGTCACCCCAGGTATCCGTTTTGAAAACCCAGGCAAAGTCCTGATTGATATTGCCGATGAAGGTATTGTTATACGCCGCAATGTAGTTGCTGGGCACATTCAGCTGCAGCGCTGTTCCCGCATCCCACACCACATTGTGGTGCACAAGCCAGTTGCTGGTGCCGTTGTCCAGGTAAATGCCTGAACGGCTGCCGGAAGAATCGTTATCGTGAACCCAGTTGTAGCAAATTTCAGTACCGCCTCCGTCGGTGGCCACCGTGTAAAATACGCCTAAGTCGGCACAGATCATACCGCTGTGGGAAAAGTCATTGTACTCGATCTTGCAGTTGTCGCCCGACTGGAAAATAATGATGTCACGTCCGGTGTTATAGGCGGTATTATGGCTTACAACGTTTCCGCTTCCGCTGACGTTAATGCACGCGCCATAACTGCGATATAGTCGGTGTCATGAATCTTGCTGTTGAACAGCAGATTATCGTCGCCGCTGATCCACACGCCGGTGGCGGAGCTGTAAGCCACTTCGCAGTTGGAAATCGTGTTGTTATTTCCGAACAGCTTAATGCTGGCAACATCAGTTCCGTACGGATTTTCGATAGTTGAAGCATGCGCCGCATAATTGGCCTCGACGCGGTTAAGCGTTATGCTGCTGGTGTTGGTGCCGGAAATTCCCGCGCCCAGCACCTGAATGCCATCGATATTCACATAGGAAACATTGTCAAGATTGATGGCGGTATCGCGCGCCTTGACCTGCACGGTTTTGCCGGTGGGATCGCCGTACAGATACAGCATCTGTTCTTCCTCATCGTACCACCACTCGTTTTCACTGTCTAACGCGCCATACACGTTAAACAGATAATACGGATTGCCCTTTGCCGGGGTGTTTTGCACATCTGTCAGTCCAAGGCCGTTAAAGGTGATAGTGTCCCCGGAGTGGTCGGTAACCTCTGATGTTTGGCTGGTCCACCGGCTGCCCGCGTTTACCCACACCGTTGCGCCCTTAAAGAAGTCATCGCCGAATTCCGCTAATTTAGGATCGGTGATGGTGGTGTTGCTTCCGCTTTCCACCTCGCAAAGCCTTCGTAAAATTTGCCGGTTGCTGTGTTAGGCCACCGGGCGTTAAAGCCCATATCGCCATTTACAAAAACCTGGTTTTTATCGCCCTGCGTCAGCTGTACCGGAGCTTTGTAGATATCTCCTTCGTGGTGCTCAAAGCCTGTTACCTCGTTGGCGCCGCTGATGATGACCTCTTCGCCCTCATAGGCCTTATAGGTGATGGGGCTTTCCGCTTCACCGGACCGCGGGGTCAGCGTTTCATGGTAGGTGCCGCCGCGGATAATGCAGGTATCTCCCGGCTGCAAGGTTTCCGCTGCTTTTTGAAAAGTTTTGAACGGGGCGTTCAGGGAGCCGTCGTTTGTGTCAGAGCCGTCTGTGGCCACATAGTAGGTTTGTCCGTTCCTAAGGGGGCCGCAGAGGCTATAGAGGTGGGAAATACCGCCATACCCGTCAGAAAAGCGGTCAATATGCCAAGAGAGAGAATCCTTTTTTTCAGCATAATTTCACTCCTTTTTTCGCAAACAAAATGCGCCTTGGGATAATGCCTATAGAAAGAATTGTTTTTTCTGTTTCTTGTTAAAGCAAGAAATTTAGATTTTTCCATTGGCTTCCAGCCACTCGTTTAATTGATTTTGAACTTCTTCTTTGTATTCCTCCACACCGGCTTGTTCCATTTTGGTGCGGAATTCTTCAAATCTTGTATCGAAGTCATCATACAGTCCTATAAACTTATACTCACTGGTGACTGAGCTCATCTGCGCCATTGCTGTAGCGACGGGATCTTCATTGAAGCTGAATCCAGAAATCGGAGAAACCTCAGCATTGTTATTAATTTCCATGGTCTCCTCCCAAACGCCTTCCTGCTGGCCTTCTACCAGATAAGCGTTAAACTGGTTACCCAGGGCCCAGCCGCTGTTGAAGAAGTAGCGCTGTCGGGAATTTCCTTTACAAAGCCGTCTTCCATGGTGTAGTTGGTTCCCTCAATACCGAAATTAAGCATATTAAAGATTTCTTTATCGGTGTTCATCACGTCAATCATGCGGATGGCCGCTTCGGGATTCTTGCTGCTGCTGGAGACCGCATTCATCGCAGCGCGGGCGGACAGAGAATTGACAAACGGCTCGGTCAAAGCGATCTGAACATAATCATAGCCGCCGGCCAGCTGTTTTTGCTCGGCCTCGCCGCCGGGCTTGATAATACCCAGACGTGATGCATATTTACCAGCAGTAATGTCGGCGCTGTCATCCTGCAGGGTAATGATGTCGTCGCGGATGTAGCCCTTCTCATAGAGCTCGCCGAATTCCCGGCGGTATTCCTTTACGACATCCGGATACCAGTCAACCGTATAAGAATCGTCTCCCTTTTTAATATAGAAGCTGGAGGCTCCGCTTCCCGCCACGGTGTAGTAATCCTGAATCATTCTCATGGCCACGTAGTCATCCTCAAAGGCCTGAATGCTCAAATCTCCCACAGGATACAGCCCCGGCTCGTTGTCGCGGATCGCATCCCAGAAGGGGTACATATCTTCTACCGTCTTGACATTTTCCCAGTCAAAATTGTACTTTTCCACCAGATCCTTGCGCATCATAAAGCCAAAGGAATCATAGCAAATCTGGTAGTTCGGAATTGCATAGATAGAACCATCCACACGGGCCTGCTCAAATAAAAATTCAGGCAGCACCTCTTTCAGATCCGGAGCATGCTCGTCAATCAAGTCATCCAAGGCCAAAAACGCGCCTCTGGAAACATTCGGCTGGTACTTATTCAGCCAGCTTTGCGTGGTAAAGCAGACGTCAAATTCTTCACCGGAAGAAATGAGCATATTCATCTTTTCATCGTAGCTGCCGTAATCGTAAATCTCCAGCTGCAGTTCCAGGCCATAGCGCTCGGCCAACAGCTTATTGACCTCTTCTAAGACCTGATCCATCCCGGTTTGGGGCGTACCGGCGGTAATCCACCGCACAGAGGTCACCTCGCCGGTGCCGGATTCGGAACCAGAAGCGGCACCGGAAGCATCGGTTGATCCTGTGCTTGCAGAATCACCCTGACCGCATCCGGCCAACAGCATTGTGGCAGCTGTAATTCCTGCTAACAGGGACAGGCGCCATGTGTGTTTTGAACGTTTCGACATAATTTTTCCTCCTTTTGTTTTATACATTACATCCTTTCCGGATGTTATTGTCCAAGAAAATCAACCCTTTACCGCGCCGACCGTCAATCCCGAAATAAAGTACTTTTGGAAGAAAGGAAAAACCACCAGCATCGGTCCTGCCGCTACCACAGCCATCGCCATCAGCAGGTTTTGACCGGGAATATCACGAATATCCACTGAAATTCCGCCTCCCTGACTTAGCGCTGTGATAAGCGATTGTATGTTTTGTTCAATACGATAAAGCATGTATTGGAGCGGCTCCATATTTTCCTCCGTGATGTACAGAAGCCCTGTTTGCCAGTCATTCCATTTGCTCATAGCTGTAAAGAATGCCACCGTGGTCAAAACCGGTACGGAGAGGGGAAGCGCAACACGGAAAAAAATCACAAATTCACTTGCGCCGTCAATTTTAGCTGATTCGAACAGGGCCGGCGGCAGCTTTTGAAAAAACGTGCGTATCATAATAACATGGAACGCATAGACCAGGCTTGGTACAATCATAACCGCAAAGGTGTTTTTCCACTGCAAGCCTTGAGTAATTAAGATATAGGTCGGCACCATACCGCCGGAAAACAGCAGTGTGAAGAAAACATAAAAGGAAAGCGGCCGGGCAAATTTGCAGTTTGAGCGCGCCAGCGTGTAGCCGATCATACTCATTATGAGTATGCCGCCCACCACTGTCGCTGCAGTTACCAGAATAGTAACGCCATAGCTGCGCAAAATCCTCTCTGGGCTTTTAAATATATACTCGTAAGCGGTTAAGTCCAGCTCGGAGGGGATCAGCTTAAAGCCGTTTTCACTCAGCGCGTGTTCATTGGTGAGGGATGCAGAGATAACCAGCAGAAAGGGCAAAATGCAGAGTGCTGAGTATATCACGCCAATGATATTAATAAGGCATTGTGGTTTTTCTTTTATTTTCATTGTGATATTGTCCCTCCCTGTTAGAATAAAGCGCTCTCTGGATCAATCTTCCGCACAATAAGGTTGGTAACCAGAATCAATACGAAACCAACAAGAGATTGAACCAGCCCCACCGCGGCGGACATACCAACATCCCCCAGTTGTGTCAAAGCGCGGTACACATAGGTATCCACTACGTCGGTAGTAGGATATAAAGCGCCAACATTGCGGGGCACGTTAAAGAACAAACCAAAATCAGCGCGGAAAATATTGCCGATATTTAAAAGTGTCATTACAATGATAATGGGCTTTAAGAAGGGTAAAATAATATAGCGTAATTCCTGCGATTTTGTCGCTCCATCAAGCTGAGCGGCTTCAAAATACTCTTTATCAATTCCCATCAGGCTGGCATAATAAAACAGGCTGTTGTAGCCTACACCATGCCACAGCTTTACAACAAGAAGAATCACCGGCCAATATCCCGACTGCGAATACCAATCAATCGGTTCTCCGCCAAACAGCATGATGATTTGGTTGATAAGCCTGAAGGTCCCGGCATCAGCAGCGCGTATACCATGTAGCCCACCACAACCCAGGACAGAAAGCTGGGCATCAGCGTAATTGTCTGGTATGTTTTCACCAAACGCCGGCCTCTTAACCGGTACATCATTACTGCAAACAGCACGCTGAAGACCGTGGTGAACAAAATAAATAAAAAGTTCATGCCTAAGGTATTGCGCACCACACGCCAGGCATCGGAAGAAGTAAAGAAAAATTCAAAGTTTTCAAATCCCACCCAAGGCTGTCAAAAATTCCAAGATCTACTCTAAATTTTTTAAACGCCAGAATGATGCCGCCCATGGGAATATAGCAGAACACAAATAGCAAAACAATCGCTGGCAGCGCCAGAATCAAAAGCTGAATGTTGTCAATATGCTTACTCCGCAGATGTTTGAGACGACCATTTTTCGGTTTTCTTTGGCTGCTTTTTTGAATTGTCACGCCGTCATCTCCTCCTTTTCCGTTCTGGCATCAGTATAACATCCTGTTTTCTTTGAAAAAAGCGCATAAATTTGTGTATTGCGTCATATAGATATCCTCTTTTTTGAGATCCGCAAAATTCAAGTGCTTTTTTTTGCGATTCCGGCTATTTTTTTGTGTATTATGTTGCTTTTTAGTTGTGTTCTCACGCCTGTGTGCTATAATTACATTGTCTCATTTCAATATTTTGTCGCATTTATACACTCTAATAATGTAAACATTTTTGGACAGTCAATTTTATGCTGGTTATCGCTATATTTGTAGTGTAACCAGCATTTTTTTGCGCTTTTTTGCTTCGGAAATCACAGCTTAATAAACTTTACTCAAAAGGAGGGGGACTATGTACAGCGTAGCTATTGCAGACGATGAGGTCTGTATTCGGGAAGGACTTCGGGACCTGGTGGAATGGCATAAGCTAGGATTTTCGCTGGTAGGCGCTTTTGAGGACGGTGATGAATTAATATCGTTATTGGAGCGTCAACCACCGGACCTTCTCGTCACCGATATCCGTATGAACCGTTGTTCTGGATTGGAAGTCGCCAAATACATACAAGAGCATAATCTGCGGACAAGAGTAATCCTGATTAGCGGCTACAAGGAGGCCGACTTGGCCATGTCGGCTATCCGCTACGGCGTGAAAAATTATGTCTTAAAGCCCGTTGATCTGGACGAGCTCACTGAATGTATTCAAAACGTCCGCACAGAATTGGATACCGAACAGGCCGCCTATCTTAAGCAGGAAAAATTAACCCAGACATGCAGCAAAATCGAAGACCTGCTCAACCTTTTTTTTCGAAGAAATGATGCGCGGCTCACTGCAAAACCAGCGGCTGGTCCGGCGCATGTTCCATCTGATTTATCCCAATCTTTCTTTTGATCAGAACGCCTGCTTTTCCCTGACGCTGCATATCCGACAAAACAATCATTTTGTACGCAATCAGTGGGCGCATGGCCGAGGTGAGCTTTCCCAATACATCAACAGCTTTGCTTCCTCTTCTTCATGCCGCATTGAAATAAGGATTATTTCTGATCAGGATGACCGTCTTTTAGCATTCGGGCTGCTTCGGGTGCAGGTCAGCGGTTCCGCCCGCTCGGTGATTGAAAAAGATATCGCGGCGCTTTGCGACGGACTTCGCACTACTTTCGGCGTACAAATCAATCTGGAAGGGCTGGAGGTCTTTTCAAGCATCCCGGCAATGCTAAGCAGCCTATCCGATGCTGGTCCGGTATCTCTGCCCTGCGCCTTGGAACGGCTGGGGCTCCGGCAGAAGCAGTTTTACAGCGCTTTGCTGGAACCGGGAAAAGAACCTCAGGCCATTCAGGCAGCCGAATGCTTTGCTTCTTATTTTGAAGAGTTAGAGCCGGCTCTCGCAAAAGATGCGGCGAAAAACTTCCTCTACCCCTTATCCATCAAGCTAAAAGAAGAAGGGATTCCTCCCTTGGCCGCCTTGACGCTGGATGAAGCGTTTCTGGAGCTGGATCGAGCAGAGGATTCCGCCGCGCTGCGCGACGTTTTATTAAAAACAACCCGCAGCCTTTCCGCAGTGCTGCACGGTACAAGCAGCGATTTTGTGGAACGGACCAAGGAGTATATCTTCGAGCACATCGGACAGGATCTTTCCTTAGAAGACATTGCCGAGCATTTTTACTTAAGCCCGTCGCATTTCAGCCGCACCTTCAAAGCGCAAGCCGGCGAGACGCTGATTCGATTTATCAGCCGTTGCAAGATGGAATATGCCGCCCAGCTGCTTTCCAACACCAATCTGAAAATTTATGATGTTTGCGAACAGGTCGGCTATAAAAGCTTCGGCATTTCAATAAATTGTTCAAAGCATACACTGGCATGCAGCCTCCGGTTACCGCCAGAGAATGCACATGGGAGGAGCGGGAAATGACCAGTAGGCCAAACGTCCGGCGCATACGAAGCTATTCATTTGGAAGGGTTTTCTTCCGTAACTTACGCATGCTTATCAGCCTTGCGATTATCCCCTTGTTTTTAGTGGTTATTTTAGCTACCAACTTTCAGCATACTGCAGTGGAAAAAGAAGTTCTCCTTTATAATTCCCGTACGGGTTCATTACTGCAAAATTCAATTAATCAGCTGATCGACAGCTGCTTAAAGCAGGCAAATTTTCTTCTTACTGAAAATAACATTAACCTGTTTCTTATCACTCAAAAAGACGGCTATACCTTTTACCACAACGATGTGATTTATAAGCTTATGCGGGATCAGATGCAGGCTAACAGCAACCTGCAAAGTATTTACATTTATTCGGACATCAACGGAAAATTTGTCTCGAATTACGGTGAAACCTCATTAAGCGGCTTTTTTGACACCGGGTGGCTGAATTACTACCGTGATTATAAAGGGGGCAACAGTTTTTTCTATGTTTTCCGCGACGGCACCAACAGCTATTTGCAGCCAGTCCGCTTGCTAAGCCTTTATAAAATATTGGAGCATGGCAGCGGACGGCTTGGTGTTGTGGTGTATAATATTAACTTTACTGAGTTTTCACGGGAGCTTTCTCAGTATCACGGGGATTATGACGCCGGCCTGTGCCTGTGTACGGAGGATGGCACGGTTGTAGAAAATATTTGGGGCGATACCGCCGGCCAGTGCTTGGCTCTTGGGGAATCCCCCAACGAGAATGGCTATTGGGAAATCGGAGACACTATTGTGTACCGATTTCCAGTCAATTACACTGATCTCTATCTGTATTCCACGCTTTCCCGAAGTGCCGTGCAGCAGCGTCTGCAATCTCCGCTGAATATGACAATACTGCTGATTATGGGAGTTTTTCTCTTGGTATTTGCACTTACCGTATTTATTTCCATACGGCTGCACCTTCCTTTTAAAAAAATATTAAAAGAATTGGATTCTCCCGCCTGGCTGATGTCGAACCGAGTAGCCATCAGCGTGATGAAGAAGCGTTTATTTTAGATTCCATCCGCAAAATGTCTCTGAAAAATGAGCAAATCACGGAAGAATTGTCCCAACGCGTCGCCCTTCTTAAACAGGCACAGGCCGTTGCGCTGCAAAGCCAAATCAATCCTCATTTTTTGCACAATACGCTGGACAGCATCAGTTGGACCGCCATCCGGCTGACCGGCGGAAAAAACAAAGCCTCTGTCATGCTCACAAAGCTGGCGCAAATTCTTAGATATTCCCTCGACGATGTCGACACGCTGGTGCCGCTTCGCAAAGAATTAGAAAACACCCGCATTTATTTAGAGCTTCAGGAACTCCGATATAACAACTGCTTTTGTGTGGAGTGGGACATTGAAGAAACAATTTTAGATATTCACGTCATCAAAATTATCCTGCAGCCCATTGTTGAAAATGCTATCCAGCATGGTATTAAACCGCTTGGAAAGGATGGCCTTATCCATATCAGCGCAAAACCGCAAGGCAGCTTTTTGCAAATTTCTATCCGGGACAATGGGGTCGGCATTCCAGCCGAACGCCTTTCCGCAATTCAAAACGCGCTTCAATCTGATATGATTAAGCAAAATGAAGGCATTGGTATCGTAAATGTTCACCAGCGAATCCAGCTGTTTTATGGAAAGGAGTACGGCGTCAGTATTTCTTCAGAAAATGGAACCTGCGTCACAATGAATCTGCCGCTCTTGAAGGGGTCTATTTTCCAACAGTAATGTCTGATTTCTTAAAACACTTTGCACATACACAAGCGCAGAATAAAATCTGCCGCCTTGTGTATGAGACGTGTCTTTTATTTATCCTAATCCGTTGTTCTCCGAAAGTCGCGCTGGAGATTCAATTTCTTCTGTCCTGTCAAATGAAAAACTCGCCGCCCAGTGTTCATACGGTTTCGCGGCGTTTTCTGATTTGTCATGGCGGATAGCACTATGCTAACAGTAGCCACCGGAGAGTTCCTGCGAGACCAATGCCTGGGACAATCCCGTCGTCGCTTTCGGCCGGCAATTCTTTTGTGTGTGGGAAAATTACGCCCCGGATCGTTCCTCTATTGGCGGTAAACGGATTGCCGCTCAAGGCAATCTGCCTTCGCAGTGTAAAGTTTATGTCGCTGGCTTTCGCTGCGAAATCTTTGTAATCGAGATTGATAAGATAAAATAAATTTCGCAAAAATAAAGGAGACATGGTTTGCGGAACTCTTGTCTATTTCAAATTTGTGATAACTTGTACGATTTGAATTATCAGTGGATTATATTTTATTGGGCCGGGCAACTTTGGAGCACTTGTCGAACCCTATTCAAAAAGGTGTAGTAGTGATCTGATCAGCTATGGTATTTCATTCTTATATTCTGTGCGGCAGTAATTATATGTGCAATACTTTTGAACAAGCAAAAATCCAAATAGGTCGGAGGACAAAGGTTTTGAATAAAACAGAATGGATATTATGCCCTATCTGCGGTAATAAGACTCGCACAATGATACGGGAAGGCACGGAATTAAGAAACTTCCCTCTCTACTGCCCTAAATGTAAGTGGGAAGCACTAATTGAAACAACGGATTTATATATAACTGTTCTCAAAGGGCCAGACGCAGCGCCGACGAGCTTGTGAGTAATCACAGCCATCGGCTCTTTGTATTTGGATAAACCCACCAAACAAAAAACGACGCTTTAGTGGGTTGCTCTGTCACGTCTGAACAAGATTATCACTGCCCTCTAATCCCGTTTTGAGTTTGGAGGGGTTTAATTATATCATAAAGTCCAATCATTTTACAGTCGGAAGATATATTACTACCTGCTTAGTCATATCTATGCTACCATATCCTTATAAAACCATATAAGGAGGTTTCAATGAAATTTACAAAAGAAGAAAAGCAGGCATTTGTCAAGCACTATCAAAACGGTGAAACAGTACTCCAAATTTGTAACAAAAATAAGATACCGAGAAGCACCTTTTATAGGTGGATACAGAACTACCAGCGGACTGTGACCAAAACAGGTACAGTCATCACTCCGCAGGAATTTTCGAGTTTAAAAAGAAAAGTTGAAAGCTTTGGAATCACTGTATGGTCAATTCAGCGTACATACCTTATGCGAAGCACTGGAGGTTCCTCGTGGTACTTTTTACAATCATATTTTTCGGAATAAACAAAGTGACACACTTGCAGCTAAACGCCTGGAACAACTAAAAGTGCAGATACAGAATATTTATAATGATAGCGAACAAATTCACGGCGCGGAAAAAATCGCAGCGATACTTCACACGAAAAGAATTAAGGCCAGTGAAAAATACGTTTCTGAAATTATGAAAGAAATAGGAATCAGCAGTGTTGGTATCACAGCAAAGCAAGACTATAAGAAATGGGAAAAGGAAGGAACAGAAATTTTTTACATCAACAATTTCATACAGACCGAATCAAGTCTGGGTCAGCGACATCATAACTTTTAAGTTTAGCGATAGATATTACTACCTTTGTGCTATTATCGACCTATTCTCACGAAAGATCATTTCTTATCGGATATCGCAGAGCAGCAGTATGCAACTGCTCACCAAAACTTTTAGGCAGGCTTATTCGGAAAGGAAACCAGAAACAGAACTCATGTTTCACAGTGACCGGGGGACGCAGTATATTCCCTATACGTTTGTGCGTTTATTATAGACACTGGGAGTTAAGCAATCTCTTTCCCGAACCGGGCGACCCCACGATAACGCTGTTTCAGAAGCATTCTTTTCCATTCTTAAAAAGGAGGAACTATATCGCAGGCATTACAAATCTGGAATAGATATGATACAGGGTATCCATCGTTTTATTAACTTTTATAACAATGAACGTCCTCATTCTACATTACAATATAAGACTCCAGTGCAGAAAGAGCAGGAGTACTGGGATAAAAAGAAAGAATCCTCATTAGAATGAGAATTCCGGGTTCAGAATAGATACATTTGATAGTTTTTACAACCCATTTTTCTGTTTTTTGCTTTTTGATGTCCCATTTCTATAAAAAGGGATAAACCTCGAAAAATGGCTTTAACGCTGGGTTTTCGCATAGAAAAAGAGGCCGGAATCTGGGTTGTCTCATTTTTGAGTTCCAAATTCCGACCTCTGTTCATTTCTTCATAATAGGTAATCCACCGCGCCGAAATGAAGCTGCGCACTGCCGTTCTGCTGCTCCGGGCTCAGCCTGAATTCCCGCCGGTCCTCGGTCTTGCCAATTCCGCTGGCCTGGCTTTGGTAACAGAAGGGCACCTGAATCTTCTCCTCAAAATCTGACCCCAGCGCCTCTTCCGCTGTCTGAAATCTTTCCCCTAAGTCAAATTCCCATTCCCCATCCAGACTTTCCCAGCTCTCCCGCGTGAAATCCGGCCGCGGGCAACAGGAGCAGGTCCGTTAGTGAGACGCGATTTTCTCTAAATTCCCCATAGGATTCTTTTCCTCTCCGCAAGCTTCCATAGACATTCCTTTACCTTCTTACCTTTATAAAACGATGGCCGCTGACCGAGGCGGCAGAACCACTCCCCCCTCAATCGGCTTCCAGGCCTCGTCTTCCACCAGACGGTATTTCCTCACCCTGCCGGACTCCGCGTTCACGTTGACGCACCGGGTGGTATCCTCATAGTTGCATATTACCACTCCAACGCTGTTATCCTCCGCCGCAAATACCCCGTAGGTTTCAAAAATTCCGCCATCTACCGGCGACACCGTGACACCCTTAGTTCCCTGAAATTCCCCATCCCAGAACCACTTTCGGTACTCTCGCCTAATCTCATCCACCTTTTGCCCATATGCCACCGTTTCCGGATAATCCTCTAACCGCCCTTTAAAGTTATATGGCTCATAGCTGATGATAAACCGGTACATCAAGCATTGATTCAGCATGTTTCTGTCATTAAATCCCGTTACCGCCGTCATATACTGCGCCTGCGGCCATAAATAGCGGGATAGGGCAGATACTCCTTATCCTCCGACCGGAAATATGAAAGTTCATAGGCCTCCATCTCCCAGTCATAACAGGCCTCTCCGGCAATCAGGAAATCCTCCGGCACGCCTTCTAGCGTCCGGAACCGTTCGATCAAACGTCTGTCGTTCGCGTAAACCGGCCATCCGTACCGGTGTCCGTGGCTCTCGTCAAAGCATAGCCGAGCGGGCCCATGGTGCATACACTCGTCGATTAGAATGCCATCCGCTCCTAATTCCACCATCTTCAAAAATTCCCTCTCACAGATTTTCATGTAAGCCTCCGCCCCAAAGCACATGGGGATCAGGCGCTTCGTATTGAGGTCCAAAAGCTGTGTTCCGGTCTGATATTTATACCCAGGATGCAGATAGTAATCCCCATAGGGGTCTTTTACCGCCATATTCACAAGCTCCTCCCGGAACCACTTGGTTCCTCGGTCGGCCCAGACAAACTTAGCGAACAGAATTACCTTGACTCCTAATTCCTGGCAAGCCTTAATCGCTTCTTTCAGCTCCTCGGAGGTTCCCAGCCGCGGGTCAGGGCTGTGCGAGGGATTCCCCTGGTCCTGACCGCCGTTGTTCCAGCCTACAAGCTGTATCGCTTTGACGCCATGCTTTTTACACTCTGCCGCAACTTCCGGCAGATCGATAAATTTAAGCCGTAATTCGTCTTCCGGCGAATTGATATGAAGCTGCTGCCAGGAATGGGGTTCTCTGGCCCATTGAGGAGCTGCCGCGCAGGACATCCAGCTTTTTCTCCAGCCGGCATAAATATCCGCGCCCTGATTCCAGCCTCCGGTATAGGCCTCAAGGGCCACTGCGGCAGAAGCCTCTTTTCTCCGGGCTTTATGTAAGGCACATGAAGAGCCGCGAAGCGGGTCTGTACCGGTTTTCCCGCTAAGGCCTCCCCTGAGCTTACCCGGGAATCAATAGAAGATTCCCAGCCTGGTCTTAACTCACCATACCACGCCGCATAATCGCAGCTTTTTGATTTGATTCCCATATATAGTCCCTGGTTAGGCGTCCGCAGCAGAATAAAGGGCACCGCGGGAGAACCACCGTCTCCTGTAATCATCGCCGGGTAATCCACTCCGCAGTAATGGAACGTATTGGTGAACTGGGGCCAAACCATTTTTTCCTCTGCCGTCCCGTACTTGGGCGCGAAAAGCTTCAGCACGGCGCCCCCTCCGGCGGGGTCAGCGCGCCAAGATACGGGCAGTATACATTTTCCACCATATACGCGCTGCGGTTATCGATTTCCATCTCATATACCACCTGGCGCCCCTCCGAGCGGATGGTCAGCGCAACTGAGATTTCGTGTTCCCCGCCCCGTTCTGAATGAATTCGGTCCCACCGAAAAACGATCCTGTCCTCATCGGCCTGGTATGAGGACAATCTCTGCTTCTCCCCTAAGGCGTTGTTATTCCGCAGCTCCTCAGACAGCGGAATCATAATCCTCCAGGACAGCCCGTTTTCCCGGCTGTTCATAATATCCCATCCGGTTTTCAAGGCCGTAATCCGATATACCGCGCCTGTCTCTTCGTCAAATTCCAGCCTCATGCTCTTTGTATTCAGCTCTATACTCATACTTTTTCCTCCATGACCTTTTATTGTTCTGCTGTTTCTCCGATTACTTCTCTAATAATAGCCAGTGCGCTTTTTCCCAACCTTTCAGCCGGATCTTCATCTGTCCGGATTCGGTATGGCAGTCCACTGAATAATCGAGCTTTTCATATTTTTCAGAAGACTTTAGTTCCACCAGAGAAATCTTCAATCCCTCAATTTCTCCGGTAATGGTAAGGTTCTGCGCGGAAACAAGATATTCGCCGGTATTTCTTTTGATTACAAAAAACTCGCCCGTTCCCTCCAGCCGCATAGCGCCTAAATCGGCGCAGCAATCTCCGTTGGTCCAAAACCGTTTCAGTTTTCCAGCATGGTCTAAAAGCTGAATTTGTGAAACGGTGTTTTTTTCAGGAACCGCATTTTTAGAATTCCACTCATGAGTCAGCATTACTGCGTTCTCATCAAGATAATGGGTAAACCTCATCACCCCGTTTTTCACAGGCCTTTCATTTTCAATATAATGAGATAATTCCATTTGATCTAGGACCGAGCCCAACACTACCATATCCGGATCAAAATCGCTGTTTTTATCTTTGTCAATATTCCAGCCCAAGCACCAATAAAAGTAACCGTTTCCTTTACGTTCCATTTGAGTCTTCTCCGGAATACTTCGGCTTTTTACGATATTGCCTTGTTCATCCACAGAAAGGTTGTCGTTATGAGCCCATACCACGCCGCCGTTTTGAACAAACTGATTGGCTTTTTCCCAAGAACTCTCGCGAAAACCTAAACCGTACAGAGGAAAAATCAAAAGCTTAGTTCCGCTGAGGTCAAAGCTTGCTAGATCCTCATCATTCACCGCGCAGAATTTAATCTTTTTTTGGTAAAGCAAGTCTAAATATTCAAAGCTTCCTTTCCCTGGCAGACAAATTTTAGGATATACAAATACGACCTGTTCATTGCCGCTCTGGTCAAATTCCACGCCGTCTAAAAACGCGGTCCAATTTTTTAGAATCCGTCTGCCTGTTCTTGGGGTTCCGTCGGCATGAACGCAAATTCCTAGATGGAGATCCCAAAAATCGACCATCCTCCCGATACCGCCAATTCATATGGCTCATATTCCAATTCCAGGCATAAAGCCGCCTCCGCCCCACATAAGGGTTAAAGCAATTCCGTTATTAAGATGGTACTCCAGCTCTTGCTCGCCTGAACGGCTACAAGGAACCGGATAGTGCGCTTCCTGAAGGACAAAAGGCTTACCGGTATGGAAAATATCTAACGGCTTTCCATGCTGGGAATGCCAGTCCGCCGATTCTCCCAGCAACATATTATTGTGCTGTAAAAACAGTCCGACTCCTACCATTTGCCCTGTCTTTCCCCAAATTTTTTTGTGCTCTGAAAGCCACTTTCCAGCTAAATCAATTCCCTCGTTAGGCTCGTTATCCAAATCCCATGAGATTCCCTGTATCGAGCCAAAACGTTCCATGATCTGCCTTGCGAATTTTTTCTGGTTTTCAATCAGTTCCGGCACCACAAACAGTCTTGAGGTCCCCATCCAGTGGCTGGGGCTGCCCATATTGGAGCCGAGATTTGTATATACCGAAGGCATGAAAACCAGTCCGGCGGAACAAAACAGCATGATATGGCTTCTAAGGCGCGCATATGCTTTTCGGACAAAAGCGGCCCTGTTTCAAAATCCTCATACAGCTGGGAAAATCCATCCTCGTAAACCTGCCCCGGAACAGCACGAAACCATCCTGGCATAAAAAAATGGGGACGCACAAACAACAGGCCGGTTTCCGCCATATCTAAGGCATCGCCGGCAATCCGGCTGGGGTTTGGATTGTGGAATGAAAAACCGAAAAGATACCGATCCTGCCAATTTGTTCCTGAGATCCATCTGCTTTTTTCTTTTACCCCTTGACGTTCAATATCAAAATAAGTTCCATTTGGAGAAACCTTAGGCGCTGGCAGCGTTTCCGGCTGCCAGCAAACCACACCGGTTTCCGTATGGTCCCGGATCTTTCCATTCTCATCCAGTAATTCAAACACCGTCTTTATCAGGACAGCCGAAGAGTCGTACCGCACCCGAATTTCCGCAGATAGTCCTTGGGTTTCGCATACAGTTTCCTGATAATGCGGCGGCTCTTTTGCAAGCCATTGCTCCTTTATTACCGGAGCCAGAGATCCGCGGATTTTCCACCCCTCCGGCAGCGGATGGGTCAGCGGGCAGACCGCCCGGGTCTGCTCTCCGGGATGAAGGCTGGCAAAATCCAACAAGGGCTCTTTTAAATTGGTTCTGCACGCAAGCCAATCCAACATGGTTTTCAAAACCGGCGCGGGAAATTCCTGATTGATCTCGCCGCAATACAGCGCCCAGGGGGACAGCCATTGGCTTTGATCCTTACGGTATGGATTTCCCCACGCTTTTACCAAATGCATGATATTCGCAGCTTTTTCCCCACCGGTGAAACGACGCTAGCGGTGTGTATGGTTTCTCTTACAATTGGCCTTGCCATATAAGCCTGTGATCCATTAAATCCAGCTGGGGCTGAAAAAGCCGCAGCTGTGCGGTCGCAGCAATATCCAATCCTTTGGGCGGTACCGTCAGGGGGAGTTCCCCGCAGCCGCAAAGCTTAGATTGAAAAACGATTTTCAAGGAATCAGCTGCATCGTCTAAATCAGGTGGAGTATAAACTGTAAGCCCCAGCTTTGCCCTAAAATAATCAAATTCTTTATCTAAAGGCCCAAATCCGGCGTTATCTCTGGAATCTCCAAAGGTCCGGACCACAGGAACCCATTCGCCGTCTTGTTCGATTACGGCGGTCTCAAAAGGGCTTCCGCGAGATGAAAAAAGGCCGCCGCCGTTGCTGAAATACTCATATAAAAACGTCTTCGATCACATAAGGATAAATTTCTCCATGGCTGTTAAGGAACACCTCTCCTCTAACGCCGTTTCTTAAAATATCGGCTACATCCTGAAAAACCAGTTCAATTTGGGGAAATGGGAGAAACAGCTTTTTAATTTCCGCATTGAAAAAGCGGGAAGGCATAGCAGGCTCTAATAAAATAGAAATACGCAAGAAAACCACTCCTTAATCCCTGACTAAAATAACTAAACACACTTATTGGCAAACATTGGCAAACCACGAAGCACCGCCTTAGAAACGTACCGGTGCGCAGCAGGCTACAAAGGGACTTCTGATTTACATGCTTTTTATTATTGCTAAAAAAGAACCCGCCGCGAAAAATCTTGGCGGGTTCCATTGATAACAAAGGGCCTATCCGTTCGCTAGATTAAGCAAGAGCTTTTGCCATCTCAGCGTCAATCTGCTGCAACGCTTCGTCGACAGAATCTGGCCCGCAATGGCATTCTGGACAGAAGTCTTCATGACCTCGAGCACCGCAGATGGGAACGCATGGTCAAAGAACACACCAGAAATCGGGTAATCAAATTGATCCATAATCGCCGGTTCTTCAAAGATTGGGTCTAAGGTAACTTTCTCATTAGCGCCTGGATAAATATTGAACACATTACTCTCGGAGCAGTACAGCACCTGAGCTTCTTCATTGCACAAATAATCAATAAATTTAGAAATGGCGTCTGTATTGGTGCACTCAGGATTAAAGATTAAAGCATTATCGCAAGCCATTTGAACGGTATTGATATCGGTGAGGCCTTGCATCATTGGAAGCTTGATGGGAACAATTTCAAAGCCCAGATCTGTTCCGCCGGCCGTACCGGTCCACCAGGAACCGTTATAAAGCATCGCAACCTGACCCGCGGCCCAGCTTTGAATCGCTTCGTTTTGGTCAGAGCTGGCAAAGCCAGACATAAATACATTACTGGAGCCTAAATCAGCCAAGGTCTCCATAGCGCTCTTCATATAAGGATCGTCTGCAAATTTTACTTCGCCACTGTTCAGCTTATCTACGCTGTCGTATCCGGTCTGCTGGAGATACAGGTCGCCTAACAGCAATAATGCCGGCCAGCCGTCTTTATCTCCCACCGCCAAAGGCTCGATGCCTGCCTCGCGCAGTTTCTGAGAGACCTCCTGCAGTTCTTCCATAGTGGTAGGATATTCTAGATTATTGGCTTTAAAGATGTCGTTATTCACATACAGTGTCTGCCATACTGTTACGCCTCCGATAGGCATACCATAGATTTTTCCGTCTTGGGCAAAGGTGTCAAAATAAGCTTGATCCGCATACTCATCAAATCCATTGTCGTTAATAATGTCGGTTAAATCCATTGCGGCGCCTTTATCCACATACTCCCAGAAATCCTCTCCCGCACTAACCATCATGCGTCCGGCGCAGTTCCAGACTCTACCGCCAAACGAGCCTGCGTTTTAATATCCTCGCCGCTCATTACCGTGATTTCCGCATTAAGTTCAGGGTATTTCTCTGGGAATGCCTTAAGATAATCGACATATTCGCCAGTCGGAGAAGCTGACAGGGCATACACCCAAGCGGTGAATTTACCGCTGTTTTCCTGAGGAGTAGATGTCTCTGTGCCTGCGGCAGAACTGCCGGCGCCCTCTGAAGAGGACTGCGCCGCATTGTCATTACAGCCGCTGAAAGCCGCTGTGCATAAAAGCGCGGCAAGCGCCAGACCAATCAGTCTTTTTGTTTTCATAATCTTTCTCTCCTTTTTAAACATAATTTTCTAATCTATTTGAGGTCTTAAAGAATAAGACTCCAAAGATTACCGTAATGAAAAAGAGGATCAATGACATCGCTGAACTATACCCATAATAGTTACTGACAAAGGCCTGCTGGAAAATATAAATGGACGTTACCTGAGTCGAGGTCCCAGGGCCTCCTGCCGTTAGAATATAGAGCAGGTCGAAAGCCTTAAAGCCATTCACAAGGTTTAAGGTTGCTAACAGCGCCACGGTAGGAGCCAGCATCGGTACCACGATATGCCAAATTGCTTTCCATTTTGTGCAGCCGTCAATAGAAGCCGATTCTAAAACATCCAAAGGGATTCCTTGGATGGCGGCAGAATAGATTACCATTCCAAAGCCGGAGGATTGCCAGATAATCGGTATAAAAGCCGCAAAAATGGCAAAATTATAATCTCCAAGAAAATCCACTGAGTCGTAGTCACGCCCAGCATGGTCAGCAGCTTCGGAAGGATTCCCAAATTAGGGTTAAAAATTAATTGCCATAGCAAGGCCACCGCAGCCATCGACATCATCATAGGCATAAAGAAAATGGTTCTTCCCACAGGCTTTAACGATTTGAAAGGCATACCAAATTCCAGTACCAGCGCTAAAATCAGGCTGGTTATCGGCAAACATATCACATAAAGCAGCACCCAGATAAATGTTGTTTTTATGGATTCCCAAAAAACTGAGTCCGACATCAAGTTTTGGAAATTTTGAAAGCCAATATTGTTGTATTCTCCCAAGCCTGACCAATCAGTAAACGAATAACGGAATGTCAAAATCAAAGGAACCACAATAAAAAGAACAGAAAGGACAATCGCAGGCAGCAGAAAAAAATAGGCTGAAACATCTCCAAGCCTTGATTTCTTTTTTGATTGATACATAATCTCAAACCTCTTTTCTCATATCTTTCATCCGTCAGCCCTTTACCGCACCGCTTGTCAAGCCTTGTATGAAATATTTTTGCATCAAAAGATACAGGATTAGCAGAGGGACTACTACTAAAGTCAAGCCTGCAAACGCAATATCATAACTGGAGCCGAATGAGGAAAAGAAATTTCGCAGTTGGACTGTCAACGTTCTCTCTTTCCGCAAAAAGGTCATAGCGAACAAAAATTCATTCCAGGTAGATAGGGCTACAAAAATAGCGACGCTGGCAAATACGGGTTTTGAGAGAGGCAGCAAAATCTTTGAATAATATATGATGTTTGAACATCCATCTATCTGGGCCGATTCATAAAGCTCATAAGGCAGACTTCTGAAAAAGCTGTTCATGATATAGGCGCTGAAAGGAATACTAAAGGCAATACAAACTAAAATCAGACCTGTTCTGGTGTCAAACAGCTGAAGCATCTGTAAAAGCTTGAAAATAGAAATCAGCAGAACTTGCCCGGAAACTACCTGCAGGCCGACAAAAGTCCCCAGAAAGAAATTCCGTCCTTTAAACCTTAGGTGCGATGTGGCGAATGCCGCCATAGAAGAAACCAGAAGCGTAAAAACAACTACTGAAACAGTTACGATAATAGATACCCAAATGGAATTTGAAAACTCCCCAAACTCCCAGCCTCGCGGAAAACGGCAAAATCCCAATGGGCCGGTAAAGAAAAAGGTTGTTTAAATATCTCCATGTTTTCTTTAAAGGAATTTAATATCATCCAGATAAATGGATACAGTGATATCACTAATAAAAGCAGTATAAAGATTGCTCCTACCAGCTTGACTGCCGCCGTTTTTAATCTCATATGCCTATTCTCCATATCTCCTTCTCCTTCATACTTTCACAATTCCTAACCAATTTGTGGTTTTATCAGCGAGCATAAAAAACGTTTTACAAAAACGTTTTTTCTTTATTATACAGTATAAATCAGAAAAGTCAACACCTTTTTCTTGTTTTAAACATAAAATATTTTAAAATATCCTATATTTATATGTCAATTAGCCCATATATTAAAGAAAACATTTTTTCTTTATCTTGTAAATTTTTATAAAAAACAATGATTTTTATTATTGACAACTGTAGTATTATATAAGATAATAATCATATATTTTGTTTTTGTAGTATAAATTTATCGGACGCTGAATTCTAACCCGCAATTAAAAGCTGTAATTTTTCCTAGGACACGCCGCAAAACATCTCATAAATTCTTATATATAACTCGTTTTGAATGTATCAACCAATCAAACAATTAAGATAAAAGATCATCTCAATCTACGGAGGCATAAAAACAATGGCTACAAGACAAGTGACAATAAAAGATGTCGCCAAACAACTTAACACCTCGGTCGGAAGTGTCAGTAAAGCACTTACGGGAAAGCCTGGCATCAGTGATGAAACACGGAAAAAAATTATTGATACGGCCAAAGAAATGGGATATACTGCCAATCGGTCCGCACAATGCCTAGCCCGCAAACCAATCAACATCGCTATTGTTTACCCTTATGCTTGGGAGCAATATTTCAACGACATTATTACAGGAATTCGAGAAGCCTTGGAAGAACTTCGAGACTATAATGTCATCGGAAAATTCTTTCAATTTTCGGATATTTACTCTGATCTTGAGCTTTACAGAATTTGTGATGATTTGGTCCGTGAGCAGATTGACGCGGTCATTCTATGCCCCGCCTCAGTCATCTCATGTGAGTCTTGCCTGCTTAAATTACATTCCCACCACATACCGGTATTCCTGATAGGAAATGATTTTAAGTCTCCCGGACAAACCGGCTGCGTGAGAGTAAATGCTTATATGTCGGGACAACTCGCCTCTGAAATTTTGTGCTTCATGACACCTCCAGAATCAAACTTTGTCATTTTCCTTGGCGACAACAATATTCTGGAGCACCGAGAAAAGGTGCAAGGGTTTTGTGATAAACTTTTTAATCACCATTATTTATTAAAAACCTTTGAAACCCATGACGAACCAGAAATCGCCTCTGTTTTAACAAAAAAAGCCCTATATGAAATTCCTAACATCCAGGGCTTTTATATCGCTACAGGTAACTCCCTGGCAATTTGTAATGTACTGCGGGAGGAAAAACGTTCCCAGGAAATTAAAGTAATCGCGACGGATTTATTAGAACCCATGATTCCCCTAGTTAAAGACGGCACCATAAACGCAGTAATTTATCAGTATCCTAAAGAACAGGGCAGGCAAGCTATCATGCAGTGCTACCATTGTCTAGTAGAGCATTCCCACTTAAAATCTGAAATATTAGTAGACCCGCGGGCAATCTTCAGCAGCAACCTTTAAAGCAGCCTTGAAAATATCCTTGGTAAAGGCTCAAAATAATCCCTTTGTTATTAACTAAAAGTAAAAAAGCGCCTTCCTATAAAAACAGGAAGGCGCTTTATGTTTAATCAGCGGATTATCCTGTTTTATTCCCCAGGCTGCTGAAATTACCCCAAGATATGATTCCTACCCGTGGCTGTATTTCCTATGCTTTGCAACAGCGTTCCCATTCATATCTGGTTTCTGACCGCCTCCAGTCTCTTCATTGCTTGCAAGTTTTGTGTTTATAATTCCCTCTAAGTTACACTCCTCTTGAAAACTCAATAAACGTATATTTCAAAAAAACAAAACTAATTTCGATTTTTTCACTATCATATCTATAAATAAGCAATGCAAAAAATTTCCTATTTGATCAGCCCAATGGAAAAGTTTAGAGGAGTGTGTTCATTTTGCGTGATTCCCATAAAAAGATATTTATAAATGATAAGTCAACATTTATTATCATTCCATTATTTTGAAGTGTATCAATGATAACCTGAACATTCTAATCGTTAATATCTAAAACGAATTAAAAAGGAGACACTCTGTAGCCGATAAGACGAAATCTAAAAAGGTGTAGGCCCGCCTTGAGGATGTATTCCCCGTTGGATTACAGAGACTCCGCACTCGACATTAACGACGGGCCTACTTTTAAATCGACACCTGTTTTCATAACTTTAAACAGATAAATTTCTGCGTAATTACCTCCTTGTTTATGGGCCTTCAGGACAATCCAGACGGGAATTGGGAATCTAATCTTCAGGAGGTAATGGCTGTGCGGTATTTTCGCACGATCGACGAGTTAGGAAGAATTGTTCTTCCTGCTGAACTTCTCCACCACTTAAATTGGGAAAATGTCTGTTTCCATTGAAGAAAAAGATGGCTGTTTAATCGTTTCTTCTGTCCCGGCTGCCGGCAAAAAACTATTGCCTCCTTCCCCTGTCAAACCCCAGGACAGCCCGGACGGACAATCGAAAATCATTTCTCTGCCGGTGTCTAAAAAATGAAAAAACGCCTTCCTGAGCAGTAACAAGAAGGCGGTTTTTTTCTGTTTTTGCTCTTTTGGGGGTTGGACATCCACGGTGGGGCGATTTTGAAAAATCGACCTTAAAAAGCCCGGAAACCCGCATGAATACTGAAAAAAATCGGGGTGACAACAATTTCGCCACCCCTTCTTGGGAGGGAGTGACGAAATTGTTGTCCGCTGGTCTAATGCCGTTTGGAAGGAATTTATTAAAACCCAAAATCAAAAGGAACACTCAACAAAATGAGAATTCCCGGTTAAGAATAGATACATTTGATTGTTTTTGCAACCTATTTTTCTGTTTTTTGCTTTTTGATGTCTCATTTCTATAAAAAGGGATAAACCTCGAAAAATGGCTTAAAAGTTGGGTTTTAGCATAGAAAAAGAGGCCGGAATCTGGATTGTCGCATTTTTGAGTTCCAAATTTCGACCTCTGTTCTTTTAATCTGCTTTTTTTATTTGTACTAAATTAGTATGTTGGGGATTTCCTTTCGCCAAGGGCGTCGCTTTATGGCTCATGGTAAGCGTATTAATGCAGCCCCGCATATCGACCCCACGGGAATCGGGAGTGTACCATCCCCCCTCACTTACAGCCACCACTCCAGCCATAATTCTACCTGTAACCTTTGCCGGAATTTTAATAGCACCCCGATCGTTATATACATTCACTAATTCGCCGTCGCTAATCTTTCTTTTTTGGGCATCTATCGGATTAATCCAAACAGCGGGCGATTCTAATTCATCCATGCGTATATTATTATCGTGCATCGAATGACACCGGCGTTTTGTGTGAAAACCTATCAGCTGAAGAGGATACTTTTTTATTAGGGGATCAGAAGGGCCTTCGACGCACGGCGTATAGCTTGGAGTCCCTGGTATTTCTTTCGGGTTCTTCAGATCAAACAACCTCTTAGAAAACAATTCAATTTTTCCAGACGGGGTTCCAAAAGGAACTCCTTGTTGGATATTATTCTGAAACGCAACATAATCAGTATTGTGAGAGTAAAAAAAACAGGAATCTCGCTTGAATTCTTCGAATTCTGGAAGTTCTGTCTCCAGCTTTCGGTGCTGCTCATAAAGGTCTCTAAGCCATTCTAACTCTGTTTCCCTTCCCCTGGTAAAGGACGGTTCCAGCCCCATTATTTTTGAGATTTCTTTTATCCAGTCATATTCGGTTTTGCAGTCAAACAGCGGAGCGATCGCTTGGTGGTTATAAAGTAGATAGTCCTCCCCTGTCCAGGCGGAACCACGTTTTCTGATTCAAAAAACGAGGGGGCCGGTAGAATGATATCTGCAAATTTGGCCGAGGGAGTCATAAACAAGTCAGACACTACAATTAAATCGACCTTTTCCGGAGACTTTAAAATTCGTATGGTATCGTTAATATTGGAATGCTGATTTATCAGCATTCCACTTGCTAAATTGAAGATCACCTGATCCCCGTATCCAACTTCGAAACTCCCCGCAGTCCATCCTGACCGGGAGTAAAATCTTGGAATCGGTCGGCGGCTTTTGTCCATAGAAAAACAGGTATTTCTCCCGGATAGGGATTTTTCAGAACCGGGAATCCGGGAGCCATATGGCTTTTCCGATAAGCAAAGCCGCCGCTCCCGCCTCCCTTAACCCCTACATTTCCAGTCATACACGCTAAAGCCGCCAGCGCTCGGCAGGTCTGTTCGCCGTTCATGGTTCTTTGGGGACCTAACCCTGGCATCAGGCATGCAGGCTTGGTAACCGCATATTCAATTGCTAGATTTTCTATGACGCCAGCCGGTACTCCAGTAATTTTTTCAGCCCATACGGCGTTTTGGGGACTCCATCCTTTTGTCCCGTCAAATAAGACAGATAACTTTCTCGGGAAGGAATTCCCTTAGGCATATGACTCTCATCATATCCCACACAGAAGTCATCCAGAAATTTTTGGTCTTGAAGCCCTTTTTGTTGTATCACATAGGCCATAGCGTCAGCCAAGCTCCGTCTGTGGTAGGCCGGATGGGAACCCATTGATCGGCAAAAATCACGGCGGTATCGCTTTGCCGCGGATCTACTACCACAATCCGTACTCCCTTTTTCTTCGCCTTCATCAGATTATCTATATGTGTCAACCCCCAATGGGTGTCCACCGGATTATGTCCCCATAAAATCAGAAGCTTGCTGTTGAGCATATCCTCATCTGCATTGCCGCACAAATCAGTTCCATACACATAGGGTAGCGCACAGGAGGCGCAGGCAACGCTATAGGAATTATAATACGCAAGATATCCGCCATCTAAGCGCAGGAGTTCTTTCATGAAACGGTCGCCTCGTATCAGTCCGCCGTTGCCCGACGCAGCCATAACGTATCGTGAGCCTGGGCCGTAGGCCTGTCCTGACGACTTTATTCCAAATGCTATTTTTTCACAGGCGTCTTTCCATGTAATTCGGCGGAATTTCCCTTCTCCCGTTGTTCGATACGCTCCATTGGATATCGCAGCCTACCAGAGTTGAGAAAAGTATGGCGATACGCCTTCCACGGGGACATCCGGTAAAACGATACCCTTTGCAGCCGCTGTCGGGCTCAATAGAAAGAACGCAGCCCTCTCTTACTCTGGAAAGCATTTTGCATTTACTTCCGCAATCATTATAGCTGGCCTGACTGATTATTTTCTCTGCCTCCAAAGGAATCGCCGAGCCGACAGGCCACTGCCAGCTTTCTAAAGAGTAGAGCCACTCTTTTGGGAAAGTCAACCCCTCGTAGCGCCCTATCAAGACATCGCTCATAAAAGAGACGACTTTTTGGATTTCCGAATGAGAGGTAGCTTTTAATAAGGCGGCGCATAGCTCGTGAACCGTATCAATGGTATATTGCTGAAGGAAGCCTTGTATTTTATTTTTGAATACTCCCGTTCTTTCATGCCGCATACCGCTAAATATTCCAAGAACCGGAACTGTTCACCGATGTAATCCGGCGGATTGCCATCCATCCTGATCGGAGAATACCCGCATTCTTTATAAAAAGCGATGATATCTAAAGTAATCTGATTGAGCAGAATCGGTTCTCCTGTCAAGCAGGCCGAAGCCCATAAAGGGATAGAAACAGCCGCGTTAGTCCCTTTGAACAAATCATCGTATTCCCGCTGGCTGATCGTTGAGGAAATCCCTAAAACCGAGCTGATCTTCCGCCAGTTCGGTAAGCTTTCAAAAAAAACTCTCAACAGATGAAAACATCCATATTGGATTTCGTCCCTCAAAGGCTTCCTCATTTTACATCTCCCCCGGCTACCTGTTTTTTTAGTTCTTCCATTTCCGAAAGGTTTCCAAGCAATGAAATACCTACCAATTATGTTCCCGATAAAAAAGCCGCTGGCGCATGCCTCCAAAAGCAGGATTAACAAAGAAACCTCTGCTTTCCTCATGCTCTTTCGCTTCGCACCAATAGGTGACTTTGGGATTTTTCCCTAAATCACCATAGGCAAACAAAGAGATTTCCGGGTTATTTAGAATAAGGGAGGTATCAAATCCTGCAAATTCCTGTTTTACGCCCGCCGCGTTTGCTCCGGCAGTCTTTCCTTCTTCAACCGCCTGCGACCATAAGGCGCTGTTAACACCGCCGAATTGAGCGCAATCGCCGCAGGCGTAAATATCAGGAATGTTCGTCTCCATATATTTGTTGACCACCACAGACCGTTCGCAAGCAATTCCCGCCTCTTGGGCAATCTTTATATTTGCCCTTACTCCACAGGAAACAATGACCAAACCACACGGAACATTCTTCCGTCTTCTAAGCATACTGCCTCTGCGGCCTTTTCACCACAAATCTCAGAAATTTTAACATCAGTATAAATAGAAAAACGATGAATGCCTTCCTTTAGATCATGAGCCGTTCCAGGATCAAGCAGTCTTGGCATTAAAAACGGCAATGCTTCCAGCACAGTAACCGACAATCCATAGCGGCTCAGCTCAAATGCCGCTTCCAGGCCTATCACTCCTCCGCCGATTACCACAGCTTCTCGGGCATTGGCGGCGTATTTCTTGATATGCTCAATATCTTCTGCCGTGCGAATCGATACCACGTTGTCTTTCTGCGCTCCTGGAACGGGAGGAATAAAATTTTCAGCGCCTAAGGCGTAAATACATTTCCCGTAACGAATTTCTTTTCCACCGGCGATAACAGTATGGGTTTCAGCATGAATCGTTTCCACCGCAGTGTTCAGTGATAATTCTATACGGCGCTCTTGATACCAAATCTCAGGAAAAAGCGATATCCTAGCCTTGCAGAATGTCCGCAGAGGGGTTTTCGTAAGCATTGGCCGCGAATATGGCGACACAGAATCGCGGGTTACCATCATAACAGAACCGTTCGCGTCTAAATCCCGTATGGCTTCTGCCGCCTTTAGCCCTGCGATGCCGGATCCTAAGACCAGATAATCTCTATACATGCTTCTTCCCTCCCAAAATCAGTAAAGACGGCTCGGTAATCTTTGGCGACGGCAGAAAATCAGGGGTAAGCATCTCTTGTCCGAAATCTTTTAATAAATCATCCATTCCCCGTATTTCAAGCTGTCGGTAGGACAAGCGTCTACGCAAAGAGGGTTTTCTCCTTTTTGGCGCCGTTCTATACAGCTATCACATTTTTGCGAAACTCCCTTAAGACGGCTGAAGGAGACCGCGCCATAAGGGCAGTTCCAAACGCACGCGCCGCACCCAATACATAATCCGTCGTCATGAACCACGGCGCCTTCCTCTGTTTTATGCATCGCTCCTGTGGGGCAGGCCGATACACACATGGGATTCCCACAATGGCAGCAGGCGCCTGAATACGGCAAATATCCTTCGTCTGTTTCTATCATTTCCACACGGCGGAAAAATTCCCCGCCTATTAAACCGTGACCATCCTTGCAGGCTGTTTGGCAGGCCCCGCAGGCAATACAAGTATCCATATGGTATAAAACACCCAATCTACCCATAAACGCTCCCTTTCTTTCCCGCATTAATCGATGACAAATGCAGCACAGATAAAACCCTTTTGAAATCATTGGAATTTCTTGCCCTTAAGCCAATTTAAAGCAGGCCTGCTTCCAGGAGGTCTCTATCGAGGCGGCTCTAATCTTCTGTCAGCAGCAGCAGGCTTTCCGCAGGCAACTCCACAAAAATCCAATTAGGCTCCTCAAGTGCAAGCCAAGTCTCCTTAGGCAATATTAGGCTTAAATGCGATCTTGATTCTTCCTTTCCCGGAGGGCAAAGCATTACCATGACAGAAAACATTTCCTCAATTACACGTTCCACTTTACATTCAAAGCAGTTAATCCCTGGCTCCTTTGCAACAAGTATAGAACGGGCTCGAATCCCTATATGTGTACATCTATTAGAAGGCTGACTAGTTCTCAATTCCATTCCCCAGTCCAATGCTTTCAGCATTCCGTTTTCTAAGCGCTCTGCCCGAGAAATGTTCTTACACCCGGATAACGCGCAGGCGGATAACGTTTTCGGAGAATCAAGGAAAGCGGTTACCGTTTGTACAGTTGGGTTTTTCCTCGGTTAATCACGCAAACCTTTCCACATAAGCGTCTTACCTCATCTCTGCTATGAGTTACAAAAACCGCTGGGCCACGAAGCTCCTTTAGAAAGTTAGTGAATTCCAACTCCACTTTCCATTTCAGATAACTATCCAAGGCAGAGAAAGGCTCATCCAAAAGGAGCACCCGGGGCTCGGCGGCCAAAATTCTGGCAAGAGCCGTTCTTTGCTGCTGCCCTCCCGAAATTGATAAGGGTACAAATCCTTACAAATTTCCAGATCAAGCGCTTGCAAAAGACCGGTTGTGACAGCCCCTTTTTCTTTTCCCTTTTGCACCCCGCAAGCAATATTCTGCGCCACCGTCATATTTGGAAAAAGTCCATAATTTTGCAGCAGGTAGCCAATTTTTCTTTTCCTGGGCGGAACATTAATTTTTCGAGAAGAATCGAACAGTGTCTCTCCATTTAAAATGATCTTCCCTTCATCTGGAGTTTCAACGCCCGAAATACATTTTAGCGTTACACTCTTTCCACTGCCCGACGCTCCCAGCAGCCCAATAAATTCTCTGTTTTTCACTTCGAAGAAAGCCTCTAGAGAAAAATCCCCGAAGTTTTTGCGGATATCCACCAGCAGAGACATGAGCCTTCCCCCCTTAAGACGCCCTTTTTTGAAAAGTTTTTTCTTTCTTCTCCAACATGTTTACACCTACCAGCACGACAGCGGAAATGAGTAAATTGATCATAACCCATTTCATGGCCTCTTCATCGTTGCCGGTGCGCCAAAGCTGATATACCGTGGTGGAGATGGCTGCGGTTTTTCCCGGAATATATCCCGCAAGCATCGAGGTTGCCCCATACTCGCCAAGCGCTCTGGCAAATGATAAAACCGCACCCGCTACCAGCCCCTGCTTACAGCATGGCATCTGTATTTTCCAAAAAATCCATGTATTTGTTTTGCCTAGGGTTTGTGCGGCGTAGACCAGGGAACGGTCAAAATTTTCAAAGGCCCCCCGCGCGGTTCGATACATCATTGGAAAAGCTACCACTGAAGCGGCAAGGACCGCAGAATACCAGACCATCGTCAACCTTAACCCGAACGCCTCCAAAAGCCAACAGCCCAACGGTCTTTGCGGGCCCGCTGCTCGAAGTAGAAAATATCCTACTACAGTTGGAGGAAGAACCAGAGGCAGCATAAATAATACATCCAGAATTCCTTTCACCACTCTGGGAAGTTTTACAGCATAATAGGCTGTTAAAATTCCGAGGAAGAACACAAGGACTGTGGATATCGCCGCGATGCGCAGAGAGTTCAGCAAAGGATACCAATCCAACTCAATCTTCCTTTCCTTTATCCATTCAATCGTACAAACACGCTTATATCATTTGAGCACAGTAAAGCCTATGTCTTCCAATATTTTCACCGCGTTTTCATTGATATGTATATAGTCGAGGAATGCCTGAGCCGCTTCCACAGATGACCGTGTTCCGCTTTTCATTATGGCGGCAGGATAAATCACACGGCTGCACATCTGCTCATCGGCCTGGTCTACAACCTTTAGTTGATATGTGGCGGCATCCGTGGCATAAATAATTCCGCAGTCCACCATCCCTCCTTAATTTGGGTGGCAACCTCTGAAACGTTCGACGCATAGGTAACCGAGCCGTCCGCTTCCAGCCTTTGAAGATCAATCCCCAGATTTTTCAGAATTTCTACAGAGTAGGATCCTACCGGGACATCTCCATTGCCCAAGCACAATAGTTCCGCATTCCCTAAGTCCCGGAAGCTTTTGATCCTTCCTGAATTTTTTTCCGAGACCGCAAGCACTACTTTGTTCTCTAATAAATCCACCCTAGTGTCCGAAAACACAAAATCCAAATTTTCATTATTAGCTCCGGTAGTGTCTGCCGCATCCAATTGATTCATTTGTTTTTGCGCGGCAGAAATAAAAAGGTCGCAGACTTCTCCTTCCTGAATCTGTGTTTTCAGCGTCCCGGAAGAATCAAAGGTAAATACCAGGTCTACATTCGGGACGTCCTGCTTATAAAGCTCCGCTATTTGAGTCATTGCCGCCTCCATAGAAGCAGCCGCGAAAACAGCTACCTCAAGCCTCTCCGGCTCCTGCCGGAGAGACTCCGATAGATGATCCCCCGGAGCTTCGCTTCCAGCCGCGCATCCGCCAGAACAAAAAGCCGCCAGCAACAGGGCAACAGTAATTAATAGTTTTTTCATAGTATTACTCCTTTACAAATCGGTAGGTATATCCGTTTCCAGATATGCCCCGGCCAGCCGCCATAGTTTCCCTTAGGCCGGTCAGGTCGAAGTATGCTGCCTTGAAATATTTGCTTAGCCGTACGCGTCAACGCGCCAAGAAAGCGCTGACATATGCAGTATACCTCGCTGTTTTTTATCTATCTTTTGCGCAGTCCTTTACATTTCCTTTCAAGACCTCCAAACCGTGGGAAAGTGCCGGGAGTAAAAAGCGCAGGCATTCCTCAACCGCTTGGGGGCTTCCCGGCAGATTAATAACCAGCGTATTTTTCCGGATTCCCGCAACTCCCCTGCTGAGCATAGCTCTCGGTGTGAACCTCATAGAATTCCAACGCAGCGCCTCAGAAATACCGGGCACTATCCGCTCCAAGATATCCATAGTCGCTTCCGGGGTTTGATCCGAAGGGGAGAGTCCCGTCCCGCCAGTAGTAACGATAAGATCCAGCTGTCTGCTGTCGCATAGTTCCTTAAGCGCTTCAGAAATCTTCCGGCGGCTGTCCGGCAGCACTGATCTATGTACCACCTGGTATTTTGACTCCTGCATAATTTTTTCAATAGCTGCACCGCTTCATCTTCTCTTTGCCCCAGAAAAGCTGAATCGCTGAGCGTAATAATCCCAACTCGCATAACATTACTCCTTTAACAAACATAATTTATCTCCCGAGGAAATAATGCCCCCGTGAATTACTCTGGCAAAAACCCCCTCTGTGGGCATAATACACTCTCCCATGGTTTTATAAATCTCACAGTGGTTGTGGCACTCCTTTCCAATCTGGGTTAGTTCCAAAATCACATCGTTGCACCGGAACTTAGTGCCACGTGATAGCTTTTGAAGTCATAGCCGGATACTAATAAATTCTCTCCAAACGCGCCGTAAGGAATCTCCGCGCCTTTTTGGCGGAATTCTTCTGTCTTTTCAAAGGACAAAAGAGAAACCTGCCTATGCCACCGCCCTCCATGGGCGTCGTTCTCAATTCCCCAGTCTCTCAAAAGCTTAGCTGCGCCCACGTTTGTTTTGCGGGTGCCTTTTTCTTTGCTGACGCAAACAGCAACGACCTTTCCCATACCCCTATCCTCCAATTTGATTCATATAGAGTCCCTCATCCTCTGCTCCAGCTTCCTTACCAAAATGGTGGCCTTTCGGTTTTAATTTGACAGTCTCCTCAATGGCAGTACGGAGCGAATCATCATCCGCCCCAGAATCCATTAAGGCCTTCAAATCCTTTCCCGACCGGTATTGCAGGCATGGCTTCAAAAGGCCATTGGCGGTAATGCGGATTCGATTGCATTGGAGGCAAAACGGCCGGGATACCGCGCTGATAAACCCTACTTTGCCGCAAAAGCCATGAAACATCACATATTCAGCCGGACCTCCAGCCAATTCTTCCGCAATAGGCTGCGCAGGGCCAAACGCCTTCTCTAACTGAGTCAGCACCATATCATTTGAAATAAATTTCAATTTTTGTCCCGGCCCAAACGGCATCAGTTCAATAAACCTTACCGCAATCCTATTTTCCCAGGCCAACTGAGCCAAAGGAACAATTTGTGAGATATTGTCTTCCTGAATCACACAGTTCAATTTCATTTCTGTCGCCGGAAGATTTAAGGCCTCGTTTAATCCTTTGATTACCTGCAGCAACGTGTCGCTGCCCGTTAATTTTGCGTATTGCCGCGCGTCAAGGGTATCAAGGCTGAGATTGATACCATCCAGCCCCGCATGAAGCAGATCTGGTAACCGGCGGTGCAACAGCAAGCCGTTGGTGGTGACTGATACGTTATCAATTCCTTTGATGTTTTTTATGCTTTTAATAAGTTCCGGTAAATCCTCGCGCAGAAGAGGTTCTCCCCCTGTCAGCCTAATCCTATTGATCCCGGCTTCCGCAAACAGGCTTACGAGCCTTAACAATTGGCGATTGGTAAGTATATTCTCAGGAAGGAGTAAGCCCGTTTGGCCAGGTGGAATACAATAACCGCACCGAAGATTGCATTTGTCTGTCACCGATATTCGCAAATAGTTAATATTTCGTCCAAACTGATCAATCAACAGGAAATTCCTCCTCCATATATCTCAGCAATATCCGGGCGGCCGCTTCTGCATTGCCGAGAGGGATCATTTTTACACCAAAATATTCTATGGGAAGATCCGTCACCAAAGCCAGAAGAGTAGCGGGATCGCATACAGGGCCACTAGAATTATCCGAACGCACTACTTCTAATTTAGGCCAGGCTGAAAACTTCAAGCCCTCTATTAAAATGAGATCCACGTCGGAAACTGGTCAATTAGATTTTCTACAGCTATTGACTGTTCTTTAATAATCTGAAATTTTTCTTGGTCATAAATCGCGCTGCCGCAGGCCCCGCCTGCTAAATAGCGTCCTGTATCCGTACAAACGGGATCCGGCTCAAAAGAATGCCCATCGTGCTTAATGACGGCCACACGAAGCCCTTTCTCGGTCAAATAAGGAAGCATTTCGATGATCAACGTTGTTTTCCCAGAATTTTTCACTCCTGAAACCGCCACTACCGCCGGCCTATCTTTCATTATGATACACCCCTGACTTGCCGCCTTCCTTATGAACCAAATGGATGTCGGATATTTCCATCTCTTTCCCGAAGCCTTTGCACATATCATAGATTGTAAGCAGCGCTGCGGCAACTCCGGTAAGCGCCTCCATTTCCACCCCCGTTCTGCCGCAAAAGCCAACGGAACATTCCGCCACCACAGAGTTTTCATCCTCTGGTATAATAAAATTCAGGTCAACCTTGCTCACCATCAGCGGGTGACACAGCGGAATGAATTCCCAGGTACGCTTCACCGCCATAATCCCGGCAATTCTAGCGACTCCTAACACATCCCCCTTTCCAATGGTATGGTCAAGAATTGCCGAAAGCACCTGTGGGGAAACCCTGATTTTTCCTCTCGCCAGCGCAGTGCGGTCAGTCGCTTCTTTTCCTGAAACATCTACCATACAGCATTTCCATTTTCGTTAAAGTGATTTAATTTTGGTCCCATCATATCCTCCTTAAGATGAGTCTCAGCTACTCTATAGCAGCAATACCGTTACCCTTTCTCCCGCTTTGAGACAGTCCGAGCCTGCTGGAATATCCACGAAACAGTTACATCCCGCAAAGGATGACAGCACTCCGGAAGAATGTCCTTCCGGAAGCCATACCCGGCCATTTTTCAGCACACCACGAATCAAGCGGCGCTGCAGGCTGCTTTTAGAAAAATCATTCTCCAAGCACGCCGCTTTAGACTTCATTGCAAAGTGATTTTCCTGTGTAAGTGCCTGAATCGCCGGACGCACCAGCAATTCAAAGGTAGCTGCCGCCGCAAATGGATTTCCAGAGAGCGACAAAACAGGTTTCTTTCTGTATATAGAAAAAGCAGCCGGGCTTCCCGGTTTCATTTTGATCCGCCGGAAGATGGTTTCGGCTTTTAACTTTGACAGGGCCTCCAGCAACAGATCCTTATCCCCTACCGATACGCCTCCGGTTGTAACCAGCAAATCACATCCTTGCGCCAGCTGATCTATGGAATCACAGATAGTTTTGCTGCTGTCCCCCACCTGTTTCCCTACCATACTCCAAATGTCCAGCTCCTGCAATCGTGAAAGGATCAGCTGTAGATTAGAATTATAGATTTTCCCAGGCGGTAGAGGATATGTCCCCGCGCTTACTACCTCGTCTCCGGTGCACAGCACCCCTACCTTAGGACGCCTTTGGACACAGAGTTCAAAAATCCCCGCGCCTGCCAAAAGCCCTAAGCAGGCACTGTTAAGCCGTGTCCCTTTGGTCAGCAGGCAACTTCCTTTGCTATAATCTTCGCCTTTGCAGCTGTAGTTTTCCCAAGCCTTTAACGAACGGAAGCAGGAAACCAAGGGGAACCCCTCATCGCTATCCTCTTTTCTCAAAACGCAGTCGCAGCCCGCCGGAAGCATTGCGCCCGTTGCCACACGCACTGTTTTCCCCGGCTCGACGGGCGTTTTCGCAGCATCTCCCGCATAAACCGTACCGATTACTTTTAAAGTCACCCCGTGATTTTTATCTGCCGATAAAAGGTCCTGAGAGCGTAGGGCGTAGCCGTCAAGGGGAGACCGGTCAAACGGCGGCTGATCCATAGGCGCTATCACATCTTGCGCCAAGGTGCGCCCTAAAGCATTTTCCGCCTTAACCCACTCGGTTCCAAGGGGAAGGATTCTTTTGATAATCGCATCAACAGCTTTTTCCAGAGTAATATTGATCAGCATATTCTACCCACCTTTCCCAAATGAACAGTTTGGGAAGCTACAAGTCGCACAGCCCAGGCAAAGTCCGCCATGTCCTAAGGCAGCAAGATCCCTTTTCCGCACCAATTCGTCACACAGAAGCCGGGGCAGCACCAAATCAAAAACAGTGGCCTTAGCATACATAGCACAGCCCGGCAGCCCTACAATCGGCGTGCCGTCATCAAAATACGCCAGCAGGAACATGGCCCCCGGCAGAACCGGCGCGCCATAGCTGACAACCGATGCTCCGGTTTTCTGGATAGCACCAGAGGTTTTGTCATCCGGATCCACACTCATTCCGCCTGTGCAGATCACCATATCCAAGCCTTTTTTCCAATAGCTTACGGCCGCTTTCGCGATTGCCTGCTGATCGTCACCCGGGAAACATCGTTCCGCAATACGCATTCCGTAGCCAGACAGCTTTTCTTCGAGCGCCGGAGCAAACGCATCCCTGACCAATCCTTGCGCTACCTCTGACCCCGTAATAATCAGGCCGCACGTTTTTCTTTTCCATGGGGAAAGTGACAGCAAGGTGCTCTTGGGGATAAAGCGCTCCGCTTGTTTAATAGTCTTTTCTTCAATAACTAATGGAACAACGCGGACCCCCGCTAATTTATCGCCTTTTCTTACCGCTGTATTGGTATGCCTGGTAGCAACGATGAGGTTATCTATGCTGTTGACGATATTCAGCCGCTTAACGTCAACTTGGAATAATCCATCGCTCGAGGCGAACAACTCAATTTTCCCCTCTGAAACCTGGCTCATGACAATATCTTTATTTTGACACAAGGCTGCCAAGCGTTGGGCTGCTTCGTTCTCATGAAGAAAGCCGTTGCATTGTTCCCATACAAAAAGGTGCTGTTTCCCCATAGACAGCAGAACCGGAATATCTTCTTTTGTAACAATATGTCCTTTTTTGAATCTTGCGCCTTTTGCTACGCCTGGTATAATCTGCGTAAGATCGTGAGCCAGGATATGTCCTGCCGCACTGCGTGTTTCAATCATTTTCATGGTCAACGCCTCCAATAAAAATAAGGCTTCAGCATCATCCGCATAAAAACCTGCGATTTCATTTCTCTTAAAAGCATAAGTATGCTATTTCATTATATGTTTCCCAAAAATCAATCAGCATTACGGATTTCTGGATCATGAGCATAAAAAAGCCGCAGATCCTCCGCCGTGTTAATATTCATAAATAAATATTCCGGGAAACCATGTTTCTGCGGCTCTAATAGGATTGTTTCTGTTCTCGACAGCAATTCTCTCATAGAAAGTTTACCCTCACGAATACACGCCTCCATATGGGGGACACAGGAGCGCCGATAGACTCCACACAGAGGATGTATCCTGCCAACGTTGTCCCGGCAAACCAGGCAATCCGCCTTAAAAGCTTCAGCAGCGGATGCAAGCCAACTCGCCAAATCCCTGGAAAAATAGGCATATCGCAAGGGACCGACAACAGGGCGTCCTCCCCGCAGGCCGAAAACACGGACCAAAGCCCTACCATTGGTCCCATTCCGGAGAGTTTATCCGCAATAAGCCATGTTCTCTGAGGGCTTGGGCCCGGATGACCGGATAAGTAGATTGGAGAAAAGTCCTGTAATTCCTTTAAAATATGCTCCAAAAAGGATTCCTGCTCACGATAGGCCAGTTTTGTTTTATCCTTACCGCCTAGCCTCCTTCCGGCGCCGCCCGCCAAAACAACCGCCGCCATTGCTTTTTCATTTTTAAAGCCCTTTCCTGCCTTTTTCAAACAACTTTTTTAGGCGCTGCCCACAAAGTCCTTAAAATCCGTCAACACGACGCCCTAGACTTCATAACCGGCGTGATCTCTTATTATTCTCGGGAACGGGAAATGCCCTTCCGATAGGATTGCAGTTTGACAAATAGCTTATTTTCGATATAATTGGTTTGTCCAGTGTTTTATAAAGCGTATCCATACTGGATAATTGATAGGCCGAAGATCTCTAAGATATCTAACTATTTTATACGTAACCGCTGGCACTATTCGATAAGGAGAGGATCACTTTGAGCAATGAATCCATGCTTACCATACAAGAGATTTTGGATTCCATCTCGCATTTATATCCAAATCTCTCCTTTAAATTTTGTACTTCCTCCTATGAGTGGATCGTAGACAGCGTTTCTTTTAATACACCCTTTTGTACTTTGGTTCATTCCAACCGGAAGCTAAGCGCTAAATGCAGCGTCTGCGATCATCGCGGAATGGAAATAGCAATGTCCTCCCTCAGGCCCCTTTGCTATAAATGCCACATGGGAATTACCGAATTTGTCTTTCCGGTTGTAAAAAATGATCAAAGCTTAGGCGTGTTTTTTGCTGGACAATTTTTAACGGAAGCGCCTTTAGCCGTAGGTTATCAAGCCTGAAGTCCACATGTAATGAACAGAAAATGGATTACCAAAAAATGGAGCAGGCTTTTGAGCAGCTTTGTATTCTGCCTGAACCAAGCCTTATGGATTTTTCCGTTATTTTTCAGTTATGCGAATATTACATTATCAATCATACCCATATTTTATTGGATGACAAGTCTACGGTAAAAAGAGTAGACGATTATCTGAACCAGCACTTAGCGGAACATTTGACTCTGGAAGGGATTGCGCAGCAGGTAAACCTTTCCCCGACTTATTTGAGTACAATTTACAAAAAAAGAACGCAAATGTCTTTATTCAAAAGCATTCAAAAAAAGCGGATTTCTTTCGCGTGTTATCTGCTTCGCAATAGCGCAAAAAACATCTCTGAAATTTCTTTGGAAGTAGGGCTAAACGATCAAAATTATTTCACCAGATTATTTAAAGAATTTATGCATGTTACTCCCCGTTATTACCGAGAGCACTGGGAAGAAATAGAACGTGGGCGCAATTTGCAGATATATTTTCTTCCTGACCGGTAGACAAAAAGCAGAATGCCGATGCCGCTATTCTATGGATCACTGCAATTTTGCCGCAAAGAGAGAAAAGACGGTCAACTTGTTTCCGTCTTTTCTCTCCTGTTATTTGCTGGCACCGACAATACCAGAAACGAATTGTTCCTGTAAGGTTAAAAAGATTACGATTAAGGGCAGCGTAGCGATTAGAATAGCAACCATAATCGGCCCATAGTCAATATAATAAGCGGCGTTCATTCCTGAAATAATCAAAGGCAGCGTCTGCTTCGGAGGCGTCTGGATTACCAGCAAAGGCCATAAAAAGTCGTTCCAGATGCGCATAAATGCCCAAATCGCGCCTGCGGCATAGGTAGACTTCATAGACGGCACAACTATATTGAAAAATATCCTATATCATTGGCTCCGTCGATCCGAGCCGCCTCCAGAGTTTCATAAGGGAATCCCGAAAATCTGACGGAAGAAAAACGTCAGAAACACCGACGCTATGCTGGGTATCACCAGCGCTACCAGGGAATTGATCAGACTCATTGATGACATCATTCGGAACAGCGGAATCATGATCGAGGAAAACGGGATCATCATGGACACCATTAAAATTTTATACACCCGCTCTTTACCAGGTGATTTATACTTGGCAAAGCCATACCCAGCCATAGAGCATACGATGAGCATTAATAAGCATCCGCAAACCGAAGTAATCAGGGAATTCCAAAAACCTTGGGCAATGGTAACGCTGTTCACAAGATTTTTGAAATTCTCTACAAAGTAAGTGCCAAAAGTCAGTCTTTTTTGCAGAATATCCGGGTTTGAATTGGTAGAACACACAATCATCCAATAAAAAGGAAACAGGCTGGCAAATACTGCGGTAATCAGAAACAGGTAACATAGCAATCGTCCCGATTTATTGCGGATAACCTTTTTCATATCAGTCTTTTTCTCGTTCATGTGTTATCCTCCTTCATAACCCGGAATTCTATGATAGAAAGAATTACCAGAATTATTACTACCAGATAAGAAATTGTAGCGGAGTAGGAAAAATCAGGAGTACTGACGAATGATTTGTTGTAAATATAATGCGAGATTGAAATTGTAGAGTAATTGGGATTTCCTCTTGTTATATTAAAGGTTTCGTCAAACACCTGTAATGTTCCGATTGTTGTCATTATGGCACAGAACAAAAAGATAGGCTTCATTTGCGGGAATGTAATCCGGATAAATTTTTGAAACGCGTTGGCGCCGTCTACTTCAGCCGCTTCCATAGTTGCCTGATCAATATTCTGTAAGTAAGACAAGAAAAACATCATATTATAGCCAGTCCATCGCCAGATTAAAGCGATGATAATGAGAATTCTGGCTGGCCCTGCAGTCTGAAGCCATCCGATCGGCTCGCTGGTAAGTCCCAAAGAAATCAACGCCTGATTGATAATTCCATCATTGGAAAACATCATTCTAAAAATCAGCGAATAAGAGACCAGGGAAATAACGCAAGGCAGAAACAACGCCGTGCGGAAACCTCCTCTGAGTTTAAGCCAATGGGAATTAACCAATGTAGACAGAATCATAGCTAAAAGAAGCATGACGGGTACCTGTACTATGGTATATAAGAAAGTATTCCCTAAACTTTTCCATACCAAGGAATCCGTAAACAGTCTTTTATAATTGTTCAACCCTACAAAAGAAGTCTCAAATCCATCGATCTTAAAAAAGGTCATATAAAACGAATCAAAAATAGGATAAACCATAAATATTGCGAACATGATGATAAACGGAATGATAAACACCCAGCCCGCAACAGCATATTGTTTTGAAGGACTCTTTCCATTTTTATTTTTCATAGTCTTTCCCCTTGTGTAGGCTGCGCTTCAGGATTTAAAAATCTGAAGCGCAGCCTGATCTCGATGAACCGGGGCTCAAGCGAAACGCCTTAGCATATTCCGTGAGCAAACAACTGTAGTTACTGCATCTGAGCGCGAATCTGGCTGTCTATTTGCGCTAAAGCATCCTCAATAGACAGACTGCCGTTCAGATATTCAGGCGCAACGGCAGAAATAACGTCTCTAGTCTGGGCAGTATATTCGCCGTAATTAACAGCGGGAATCTCCGGAATCCATTCGCGGAAAGCACTGTAGATCTTCTGTCCGCCAAAATATTCGTCGCCTTCGTCATAAGCGTCAATCTGCTGGGCGGGCAAATAAGTTCCGATAACCCCCTGATTCACAAGAATGCTGGAATAAAATTCGTCACTGTTATCTACCAAGCTTGCCTTTAAGAAGTTAATAGATTCTTCCGTTCCATCCATGTTGTCAAATACATACCAACTGCTTCCCCCGTTATTAGATGCGTGGACAGCACCCTCCACACTAGTGATGCGGGGCGCAGGCGCCATTCTCCAAAGCCCCTTCTGGTCTTCAGCCGCCTTTAAGCTGGACAAATACCAGGCGGCATTGATCGCAGCCACAGTAGAGCCGTCGTTCAAACGCGCGGGCATATCGCCCCAAACATCTACAACAGACGCGATATCGTTATCCATGGTGGCCTTCAAGAATTCTAAGGTTTCTTTCAACGCCGGATTATCAATGATATCCGGCTCGCCGTTTTCGTCAATCAGATAACGTCCGGAACCTTGCATATAAGGCTGGATAATATCGCCCACCCAAGTGATATCAAAAGAAATCAAATTTTTTCCAGTCTGCTCTTTAATCTGCTTGCCGTATTCCAAAAGCTGATCCAGGGTCAAATCCTGCAAATCTTCTTCTTTGATCCCGCACTCCTCAAACACATCCGAGCGATAGAAGAACGCCGCGACGCCGGAATCAAAAGGAACACCATAAGTCTTGCCGTCATAAGAACAAGCCGCCACCTTATACGGCGCAAAATCGTCGTAAGGCATAATATCGGTCAGATCCGCAAACACAGTGTGATATTTGGACAAATAGGTATAAGCGGCATAATCCTCCATCAACGTAATATTCGGAAGAGAGTCCATAGCGCCGCTGGCCAAAGCGGTAGTCAGCTTTGTGCGCACATCGGAAGAAGCAATCTCCATAATGTTGAAATTAACATCCGGATTATCCTTCTGATAGTTTTCAGAAGCCAGTTTAATTGCCGCTACATTCAGCGCCGCATCCCAGCATCAAATCGTAAGAGTTTGGCCATCGCCAGCAGGCTCTGCAGAGGCCTCGGTACTGCTTGCGCTTCCTGCATTAGAGGGACCCTCTGAGGAGGCTCCTCCGGGCGTGCTCGGCTGGCAGCCGCTAAACACTGACGCCGCCATAACCGCTGCTAAAAGGCTCGCGAACACTTTTTTCATTTTCATTTCCTCTCTTTCATACTAACTTATTTTTGTGAATGTTTCCAAAACCACTCAGGAAACAAAGGTGCCATTAGGTTTCACAAAGTTGATTTGAATCTCGCAGGAATCAAGATCTCTGCATTTACCGGTTAGCTTAACTACGCCGGTTTCCATTGTGCTCCGCACATAAACCGCGGCGCGGCCGCCTTCCATACCCAACGGATTTTCTCCAATCAGTTCGCCCGGGCCTTCCAGAGTAAAGGTGACGGGCAGCTGGCAGAACGGTAGATATTGTCCGTGCTCGTCGACAACAGACACTACCACTCTGGTCAAGTCATAGCCGTTAGCCTCAATGGTGCTGTAATCCGCCTCCAGCTTAACGCGCGCGCCCTTACGCTGATCTTCCGCTCAAACCGGGCAGCCTCTTTTCCATCAATATATCCTACCGCTTCCATATGGGTGGTTTCTCTCATCCCCTGGAACGTGTATGGAACTTCAAAAACAAAAGGCGGATGAGGCAGATAGGGAAACGCTTCATCATCCGGCTTTAAACGCCCCATAGACTCTCCCTCGAAAAACAGCTCCACTTCCTCACAGTTGCTGAATACATAAGTCCGCCCGCGATATCCCTGATCCAATTCCTCGTGATCTTCAAAATAGGCCGGCACTAAATATTTTGCAATGAATACCATGGGTTTGCTTTCTTTTGCGTCTACTTGGCTCTGATGCACATAGGCCGCTAATTTGGGAATTCTAAAGATATCTGTTAAGCCATGATAGCACACCCTGTCTCCGTGTCCGAAAGGGATATGCGTGTTATAGTCAAAGGCGCTCCAGCCAGTCGCCCCTGCCATATCACTGGATCGATAAAACGCGTTTAACGAGGAGGCATGACGGCGGGCAAACTCAACCTGCCGGCCGATATTATCATAGCTTTTTGTCGGGAACATAACGCCTAGATACTCGCTGACAAAATAAGGATGATAGTTAGGCCTGCGCAATTCTCCCTTAGGAGCCAAATGATAATCATTAAAGCCATATACATCTTCCAGGAACGAGCTTTCGCGCAGATAGCGCACACCTGGTAGTCGGCCGTGTGGGATCAAGCTCATGAGCCAGGGCGTTGGTTTTCGTATAGAATCATCATCATCCAAAGATTCATTGATGCGCACGCCCCACATGATAATGCTGGGGTGATTGTAATCCCGGTAAATCATATCGGTAATATTCTGATAACATAATTGTTTCCAAGATTCATCGCCAATAAACTGCCATCCGGGTAATTCTTCAAACACAAGCAGCCCAATCTCGTCGCAGCGGTCTAAAAAGCTTTTAGCCTGGGGGTAGTGAGATGTTCTCATAAAATTGCAGCCCAGTTGATACTTTAGGATATCTGCATCCTCACGCTGGTATCTGTCGCACATAGCGCCGCCCAAATAGGGAAAATTTTGATGACGGTTATGGCCGGTCAGTTTAACAACCTTTCCGTTCAGTTCGAACAGGCTGTTTTCATTAAACCGGATGCTACGGATTCCTATTCTAGACTCAACGTTATCCTGCCCACTAATTTCTGTCTTTACCGTGTAGAGGAAAGGATCATTTAAATTCCACAAATGAGGATGATTCACTTCGAACTCGCACAGAACCTGTTTGGTCTCTCCTGCTGCGATTTGTTCCTCACGGCTGGATATTTCTCGGATCACTTTTCCATCTTGATCCAGCAATCGGTGGGTTACCACAAAATCTTGCTCGCTGCCCATTTTGTTATTGACCGATGCTATTGCCTTTACCACAGCTTTTTCTTCTGTTACATCATGAGAAGAAATAAAGACATGCTCCAGATACAAACGGTCAGAAACGACCAAATTTACATTTCTGTAAATTCCGCCAAACAGCATATAATCAACGATCTCACCCTCCGGAGGTACATCCGGATGGCAGCAGCTATCCAATCGCACTGCTAGAACATTGTCTTTTCCCCAAAGTAATTTATCTGTTAGTTCTACCGTAAAGGGGGTATAGCCGCCTTTATGCTCAAAGAGCTTTTCTCCGTTAAGGAATATCTCGGCCACAATCATAGCGCCTTCAAATTCCACCGCGACCCGGCGGTCTTTCCATTCTTCTTTTGCAGTAAAATGCCGGCGGTACCAGGATACGAACTGATAATCATGTTCGCAAAAGTAGTTGTGGGGATGCAGCTTGTTTGTATGAGGTACAGACACTTTCTCGAAGGAAGATTCATCAATAGAAACCTGTGAATAATTCCCACAATCTTCAGGGATATACAGCCATTTGGTATTAAAGTTTAACAATTCACGACAAGGCACAGCACACAAGTCCTTTCTTTCGATAATTTTTAATATAAAAACATGGCCGCGGACCACATTTATTACCCAGAGTTATTGCTTCTTAGCTTCGCCTTTCCAGGCGTAAAACAATAGACCGGCAACAACTAATACGGTTCCCAATACCAGCGATATTGTGATCGGCTCCCGTATTCCATTAATATCAGGAAACAGCACGGCTCCCACCGCGCCAAATAGAGGGTATAAAGAACCGATCATCGAAATATCCGTAGGGCCAGCATATTTTTGGGCATGAATCTGACAAGTATAGGCAGCAGCCGTCCCCAATACTCCTGTAAGAAATAAAATCATCAGACTATGTGCATTTAAAGTAAAACCAGAAAAACCGCTGAATCCCCAGCCCGCAAAACCAATTGCCGACGCGGTCAGCACTTGAAAAATGCTAATCACCATTGGGTCATCATCTGTAACAAATCGGCTGATAACCAGTATTTGAACCGATAACAGCAAGGATGAGACCAAGCAAAGCGCATCGCCAAAATTCAACTGGAAGGATGTTCCGCCTCCTAGAAAATACAATCCGAGTACAATAGGCGCCGCGCTTATAAACCAGTATTTCCCAGGACTTCTTTTATGTAAAACGGCCTGAATCAAGGGAACAATGATCACTGACAGATTCGCAAAAAACACTGAATTAGAGACCTTAGTGAATTCAAGAGAATAGACTGTGAACTGCATAGAAATCCCGATTACACAGCCAACGACACAGCCTTTTATAACCGCAGGCTTTTTTATTTTCCTTCGCAGTTTCCATAAAAAGGGTAGCATCACAATCCCGGCAAATCCAAATCGAAGAAAAACATATGAGGGCGAATCCATATATACCAATGCATCCCTCATTAGAACCGCTGTGAATCCCCAATAAAGCGTTACTAAGAAATAAGCCGCACTGGCAATTTTTTTTGGTTCGCATTTTTGTTTCATTTTAAAACACCCCATACTCAAATCCAGATTATTATACTATTGCTTTTTAGAGATGAATTCCTTGCATGCTTGACACGGAATTTTTATTGATATTTATTATAAATATTTTAAAGAGTACAGAATATTTGTGTATAATTCGCTTCTTTTTCTTTATTATAACAGACATTAATATAACAACTATATATTAGCTTGTGTATTATTAGCATTATTTTTTGATTCACCGAATTATATCTGATTTTTTTAAATTGTTAAATAATAAAGCGGCTATTGTCTCAAGGAAAATATTCAAATGATGAAAACGATCCCTTATTGCATGATATCAGCAGGGTGAAAGCATTACCGCACTTTTTGATGAGCTTAATATCCCTTGCAGCACCTTATATCGATGGCTCAAATCTTTTCCAACTGATAGTGATGGAAGCCCATCGACATTCTCCTTCCGTGACTACGCATTGCTCCAGCGCAAAGTCGAAAAATTGCAGAATATCATCACAATTCTGAAATCTGCTGATTATCTGGTATCCACTCCACTCAAGGAACGCCTATACGCTCTGGAATCGTTTTACGGAAAATACGAGGTGCATATAATATGCGAAGTGTTGGATGTTGACCGCAGTACATTTTACAACCATATGCTTCGCAGCAAGCGTGAAAATGCTTGGTTTGAAAAGCGCCGTAAAGAATACTGTCGGCTCATCCGTGATGTATTTGACGAATATCATCGGGTGCTCGGCGCAGAGAAAATCCGGACGATCCTTACTCAACGCAGATACTACGTCAGTGCTGCGTATATTGCACGTCTCATGCGCGAGATGAACTCAGCAGTGTTCGAACGACAGCGAAGCAGGAATATCTGAAAATGTGTGAGCCAGAGCGCAAGAAAAACATTCTTCGGCAGCAATCCAGTGCCGAGCGGCCGAACCAAAGATGGATTAGTGATGTCACCTGTTTCAAGCTCGGAGACCACTATTTCTATATTTGCATGATTACCGACCTCTTCTCTCGCAGAGTAATTAAATATAAGATTTCAAAAAAGAACAACACACAACTCATCACGACCACATTCAAAATGGCGCATAAGGAGCGCAATCCCCCCATCCGGCCTCATCTTTCATAGCGACCGTGGGGCGCAATATACCTCTCATCGTTTCCAGCAGCTCTTACATGAGCACCATGCGAAGCAATCCTTTTCGCACCCCGGCAAACGCATGACAATGCAGTAGCAGAGTCATTTTTCGCATCACTGAAAAAAGAAGAACTCTACCGAAAGGCCCTTCCTTCCGATAGAGCGTTTCAAGCCAGTGTTGCTTGATATATCAATTTTTTGGATACTAAAAGGCCTCATTGTACATTGAAAAATCTGACACAATGTCAAATGGAGGAAAATTTCATTGTCGATACGAAATGAGACATTCTGGTTCGAATCGCCTGTTTTTTACGTTTTCTGCTTTGATTTGATGCGGTTTGGATTTTTGTGTCTCATTTGCTACATTCCACAAATACTGTCATATCAGGGCCTTCAAGGCAAAAACACCCCCGCCCAATCCACAAGTCGTATCGACTTGTTCGAATTGGCGGGGACATTCAAAATTGTTGTCCGCTGGTCTAATATCGTTTGAAATAAATTTATTAAATAAAAATCAAAAGGAACTCCCAACAAAATGAGAATCCCCGGTTCAAAGTAGATGCATTTGATTATTTTTACAACACGTTTTTCTGCTTTTTGCTTTTCGATATCCCATTTCTATAAAATGAGATAAGCCTCGAAAAATGGCTTAAGCGCTGGCTTTTAACATAGAAAAAGAGGCCGGAATCTGGATTGTTTCATTTTTGAGTTCCAAATTTCGGCCTCTCTTCAAAATTTTTACCTCTATCATTCTTCAAATTTATACCATGCCAGGTACTCCTTTACCTTTTGAAACAGCTCCTCGCTTACCTGAAACGCTAAGGTCCTTCCTTTTTCCATCATTTTCTTTTCCCCTTTCTATTACAATATAATTTGGTTGGAAGCCCAGCATCCGGCTGGGCTTCTTTCCATCTCGTGCCTAAGCTACAATAAGAGGAGCAACTGGCTGACGCCCCCTTTCTTGGACTTGCATGCCCGTTGATGAGACTGTCAGCCATCCTCTTGTTGCAGCGTTCGGTTTAAGCAGGTTGAGCCTTGAGTTCGCGTCATCCAATAGATTGAATCGGCAGCGAGAAAAAGATGGGTTCCGGTTGCAAATTTTGTGTTGGAGGAATGAACGTGAACTGTGTAGGCATTGATGTTTCCAAAGGCAAGAGCATGATTGCCGTCATGCGGCCTTTGGGAGAGATGGTGATCCCGCCCTTTGAGGTGGGACACACTGATGCTGAGTTGTGCGAGTTGTCCAGACGGCTAGGGGGCTTGGAGGGCGAGACCCGCGTAGTGACGGAGCTACAGGGAACTACCATTTGCCGGTTGCCAGCTTCCTTTACGATTCCGGTTTTTACGTCTCCGTTGTAAATGCCATGCTGGTACATGGCTACGGGAACAACAGTCTGCGGAGGGTAAAGACCGACAAGAAGGACGCAGTCAAACTAGCCAACTACGGCCTTGACCACTGGCTGACGCTGCCAGATACATCAGAAGACGAGGTACGGCTTATGCTGAAAACCACTTGCCGGCAATACCAGCAATGCACCAAAGTACAGACCATGCTCAAAAACAACTTAATCTCCTTGCTTGACACCGCTTTCTTGGACGCAAACCGCTTGTTTACCAGTCCCACCAGAGCGGACGGTAGCGAGAAGTGGGTGGATTTCATTTCTGCCTTTTGGCATTGTGAGTGTGTTTGCGAGCTGTCCGAAAAGGCATTTACAGCCAAATACCAGAAATGGTGTAAGAGGCATGGCTATAACTTCAGTCAGGACAAGGCGCTGGACATTTACACCTCTGCCTGCGGGCACTTCAGCGTCATGCCAAAGAACGATACTACAAAGATTCTGGTGGAACAGGCGGTATCCCAGCTCCAGGCCACTTCCGCTGCGCTGGCCGCGCTCAGGAATGAAATGCAGTCCCTGGCGGCATCGCTGCCGGAGCACCCCATTGTGATGGGGATGTTCGGAGTTGGCCCCGCACTCGGCCCCCAGCTTATGGCGGAGATTGGCGACGTGCGCCGCTTCCACTCTAAAAAGGCGCTGGTGGCTTTTGCGGGCATTGACGCCCCGCCGTACCAGTCCGGCCAGATGGAAATCCGCAGCCGCAGTATCTCTAAGCGTGGCTCTGCCGTTCTGCGCAGGACACTGTTTCTGGTGATGAGCGCCGTTCTCCGGTGTTCTCCTGCCGATGAGCCGGTGTACCAGTTTATGGACAGAAAACGTATCGAGGGCAAGCCCTACCGTGTTTACATGATGGCCTCCGCCAACAAGTTCCTGCGCATCTACTACGCCACTGTGAAGCAATACCTCGACAGCCTTGAAGCCTGATCTCTACCCTAATCTGTTCGTTTCAGCCAGCGCCAGAATTTTTCAATGGCGGTGGCTTGGTTTTTTATACCCTTTTTGCGGTCCCTAAAAATTTGCGATTCCTCTCAATTTAGTTCTTGACATTTGTTAGCAGGTCTCATAATGCTCTTGGATAATCATCTCGATGAATTGGCACATGGTGCTTCCCATTTCCCGGATTTCCCCGCTGATTCGGTTATGCAGTTCCAGCGGGATTCTGCAGGTGATGCCTTTTTGTTCCATTCTTTTCTCGCTCCTTTTTCATTGGGTTTCCCCTTTTGGGCAGCACAAGCATACTCCAAACCGTCCTCAAAAGCTATCACCAACGCTAATAAATCTTCAGGGAAAAAAGCCTTCACAAACGTCACAACCAACAATGCCGAAAAACCGCTTAAAACGCAATAAATATCCCCCCGCAAAGCGGGGGGTATTTCCGTTTCGGGCAAAGCCCTAAAATTACAGGCAACACACAAAGTGCGTTTTTTATTGGCCTGCCAGCCACGCATAGGATTACTTGCTACCCGTAAACGGGTCTCTGGGATCGTAAAGACTTATCTGGTCACTTTCACGATCTGCCTTTAACTGATTCTCGATGTATTCTTTTATTGCCTTTGTGTTTTTTCCTACCGTATCCACATAATATCCTTTGCACCAAAATTCTCGATTCCGATATGCAAATTTCATATCTCCGAACCTCTGAAATATCATTAAACTGCTTTTTCCTTTGAGATATCCTATGAATCCTGATATACTCATCTTTGGTGCTATACTAAGAAGAAGGTGAATATGGTCTGGACACACTTCCCCTTCTATGATTTCTACTCCCTTCCATTGACATAGTGTTCGTATTATTTCCCTTATTGCTGTTCTTTTCTCGTTATAAAATACTCGTCTTCTGTATTTTGGAGCAAATGCTATACTGTTCTAAATCACACACTTCACGATACGGAAAAGTCATATGAAACAGGATCTTTCCTTTTGATAAATCCACGCAACTGATTTCTTTTAGATTACTATAGACAATACTATATGGTATTTGCAATTCCACTTCGTATGAGATAAACATTTATATCATTCAGGCTCATTCTGAATGTCCTCCCTTTGCTTTCGAATGCAGTTGCCAGACCACATTCTCATTTTAAGCAAAGGGAGTTTTTCTGTCTATATCATCGCCTTAAGCTTTTTTGAACTACTGGCCTAGCCAGTGGTTTTACGCTACAAAAAGAGGCGCTTCGCGGGAAGCGCCTCTCTGCAGTACTAAAATTTCAGCAGGATTTCCAAAGCTATTTTATTATGCTTCAAAAATACTGCATTACATTTTCTTTGTTAAAAGCAGCAAGTCTCAAGGCTGCGATATATCCGAAAGCCCTTTTTTCATTCTAAGTTCGGAATCTATTCGCTCTTTCAGAAGCTTAGCCAGTCACAGAACCAGATGTTAATCGATTGCTTCAGTGATTTTGAGATTTTTGAAATATCCAATTCATTTCTAATCTTACTTCTTCTGAGAAACGCTGTCCTTCCGTCTTCCGATGCATTTTCCGCCTGCTCTCCTTGGAACTATCCAAGTATTAAGAAATTATTTTTTCATAGTTAAACTTCTTTATCCATCACAGCCAAAGCCGTTTTCTTCAGGCTATTCTCCGCCTTGCTCCCCATTTCTCTCCTAATTTCCCGGCTGAGCACATCAATAACATACAGCTGCGAAATTTTTGAAATCAGGGAGCCGCTGTTCAGCGGGGCACTTTTTGCCACAACATACAGCAAAGCGTCGGCATATTTTGCCAATGGTGATTTTAAATGGTTTGTCACGATTACAAGCTTTACCCCTTGCTGAGATGCTGCTTAGCTATGTCAAGCATATCTTTTGTACCACCGCTGACCGAGAACAGAATCATCACATCCTGTTCTTCCAACAGCGAGGCCGCTATCGTCTGAAAATGTGTGTCAGCCCAATATTCGCAGCAAAGGCCATACCGCAGCACCTTGTTACAAAATTCCTGTGCAGCCAGCCCGGAATTTCCACTTCCCAGCGCATAGAGCCGCCGAGCTTTTAAAATCATTTCCGCCGCTTTTTGTATTGTTTCCTGATTCAGCAGTTCGTGTGTGGAATGCAGTGCGGTTATCATGCCGCTCAGTATTTCATCTGCATCGTTACCAGCAGTCCCATCCTGATCCTCAGTGCTCTGCGAAAGCAGAAAACGAAACTCTGAATAGCCTCTCAAACCTAACTTCCGGCAAAATCGCAGCATGGTAGCATCGCCTACTCCCACTTTTTCCGAAAACTCTGTGATGGAAAAAAGCAGAAGGTCTTTTATCGGATGTGTACGCAGAAATTCAATGATTACCTTTTCCTGCTTGGTTGCGTAACGTTCTATCAATTCAATTCGATCAAATACAGTTTCATTCACTTAGATTACTTCCCTTCCTCAAAAACTTCCCCTAACGGGATGTTTTCCTGTACAGCAGCTTCTGCTTTTTATGATATATTAGTTTTACAGATATTGTCAACCAGCGATGCTGAATCTGATGCAAACTTTTCCTCCCTGTAAAAGATTTTCTGCCAGATTCATGAAATTTTTGCCTACCTTTCGTAAACCTCTAAACAGCCTCCAGTTTTCAGATGCACCCCACCTCATACTTCATTGACCGGCAGCGGTATCCTCTGCTATTTCCATGCTGACAATGATCGCCGCCATATCAAAAGTCGGTGCTTGGCCAACGGCAATTGAAAAAATACTGAATTCTATACCTCAAACGCCTTTATTGCCTTTTTCAGCCTTTAATTAGCGGTTGTTTCAATAACGGGGCTTTTCCTTTTGCCTTTCCCAGCAAAGGCCTTCCCCTGGAGCAAGCCGGGAGAATACCTTGTTTTTTCCGCATATAAAAATGCCCGTCTGAAAATTCCGGACGAGCATTTTATCAAAAAATTCAGGAGAGTAAAAACGCCATTTCGGCATTGGCGCAGTGCGTTAACAGAAGACGATCATAAACGTCCTCATCCGGACGCCAGTCCCGTGCGCAGTCGTGCGGTATCAATCCGTCGAAGCGTTCGCAGTTTTGAATACCATGCGTCAGCATTTCCTCAAATACCTCACGATATTCTGTGGTTCTGGAGGCATCTCTTTTTTCCAATTCCGCAAAGCCTTCAGCCCAAATTGCCGTAAACCAGATAAAATCCTTATATTCCCTTGTACCGTTTGAATTCTTTTGCAAAAAGGCTTCATGCGTAGCATGGGCGGCCTGCCATGCGTCTTGCTCATAAGAAGAATCCTTTGTAATATCAAACAGAAGCAGGTCGGCCAATATCATGCTGCCGGAGTTGTAGCTATACAAATCCTTGTTCACATCACCCGCTTGGCGATGACTGTTTTGAAGCAGTGTATGAACACCATTGTAATAAATTTTGGTCACCGGATCCTGCATCTGCTTGCAGAATTGATAAAAGCGATCCGCCCATTCAAGATAACTTTTTTCTCCTGTCAACTGGTACAGCCACGCGTTGACAAGAATACAGCATGCATTAGCAGAAAGGCCCCGTTCCAGCTCCTGCTCGGTGGCCTGATCCGTCAGTCCCTGTTCGCACCACACTAAGCCGCCCAAATCCCAGTCCCATGCTGTATAAGTATAGGCCACAATTTTTTTTGCTTCTTCTATATAAGAAGAAGCACCAAATACCCTCATACGCGCATAATAAATTACGGGCAACCCAGATATTATCGTCAAAAAAGCAGGGGCCGTGGCCACTCTTGGGGCTGCTGCCGCGTTCAGAATGGTATTTGCTTTGTCCCTGCGGCATTTGTCCATCCTGATAATAAACAAAATTTTCTATTAATTTGCGATAGGGCTCACGCACATCCTCTTGACCCGCTTTGATTGCACGGTACATCATGCCTGCCACACCGAAATAAGAAAAAAGATAGCAGGTATCCCTGTCCTCCGGCCGGCGGGGGAAAAACTCCAAAAAGGCCATAGTAGATTCTGAAACTAAAAAATTTTTCATTACAGCGTCATAAAGCCGCCGAGCATACGCCTGTTTCATCTAAAAACTCCCTGTCAGCGCACATATGCGCGCAAAATTTTACATTCATCCCCCAGCGGTTTAACTGTGAATTCAGTAATTGCCGCCGGTAAAATAAAGGTCTCTGCATAGTGTACTGTAAACGGAGAAAAAGCGCTCTTAGGAGATGAAATTACAGCGCCTTCACCGTCTATAAGATTACACATTTGCACACTGCCTACGCCTGCAAAAAGATGCTCCTTCTGCAGTGTGTCGCGCTTTGTTTCTATAAACTCCCGCTCGTGCAGTCCAGTATGCTCCACACAATATCCGTCCTCCTGCTCTAGGACAGAAAACTGATTCAGCAAATTCTCCTGAACCCAGCCAGTCGTACGATCCCATTGAATTACCTTCTCACCATGCTTTAAATGCACAGGACGCGGACGTCCGTCTAAGCCTAAACGTCCCCAGTCCCAAAGCTTGAAGGTAAATATATAGGGCGTCGCGCTTACTTCCAGAACCATAGAATTTTTGCCAGAACAGTGAATTGTCCCTGCCGGTATCAAAAAATGGTCGTGTTTTTTAGCCGGCCAGCAGTTTACATACCGCTCTGCATCAAAAGTAGTGCCTTTATCCTGTGCCTCGTGAAGTGCAGCGAGCATTTCTTCCTTATCCACGCCTTCCTTCAGTCCAAGATACACAACCGCATCTTCGTCACAGTCAAGAATATAGTAGCTTTCATCCTGCGTGTAGTGCATGCCAAATGTATTCTGTATATATTCCGTCAGGGGGTGCACCTGCAACGACAAATTTTGCCCGCCCATGGTATCCAAGAAATCAAAACGGATTGGGAATTCATCTCCGAAACGTGCATGCACACGTTCTCCCAATAACAGGCGCGGACGATAAAAGACCACATTGATCGACGGAAACTCCATACGGACATCACCGAACCGCAAAAACACACTGTTTTCCTCCGGTACGCCATCAAACGCCCACGCATAATTTTTTTCTTTTGGATCCAGGCCACAAACGCGTTTCATCCACTGTCCGCCCCAAACCTCCGGTGCATAATAAGGCACCAGACGAAACGCTCATGGGAAAGCATATCTAAGCCGGCGCGGAAGCCGTCTCCGCTTACCATTTTAGGACTGCCAGGGATAACGGTATCCAAAACATAATCCATCTTTTCAAAAAGCTCTTTCTTTTTGCGGTCAGCCATGCGCCATTCCACAAAAAAAGCCCCGCTTAAACTTTCGCAGCTTTTCCTCCGCCGCATTGTCTGTTTTCCAGTTGGTAAGCCCTTTTTGAAAACGGCATTGAATTTCCCAGCGCGGCATATCGAAATAGACAATTTTGCCCTGAGGCGCTACCAAAGCGGCGCCTGTCCCATAAACAATTGCAGGGCCGTTGCAGGACTGAATCTGCCGGCGCAAAGCTTCTATTTTTTCCTCCCGATAGATATCCTCCAGACGCAGGGTATTCATCACCCCAAATACTCTGTCATCCGTTACAAACGGCGCAACTAATTCTTGATATTCTTCGTCTGAAATGGTACAGCTCTCTGCATCGAACATGGCAAATCCCAGCTTGGCAAGCTCATTTACCAGCTCTTCGCGATAAACACCCGGGTAAAATTCCGCTGTCAAAACACCGTTTCTTTTGCGGCTTTATCCAGGCACTCCCGAACGTCCTCCCAGCCCTGTACTGCTTTATATCCCTGCACCGTTTTTTCCGGATATTTGTCAAATTTAATTTGCTGAGGCATGAAAATGGTACTCCTCTCATTTTTGTCGATCTGTCAGATTTGCTGCGCCTACAATACCCGCCTGGTTTCCAAGCCGGGCGCACACCGCTCTAACTGGCGCGTATTCGTATCCATATACGCCATTTTCCAATCCTTGGTTAACTGCGGATAAAATTAAATCGCCGGAGGCCGAAACCCCTCCGCCAATCACAATGACCTGAGGCCGCAGAATATTTGCAACGTTAACTACGCCTACCGTCAGATACTCCAAAAATTCACGGAGAACTCCTTGCGCTACCTTATCCCCCGCACGTGCCAATTCAAAAATTTGCCGTACGTTTTTTGAACCTTCAAATACCTGCTCACCCCGTCGTGCAATCGCAGTAGCCGAGGCATATGTTTCTAGACAACCCCTTTGTCCGCAGTTGCAAAGCTTTCCATCATGTGCAATAACACAATGACCAAATATATAGGCCATAGAACCATAGCCATCTGTTTCCAATTGTCCATCTCGTACAAATCCGCCGCCGACGCCTGTTCCAATCGTAAGCATCGCCATCCGCGGAATCCCTTTTCCGGCACCGTATAGCGCTTCGCCCAGTGCTGCGCACTGGCGTCGTTGGCGATACGTGCTGGAAGTTCCAAACAGTCAGAAAGATCCTTGGCAAGCGGCACATTATGCCAGCCAAAATTGTTAGAATACCGCACTACCCCCTGATAGGTATCAACAAGCCCAGGGGAAGCGATCCCTACAAACTCAGCCTCCGCACCCCGCAAAAAGCTTTTGGCACAGTCAGCCATCCTGTGTACAACTGCCTGGTATCCCTCTTCCAATCTTGTGTCACAAATTCCACAATCTAAAATTTTTCCGTCCTCTACCAAGCCATATTTAATCTGCGTGCCTCCGAGATCAATTCCCAATGAAATCATCGCTTATCCTTCTTTCTTTTCTTCAAAGCGATAAAAACTCAGCACGCCCTCACAAAGCGCCTCAGCCTTTCGAAACGCTGCCTGCACATCCTGCGTATCAGATAGTTCCAGACTGTAATGGAACTGATAAAATCCGCCCAAGCTGGCTTTGAAGTTTGTTTCCCAAAAATTATTCATGACCCATGAATAGGTTTCATCAGCATTAGGCGCACCCTCTCCCATCAGACGGATGGGATGAGGCCGCAGTGTGCCCATCCATACCAGAGGCACATCAGGAGTGGTAACTATCAGGCTGGACTCCTCTTTGCGGAAAACCAAACCGTTCTGAACCGCATAAAAATCAATGCAGGTACCTGGCAGCTGATCTACTCTTGGGCGCATCTGAGCCGCGGTTTTATCTAACCAAACCTCTCCTTCAAACGGCAAAGACAGGTACAGATTTTCAGGCTCCCAAACGCTTTGTTTATGGATACGGAAATCCACATCAAGTCTTGGGCAAAACTTAAATGCGGTTAAAATCACGGAACATTCCTTTGCGCCGTCAATCCGGTATTTAAGCTCCACACGGGTATATAACGCACCGTTTTCCAGTACGCGCACGTCATAAAGCACACCGGGGCAGCGATGAGTGCGGGCGGCCTTTCGGTTACGCCCCATATTGCGCCGTACAAAAAGGTAATCCTCACCTATATCTCGCTCTGTTACCTCATAGATAGGGGTAAAGGCTCCATATGGGCGCCCTCAGCAATCAATTCCCGTCCATGCAGCTTATCAAACACGGAAGTAATTCCCTGTTCCGGGGTAAAGGTGATTTTATAAAATTGGTTTTCCAGCCAGTCGCAGGTTGCGCATCCGCCCTCTGCAAGCTGCTGTTCAACATGCCAATTAAGATCATCCACACCTTCAATGCCTGTGGGAGCTTTTAATCCGGCTGAGGGCAGTGCTGGACGAGGCTGCTCCTGCAACCGGAATTTTTTCTTTTCTTTGGGGGCGAGCGTCAATTCAATACATATTTCCGGGCCGCGGGAATAACGGCTGAGCTGGAACGGTACTTCTTTTCCAGTAGCTTCGTCCACTACAGTAAAGTGTTCGTGTCCGTAAAAATGCTCTAAGTCCTGTCGGAATATCTCCTGCACAGGTTCATCATGCGGATTAACCGCACAGAAGGTCAGTTCCCGATGCAGCGATATAGCTGTTTCACCCATAGCCCGCTGCAAGGCCTCTCTGGCAATAGTAGCTGATTCGCATGCCTTAAGCGCATACAGACGTTTCCACTGATCCAGATTATTCACCTGCGGATGAAACGGCTCAGTGATAGAGGAAGAGTATCCCCACGTATGTTCTCCGTAGAACATCAGGTTGTATAAAGCAGCCTGACGCGCGGATGCAGGGGTGATGCTACCTTCCGGGTCAAGCTTCTGCACGATATGATAGCTGCGTGCAGAAGCCCGGTACTGCATAACGTCTGCAGGAGTAGAACCCACGCCGTCTGCCCACCAATCAGTCCAGTCTCCTCGATAAGCTGGAATAGACGCGCCGCTTTTTTCAAGCGCATCAAAAAACTCATCTAAGGTAGCCATTTTCAAAGTAACTGCTTTTCCCAAAGACTGATACCGATCTATGAAATCCAGAATACGGAGCGATGGCGGTGAATTGTCCGTCATGTTTCCGCTTAAGCAAACAGGAGCAAAATCCAAGGAATATCCCTGCGCTTGCAGCGTTTCAGCATAAGCGTCAATACGGCGAACCGCCTTTTCAAAGTCGGGCAAAGGTTCAAAAGACATGCCATCCTGAAGCGTATATTCAAACCACGCGGCCTGCGCAATACCCAGCTCATTACCAAGGTTATAATGATCGCCGTTCCAGCACAGAATACGATGGCCTTTGGGAGATTCCCAATAAAACGGCGTCTGCTTGCGGAATAACGGATGATATCCGTGATGCGTATGTATACTGGACATCAGCCGTGTTACTCCCTGCTGTGCCAGAATATCAGCAAATCCCCAGCTGTATCCGTTAACATCAGCCGTCATTGCGCTTCTGGCGGGAATTCCCAGGGCTGCTCTCTGCGCAGTACAAGCATCCATAATACCCTGATGCACATATTCCGGCACAAGGTCAGTCAGATTCAAATAGCTGGCAGAAAGCCCGATATTTCCCTTTTTCACCGCACGGACAAACGCCTGCGTCTCTTCCGGTGTGGCTTCTTTTAAAAACTGTTCCACACACCAATAGCTTTCGCAGTTCCATTTGAAACGCGGTTCGTGTTCTATTAATTCCAGCACTTCCCGGATAAAGGCAACATGATGGAATTTCATTTTCTCCTGCGTATCCGTATATCCTACATCTGTATGAGAGGAATGGAGCAGATACAATGTGAATGGCTTCATAAACTTTTCCTTTCCAATAATCCTTCAGTAAGTTAAGATTTTGTGCCTGAAAACGCAATTCCTTGTATGAAATATTTCTGAGCAAATAGGAATACGATCAATACGGGAATTGTGGCGCAAACAGTGGCAGCCATCATTGGTCCATAGTCCACGCTGTTATTCACCGTGAAGGAAGCTAGCCCCTGTGTCAACACTTTAAAGTTTCCGCTGCGCAGGATGACGTTGGGCCATAAAAAGGAGTTCCAGCCGGCTTGAAAACAAAATACGGATAACGTCGCCATAGCCGGTTTTGCAAGCGGCAGATAAAGCTGAAAAAATATTCTAGCTTCTCCAGAGCCGTCAATACGGCCGGCCTCTCCCAATTCATTGGGCAAAGAAATAAAAAACGATCGCATAAATAAAATGTTAAACACGCTGATCGCCGTTGGCAACACTACGCCAAGAAAATTACCGGAAAAACCATATCCTCCCTGCCCAAACAGGTTATTGCCTCCTACCAAAGGAAAACGGGCTAACACCAAAAACTGCGGAATGAGAAGAACTGTGCTCGGAATCATCACACTGAACAGCATTAATCTGTATACCAGCTTACCACCACGGAATTGTATCTTTGCAAAAGCATATCCCGCCATCGAACAAAACAGCAGATTGCTGACGATAATGCAAGCTGTAATCAGAAGAGTATTTAAAGAATACTGGAAAAAAGGAATAATGCTGAACGCCTTTTCATAATGCTCCCATGTGATATGCTCGGGCCAAAACTGCAGCCCGCTTGAAAAAATTTCATCATTTGGGCGCACCGACGTCAACAGCGACCAATAAAACGGAATGACAAAAATCAAGGAAAAAAGGATTAAAAGCGCGAAAATTCCTGTTTTGGACAATGCCCTTCCTGTTTTTAGGCGTACTCTCGCCCCGTCTAATTTTCGCTTGTTTTGATAGCATCTCATTTTTCAGACCTCCTCAAATCAAGCTCTCTTTGTTGAATTTCTGCTGAACGAGAGTAACCACCAGGATCATCAAAAACAAAATCATCGCCTGCGAACAAGCATACCCTAGCTGTGACTCTTGAAATGCGTTTGTATAAATGGAATACATAGGCACTGTTGTTGCATGAGCCGGGCCTCCAGAAGTAAGCACATAAATCTGGTCGAACACCTGAAACGCGCCAATCAACGCCATCGTGAGCACAAAGAATGTGGTTGGTGCCACCAACGGCAGTGTAATTTTCCAAATCCTGCGCCAACGGCCGACGCCGTCAATGCTTGCGGATTCATACACAGATCCGGGAATATTCTGAAGCGCGGCCAAATAGATCATAATGTTTGACGCCAGAGTAGACCACACGCAGATAATGACAATAGATACCATGGCTGTTTTACTTTCATTGAGCCAAGCGGAGGTGGGAAGCCCAACAGCTGAAAGCAGCATGTTGAGCAACCCTCCCTGCGGATTCATCAGCCATTTCCACACCATGGAAGACGCCACTGTAGACGTAAGGCACGGCAGATAAAACAGCACGCGGAAAGCGCGAATACCCCGAACCTTCTGATTCAGCAATACAGCCAGAAGGAAGGAAAGAATCACGACGCTTGGGACGTACATTAAAACATACAGACAGATATTCCACAGCGACTGCAAAAAATAAGTATCCTGAAACAAACGGGTATAGTTGTCTATACCAATAAATTTCATCGCTGTAAAACCATTATAGGATGTAAAGCTCATTACCACGGCCATAATGGCAGGAATAAGAAGAAAAAGCAAAAAGCAAATAAATGCCGGTGCAATAAACAGCCATCCTGTCAGCGTCTTATGTTCTCTTTTGGTTTTTCTTGAAATCTTCTTGGTATGTTCCATCTTTTGCCTCGTTATGCGTTACGGTACTGTTCCAGCAGCTTGTTACCCTCAGTTTCCATGACTTCTAAGGCCTGCTCCGGGGTCTGTCCGCCTTCAAACATCTTTTCAATTTCCGGTCCATAGCAGGTACCCTCTAAATTTACAAATCCCGGTACATCAGAGCGCACCTGGTGGTTGTCAAGGTCAGCCAGTACACTTTTCAAATAGGGATCATTGGCAAATTTCTCATCATTTTGCACACTTTTAAGCGGAGAGAACCCACCCAGGATATCGCACCACTTCAAGCTGTATTCATCGTCATGCAAGGTGTATTCCATAAAGTCTACCGCAACTTCCGGATGTTTTGCCTTGCTGGGAACCATCAGGCTAAAGCTTGTCTGTACACCGCCTGCCTGCGCGCCTTCTGCACGACCCGCCGGAATCGGTACAAATGTAAAGTTCATCTCATCGCCGTAGGCTTTATAGGTGCGCAGCATTGAGGTAGGCCAGAAGGTCATAGCCTCTTCTCCTGTCAGGAAGCCATCGCTGCCATTTGATGCAGTATACTGTGTGGTATATACACCGGCGTCGATCAGCTCCTGGAAGAATTCAAGAACCTCCAGAGCACGATCGTCTAAGTTTACCGTCATGCCGTCGTCGCTCAGAGGCTGGCCGTTATTGGCAACCAAAAAGCTGTTGAACAGCGTGGGAGCCATCTTCATATTTAGGCCTACTTTTACGCCCTCTACATCCATAGAGGCTACGGCTGCTTCTTTCAGCTCGTCCCATGTGGCGGGCGCTTTATCAATGCCAGCCTCATTCAAAATATCCATATTGACGTAAAGGCCCCAAATATCGATATTCATGGGCAAGCCATACAGATGATCTTCGTAAGTCAATTCCTTGATGGATTCGTCGTTAAAATCCGCGGTATCAATGCCATCGGCCTTGAGCTCTTCGTCAATGGATTTGAGCTGTCCCATCTTCGCATAGCGGCGTACTTCATTGGCATCCCAGAGCATAATGTCCGGTACGTCTCCCGCAAGTGCGGCCGCCTGGTACGCATTCACCAAGTCTGCCTGGCATACATAGCTGACGTTCGTTCCTTTTTCAGTATTGTATTCATCGATGATTGCTTCGATCTGTCCGCCGACTTCACCATCCCAAGGTCCCCAAAAGACAACCTCTTCGCTGGTAAGCGCAGACGACGCGTCCTCACCGGCTGAGCCTGCGGCAGAAGACGAGCTTCCAGTGTCGCTGGAGCTACAGCCTGCCACGCTGAGCGCCATACCGGCAGCTAGTAACAACGCCATCAATTTTTTGCTCTTTTTCATTTGTAATCCCCCTTGTTATAATCCAGTTCCTTTGACTAGAACTTTCATATTTATTATACGTTTTTGAAAAATAATGTCAATATTTTTTTCAATTCTCTTTTCAAAATTAAAAATTATTTTTTAATTT
>ENA-OQLB01000054-OQLB01000054.1-human-gut-metagenome-genome-assembly--contig:-NODE-54-length-62185-cov-4.463437_pt1 | contig 62185 bp, 65 predicted proteins | sample MGYA00242656_ERZ504813 | MGnify/ENA primary metagenome ERZ504813 (study PRJEB26092, sample SAMD00036388) | human gut metagenome | host: Homo sapiens | study: EMG produced TPA metagenomics assembly of... | reverse complement strand
ATAGCTTGCACCTTGCACTAACCCAAAAAATATTTATTATCAGATATTTGCGAGTTTCAAAAGAAAGCCGTATCTTTGAACCCGAAAGTTAGGCAGACAAACAGCGGTCAAAGTTGGACAAGCCCAACATCTGAAAATCGTTACTGTTTCGTTACCTATTTGAAATTTTGAAAGCGAAGTAGCTGAAATATAAGCGGTTAGAGTTGTAGGTTCAAAACCCTGTCTCTCCGCCAAACACTAAAGACAAATGGTGGAAAAACTAAGACAAGTCCCGTAAAATCAAGGTTTTACGGGACTTTTTTTTATTTTGTCGGCAGACAAGCAAAAGACAAGAAAATGCCCCGTTTGGACAAAGTAGTGTTACTAAATCGTTACTGAAAATCAGGCGAAATAAAATAGTAACGATTTTGGTGTTAAGTTGCTGATTTGTTGCTCGTTGTCTCTTAGATGTCCGTTCATAAACTAATTGTTAATCGTCCCTTTGCAGTGGGAAGTTGTAACCCCATTGTTACGGACATAAAAAACAAGGTATATAGGCAAGAGTACATTTAAGATTCTTTTCTATGTTAGAAAGAATCAAATAAACAAGGATGGAACAGTCTGCATTGCACCGTTCTGCACAGGTTTGTTTTTAGGCATTTAGCTGTAGGTGATAAACTGGAAATATGCTTGTAATTCTTAAGGGCAAATTCTAAAGGGTGAAATATTTAACGTTTTTATTAATTCTGTCTGACTGAATGTCAAAGATGAGAGTGAATCCAAACAAGAGCCACTCTCATCCTTGATGTGTAACATCCTCTTACTTCCTTCTCGCAAGATACTCAATGGCATAAACAGGCCAGCGGGGAACTTTGCGGATATTTGTGCGGACAGCAGGAATGTCGCACAGCAGAAAGAGGGTGGCAAGGGCTAAAGCGAACCAGATAACATAGCCATAGACCTGTTTCATTGCCACCATCATCATGGAGTGCAGGAAATCGTGGCTAACGTATTCTCCGAGGTTGAAGTGCGCCATATCCAAGTGTGTGAGAGTGAGTTGCTGTCCGTAGCTCGTCATGTTGTCGTTCATAAAGTGCGAGAAGATAGTGGTATAAATGCCATAACCTGCCGCTCCTGCCAGATACATGTGGAGGATGTTGAATACGAACAAGCCCATGAAGAACTGTTCAAGACTTGGGACCGATTCGTCTAAAGCCCACATCAATGTTGGGGCAAGGATGGCATACGCAAATCCTCGCAAGAAGATAGCAAAGCGGTACTGTTCGATATTGACGTTTATGTCAAGCGTGAAGTACATCAGCATACCATAGAGTGCGATGCCGATGAAGGCAATGCCGAAAAGTTTCCACACCTTCCATTTCCTGACTTTCAGCCAATAGAGATCGAGTAGGATACCGAGGTACATGCCGGGAAGTGCCCACATATACTGCGACTCTTTGGTCAGCTCCTCCAACCGGATGACTTCGCTGTAAAGTATCTCTTCCATCGTGTGTTCAGCACCGAAAGCGAGTTCGGCAAAGAAGGTGACGATGAGAATGGGAACAACGTTGCGACGTGTAAAAAGACTGAGCTCGATGTAGGGATAACGGTAGTAGCGCAGGCGGTAGAGCACAATGCCGAAAAGCACAATGGCAGCACCGAACAGAAGGCGTATGCGGAGGGTATCAAACCACATGAAATAGTCGCCGTACACCACAATGTACGACACCACGAGCATCAGTCCGCAGATGAGCAATGCTCCCTGAAAGTCGATACCTTTGAGCGACAGACGCTGGGGCATGGGACAAAACGGACGACAGAAGATGGCCTGCGTGAGCAGTACAAACGACATAGTGCCGATGGTGAAGACGTGCATCATCTGCCATGTGAAATGATGACCGAACCAGGCGGCAAGCCATCCGCTACCCTCGATGGCGGTGAGCAGGATGATGTGGAGCACAGGGAAGAAAACGGCAAAATCACGTCGGGGAGTAATCCAAAGCTGGATGTTGCTCATGCATTCAAACGTACCCTGTATCTTAGCCATTCCGGCTATGAAGCACACTATCATGAGCACATGCATCGACTGGCAATGCATCGTCAGCACATTGCATATGGCAAGAACGATGGCAGAACCACAGAGCAACTGTTTGTTGGTGAAGCGGAACTTCATGCGGAAGAGCATCGGAAAATAGACAGCCATACCCGCGAGGGTGGCATAAAGTAGGAAAAGTATGTCCTCGATCATAAAGTTGGTGGTGCCACGGATGCCATCCAGTGCACCGAGGTAGATGCCACCGCTGAACTGGAAGCAAAGGGCGGTCAGCACGTACAGCCATGGCTGTATACGACGAGGCACCCACCCTTCATCATAGGCATGGAAAAGCCCATGCCGGGTGGAGGCCACCGGCACTCTTCATAAAGAATTCAGTCAATTGTCCCATTATTCCTCAATGATACATTCCACATTATAACCGCTTTTAAGCCTGGCAACATCAGCATTCTCATTGAGCTTGATGCGTACGGTGACGCGCTGTTCGACCTTTACAAAATTGCCCGTGGCATTGTCTATGGGAATAAGTGAGAAGGCACTGCCGGTAGCATCAGAGATGCGTTCCACCGTACCCGTATATTGTATACCGGGAACGGCATCGGCTGTAATCTCAGCCTTACTGCCCACCTTGATGTGAGGCAACTGGCTTTCCTTATAGTTCGCTTCAACCAACGTTCACCATTGTCAACGATACTTACCAGTGTCTGGCCCGGATTGACAAGCTGACCTACGTGAATGTCCTTCGTGCCAACGGTACCGTTACAAGTGGCAATGATGTAGCAATAGGAGAGGTTGAGACGGGCGAGGTCGACGGCACGACGAGCCAGTTCGATGCCCTGCTCCGAAACGGAAAGGTGATGCCCTTGTTCGGTCATAACAGCCGACTGCATTTGACGTGAACGAACTGCCTGCTCGTAGGTTGCTTGGCACTCAGATAGCCTGTATGTACTTTATCATACTGTTGTTGGGTGACAGCATCCTGACTGAGGAGCTTCTTGAAACGGGTATCCTCACGCATGGCATTCTCCATCTGTACACGTGCGGATTCGATGCCGGCTTCGGTAACGGTCATGCTTGTCTTGGTGGTAACGATGCTGCTTGCCGTTCCCTGCGAACCATGTTCGGCACGGATAAGGTCGGTCTCGGCTTGGGCCAGTCGCAAGCGAAATTCGGCATCCTCGATGATGGCGAGCGTATCACCCTTCTTTACCTGCTGGAAATCCGCGAAACGTACCTCGCGAATAAAGCCTTGTACACGACTGCTCTGAGGCACGACGTTCTGGCGTACACGGGCATTGTCGGTAAATTCTCCACTGCCGAAGTGCATAAACTGGCTCACCACATAAACGGCTCCACCCAAGAGGCAAAGCACGATGAGCACATTATATAAATAGATGTGTATCTTGTTCTTTTCCATTATTATAAAGTGTTTGTTACGTATTTGAGTGTATAGAAATTATAAAGCATGCTGATGCGGGCATTAACCAGCGCCATTTCGGCAGAGAGTTTCATGTTGGAGGCATCGACCATGTCGGTAAGGAGTGCAAGGTCGTTCTGATAACGATTCTGCACCATGGAGTAGTTCTGATTGGCAAGTTCCACCTGCTTCTGCTGTGTCTTCACCTCGGTGTAGGAGGTAAGGAGATTGATGTAATTTGCCTGTACAGCATTTTCCACACCCTCACGAGCCAAAGCGAGCGCTTCCTTTGACTGCCGATGTTCAGTACGTGCCTTGCGGATGTGGTGTTTGTTCTTCCAAAGACTGCCAAGCTGAACTTTACGCCTATCCCGACAAACCACACGTTTACATTGCAATCTTTCGGGATGAGGTCTTGTGTATAAGGACCAAAGAGATGATTTTCTGCCACGACAGCCACCGAAGGCAATGATTCTGCCTTTGCCTGCTTCACCTTCTGTTCTGCAAGATTTGCGGCCACTTCCGACTGACGGATGCCAAGGTTGTTGCTTGTCGCCGTCTGCTGCCACGTATCTTGAGCAGTGATTACCGAGAGTGCATTTATTTCTGTGTTGAGCTCGTTCTTATCAGGAACTATAACCGTCTGTTCCGGCAAATGAAGTGTTGTTACCAGTTGATGGTTGATGATGGTAGAAGCATCGGTGAGCTTTGTTAGTGTAAGTTCAAGACTCTGCAACTGGAATTCATAGCGAGTGATGTCGTTCTGCAAAACAGTACCCTGCTCATGGCGAGCTTTCATTTGAGCAATCTCCTTTTGCGTAAGTGCGATATTCTGGCGCACCACTTCCATCTGATTACCTAACTTACAGAGGTCAAGATAGTAACCCGTCAACAAGAAGCGCACTTCCTGGCGGTTCTTCTCCACATCGAGTTCTGCCATTTCCTTGCCCAATTCCGCCATACGGATGCCCGAACGGATAGCTCCACCGGCATAGACCACTTGTGCAACCTGAGCCGTAAAACTGTTTCCCCAATGAGGTGTGTCTTGCTTGCCGTTTGCAACGGGAATAACTTCCACACCCGGCACGATGTAGTCAGTTGTTCCATTAGCCGAAAAACCTCGCGACAACATGAAGCATTGCCCGTATAACTGCCTTGAAGGCTCAATCCAACACTCGGCAGCAAAGCCGATTTGGCCGCTGCCAACCCTTCGTTAGCTGCCCGCAAAGCCACCTCACTCACTTTCACCTTCTGGCTCTGTTGGTCAGCAAGGTTGTAAAGTGTCGTGAGTGTCATCGCCTGCACAGCCCTGTCTTGTGCATATATGGGTACAAGACAAGCCTCTCCGGCCATCAGAGCGACAGCCAGAGCAGAATAAACCATAAGTTTGTTCATGAAATAAAAATAGATGTATTGTTGTTCATTATTTTTTTCCTCTATCCGTTAACTATAAGCTGTTAACCTCTGTTCATTCCCTCGGAAATACTAATAATGAACCATAAGAGTCCGGACAGCACAACATCTGCCACAATGCGCTACAAACTGCCTCATCAGGGAATATTAAAAAATGAGAACAGAATTTCGGGCACTATTGATTGAGAAATCCGATGCAAAATACAAAAAAAGTCAGAATAGGAAAAAAGTCGGAATCATTTTAAATGCAAACTTAAATAAGGGGGGGGCCTTGTCTTCTATAATTATGATCTTGTCGAAAACGTCTCTTTCATTATAACATAAATTACGAATGGGGGCAATACTATTGCTATTCTTTTATCATATACTGACAGGTGTGATTTAGGCATTAAACACCCATGTTTAAAAAACGGCCACAAAAATAAAGACGAAATAACATAGGTTCAAATAATTGTGATCTTTGTACCGGATAAAAAGCGTTATTTGAAAAAGCAAATCAGAGCAATCTAAAGAAACCTGCAAGTTGGCGAATCGTAACCAGTTAGAACATAAAAGATTATTGTTATAAGTTTAATCACTTTTTAAACGCTATCCTGTAATACTAAGTTCTACATTATCGTTGAAAACATGTATTTTGGGTGAATATCTTTTTGACTACCTGATCATTGATGAATCATACCAAGTCGATATTATTAAATCGGCTGACAAAGAGATAATTAAACCAAAGCATTCATTAATAAAAAGAACATTATGACATTTTGTATCGTAAACATTACCGTCTCACTGACTTGTCGGACAAGAATTCTGCAAAGAAAGTTTTTCTCACCATCACATACGAGTATGGACAGGCAGCCATGCTGACGGAAGAGTTGCCAAAGAAATCAGTGGCAATTCCGGTGTCGGCGAGGGTGAGAGAATCAGTGTGCTGAAAGATTTCCGCACACTGCTGAGAAAGTCGCTGTTTTCCGGGCGCTCTTCTTGGCTATGACACCCCGGATGCATGAGCGGTAACTATTCCGCAAGATTTTCTGTAATTGAGGTTATAACATCTGTAATTCATCTACCAATCCTTTCTATAATCTCCTGTAACTTTGCAATGTGAAAAGAAAACATTGGTAATCAAAAAGAATCAATCGGTTATGAAACGGACAATCTTTTTTACAGCAGCTTTCCTCTCTCTCTTAGGCCTGATGGAGAGTCGTGCACAAAACATGCAAAATAACAGGAATATGGAAAAGTTGAAACTTACGGAAGAATGGGATAAGACATTTCCGAAGAGCGACAAAGTGGACCATAGTAAAGTGACCTTTGTCAATCGTTTCGGCATCACGCTCGCTGCAGACCTGTATGTACCGAAAATCGCTGTTGCCGATAAGTTCCCGGCCATTGCAGTCAGCGGTCCGTTTGGTGCGGTGAAAGAACAATCGTCAGGACTGTATGCACAGACACTTGCCGAACGGGGTTTCCTGACCATTGCTTTCGACCCGTCGTTTACGGGTGAGAGTAGCGGACAACCTCGCAGTGTGGCTTCACCCGATATCAATACGGAGGACTTTTCGGCAGCAGTGGATTACCTTGCCACACGTCCCGATGTGGATGCGGAGCGTATCGGCATACTCGGCATTTGCGGTTGGGGAGGCTTTGCTATCAATGCAGCGGCCAATGACACGCGCATCAAGGCTACGGTGCTTCTACCATGTACGATATCAGCCGCGCCAATGCCAACGGTTATTTCGATGCAGCGGACAATGCAGATGCACGCTACCGGATGCGTCGGGAGCTCAATGCGCAACGCACAAAAGATTATCGTACGGGTACTTACCCCTGCACGACAATGAATCCTGAACCGGCCGAAGATGCACCGCAGTTCATGAAAGATTATTACGATTATTACAAAACGAAACGAGGCTATCATTCCCGTTCCATTAACTCCGGTTTGGGGTGGAACCAGACTTCGGCACTTGCTTTCATCAATGCGCCAATCCTTGCTTATAGTGATGAAATTCGTAGCGCCGTATTGCTTATCCATGGAGAGAAAGCTCATTCCCGGTATTTCAGCGAAGATGCTTTCAAGAAATTGAAGGGGGATAACAAGGAGCTGATGATTATTCCCGATGCTGTGCATACGGATTTGTATGACCGTATGGACATTATTCCTTTCGATAAGATAGAGCTTTTTTTCAAGGAGCACTTGAAATGAGACAAAGGATGAGATCTGAATTGCAACAATGAATTATACATTAATAGAGAATTATGAACCGAATCATTTTAATTTCAGTATTCACTTTTTTTACAGTCAATGTCATGGCACAGAAAAAGATTGTACAAACCGCAGGGCGCGACCAGTTGGGTGAGTTCGCCCCAAAATTTGCGGAACTCAACGATGATGTCCTTTTTGGTGAGGTGTGGAGCCGTACCGATAAACTCGGCTTGCGCGACCGCAGTCTGGTTACAATTACATCGCTCATCAGTCAGGGCATTACCGACAGCTCGCTGACATTTCATTTGCAGTCGGCAAAAAAGAACGGTATCACCCGTACGGAGATTGCGGAGATTATCACGCATATCGGGTTTTATGCAGGTTGGCCAAAGGCATGGGCGGCTTTTCGTCTTGCCAAGGATGTGTGGGCGGAAGATGCAAACGGAGAGGATGCTAAGGCAGCATTCCAGCGTGAGATGATTTTCCCGATAGGTGAACCGAATACGGCATACGCGCAGTATTTCATTGGCAACAGTTATCTTGCACCCGTTTCGAGAGAGCAGGTAAACATTTCCAATGTCACATTCGAGCCGCGTTGCCGCAACAACTGGCACATACACAGAGCTACAAAAGGCGGCGGCCAGATGCTTATCGGTGTAGCCGGACGAGGCTGGTATCAGGAAGAGGGTAAACCGGCGGTGGAGATTCTTCCCGGTACGGTTGTCCATATTCCCGCAGGTGTGAAGCATTGGCATGGTGCGGCATCCGACAGCTGGTTTGCACATCTTGCATTCGAGGTTTCCGGTGAGAACACCTCCAATGAGTGGCTGGAGCCGGTAACAGATGAACAATATGATAAACTAAAATAATTCCTATGTATAAATTACTATTTGCACTGCTGATGACAGTCGGAATGACTACGGTAATGTGCGCACAGCAAAAACAGAAGATGAACAGTAAACATTCGAACAGCAAAATATTGGTCGCCTATTTCTCGGCAACCGGTACGACAGCCGCGCAGCAGAAAAGTTGGGAGCAGCGGTGGGTGGAGACCTCTATCCGATAGCTCCTGCACAGCCTTATACAAGTGCAGATCTTGATTGGAACAATAAGCGGTCGCGTAGTTCGGTTGAAATGAACGATCCGAAGATGCGTCCGGCAATCAAAAGTAAAAAAGAAAATATCGGCACTTATGATGTGGTTTTTATCGGTTATCCTATCTGGTGGGACCTTGCTCCGCGAATTATCAACACATTCATAGAAGGTCATAGCCTGAAAGGCAAGACGGTAGTCCCATTTGCCACTTCGGGAGGCAGTTCGATTGGCAATAGCGCAACTGTATTGAAGAAAACCTACCCCGACTTGAACTGGAAGGAGGGACGTTTGCTCAATCGTACGGACGAGAAGGCTATTCGTGCGTGGCTCGATGTGATTGCTGTGAAATAGTTTTCGCTTTGAACACAGGAGTAGTTCTTTGAATTTCAGACTCAAATCCAAACCAATAGCCGCTTTGGCTGCTATCGTCGGTCGGAAGAAAGCAAAGTCTGAGGCTGTCTTTGTAGTGCCCGTATATGACTTCCCACTTTTCCGGTGGTATCTGATGTTTGGTTTTGGCTTTTTCTGCCGGGGCTTTTTTTTAATGACATGCCGGCTTCTATCCACGCAATGCTGGCTTGTGTCTGATATTCTGGGCAGTTTTGTTTGCAGTATTCGTAAAGTATAAGTCCTCGTTTTTCCAAGCTCATAGGCTGGTCGATGAGATTTATCCGTATCAGGTATTCGAGGAACTTATGCAAGAATGTCTTGTCGTTCAATATTAGTTCCCGGGTTAGGGCTTGCCAGGCAGGTGTATTATAGAAACCGTCTAAAAGGCGGGACAGTTGGCGGGCTGTTTGCAGCTCGCCAACACTGATTTCGTTTGTCTCTAAACTTCGTAGGGCGGGAAAGGAGAGTAATGTATGCCAAGTGTTTCTGCCTGTCGGCGCATTTCCGTACCGGGAAGTAGCTTAAGCGATTCCAGCTGTATTTCTCCCGCATTATATCCGGCAAGGGTGTATACATCTTCAAAGATTTCATTGAGATGATAGAGTGGAAGTCCGGCAATGAGGTCGGCATGAGTCTCCATATTGGGGAGTGAACAGAGAAATTCCAATCCGCCAACGCATCGGACAATTTACCCATGCGGCGGCTTTGTTTGAGAACGGGCTCACGCAAGCTCTGGATTCCTGCTTCAAGGTGAAGTAGCCCTTGAGGTAACCGCCTCAATTCTTCTTTTAATTCTTCGGAAAGAAGAGCCGGATGTATCTCTAAGTGAAAACGTATGTCGGGAAATTCTAAAAACAGTTGGAGCAGTTCTTTTGCCCGGCGTGCATTATAATTGAATGTACGGTCGAGTACGCGTACGTTTCTGATGCCATGTTCGTGGATGATTTGAAGTCGCCGGCGGATGCTGTCGATGGAGAGGGTACGTATGGGTTTCTCACCGCCGCTGACACAAAAAGCGCATGTATTGAAGCATCCGCGTGTGGTTTCAAGTTGTACGAACGGCTTGCTCCAATTGAAAAAACGGCTTTTTCGGGCGGAATGAGCCCGGAGAAATTCAAAACCCGGGCTATCCCGTTGTCCCTGTATTGCGCATCAGAATCCAGAAAACATAGTCCGGGAATCGTATTCCACTGTTCCGGATTGTCCCAGCATGTCAGCCACCGGGGAAAGGCTTCTTCTCCTTCTCCTCTGAATACGCAGTTCACAAAAGGATTTTTACGTAGAAAGAATTCATTGTCTCCGAGAAATTCCGGGCCGCCCAATATGAGGCAGGCTTCAGGGAGCAAGGCTTTTAACCTTGATGTGATATGTAGTAATTGTTCGTGGTTGAAGAGCCAGGTCGTAGCAGCAAGAATGTCGGGCTTATGCCGATAGGCTTCCTCTACAATAGTTCCTGTGTTTTCATTGATTGTAGCAGATACGGAGGCCCACTCGATGGAAGTGTCGTCTGCTATCTGCGCGTGTAGTGCGGGGAGCGCCAGTGAGGAATGGGCATAAGAGCTATTTAGGTCTATCCAGAGGATTTTCATATCTGATTATGTTTGTCTTTGTAAAGAAAAAATCCTTAATAATCTATTGACTATTAAGGATTTCTTTTGGGTGACTGAAGGGACTCGAACCCTCGACATTCAGAACACAATCTGACGCTCTAACCAACTGAACTACAGTCACCATGTTGGTGCATTTCTTAAATGCGGTGCAAAGATAGGGATAAACTTTGATATTGCAAATATTTCGGTGAATATTTTCAAGAAAAAATAGCTATTTGCTATTCTCGCAAACTCCTGTATTGTGCTTGAACAGGAACTCTCGGGAGTTCTTTGTAAAGATATTCAGGCGGTTACGGGCTGCTTGTGGCAGTTGGTCAATGGGAGAGTAGGACGGATATAAAATGTAATTTTTCCTCCGGTAAGAGTGGGACGGGCAGTCCATACTAAGGTGTATCCGCATTGTGCGACTCGGGAGAATGGAAAAGAAGGAATGAAAGAGTCGGACAAGGGTGAATAACTTAATCTGCCTTGTAGCGGGTGAATAGGAGAGGGCAGAGGGTATTTCTCCAGTTGCAGGGTGAAAATGAGTCCGCCGTCTGTATTTGCCGCGCTCATATTGGAAATGAAGTTTCCTAAGGAATAAACGACGGCGTGTTGCCGATTGCCGTCCTCGCGCAATTCCATAGGTTGGATTACGTGCGGATGTGAACCGATGATATGGGTTACGCCCTGTTCCAATAGCCAGTCGGCAAGTTCGCGTTGCTCCCGGTTGGGGAGTGATTGGTATTCTTCTCCCCAGTGCATGCAGGCTATAATGGCATCCGGACGTACGGCCTGGGCACTGTGGATATCCTTTAATATTGTTTCTTTATTGATGTAATTGACTATATTGGGCGGAGTGGCTTTATTCCGTTAGTGCCGTAGGTGTAGTTGAGTATGGCTATGCAGAAACCTTTTTTCCGGATAAAAAGAGGATAGCGTTGTGTGCGTTCGGCTACATTCCGGTAAGTGCTGCATAGGGAATGGCGAGGGAGTCTATTTGAGCGATTGTTCGTTCCAGCCCTTTCTTGCCGCGATCCAGACAATGATTGTTTGCTGTGAGCAGAACATCAAATCCGGCATCCTTAATAGCTTGCAGATATTCGTCGGGTGCACTGAAAGTAGGGTAACCCCGATAGGCTTTCCGCCGAGAGTCACCTCAAGGTTGCCGATTGCAATATCGGCATGGGAGATTTGTTCCTTTACGAGAGCAAAGCAAGAAGAATAATCGTATTTTCCGTCGGGGGTACGGGCAGCGTCTATTTGTGCCTGGTGTTGCATCAAATCTCCTACAAATAATAGCGTAATCCTTTTTTGTGCAGAAAGGACTACGCTATACAGTAGAAAGATAGAGGCAATGAGCGCTTTCATTACCTTTGTCTATTGGTAAATAGCTTTTTTCCCGGCTAACAGGGTGTTTTTCATTAAAGAAACAATTGTCATCGGTCCCACGCCACCGGGCACAGGAGTGATGAATGAACACTTTGGAGCAACCTCGTCGAACTTAACGTCACCGGTCAGTTGAAACCGGATTTTTTGGTTGCGTCCGGTACGCGGGTGTACCTACGTCTATGACAACCGCACCCTCTTTTACCATTTCTGCTTTAACAAAGTTGGGCTGTCCCAAAGCTGCGATGATAATGTCCGCCTCTTGGCACTCTTTTACCAAATCCTTGCTGCGGCTGTGGCAAACGGTTACTGTGGCATCGCCGGATAGCTTTTTGCATCATAAGAGCAGCCATGGGCTTACCTACGATGTTACTGCGTCCTAATACTACACATTTTTTTCCGGAAGTTTCTATTTTATATCTTTTCAGTAATTCGAGAATACCGTTAGGGGTTGCGGAAACATAACAGGGCAGCCCTATGGACATGCGTCCTACATTGATAGGGTGGAAACCGTCCACGTCTTTACGGTAGTCAATGGTTTCAATCACTTTTTGTTCCGAGATATGTTTCGGCAAGGGTAATTGCACGATAAAGCCGTCTATGTCTGCATCTTCATTTAATTCGCGCACTTTCGCCAGCAGCTCTTCTTCCGTTACATCGCTTCATAACGAATAAGCGAGGATTTGAATCCGCATACTTCGCAGGCTTTTACTTTGGCTGCAACATAGGTTTCGCTGCCACCATCATGCCCCACAAGGATAGCTGCCAGATGCGGACGCTTTCCGCCGCGCGCCACTATTTCAGCTACTTCCGCTGCAATTTCCTGCTTTACTTGTTCGGAAATTGCTTTTCCGTCAATCAGTGTCATATTCAATATTATTGTATTAGTTATTATTTATACAGCATTATCCGCAAAAGTAGAGTAAATAACCGAATAAAGCAAAAATCCCGCTAACTTCATTCAATATATGAAATTAGCGGGATTGATATGCAGCGGGGTATTTACCTTCTTATCTTTTCAGTTTCGGCATCATTTTACCCATTTTACTGCCGGTCACCATTTTCATCATCTTACGGGTTTGATCGAACTGTTTCAGCAGTCGGTTCACTTCTTGAATGTTTGTACCGCTACCTTTGGCAATACGCTGGCGGCGAGAACCGTTCAGAATAGCCGGGTTGCTGCGTTCTTCCGGAGTCATGGAGTAGATAATCGCTTCGATGCTCTTGAAGGCATTGTCGTCAATGTCAATATCTTTAATGGCTTTTCCAACACCCGGTATCATGGAAGCGAGTTCTTTCAGGTTACCCATTTTCTTGATCTGGGCAATTTGGCTCAGGAAGTCGTTGAAGTCGAACTGGTTCTTTGCAATTTTCTTTTGCAGACGTTTGGCTTCTTCTTCATCGTATTGTTCTTGTGCACGCTCTACCAGTGATACGATATCACCCATGCCGAGAATACGGTCGGCCATACGGGCAGGGTGGAATTGGTCGATAGCATCCAACTTTTCACCGGTACCGACAAATTTGATAGGCTTGTTTACTACGGAACGGATGGAAAGGGCGGCACCACCGCGGGTATCACCGTCCAGCTTAGTCAATACTACACCGTTGAAGTCCAAGCGGTCATTGAATTCTTTTGCGGTATTTACAGCATCTTGTCCGGTCATAGAGTCTACCACAAACAAGATTTCGTTGGGATTGATAGCGGCTTTTATCGCAGCAATCTCGTTCATCATTTCTTCGTCTACGGCCAGACGACCGGCTGTATCGACAATTACGAGGTCGTATCCTTTGGCTTTAGCTTCCTGTATGGCGTTCTGTGCAATGGCTACCGGATTCTTGCTGTCCGGTTCGGAATACATCGGTACTTCAATCTGTTCGGCCAGCACGCGTAACTGCTCGATAGCAGCGGGACGGTAAACGTCACAAGCCACCAACAAAGGCTTCCGGTTCTTTTTGGTTTTCAACATTCGTGCCAATTTTCCGGAGAAGTTGTCTTACCGGAACCTTGCAGACCGGACATCAGAATAACGGCCGGTTTGGAATCAATGTTGATTTCCGCAGTTTCGCCCCCCATGAGCTGGGTTAACTCATCGTGTACGATTTTTACCATTAATTGGCTGGGCTTTACCGCTGTCAGCACGTTTTGTCCCAAAGCCTTTTCTTTAACGGTATCGGTGAAATTTTTAGCTACTTTATAGTTTACGTCGGCATCCAGAAGTGCTTTACGCACGTCTTTCAGCGTCTCTGCCACATTGATTTCGGTGATTTTACCTTCACCCTTCAAAATTTTAAACGACCTCTCAAGTCTCTCGCTTAAATTATCGAACATACTATCTAATTACAATTACTAAATTACAATTTACTCTTATTGAGGCGCAAAAGTACAAAAAATACCTGTAACTGCCTTCTTTTAGAGGCAGAATATTATTATGGTTTTGTAGCAGGATAGGTGAAAAGAATTGTTGGCCCTGCCGGTGCATCGGGAATAATCTGATAAGTACCATTGAAATGTTTCAGCAACAGGCGGTTGATTTCATGGTGTATAGAGGTTTCCTGATTGTTGTATTTCTTGTCTGCCAAAGGAGAGTTGGTTATTTTGAAACATAGGATTTCTCCATTTCTGTCCAGACTGAAATGGACTTCACGCTCTTCCTGAACAGTGGAAAAGCCTGTAAGTGTGCTGGTAATAATCTGCATCATCCGGTTGCAGTCCGTGTGTATGATATATTCGTTTACTGATTTCTGAAAGTGGATATGCAGGTTGCTTCTTTGCATCTGTGCGGAGCAGATGGCATCGTTGCAGAGTTGGACAATATCGTAGTCCGTCAGTTGATATTTCATCATGTCGGCTTCCAGTCGGGATAAGTCCAAGACGTTGTTGACCAGCGACATGAGTTTCTCCGTATTCTGCTGTATGATTTCAGAATATTCCTTACGGCTTTTTTCGTTAATGTCAGTATCGGTGGTTATGAGCTGTGAGAACCCGACCACACTATGAAGCGGTACGCGAATGGCATGGCTCATGTTGGCAAGGAAGCGGTTTTTCTGCTCGTTGGCCTCCTCTGTTTTTCGGGTGGCTTCTTTGGTCTGCCTCTCGGAGGATTTGAGCTCTTTCCGTATCCGGTTAATGCGTATCGTATACATGATATATAACATCAGTATGACAGCCACTGCTACTAAAATGATAATCTGTATGTAGCCTTTTAATTGTCCTTGCTCCAGTATCAGTTGGCTTAAATGGTATGACTCTTTTATTTCTTCCAGTTGCTGATTGGAAATGGCGTCACTTATCGAATCTTCTATTTGGATAATCTCTTCATAGAGTGGCAACGCTTCGGTATATCTCTCCATCTCTTTTAGGATATCGGCCTTATAACCAGTTTCTTTAGCATAGTCGGATATGTCGAAATCATTTTCCTGCACAAAGCGAATCGCACTGTCGGCGATAGCAAGCGCCGTATCGTATTCTTTAAGAGTGAGATGATATTCCATTACCATATTCCGGTAAAGAACCAGATAGGGGAGAAAACTGTTGGGGGTGATGTATGCGGAGCATTTTTTATAATGTTCTTTTGCCTGTTTTTGATTGCCGGTTTCTAAATATAGATAGGTATAATATATCTCTACGTAGAGATATTGATTGGAAATGCTTTTTAATATTGCGGGGTTATTATGTACCATTTTATCCAAAACTTCTTTACTCTTATCCAAAAATGTTTCAAGGTCGGTATAGCATTTTGTTTGTTTGCTGAAAGTAATGAGTTGGCTTAATATATTGATTTGTGTACGGGTGGTGATTTGTGGAAACAGCTCATAAAGTTTCCTGAGTACTTTTTCCTCATCTTTCCGGCGGTTGGTTTCATGGTAGATATTTGCCAGGCATTGATAGGCTGAGGCCTCTCCGGTCACACTCTTTATACTTTGGGCTTTTTCCAGCATTTTGGATGCTTCGTTGAAAGCGTATTCATACTGGTTGTTGTATACGTAGGTGTTGATGAGTAATTTCTGTGAGTTGAAATAGACTTTCCAATATTGTATACTTTGGGCTATGGGCTTTAACAGGTTGACCCATTTGCTGATACTGTCTTGCTCGCCGTCATTATTGTAATAATAAAGGGTCTGGAAGTATGCGCCATCGCAGATGTATAACTTGTTGTTCTGCAATTTCGCCTCTTTGTATAGCTGCTGTGCATATTTGAGTGCCAGTGGAGTGTCTTGTGAGGTTAATATTATTTGGTGTAATGTTTTCAGCCGGGTAGTGTCGTGAGGTAGTGCGGATAGTACGGTCAGTAACTGTCGGTTATGGACGTTGCATGGCTGTTGCTCCAGCCGGGCAGCATTTGTAAGATGAAAACAGTGTGATAAGTTGTTTTTTCATAGTTCTGCCTCCTTGTTATTTGGGGTGGTGTTGGGGATAGGATGGGTGAAAACAAATCGTGAACCGTCTTTGTATTCTGTGTCAATCCAAATTTCACCGCCGAAACGTTCGACAATCAGTTGGCAGATGGACAAGCCTAATCCGCTTCCCTGCACATTCTCGTCCAGTTTTTCAAAACGATGGAATATCTTGCCTTGCTTTTCAGGAGCAATTCCGCATCCTGTATCAGTTACAGCAAATAATGCCATGCCGTCCTGCTTTTCCAAGGTCAGGGTTATGCGGCCTTCCGTCGTGAATTTGGTTGCGTTGATAAGCAGGTTGATAAGCAGTTGTTGCAAACGGGCTTCATCGGTGTATAATTCCAGCTTTCCTAAAGAAGTTTGAAATACAATGGAAGCGGAAGTCTGCTTTATCTTATCTACGGTGTCAATAACATTTTGGCAAAGAGATACAGCATCATGGATTTCAAAACGGAATTGCATTTTTCCTCTTTCCAAACTGGATAGATCCACCACATCATCTATTAATTTTAATAGAAGGTCTGAATTTTGCTGGATAATGTCGTTACATTGTTTGCGCATCTCTGCGTCTATGTTGTTGTCGGTCAGAATAGAGGAAAAACCGGATAATGCGTTAAGGGGAGTACGAATTTCATGACTCATATTGGATAAGAGCAGGCTTTTGGCACGAATGGAATTTTCTGCGCTTTTTTGTGCCTTGTTCAGCTTTTCTCTGGATGCTGCCAAACTTTTGTTCTCCTGTTTGATGTGGAAAGCAAAGATAATGATTATGGTCAGGATGATGCTACTGCCGATAATCAGGTAAAACAACATCCGGTTTTTTTGTGTCTGGTTATCCAATTCAAGACGGTCTATCTGATATATGGTACGCAGTAAATTTATTTGAGAAGTGTAATTATGGGCATTAATAGAGTCGCGGGTTGTTTTAATGGTCTGATATGTTTCGCAGGCCTTTTTGTATTGTCCCAACTCTTTATAGATATAGGCTATCTTTTTTCGGATTTTCAGGTAATTGTTATATGTGTCTATGCTGCTGGACTTGCTGGCAAGTTCTGTGAAAAATAGAATCGCCTTTTCATAGTCCTCTGTTTCCAGTGCATATTCGGCCTGCATATATTTCAAGATATTGTCGTAAAAATGGGAGGGAGTTCTGTTGTTGATCTTTATGGCTTCATCTATATACTCCCGGGCTTTACTCAAGTCGTTATTGCGTAGGTAATAGTATGCATGGTAGGCATAGAGAAGAAAAGGCTGAGACATTTGCTTTCGCAAATTTCGCTCATATGCTCTAAGTATGCTTTTGCCTCGTCCATCCGTTTGAGCTTGATGAGTGTGGGAACTAATTGGATGAATATTCTTTCTTGTATTTTTTCTGCATGAGGAGTTGCTTGTAAAGTTTTCATTGCTTTTTCATACTCCTCTACGGCTTCAGGTCTCATTCCGGCATTGAGGTAGATATCTCCTAAGGCTTGATAAGAGAGAGAAATACCAATGTTGTATTTCATTAACCGTGCCTCGTCCATCATGCGTCGGTTTTTTTTAATGCTTCTGATATTTTGGCCTGAAGGGAATAAGCATATACAGCCATTTGTTTCATAAGAAACATATTTCTGTAATCTTTTTTTTGTCGGAGAGAGTCTACGATTTCCTCTTCCCATTCAATGATGTTGGTTGTTGTTGCGTCTTGGGAGTAGGCAAGATTATTGTTCATTAAGTCCTTTACCAGACGAAGATGTTTGCTACTCATTCCAGGGAGGCTGAAAAAGCCCAAGGAGATATTCCAAGCAGTAAGAAGATTAAGATTAGGCTTGTTTTGTATGTTTTCACTTTCTTATCCTTTACATTGCACGAAAAATAGTAACATGTGGCAAATTTAAATAAAAAAGAGCAGAATAATCTAATTTATCCCGCTCTTTTTTAGATACTTGTTCTTATCTCTTATCACTATTTCTCATGCGAGAGTTTAACTGTTCATACTCATCAAGAACTCGTCATTGTCCTTGGTCTTTTCCATGCGGTCTTTTACGAAGTCCATTGCCTCTATCGGGTTCATGTCGGCAAGGTACTTACGGAGAATCCACATGCGATCCAGCGTTTGTTTGTCTTGCAGCAGATCGTCGCGGCGGGTGCTGGAGGCAACGATGTTGACTGCCGGGAAGATGCGCTTGTTGGACAGGTTGCGGTCGAGTTGCAATTCCATGTTACCTGTACCTTTGAACTCTTCAAAGATGACTTCATCCATTTTGGAACCGGTATCAATTAGCGCTGTTGCAAGAATAGTCAGCGAACCTCCTCCTTCAATGTTGCGGGCAGCACCGAAGAAACGTTTCGGTTTGTGCAGCGCATTAGCGTCTACACCACCGGAGAGGACTTTACCGGAGGCGGGAGAAACAGTGTTGTAAGCTCGTGCCAGACGTGTAATGGAGTCAAGGAAGATAACAACGTCATGTCCACATTCTACCATTCTTTTGGCTTTTTCCAAAACGATGCCTGCTATTTTTACGTGACGTTCTGCAGGTTCGTCGAAAGTAGAAGCGATAACTTCTGCATTTACGGTACGTGCCATGTCGGTAACTTCTTCCGGACGTTCGTCAATCAGCAGCATAATCATGTAACTTCGGGATGGTTGGCTGCAATGGCGTTGGCAATATCTTTCATTAAGATAGTCTTACCGGTTTTGGGCTGGGCTACGATTAATGCACGCTGTCCTTTACCGATAGGGCAAAAAGGTCTACTACGCGGGCCGACATGGAATCGGAATATCCACCTTTGCAAAGTCTGAACTTTTCGTCAGGGAAAAGTGGGGTGAGATGTTCAAACGGTACGCGGTCGCGCACGAAAGCCGGATCGCGCCCGTTAATCTTGGACACTTTTACCAGCGGGAAATATTTTTCACCTTCCTTTGGGGGACGGATCACACCTTCCACTACATCACCGGTCTTTAAGCCGAACAGCTTGATTTGTGATTGTGAAACATAGATGTCGTCAGGAGAAGAAAGGTAGTTATAATCGGATGAGCGCAGAAAGCCATAACCGTCCTGCATGATTTCCAATACGCCGGTTCCGGTAAGTATATCGTCGAATTCATATGCCTTTTCACGTTCTGCTACCGGCTTGCGTTCCGGAGCAGCATAATTGTTGTCATTACTGTTCTGCTGTTGTGCGGGACGTTGCTGCTGTGCAGGACGTTGGCTGTTGTTATTGTTACGATTGTTATTGTATGGAGTGTTGTTGTCGCGGAGACGAAGACGGGGGCGCTGTTGTTGCGGTTGCTCTGCTACGGGAACGGGAGTTTCTGCTTTGGTGGCCTCAAACTTGCCGATGAGTTCCGAAGGTAATTCTATTTTTTCGGTAGGCAGATCCTCGATGGGGATGAAATCGTCCTCTACTTCCGGTAAGACGGGCGTTTCATCCGGTGTCGGTTGTGGAGCAGCTGGGGTTACTTTCGGTTCGGCTTTCTTTATTTCCGCTTTTTGGGGTTCTGCAACTTCTGCTTTAGTTTCCGTCTGGGCAGTCTTGGATACTTCAGTTACGGGGGCCGCTTCTTGCTTTACTTTACGAGGACGTCCCGGTTTGCGTTTGGGAGCTTCGGTCTCTGTTGCGGGAGTTGAGGAAGCAGCCGTCTCTTTAGCTGTCTCTACTGTTTGTGCAGAAGTTTGTGTGGCAGGTGTTTCTCCTGTTTTTCCTTTTGTAAGCTCGCCGTTTTTATTGGCTGTGAACACCTTGTCCGTTCCTTCTTTCTTGACTGTTACGCGAGAACGTTTTTGTTTGTCTCCTTTACGTTCTTCTTTTAATTTGTCGGCTGCTACTTTCTTGGTTGCTCCTGCAATAGCTTGCTCGTCAAGGATCTTGTAGACAAGTTCTTCTTTCTTGAGAGAATCTGTTTTTTTGATACCAAGCTCTTGGGCAATAGCTTGCAATTCCGACAAATTTTTGTCGTTTAATTGAATGATATTATACATACAGTATATGTGTGAATGGTTTTTTACTTATTTGGTAAGTCTACCTTGTAAATTATGATTTAATAGGGATATTTATTATTGAACCGGAAATCTGGTTAACAATCCTCACCTCAGTAAGGAGTTACAGAATGTTTCAACGGTGCAAAGGTAATAATAATTTTTGGTTTCATAAATAAATCGTCTTTTTTTTAATTTTAAAATGTTTCTATCTTTGTTCCATTATCATCAAGAAATAGATTTATGAATATATGCGCAGTTCATTTAGTTGCTTTTTCGCCTACCCATACCTCTAAACAAGTGGGCGAGGCAATTGTTCGAGGTACAGGTGTTTCTGAAATAATGAAAACGGATCTGACTTTGCACCCGGTAGGAAAGCTGGAAATACCGGAAAATACTTTAGCAGTAATTACCGTTCCCGTATACGGTGGGAAAGTGGCACCTTTGGCATTGGAACGGATGAAGGATATTCATACTTCGGGCGCACCGGCGGTGTTGGTTGTTGTTTATGGTAACCGGGCCTATGAAAAGGCGTTGGTGGAGTTGGATGCATTTGCGTCGGAAAGAGGGTTTAAAGTAATTGCAGGAGGAACGTTTGTTGGCGAACATTCATACAGTACGGAGCGGAATCCCATAGCAGTAGGACGGCCGGATGTGGATGATCTGCAATTTGCGGAGACATTTGGCGCTAAAATACGGACAAAGATTGAAACTGCAGCCGAAATGGATAAATTATATGCTGTCGATGTCAACCGTATTCAACGTCCTTATCAGGCATTTTTTCCGTTATTCCGTTTTTTGCGGAAAGTGGTGAAACTGCGTAAAGGCGGTGTGCCCATGCCTCGTATTCCGGCAGTCGATACAGAACTTTGCAGTCACTGTGGATATTGTGCGGTGCATTGTCCGGCAAGTGCCATCAAGAAAGGTGATGAGTGTTACACTGATGCGGAAAAGTGTATCCGTTGCTGTGCCTGTGTAAAAGGTTGCCCGCAAAAAGCTCGTACATTTGATACGCCATTTGCCGCTCTGCTTGCCGATTGTTTCAAGAGACAGAAAGAAAACAGGATTATCTTATGAAAGTTACAAAGGAAACTTATATTTAAGGTACAAACGTCTTTTCATGTCTTGAATAAAGAGAATAGGAGTTACCGTTTTTTCTTAATAATGTGGATTATGAGCACGCGTTGTGTGGAGGAATCAATGCGGAAGCGGTTGTCTGTCCTTTCGCCTACTAACCAAATAATGTCTTTGCCGCAACACAACACCCATTGTTGTTCTTTGCGCAGGAGGGAAAACTTCCGGTCGGTCATGTAGTCACTTACTTTTTTTCTGCCTTTCATGCCGAATGGGGTAAAGACATCGCCTTGCTGCCAAAGCCGTAGGGAAAGGGGATGCAGAAGCTTGTCAGCATCAAAACAGGCGACTTCTTTATCGCGGGGAATGATGAAGTCCGGGGTGAGAGAGTATTTTTCCATTGCCAGCAAGGGCTGCTCAACCTGTTGATACGCTTCAATTAAAAGGTACTTACGATCTTTCACAACGCGCCAGTGTTCCGAAGAAAAGGTTTTTCCCGGTTGTCCTTCCAACGCCCGGTATATATCTCTGATTTGAGCAGCATTGAAACCGAGCGGATATAATATTTCAAACAATAATGTTTCGGGAGCAGTTTCTTGCATCAGAGCGTCAATGCATATTCCCTCTGCTGTTTGCACCCGCTTTGTTGCTTCTTCTATGCTTTTCTTATATATGATGGATACTTCGCTTAGATGTTCGGCTGTATTGAAAATACTTCTTTGACGGAAGGATTGATTTCCTGCATCATGGGGAGCAGGTTAAGCCGTATTTTATTACGGGTATATTCATCTTGCAGATTGGTGCTGTCTGTTACATAGTCCTGTCCTGTGCGGTTCAGGTAATTAATAATTTCTTTGCGGTCCAGACAAAGGAGAGGGCGTACGATGTGCTCGTTCTTGGGGCGTATTCCCCTTAAGCCGTTAATTCCTGTACCACGGATTAAGTTTAGCAGAAGAGTTTCTACGCTGTCGTCCCGGTGATGAGCTACGGCAATGACATTGGCACCGCTTTTTCGGCGTATTTCTTCAAACCATTCGTAACGTAGTTCCCGCGCTGCCATTTCAATGGAGATATGTCGTTCTTCGGCTGTACGTACAGTATTAAAATGGACGATATGTAATGGAACTTGCCGCTTTGCACATAGTTGACAGACAAATGCCTCGTCTCTGTCAGACTCTTTGCCGCGGAGGTGGAAATTGCAGTGTGCGGCTTCGCAGTTGTACCCCAACGTTTGCAACAAACATAACAGCGCAACGGAGTCGGCTCCGCCACTCAAGGCTATGATTACTTTGTCCGTTGGCATAAAAAGCCGTTTCTGATTGATGTATTGTGCTACTCTTTCCTGTTCCATGGGGGCAAATATACATGTTTCTTATTGAATTTTATTATTTCCGTATGGAAACATCGCTCGGAGTGATGTATGTACTACGCGTTTATTTCCTTAAGCCTCTTCTTATTTAAAAACATTCTAAATTATTTGCGCTGTATGAACTTATCTTTTATCTTTGCGGCAAAAATAAAGAAAGACAGAAGACTATGCGTTTGTCCGAATTGAAAACCGGTGAAAAAGGTGTAATTGTTAAAGTACTGGGACATGGTGGTTTCCGTAAGCGAATCGTAGAAATGGGATTTGTCAAGGGAAAAACGGTGGAGGTACTGCTGAATGCCCCTTTGAAGGATCCTGTTAAGTACAAGGTAATGGGATATGAAATATCATTGCGGCATCAGGAAGCTGAAATGATTGAGATTGTTGGCGAACAGGAAATGCTCCGGGATGCGGTACATCTTGATTATCACGAGGGGATGAGCGAGGATATGCGTCTGAGTGAAGAAGAACTGAAACGTATCGCTTTGGGCAAACGTCGTACTATTAATGTGGCTTTGGTGGGAAATCCCAATTGTGGCAAGACGTCTCTTTTTAATATTGCTTCGGGTTCGCACGAGCATGTAGGGAATTATAGCGGTGTAACCGTAGATGCCAAAGAAGGCTATTTCGACTTTCAGGGCTATCACTTCCGCATTGTAGACTTGCCGGGAACCTATTCTCTTTCTGCATATTCTCCTGAAGAAATTTATGTTCGTCACCACATTATCAATGAAACGCCGGATATTATAATCAACGTAGTGGATTCTTCCAATTTGGAACGTAATCTGTATCTTACTACCCAGCTGATTGACATGAATGTACGTATGGTTATTGCGCTCAATATGTACGATGAACTGGAAGCGAGTGGTAATACGTTGGATTACGTAAAGCTCGGACAATTGTTCGGCGTGCCGATGCTGCCTACTATTAGCCGAACCGGGAAGGGGATTGAACAGCTTTTTCATGTTATTATCGGTATTTACGAAGGCGGAGACTTCTTGGATAAGAAAGGGAAAGTGCGTGCTGAAATACTGAATGACCTGCGCAATTGGCACAAGGAATATGTGCCGATCATGATTTTGGGACTCACAAGGAGGAGAAGGAACATCCGGTTGGCTTTTACCGCCATATTCATATTAATCATGGGCCTGAACTGGAACGGAGCATCGAGGAGGTGAAGCGCGTTATCAGCGTCAATGAAAACATACGGTATAAATATTCTACTCGTTTTTTGGCTATCAAGTTGCTGGAAAATGACGGTGACTTGGAGAAAATAGTACAGGAGTTTCCTAATGGAAAAGATATTATTGAAGTTCGTAATCGTGAAGAGCAACGCCTTCGCAATGCGATAAACGAGGATAGCGAGCAGGCCATTACGGATGCTAAATACGGTTTTATTTCCGGTGCACTTCGTGAAACCTATGTCGACAATCATGAAGATACGGCACGTACCACGCGTGTGATAGACTCGATTGTGACGCATCGCGTATGGGGGTACCCTATTTTTTTTCTGTTCCTGTATCTGATGTTTGAAGGAACATTTATACTGGGGGACTATCCTATGCAGGGTATTGAATGGCTGGTAGGAGTACTGGGCGATTGGGTGAGGAATAACATGTCAGAAGGTCCGCTGAAAGACTTACTGGTTGACGGTATCATTGGTGGTGTAGGCGGGGTTATCGTCTTCCTGCCGAATATTTTGATTTTGTATTTTTTCATTTCTTTAATGGAAGATTCCGGATATATGGCGCGTGCAGCTTTTATTATGGATAAGATAATGCATAAAATGGGGTTGCATGGTAAGTCTTTCATTCCTTTGATTATGGGATTTGGTTGCAATGTGCCGGCCATTATGGCTTCACGAACCATTGAGAACCGTAAAAGTCGGCTGGTAACCATGCTCATCAATCCGTTGATGTCATGTAGTGCCCGTTTGCCTATTTATTTGCTGTTGGTGGGGGCGTTCTTTCCCAATAATGCCAGTCTGGTATTATTGGTAATTTATGCTATCGGTATTTTGCTGGCGGTAGTTATGGCGCGGCTTTTCTGTCGTTTTCTGGTGAAGGGAGACGATACGCCTTTTGTTATGGAGCTTCCTCCTTACCGCATACCCACATCCAAGTCTATTTTCCGCCATACTTGGGAGAAAGGTGCGCAGTATTTACGTAAAATGGGGGGAATCATTATGATAGCTTCCATTGTTATATGGGCTTTAGGATACTATCCGAACCATGACGCATATACAGATGTGGCCGAACAACAGGAAAATTCTTATATCGGTAGGATAGGTAAGGCCATGGAGCCGGTGATAAAACCGTTGGGCTTCGATTGGAAGCTGGGCATTGGTATTCTTTCTGGTGTAGGAGCTAAGGAATTGGTGGTAAGTACACTTGGCGTACTGTATGCAGATGACGCCGAAGCTGATGCGGTGAGTTTGGGTGAACGTATCCCGATTACTCCTTTGGTGGCTTTTTGCTATATGGTGTTTGTACTGATTTATTTTCCATGTATCGCTACACTGGCTGCCATTAAAGGAGAATCAGGAAGTTGGAAGTGGGCATTGTTTACAGCAGTGTACACCACTGTGCTTGCATGGGTAGTGGTCTTTGCTATTTATCAGATAGGAGGAATGTTTGGATGAATAATTGGCAGAATTGGGCAGTAGCCCTTATTTTATTACTGTGTATTGTCCGTATAGGGCAGAGTATTTATTCTTTTTTTTCGTGGAGTGAAGGAAAAACGTAATCCTTGTGCAAATTGTGCAACTGGCTGTGAATTAAAGAATTTATATGAGAAGAAACGTTCGGAGTGTAGTGAAGAAAGAAAAGAAACAAAGAAAAAATGCTGCGGATAGTTGGTAGTTCCAAAAAATGTACTACCTTTGCATCCGCAAACGAGAAAGACTGGTTCCTTGGATGAGTGGCTTAGTCAGCGGTCTGCAAAACCGTGTACGGCGGTTCGAATCCGCCAGGAACCTCAAAAACTCCGGAATATCTATTTGAATATTCCGGAGTTTTCTTTTCATAAAATCATCATAGAAACTTGTGGGTTCGGGTAAACGTAGGTTCTATAAGACATTAAAACATCGGTAATTGGTATATGAATCCTACTGATACTCTGTTCGTAGAGTAGTTTTCTTGTCCAAGTGATTTAGCGCGGGCTGTAAAATCATAAGTACGGCCTACGTAAGTGAGGAAGAAATGCAGGTTGGTATCCATAGGGTAGAACTCTACACCGGCAAAGTAGCCCCATGCGGTACGGTATTTCCCTTTTTCTAAATTTTCCTGTTGTTTGGTGAGAGATGCTGTTTCGTACATCCCTTTTACGAAGACATTCCATTTAGGTAGAAAACGGTAATTCAATTTAGTTACCATTGAAAAGTATCCGACGTTGGAAGCATTGTGCCCTTCCATGCTGCCTGTTATTCCTGTCATGATGCCTTTGCGGTCGATACTCTCTTTGGAGTACATGAAATCGAGGAACATATTGAACTTGTTTAAGTTTAGTTCATTACCGAACGCATAATAATAGAGGTACTTGTCTTTTGCTTCGTTCATGATAGAAGCAGACCAGCGCGTCTTGAAGATGTCATTGAAATTTCCGTTCCAGTTCAAAGTATACACCAGTGGAAGTTTGCCCGATTCTATTGTGGGGAGTTCATCTTCGGCGTTTTCAACACCATATGTCTTGTTGAAAGAACCGTTGCGGCTGTCCAATATTTGAAGGTTCAGCTGCTGGTGGGCGTTAATATCGTAACCGATGTTCAAACCGGTCATGAAGTTGCTCATGTTCTCAATCATATCGCTATATTCGTATATTTCGATAGGATTCAGATCGAATTCAATGCCACCGTATGCAGTACATTGCTTGCCGGCAAGATAGAGAACCCCTTTCCTAACTTTACGCCAATTCCGGCAATATCGATAGAGGTAGGAAGATTGTCTATATTTCCACTGCTGTCATTTGATCGGTTTAGCCGTTGCCGGTACCGGTATGAGAGCCAGTTGTTGAGATTTCCTTTGGCTTCAATGCGGAGTTGTCTCATTTTGAAAGCCCCTTCTTCAAAACCATTGCGGAAATTGGCATCGAAACTGCCTTGCATGTTGAGGAATAAGTTGAACTTATCCTGTTTTTTCTTTACGTTGGTGAGTTCTTCAAACAGCGTTTTATTCTCAAGGAACTTCTCGTTTTTTTCTGTATTTTGAGATACATGCTTTGCATGCAGCTTGCTGCCAGGAGTATAAATGTCAGTTTTTTTATCATTGCCACCGTTTTTTAGTATTCATTAAAATATTCCTGAATCTGTTTCCAGTCATTGGTCTTGGTTAGCGCAAGCATTAGCAAAACACGTGACTTCTGAGGATTTAACTCCTGTGATGCGATAAACTGATATTGCGCATCGTCTACTTCTGCATCGAGAGAGGTCGGGCCTGTCGGCACTCTTGATGAACGGACACAAGTATACCTTTCTTGCGTGCATCTATTAGTATGGGAAATATATTCTTATGAATATTTCCGTTGCCTACTCCTGCATGGATAATACCTTTATATCCGTTATCTAACATTGGGGCGACGATATCGGCTTCGATGTTTGAATAACTGTAAACGATACCTACTTTGGGGAGTGAGTTCAAGTTGGTAACATCGAATACGGATTGAGTAGTATGTTTCTTTGCGGATGACATATTATATGTGACCTTGCCATTCAAGACATAGCCAAGTGCGCCGTCATTGGGGGCTTGAAATGTTTGTACGTCAACGGTATTCATTTTCAGTACGCTTGCAGCACCGAGTACGCTTCCGTTCATTGCCACTAAAACGCCTTTTCCTTTGGACTCTTTTGCTCCGGCCACAACAACGGCATTATATAAGTTAAGAGGCCCGTCGGCACTGAGGGCGGTGGATGGGCGCATGGCTCCGACTAAAACAACCGGTTTATCGCTCTTTACTGTCAGGTTGAGGAAATAGGCTGTTTCTTCCATTGTATCGGTTCCATGGGTAATCACGATACCGTCAATGTCAGAGCGTTTCAGAAGCTGGTTAATCTTCTTTGCAAGAGTTAGCCAGACATCATCGTTCATATCTTGTGAACCGATTTTTACGATTTGCTCTCCTGTTACGTTAGCTATATTTTTCAGTTCAGGCACAGCGTCAAGCAGGGTACCGATAGCTACTTGTCCGGCAGTATAATTTGTGGCAGTAGCAGACGTTCCTGTTCCGGCAATTGTTCCACCGGTGGCAAGGATATGAATATTAGGCTTTTGTTGCGCAAAAGTCATCATTGCGGAAAACAGTAGCATAGCGGCTACCATACTGAGTCTTTCTAATTTTTTCATAACATAATTTGTTTAAATTAAAAAATAGGTTGAAGTATAATATATCAGAATATTTGTATGAATAATAACCCCAAAGCAATTGCAACCACAGTGGAAACAATACCTGGCATCATAAAAGAATGATTGAGTATGTATTTGCCGATCCGGGTTGTTCCTGTACGGTCAAAGTTGATGGCTGCCACTACGGTAGGATAGTTGGGAATGAAGAAATATCCGTTGACGGCGGGGAACATGGCTATCAGCATATAGGGCGATATTCCCAAAGCAATGCCGAGTGGCACTAAGGCGCGTACCGTAGCTGCTGTATATAACAGGATGGACATGACAAACAAAGCGATGCCGAACAACCAGGGCATTTGGCGCACAACACCTTCAATGGAGGCGGTAAGTTGTGCCATATTACCGTTCAGGAATGTATCGCCCATCCAAGCAATGCCAAAAATAGCGATTACAGCCTGCATCCCGGCCGGGAAAACAGAACCTTGTGTCGCTTTGATTCCATCTGTTTTGGTCACTAATAGAATAATGGCTGCAGCCGAAAGCATAATGATTTCTATAATGGAAGACATGCCCAAGGTGACTGTCTCTCCACCGGCAAGGAAAGAAGGACGCATACCTTCAAATGAACCGAAAAGGACAATGAAGGCGGTAGCGAGGATGAAAATAAGTACGGAAAGCATGGCATGGCGCTTGTTCTTTACATCATCAATCTTTATTTTTCTGCCATCAAAGTATCCCTCAGCCATACGCTTCTGATACTCAGGATCATCAACCAGCTCTTTTCCTACGCGCATGGAACACAGTGCACCTACCAGAACGCCGAGGATTGTAGCAGGAATCGTTATTTTCAATATATCGAATAAAGTAATATCGAATCCGGTCAGTAGGCCAAGCAGGGCAACTGTTGCTGCCGAAATAGGGCTTGCTGTAATGGCCTGCTGCGAAGCGATAACTGCAATGCCCAACGGGCGTTCGGGCCTGATTTTGGTTTCAATGGCAACTTCGGCTATGACAGGAAGAATGGAATAGGCAACATGTCCGGTTCCTGCTACAAAAGTAAATAAATAGGTTACGATAGGGCTGAGGATCGTTACGTGAGACGGATTTTTTCGTAATAGCTTTTCCGCTAACTTCACCATATAATCAAGTCCGCCGGCTGCTTGCATGCAGGAAGCTGCGGAAATAACGGCGGCAATCATTAACATTACATCAATGGGCGGTGCCGTAGGTTGCAAGCCAAATACAAAGGTTAGTATACCTAAACCCACACCACCCATCACTCCGAGGCCTATGCCTCCTAAACGTGCGCCTATGATAATAGCGGTCAGCACAAACAATAGTTGTAATATCATATATTTCTTGTTTAAAGATCAGATATAAAGGTTATTTCGTTTTTTTATGTTGGCTAATTTCTGAAAATATCTTTTATATAACAAAAAAAGGGGGTGAATGTGTTGTGTTTGTTATTTTATATTTTCTAAATAAAATGTTTATTAACTAAATTTCCTGTCCATTGTGGATTAATTCATTTGTATCAATTTGATATGATAAGTTTGCTAATATACTTAATACTTTCTTGTATTTAAAGTTTGTTAACCTGATATTAAAGCTTTGTGTTTACAAAACATTTTATTGTATATTTGGTTATCCTTTGATGACTATTTGCGTAAATAGTTAATAAATGTATATATATTATGAAAGAAGAAGCATTGAAGAAAACTCGCATTGAGAGTGATTTGATTGGCAGTCGGGAAATACCGGAAAATGCCATGTATGGAGTGCAAACCCTTAGAGGTATTGAGAACTTTCGGATTAGTAAATTTCATCTGAACGAGTATCCTTTATTCATCAACGCCCTCGCTATCACCAAGATGGGAGCAGCTATTGCTAATTATGAGCTTGGTTTGCTTACCGAGAAACAAGTGGACGCCATTTTAAAAGCTTGTAAAGAAATACTTGAAGGTAAGCATCATGAACAGTTCCCGGTGGATATGATTCAGGGTGGAGCCGGAACCACTACCAATATGAACGCCAACGAAGTGATAGCCAATCGCGCTCTTGAATTATTGGGGCATAAACGTGGTGAATATCAATACTGTTCGCCGAACGACCACGTAAATCGTTCACAATCAACGAATGATGCTTATCCTACTGCTATACATATAGGTATGTATTATACTCACCTCAAACTGATGAAGCATTTTGAAGAACTGATTGATGCATTCCGGCGTAAAGCGGAAGAGTTTAAGCATATCATTAAAATGGGACGTACGCAGTTGGAGGATGCTGTTCCGATGACTCTCGGACAAACGTTTAATGGATTTGCCAGCATCCTGCATGATGAAATAAAGAACCTGAACTTTGCGGCGGAAGAGTTTCTTACTGTCAACATGGGGGCTACCGCCATCGGCACCGGTATTACGGCAGAGCCGGAATATGCTGAAAAATGCGTGAAGGCTTTGAAGGAGCTTACAGGCTGGGATATTAAATTATCTGATGATTTGGTGGGAGCTACTTCGGACACCTCTTGTCTTGTAGGATATTCTTCGGCTATGAGGAGAGTTGCGGTGAAGATGAATAAGATATGCAATGATCTTCGTCTGCTTGCATCCGGACCGCGCTGCGGATTGGGAGAAATAAATCTTCCTGCCATGCAACCGGGATCTTCTATTATGCCGGGCAAGGTAAATCCGGTTATTCCGGAAGTGATGAATCAGATTGACTATAAGGTAATAGGCAATGACCTCTGCGTGGCTATGAGTGGTGAAGCGGCACAGATGGAATTGAATGCAATGGAACCTGTTATGGCACAATGTTGTTTTGAGTCTGCCGATTTGTTGATGAACGGGTTCGACACTTTGCGTACTCTTTGCATTGATGGTATCACTGCCAATGAAGATGTGTGTCGCAGATATGTGCACGACAGCATCGGTGTGGTTACCGCCCTTAATCCGGTGATTGGTTATAAGAACTCTACCCGAATAGCCAAGGAAGCTCTTGAAACGGGAAAGGGCGTTTATGAGCTGGTATTGGAGCATAACATTCTTTCCAAAGAAGATTTGGATACTATTCTGAAACCGGAGAATATGATTAAGCCTGTAAAGTTGGATATAAAGCCTAATCTTTTATTAGAAAGAGAAGCTCGTTCCGGCATGTAACGACATCATGACATCTCTTCCCTGTACGTTGTCTTGCATCAGCAGTTCTTTACCGTAAAAGCGGATTTTGGGTTCAAGAAATACTTTGAAGCGGCGACTCACTTGGTAGGAAGTTTGCAGTCCCGCTTCTCCGCCGATAAAGAAACGGTTGTCCTGTTTTAATCTCATGGATGCCACAATTCCGGCAAACAGCTGCACATCGTATTTGCGTTCAGGGTCATATCCTGTCATTAGATTGGTAAGGTTCAGCATATAGTCAAGGCTTCCGCTTGCCATGTTATATTCTATTGCCTTACCTTTCAACTCTGCAGAGAAAGGTCCGAAGTCTGCTGCAAAGCGGAGTGAAGATAGGGGAGTGAAAGTGCGTCCTGCTGCTATCATGGCCTGATAGTTAAAGTTGCGTTTCGGTTCATATCGTTTCATCTGTATGGGAGTTGCAAAGCCGATTGCTCCGCTTGCGAAAAAAGAAGGTTTGAACAAGTCGCGATTCAGAGAACGGGCCATACGGTTTTCTTCATTGGCACGTTTGATTTCAATACCCACATTGATGCTGTACAGATTGTCTGTGAACTTTCTGGCAACGTACCGTCCCTCTTCTTTTTCATTGGTTTTTAAGGAATATGATGCCATACTGGCACGTGGTTCCAAAAATACGGAGACATCACCGAACAGACGGTATTTCAGTTGCAAACCGCCTGTGAAGCCTGTGTATCCGCCTTTTGCGGGACGATAACCGTTTTCTTTCTGAATGTATCCCAGTTCACCGCCGGCTAACACGTTAATGGAAAACTTAGGATCGAGTTGTCTTCCGTTAAAGAAATAAGTGGCATCCAGCATACCTTCCAAACGGCTGCCTGCGTATGCCGACATCTCGTAGAATTCTTCGCCTGCGGCACTTGCAGAGGGGGCGATCACTTTTTTATGCCAGGTATCGGATGATTTAAACGCTGATAGCCGTAGGCCGAATGCCGGTATCAGCCATTTTCCGACTGACAGGCTGATATGCGGTCCGATAGAATTCACCAGTCCTATTTCGCTTGTCAGGCGGGAGCCTGAAACTGTCCGCCGGCAGCGATACTGACAAAGGTGTTGTCTAAGAAATGATCACCTTCCAGTATGGGTATTTTGCCAAAGGGTTTCCATGCCTTGAAGCGATAGTTCATTCCTACCACTGCGCCGTAGGTCATGTCATATTTATGCCAGTTTTTCTGGAAAGAATGATCTATGCCGTCGCTCATGATAGTGAAGCGCGGTTCCAGATAAAAATCCACATGTGCGGTGGGATGCAGTTTCAGCTGAAAGCCTAAATACAAGTCGGCTACGTGCTCCATTCTGCCTGCCAGTGAGGATAGTTGGTAGCCGATTCCCGCTACGGTCAGGAACTCAAAGATACGTCCGGGGTTGTAACCGTTGACATAGGACGACACATTCAGCAGATAGTCTGCCTGCAATCCGAAGCGCACTAATGTTTCGTTGTCTATTTTTCGTGAAAAATTACCTGCTGACAGTGAAGCGCGCAAAATATGTGCGGGTGCGAACTGCCAGTTGGCTGCAATGCCGCCTACGGGGCCTGTGTTGAAGTCGGCGTTTCCTCGTGGAATCATCTTGTCCATACCGCCGAATAAAGAAAAATACACATTGTTTTCCATAGGGTATCAAAGGGGACTGCATCCGGATGTTGGTAGCGCTTCTGGAAAATCTGTTGCGTAGCGTCGAATCCGGGGTTGATTGTATCTTTGGAAAGTACAGTCCGGGGCGGAATATTGCTTCCTTGCTGCCGGGCAAAGGCTGTTGGCATTGCAATGTTCAATACAATCAGTATAATCAGTAGTTTCTTCATATTTTCAATTCTCTATATTCAGATTAATAAAGTTTCCAGTCGCCTTGGTCGTAATACTCCATAAATTCTTTACTGATTTCACCGTCGTTCATGGCTGTTTTATAGTATTTCTTGTCCTGTTTGATGATTGCTTCCAGTTTCTTGCAGGCTTCATCAAAATCCAAGGCATTGTCATAGCTCCATTCATACAACTTCTTTTCCCGGATGTAAATCACTAACTTCATATAGTTCGTCATGGGTGTTTCAGGAAGTTCCGCCAGGGCTTTCTCGGCTTCTTTGTTGTAACTGTCTGTTTCCATTGCCATGCACATTACAATATTGTTCAGCGGTGACGACTCTTTTACCAGCTTGAACACTTTTTTACGTTCCTCGCCCTCTTTTACGGTGGCGGCGCCCCGATAATCATAATATCCGCCGAGGCAGTTGCAAATGCCTTTATCATTTGAAAGCGCTCGGTGTCAGGCAGCTTATCGGCAAGGATACTGGCATCTTCAAAGTTATAGGCGCGTATGTACATGGCAAGTTGATTGGCAACGATTGTCTCAGGATTGACTTCGGTTTTTGTGATGCTGATGCCGTCATTGAAGGAGTCTACCATATTGACTTTCCGTTTGAGGTCTATCAGGGGCTTCAGTATCTCCACATCGAAAGTATCTCTGCGCAGAAGGGCTACCGCAAGGTTGTTTGCTGCCAGTATCCATGGCTTTTCTTTTCCTTTTGCATCGTATGCCATTGTTTCCCTGTATGCACGCCGGTAAAGTTTTTCCGCTTCTTTCGGTTCTTTTATCATTTGGAACAGATGCCAGTACTCGTATCGTGTGAACGACTTTTTGCCGTCGGCATATTGCGGGTCATGCAGATATTTGTCCAATATCTCATCCGGATTCAGTTCGCGGAAGATTTCATGTTTGTATTCATACTGCACTGTGCGGAGTTGGGGCAATCGTTCTTTGATGGCAGTGGCGTAGTAGGGTAGGCGTGATACGGCGGCAAATTGCGCATCGGGGTTCTTGTATTTTTCGGTAATCTCCCTTATCTCCTGCGCTTCGGCTGTCAGGCTGTCCTGTTCCAGCAGGTCGGCCACTTCATTCCAGGTTGCTACGCGGGTTTCTGTGGGATGTTTGTACACCCGGCTCCATTTGGCGGGCGGTATTACGGATGTGATTTTGTGTAGTGCAAAGTTGGTTCGTTGTTTGGCGAGGGCCAGATTGCTGGCATAACGTCCTCGGGAGATGACACACCGGTGATTTTAAATTCTTTCAGGGTGGTTCCTTCACCATTCACGATGTTCATCAGGTCCTCCTGCAGTTTGTTCATTTGCACTATGTTGGTGGAATCTTCCGGATCCAGTTCGCTTTGCCTACGAGAAATGTCAGTGAGATGTTTCCTGCCGTATTTCTTCGTTCGCGTCGGGGTGTTTCTTTGTATTTGTCGGGATCCAGTTCGAAATCGGGAAATGAAAACTCCAGAAACTGCAAAGGGCGTTTTATTTTGCAGGTAGTCATTTTCCATTCGGCTTCGTAAGTGGAGTGGGTGTAGTCTGCAATAATCACTTTGGATAAAACGCTGTATATGCGCCGGGGGTCGGGGACGGGTACCGAGTCGTTGATGTCCAGATTGAAACGTGTGGCATCCAGTTGCCGGCGGGTGTTGATATAAGGGGCCAGTTTGTCATTCTTTATATCATAAGCCATGCGGCGGTCTTGTGTCAGTCCGTATTCCGGTCCGTCCATGACGGTGGGGGCCATGTAGCTTACAACTTCTTCTGTGGTGCAGTCCATGATATAGGGCTGCATGATGAGGCGGCGGTTGGGAGCGCCGTAATTGCTCGGAATCGCTACCGAGTTATTTACAATCAGTTTGTTTCCTATTATCTTTCCTGCTACGGGACGGGGTTGCGGATTAGGGTTCTCCGCTACCACTTCCACTTCGTCAAGGGCGATGCCACCGTCAATATTGGCATTTATTTCTTGTTTATAGTTCACTTCGCGCAGTTCATTTTTCATTTGCACGTTGAAGATCAGCGCACCGTTTTCGGCAACGCGTATTTCATAGTATCCGTCGGCTCCCGCTACGGCATCGGCATCGAAGAGTAAAGTACCTCCTCCGCCGGTTTCCAGCGCTTTCAGGGCATCGCGCGCCGATGCCACAGTGTTGAATGCAAAGATGCGTACTGTCTCTCCCATGGGGAAAGGTCTTGGCTTCTTTTCGCCTTCGGGCAGGTTCAGCACTTTGCCGGATACGATGGAGATTTGTTGCGCCATGATTGGTATGGAAGTCGAAATCACAGCAATGTAGACAGCTAATGTTCTGATGAAATTTCTCATGGCGTGTTGTTCTTTTTATTTGAAGATATAAGAAATGGAGACACCGATTTTGATGGGCAGCAGTTTGTAGCCGGTGGCGTTGGCTTGCGCTGTTCCGTTGGTGTAGTCCTCAAGATTGTCGTTTTTGTAGTATTGTTTTTGCTTGAAATATACGGCGCCGAATCCGCCATGAAATTCCACGTTGAGGCGTTTGCTCAAGTTGAGTGCATAGCCAAAGGTGACTCCTGCGCCGGCTGCGTCGCCTGATAGATGTTGTCTCCCCACGTAATGTCGTAGGATGTGCCGAGGGCGGATATTCCTACAAATTCGCGCGTCATGGGACGTCCGTTGAACCAATAGCGGTATTCGGGCATAAGGCCTATCATCTGTGCTTTGTTTCCGTAGATATTGACTGCGCCGAAAGCCGAGATGTCTATACTGCTCCGTTCGCCCACCACAAATTCGCAGCCTACGTTCGGCATCATGGCGGCAAACATCAGTCCGTTGGTCTTTACTGCTATTTGCTGGGCATGCAGGGCGGTGAAACTGCCAAGCAACAGTAGTAGCGGCAGTGCGTGTCGCGGGCGGAGAAAATGAAATAATTTCGGCATAATCTATTTTATTTGTTATTCAAAGGTATGTTCTTCACCTGGTTGCCATTCACTTACGCTGGCCTTGGCTGCCATGCTTTGCGTATACTTGATGTTAATGGTGGTGATGTATCCGGCTTTCAACCTGACGATTACCTTGTTCTGGTTCTCGTCCTTGTCTGCTTCGTCGAATACTACAATTTCTTTATTTTCCGTTTCCTCCGGCATAGAGACGTTCAGTGTCAGCTTACGGATGGCGCTATTCTCTGCAGCTTCGTAGGGAAACAACAGGTAATCTTTTACGATAGGGGCTTTATTGGCGATGATACCTAAGTTCTCCGCTTGGTAGTCAAGGAATACTGCTGTCCGGTTACTGCTGTTGTTGGAGGTAATCACTCCGGTGGCTAAGTCCATGGTTCCTTCCTGTCCTTCGCGTGTGGTGAAACTGATGCTGTTCAGTATCGGATGTGAGTCTACGGTATATTCCTGCGTGTTGGTATAAATGTTGAAACGCAGAATGGCCAAGGCGTGTTTCAGCGGAAGTGACACCTTGTTGCCGGCTGCGGCAAGGGCTTTGCTGCCGGTTATCATGCCGGTATAGAGGTAGTCGGTCACAGCTTCACTGCCTTTAGTTCCGTTCACAGGGATGGAAGCGTTTCCGTTTCCGTCTGTCGAAACATCGGTTGTGTATGGATAGTAGGCATACAGATATAGCTTATCCTGTCCGGAGTAGTTGACTGTGGAGCCATCGGCTATGGTCAATGCACCACTCGGCCCTACGTTCAGATATTCCAGGTTCTTCAGATAAGGCTCTATAAAATTGCTCCTTGTTCTGTCAATCCGAACACTCCTACCGGAGCCCTCTCTTCCAATGTTGTTCCGGTGATAATTCCGCTTCGGGTGATGGTTGTTTCTATGGTGCTGACGGAGGCGTTCAGACAAACCTCCACGTTTTCCTCCCCGGATAGGGAGGAACTACGGAGTTTTCTTGGTTACATCCTGTCAACAAAGAGAGTGTAACGCCAAAATAGAATAATATGTTTGTTGGTTTCCTCATTACTTATCTTAGAAACTTGTTTCTTGTTTTATTCAATCGGTGCGTCAATATTGCCGCCGTCAAAGTCTTGCCATTCTGTCAGGGTGGCGTCCACCATTACTTCCTGCATTGAATACACTCCGATTTGCACATTGTAGATAATGCCTTTCTTGAATCCGCCCGGGGTATTCACTTGGAGGGTTACGGTTTGTTCGGTAGGTACGCTGGTGGCTGCGTCCGGAGCTTCTATGGTACTTCCAGTTCAAGGGCTGCGGTTCCGTCGGTCGCTTTGCCATCAGATAACCGATTTTGTCACCGCCGTTCTCTGCTATGCTCGGAGTGAATGTACCTGTGGCAACGTCATCGCTGTTGGGCGACAACATGGACAATGATTCGGTTCCGGTCCATGTGAGCGTTCCGTCTACCACGTTCAGAGTGGCACTGGTGCCATGATTCTTGATGCGCACATCTTTTACTTTCAATTTCTGTGCAGCTTCTTTGTCGGCTGCGGATTGTTTCTTGGCAGCTATCACTTGGAAAGTGAACTGGGTAAGCAAGTGGGTGAAGTTGATGTTGGGCACCCATTTATAATCAGTTCCGGTTTTATTACCGGTAGTAATCAGGTCGTGGTGATATTTCAGTTGCCGGATGTATTTGGCTTTGTAGCCTGTCAGGACGGAACTGTTCTTTTCGTCGGTACTTTCGTCGATGAAGATAGATTGCTCCGGAATGTTAGGTGCGGCGGCTTTGTTCCACATGATGTCTTGCGAACCATTGAATGTGAATTTCACTGTGGCCTGGCTGGCGGTTACAGTGGCGCCGGTTGCTTGATAAGGAGAATACCCATAGAAAGTGTAGTCGTACTTGTTGTCTACGGGGTAATAGTAGACGGCTCCCGAGGTTCCGCCTCTGTAAAGGGAGATTTTCTTGGCATCTGCTTCAGAACCGGGTGAATTGGTCTGAGTAGCGATTACTCCCTGAATATTGTTCAGAAGAGCGCCTGCGGCTGTACTCCAGTCTGTTGCGGCTACATCGGTGCCATTGTTGACGGCCAAAGCGAATACGCCTACATTGGTTCCTATAAAGTTTGCATCGGTAATAGGTGCGCGTGTCACCGTAGTGGAGGCTGAGGCATTTAATTCACCTCCACCCAACCGGATAACTACTTGTCCGTCGGGACTCTCAAAGTCGTCCTCGGTGGTGGGCTGTTCTGCAATGATTTCCTCGTTTTGCGAACATGCTGCCATGCAAAGGACGGCTGCCAGAAGCCATAAGTTCTTTTTCATATTTTTGTAATGAGTAATTGTTAAACATATCGTTAATTGTCTCTTGTTTCTCCAAGGAGACTATTGGTTTCAACGTGCGAAACTTCTTCTACATGCTTGGGTATTTCAATACCAACGGTTAGTACTTTTTGTACCTCCCGTTGGTCTTTGGATTGTTTCGGAAGTTATCTTCCGTAGGGAAGCCGGTTATTATTTACCGTCTTCGATGTCAGCATCGATATCGCCACCGTTTTCCCATGCGGTCAAAACTGCAGTAACTTCGATCTTCTCGAAACCGTAGATTGTAATGTATACGTTGTAAGAAGCGCCGGGCTTGAATTTTTGTGTTGTTCCTCCTGAAATCTTAGTCTGATCAATGATTAACTTGTTATCTGCCTTTTCAACTTCTTTGTATGTAATCGTACCAGTTGCTTCGTCTTTGGTATCTTCTACATATTGTTTGAGGTCTATGGATAATGTAATATTTCCGTTGTCGGGGTTGTCGATGGGGAAGAACATTACAGGCTCACCTACTTGAGTTCCTTTGGCATCAGGATCAGTGTCAGCGCTCGGAATATTTACATCCCCATAAGGATACTTAGGTACTACCGGATTTATCAAGCCTTTTGTTGGGTCCAGCTTGTTGTTAGCAGTAGCATCTTTGCTACATACTACAAAATCAGCAACACCGGTTCCGTTTCTTGTAGAAGAAGGAACGGTAAGATCCATATCAACAACATTTGCCATGTCTTTTAGAGTGATCTTAGTGACTTGCATACCAAGAGTTTTGGGCTCAGCATCGCTACTTTTGCGTTCTACCATTGATTTGTTTGCCATTCATAACCTGCTGCACTTGCGCTACCGGCTCTTACAAAGAATTTCAAGCGTGCCAATTGGTGCTCGAATTTCAAGACAGGAACAATACCTTTACGGGCTGTACGGGCACCGAATTGATATTTCATTAATTCAGTCCATTCACTGCTCAATGTAGTGGCAATTTCTTTATAGAAACTTCCCTCGGTGGTGGCATCATTTTCGGCCATATCTATGGTTTTAGCTGCCAATAAGTCTTGAGTACCATCGATTGTAACGTTTGTTACTGTCTTTGCATCTGCTGTAATGTTTTGAGTTGCATTTTTTGCATCATCAATATGGTAGCCATAGAATGTATATTGACCGTTGGTCGGGTAATATTTATATTGAATTACACCGTTGTCACTATCTTCTGTATAGGTTTTATAGATTCTGATGGCGCCTTTGTCTTTGGCGTCAGCTTTGGGTGCTCTGAACTCAAGAACACCATTGTCAAGAATCTTGGTTTTTGCATTTTCAGCTCCTTCTTCAGCTTCTAATCCGGTATTTCTATCCACCATGTAGATGTACAGTTTTTGGCTGTTCCATGTGTTTTGGTCACCGGCAACGTCGCCCACTGAACCTGTACCTCTGGTGCTGGCTGTGACAGTAGGTACATCGAGTCCCAATGCGATCACTGCTTTGTCATTGTTCTCTTCCGGATTGCCGATACCCGGATCATTGTCTTTTGAACAACTGCTCATCACTGCGAGAGCCATTGCTGCGTAGAAAAATTGCTTTTTCATAATCATTAAAATTTTAATTAATAAAAGAAAATATATAAATCTCTGTTTGTTTTTATTCTTTTTCCTCTCCTATTTCTATGTCTCCTCCGTTTATCCACGAGGCAGCCTGTACGTTCAGTTTTATCTCTTGCGGTCCGTATATATAGGCACTGATGCTGTATTCGCGTCCGCCCATGAATCCACTGGAGAGATAAGCGCCGTTTTCGTCTTTGTTGTGCACAGCGTCTTTCAGGTCGTAACTGAAGTGGTGATATACGGTTCGCTTTCAGTTTCGTTGGGATAATATTCCGTACTTATCAGCAGCTTGGCATTGTTGCCCGGTGGCAGCAGAAATACACCGCCGTCTGTTGCCGGACGCCGGCTCACATCCTTGTCCACATCTTCTTCCTTCACTTGTATGGGGTAGAGGGACTTTCCATTCTCATCGGTCCAGGGCTTTTCATTTCCTTCCGTATCGCGTGACGGCAGTTTGCCCGGCTCTCCGTCGGCAGGAAAGTAGACGCCTACTTTGGCAGGATCCGATGATGCTACGGTGAACACGCCTTTGTTTACACATTCTATCCATACGCCTGTGATGTAGACGACCTCTTTCGGGTTTTGACTTGCAGGATAGAACTTCAACTTGACGTATGACAGTTGGTGCTTCATCCGGATGATAGGCAGATGTTGCGGCGTGCCGTATAGGTGCCGTAATAACAACTGCGCATCAACTGGCGCTCGTCGGCAGGAAGCTGTTTCAGCCGGGCAGCCTGTTCGCTGTAATCGGCAGCCACTTCGCGTCCGTTTTCTACGTCCTCTATCAGTGTCTTTAGGTCGGCGGCAGAGGCACACATCAAGTCTTGCGAGCCGTCCACTGTGACATCGAAGCAGATGCGGTCCGCTTCACGTTTCACTTCGCCTATCTTCGCATTGTCGTAGTAGTAGGCAAAGAAATTGAAAGCGTCGAACTCCTCCTGCAGGTTGTAGTAGGGGATATAGCCGGAACTCTTCCAGTTGACGAACGAACCGTTTCCTGCGTATGCCGCGCGCTTGCCATGCTCTTTGCTTTGTTCGGCGGTGATTCCCAATGCTGCACATTCCTCGTCGGTGATTCCGTCCAGGCTGCCGTCTATGAGGCAGTAACGTCGGTCGGTGTCTTCGGCGCGGCGATGGGCATAGGTCATGCCGTTGGGGTTGTCGCGCCGGAATGCGTACACAAAGAATGTTCCGTCGTATATATGCTTGTTGAAACTTTCTTCATCTTCAGGATCCAGCACTCCCGAACCACGCATCAACACATTATATATAGGGTCGCTGAAAGCTACCATGACGGGCAGTTGTGTCTGGTCGCCCTGGCCTCCCGGATTGTTGGGGTCGTAGAGTGGCTCCTCACCGGTGTACAGGTTTCCGCAACCGGCACCAAGCAACAGCATACACCATAACAGTAAGACGGGTGCATGGCGGTATTTCCGTTTATGTATCTTATTCCTATATGTCTGTCGTTGCATTCTTATATCTCTATTATTATGTCGTCGTCCGGATTGGTCGGGTCGTTGGGTTGCCAGCCCATTCCGGTGTCATCGGATACTATTTGGTCGGCCTTTATTACTAAAGGCTTGTTATTTCGATGTTTACGTCATCTTTGCTGTAACGGAGATAGGTTTTGCCGTCGCGCACTTCAATAAGCTGCGCCGCAGTCAATTCATCATAAGGATTGATGGCTCCGTAGATGTAGCGGCTGTTTTTTACAGGTTTGCCGTCTTGGTCCAGCACCGGGGCTCCGGAAGCATCCAGCCGGTTGGCAGACACCTGCAAGGCAACCTGCAGGATGCCCGGTCCATTGAGATGCCCTTTGGCGGCGCTCGGTATGACGCCCAGGGTGTGGAAGTGCACCACGCACCGGTAGGTGTTCTCTCCGGTTTGCGTAAACTCGTCGGGCTGTGCCTGGTGTACCATCCGGTAGAGGCGGGTGGTGTCCAGGCAGGCTTCGGATATGTTGAAGTGTCCGCAAGCGCCGGACAGTTCAATGATAGGCGGCAAGAGGTCTTCTTTTTTTATATCTCCCTCGGTGCGGATATTTAGGATGATATTGATGCGCTGGCTGATGCGTTGCATGTCAAAGTCAATGAGGGTCGGTCCGCCTGTCCGGATGTCTATATCCTTTTGCACTGCATAATATATGGGAGATTTCAATTCCTGCAAATATTCCTCGTCCGGATTAAAGTCCGGCAGGTCGTTACCTGCCACGATGTCGGGCTTTTTGTCGCCCATGCTGCTTATTTGCAGATAAAGGTCTTTCACGCTCACCCGGTTGTCGTGAATGTAGTTGTCCAGATTGCTTATGCTGACGATTGGAAGCGGTGAAGGCTCTGTGCCGTCAGCCGGTGCCGCAGCATCTGTGCACTGGTCGTTGATGACGAAAATATTGTATTCGCCTCCGCGCAGATAGAAAGAGGAGCCGTCTCCTTCTTCTGTTTGGGGATTGTCCGAAGAACTTTCCTGTTGTGTGATATTGCCGGCTGTTGCAGGATCTATGGATGTGTCCACGATGCCGCGGGTGCGCCAGGTATTGATGATACGGCTTGCTATGATGTGCATCTCTGCCGGAATCTCATCTTTGTCGGTATCCCCCCAGTTCAGCCTTACGCGCATATCGGTGATATGCGGGTGTCCTTCCTCCGGGCAGAGGTCTACCGAAGTGCAGGAGCAGAAGCAGCACAACAGGCTGAGGGCAAGATATGTCAGTGTCTTGTTTTTCATGCTTTGTCCTCCTTCTTTTCCTTGTCGGGAGCTTCGACTTCTTCTTGCTCCGCTTCCGTATCTTCTTTGGTGGCTTTTAGTTCCTGTTGCCCGTCCTTTTTCTTGTTTTTACCAGATTCTTTCTTCTTTTTCTTTCCTTTCTTCTCTTTAGCTGCTTGTTTGGCATCTTTGGCGGCACGTTTGCCGAGCTTGGTGGAATCCTGTGCTTCGGCTTTCCGCTTCAATTGTTTTTCGTACTCTTTCAGTGCCTTGTCTATTGTTTTCTCCTGTTCGGATGTAAGGGTGTCGCTAAGCTGTATGCCCAGTGAATCCGCTACGTGCTTGCGCAGCTTGTCGGCGGCTTCTTTCAGGGCCTGTTCCTTGCGCTCCTGTTGCATCAACCGCCACTGTTTCAACTCTTCTTTGGTGAGCAGGCTGTCCGGACGGCTGAAACCTTGTTTTTGGACGGCACCGGCAATGGAGTCGATGCGCAGGCGCATGGCGTTGATTTTGGCATTGATTGCATTACGCTTCTCGCTGCGTATCTGTACCCGGCGGTAGACAGATGCTTTGTACTTGCTTCCCACAGACATGAACCGATAGACGAAAGCTACCCGCAGGTCGGTAATCAAGGGGAAGGGGACGATGTGCCGCCCTTGCATTTGTCTGCTATGCGTGGATAACAGTTGCTTTCAGCATCATGGGTGTAGACATCATACGAGGTGTACAGAAGTCCGGCCGAACCGCCTAATTCCAAGTCGATATAATTATTGCGGTAACCGTAGAGCGGGGCGGTATAACCAACGCTGATGCCGGCGCCGTAAGCATTGCCTTGTTTACCTTCTTTGCCGATTTTCAGGTTATAGCTGGAGGCGTTGACGTATACTCCCCAGTAGTAAGCACGCTCTTGTCGCGGATTCTTGCGCTGGGTGGTGAACACCGTTTCTTTCAGTCGGGTGTATAATCCGGCGTCTTTGGTGACGCCGCCGCGTTGGCGGGTACGGAAATACTGCCTCCATTCCACGCGTGCGTCGAACACATTAAATATCAGGGAAGGGGTGTACGTCTGGGAAGTATTCCAGTTCCATTTTATGTTGGCGCTGATTGTACGCTTGTTTCGGATGGTATTGCCCAAGTCGAACTCCACACCAATATTGGGAATAGTCAATAACCAGTCCACTGCATTTGTCTTGATTCCCCAGCGGTCTTTGAAAGATATTTCTTCTGCTTTTGCATCATCTTTCCTGCCGCGTTGCGTCTGGCATATGCGTTAGTCAAAGTTATTGATATAAGAAAGCACACTACAATTCTTTTGGATAAAAAAAAGTAATGCTTTTTTTTATGCTCTTGTGATAAAATCACTTTTCTTTAAATTTTTTTTATTTGTTTGTTTTGTGATGCCAAAAATATATAGCGAAAACGTAAAAACAAAGTTTTCCGTTAACTTTATTTGAGACTTGAGCCTTTTTTAACGCAAAATAGCTAATTTCTGTTTTAATTGAATAATTTTGTAACGGTTTTCCGGGATAAAAATAGAGAGATATAAAGAAAAAGGTGTAAATTCTATTTGATAGAACTTACACCTTTTCACTTGAAAAATATTTTTTACTTTCCTTTATGCCTGTTCGCGCGCTTCTTGCGAATCTCTGCTTTCATTTTCGCCGCACCGGAACCATGAAGGCCGGTAATATAGGTCTTTTTCTTGGCTTTGGTTTTCACCTTGTTTTCTTCCTTAGGCTTGTCTTTCTTGCCTTTGAAAACAATACCGCCCATCATTGCTTCTTCTATACTCACGTTGCTATTGTATTAAATATTATAATGTAAATTGCTGTGCCACAAGTCTGCTATATGCTATTTGGCAGGTAGTATCTCAATCCAGTAATCATCCGGATCATTGATGAAGTACAGTCCCATAGCGGTGTTTTCAAAACACACCCACCATTCTCCTTATGATATTGGCGGATGGCATCGTAGTCTCCGGCTACGCGGAAACACAGGTGACTTTCATTCTCGCCCAGTTCGTAGGCTTGGGGATGTTCTTTCAGGCAGGTCAGTTCCAGCAGGAAGCCTGTGCTGCCGTCGGTGAGATAGACCAACGTGAAAGAGCCGTCCGACGCCTCTTTCCGATGATGCTCTTTCAGTCCTAATGCCTTTTCGTAGAAAGTGATGCTACGTTCCAGATTGGTGACATTTATATTGAAATGGTCAAATTTACTTTTTATTTCCACTGTTGTCCGTTGTTAGGTTTGATTATTGATTTATTTGATTTTCGCTTTCAGGATTTCGCCTATATACGTACGCGGCATGCCTTCTATCGGAGCCTGTGACGGGAACTTCTTACATTCCAGTATAATGGAAGGCTCGTTCTGTCCGTTAGGATAGAAACGTACGGTGTAATTCTGTGCCGCATCCATTTGTCCGTAAGGCTGGTCGGGCGACAGGATGGTGAATACCACCGCTTTGTTGCCGGTTATTTTGCCTAATGAACCGCCGGCATTGGCCGTCATCATTGTCATATTGAAAGGTTCTTCGCCGATTACGATTACCAATTTGCCGTTTCCGGTCTGGATTGCATCCGAGGGGATGGCATCCGGAGACACTTCCCTGTATGCGGCGGAGGCTGATTCGGTGGCGGCAACCGGAGTTGCAGATGTTTTGGGAGTCTCCACCGTAACCTGCGTCTTGGGAGTGATAACCGTTGTGCCGGAATTCACAAGTGCTGTTTCCGCTTTCTTCTCTTCCTTCTTTTCCACAGCAGGAGCTTTGGCGACAGTGCTGGCGCTTAGGGCTTCTGTTATATCGACACAGAGATCGTCAACGAAGTCCACTGTCTTTCTGCGCCATTTGGCAAGGCCGCGTACCAGTTTGGTCTTGGACTTGTTCAAAGCGTATTTGTCGGTAATCCATTCCTCGGCGGTATATTTTTCCTTTCCCTCGCGATAGCTGAAACGGATTTTTTCTACTTCGAGGGTACATTTCTCCGGCTGGCAGGTGAGGGTGAGTTGGTAGAGTATTTTGGTTCTGTCCAGTGACAGGGCTGTGGAGCTGAACACGATCCATTCGTCGCCCATGCCCACAATCTGTCCTTTTTCCCGGTCGGAATAGACCACGCGCTGGTATTCTCATTCTTGGCCAGTCGTGTGTCCATCCACTTCAGCAGGCGGGAATAGATTGTATCTTGAGACATTCCGGGGATACTGAAATCTTTGGTAAATACCACTTTTCCGTCTGCTTCGGGAACAGCGCCGGCCAGATACTTACTGTCATCCCGTTGGGCGTGCAGCAAGGCGGGCATGCAAAGGCAGAATAGTGCAAAAAGAACTTGTGTTAAATTTTTCATAATGCTATGTTTTATTTAGTAATATCAAAACTCTCACCCCGGCGGGAAATCGTCAGGAAACGGCAGCCTTTGCTTTCGGCAAAAGTGCGGAATGAGTTGCCGCCCCGGTAGTCTTCGCTGAAGTGCATTGGTGCAAATATAGTGGTTTTTATTCGTTCCACGAATTGTTCCGCACCGCGCATGTAATCTTTTCCGATGCGGCTGTCCACCGGAAACATGGCTACGTCTACCAGAGGGGCCTTTTGTTGCAGGGTTTTTATTTCTGCGAGAAAGTCGCCTTCGGCCTTGCGTATTTCCTGCGGGGTGGACTCTTCGCTCCAGTGCCAGTTGTTCAGGTCGCCGGCGTGGAACAGGCGGATGCCCTGCAAGTCTATCAGGAAGGAGATGCCGACGTCGGTGGAGCCGAAGGCTTCGATGCGGATGTGTCCGTCTTCATAGACGTCGCCTTTATTTATATAGGTGGCATCTTCCGCCGCTGCACGCCGATGTTTCAGAATATCTTTGGAGAAGATATACCGGATGTCGGGGCGCTCTTCCTTCCATGAAAGAACTTCGCGGTTGAAGTGGTCGGGGTGGAAATGCGAGGAAAGCACGTAGAGCATCCCCGGTTTCTTTAGCAGGCAGTCATGCACGATTCCCCGGTTCGGCGCCTCTTCCGAGGTGTCTTTGTAGTAATCGATGATGACTGTCACGCCGTCCGCTTCAATCGCGAAGCCGCTATGGTAGATATAATCAAGTTTCATTGTACGGATTCAATTATAGCGCAATATTACGAAAAACGCTACACAAACTTCCGCTTTCGCTGTTATTTTATGCAAAAGCCTACATCGGGACCTCCATCAGCAGGATATGCGAGTCTTTCAGGGTCTCTATTTCCAGGCTGTTGGTTTCGTACACTCCCATGCCGTCACGACGTGAAAGCACTGTGTCGTCCACTTTTATTTCGCCTTCTATCAGGAATATGTACACTCCTGCGTGTGACTGGTGCAGGTGGTAGCCCGTCTTTTTTCCGGCTTCCACCTCTCCAATGGAGAACCAAGTCTGTTGCAGCATTTTGGCGGGAGCGTTGCCGTCGGGAGACACGATGAGGGCAAGCTCGTTCTTGTGCAGGTAGGAACGGATGTCATAGTCCTGATAGGCAGGAGGGGTATTCAGCTTTTCGGGCATCACCCAGATTTGAAGGAGTTCCACTTCTTCGGTGTCGCTGCCGTTCATCTCACTGTGGTAGATGCCTGTGCCGGCGCTCATTGTCTGGATGTAGCCCGGGGTGATGGTGCGGTGGTTCTGCTTGCTGTCGCCATGTTGCAGCCGGCCTTTCAAGGGAATGGTGATAATCTCCATGTTTTTATGGGGATGGGTGCCGAAGCCTTCGCCGGGGGCTATACGGTCGTCGTTCAGTACGCGCAAGGCTCCGAAGTTCATACGGCGCGGGTTGTAGTATCCGTCGAAACTGAATGTATGGTAACTGTCGAGCCAATCGTATAAAGAACGTCCGCGGCTCTCGGCTTTGTCTATTACTTTTTTCATAACCTGTTTTTTTTAATGGTTTATCTGTATGTAACAAGCAAGCGTGTAGGAAAGTTTGGGCCGCGGATGATTAATGTTCTATAAAAAGTCTTTTACAGTTTGACTTCATTTTCCAGTTTCTTATGTTCCATGAAGTCTTTTATGTTCAGCAGGGTGGTGGCGGCAATGTTGGCGAGTGCCTCACGCGTGAAAAATGCCTGGTGGGAGGTTACGATTACATTATTAAATGACAACAAACGCGCCAGGGTGTCGTCGTCGATGATCTTGTCCGACTGGTCTTCGTAGAAATATTCGCTTTCTTCCTCGTACACGTCCAGTCCGGCGGAACCGATTTTCTTGTTTTTCAGCCCTTCTATCAAAGCGTTGGTGTGGATGAGTTGTCCCCGTCCGGTATTGATAATCATCACGCCGTCTTTCATCTTGCCGATGGAATAGTCGTTGATGAGGTATTTGGTCTGTTCGGTAAGGGGGCAGTGCAGGGAAATGATGTCCGAGCTATGGTACAGTTCGTCCAGTGTGGTATATACCACTGATGTTCCCTGGCGAAATTGTAGTCGGGATAGAGGTCGTAGGCAAGGATGTTCATGCCGAAACCGCGCAGAATGGTAATGAGCTTTTTGGCGATCTTTCCCGTTCCGATGATACCTGCTGTCTTGCCGTACATGTCGAATCCCAGAAGTCCATGCAGCGAGAAGTTCCCGTCGCGCGTACGCCAAGTGCGCGGGGTATTTTCCGGTTGAGGGAAAGCATGAGGGCAACTGTGTATTCGGCCACCGCATAGGGGGAGTAGGCGGGCACGCGTACTACGGTGATGCCGTTTTCGGCGGCTGCTTTCAGGTCTACGTTGTTATATCCGGCGCAGCGCAGGGCAAGCAGTTTCACGCCGTTTGCTGCCATTTGCCGGATGACTTCCGCGTCGGCCGTATCGTTCACGAAGATGCACACTGCATCCACGCCTTGCGTCAGTATGACGTTGTTCAGGTTGAGATGCCCTTTATAATAACGGAGTTCAAAACCGTATTCGCTGTTTTTTTCATTGAATGAAGCCTCATCGTAGGGCTTGCTGCCGAAGAATGCAATAGTATATGCCATGAGTTTTTAGTTTTTAGCAATGTTTTGCTTTATTATTACATAGAAATAACACATACAAAGATAATAAGGTTTAGGAAATATCGGGCGGGTTAATCTTATAGTTTCATTTTCCGGCGGTTAATGCTTTTCCTTGCTTTGCCCATTCCTTTCCACCATGAGGTAAGTTTCTTTCCACCATGGTGGAAAGAAACTTACCTCATGGAGGAACGAAAACTACTCCATGGTGGAAAGATTTAGCTTCAGTGGTTTTTTCTCTTAATGATAAGAACGCTGTGTGCTGAACATAGTAGTGGCAAGGCAAGAAATGTCCGGTTTATAAAGAAACACCTTATTTATATAGGTGTATATCTTAAATGTTTCAATAGAAACTATTGATTTTTTCAATTAATTCCTTGCCCTGTCATAAAATTAATGCACAAAACAGTTTTTTCATGTGCAGGATTATTGTACCTTTGCGCCCGAAAACAATAAAAAAGATTTAGATGAGAAAAATTTCATTGATTAGCATTGCGATGCTAATCGTTTCAATTCCAACTTTTGCGGGAGGTCTCCTGACAAATACAAATCAACATCCTGGTTTCCTTCGTATGCTGTCTCGCGGTGCAAATACTACCGGTGTAGATGCTGCCTTGTCCAACCCTGCGGGTCTGGCTTTTTTGCCGAAAGACGGATTTTATACATCCTTGAGTGTCCAAAGCGCTTTTCAGACAAGAGATATTGATGCTTCGTGTGAAGCCTTGGGATTGGATAAGTATTATGAGGGTAAGGCATCGGCGCCCGTCATCCCCAGTGTGTTTGCCGCTTATAAGAAAGGCGACTGGACTATTTCCGGTTTCTTTGCCATTACCGGCGGTGGAGGAAAGGCATCGTTCGATGACGGTCTGTCCATGTTCGACGCCATGGTGATAGGCGGATTGGGGCAAAAGGGTATTCCGGGCAATGCCTATTCATTGAAAAGCTACATGGACGGCAAACAGTATATCTATTCCGTACAGTTGGGCTTGACTTATAAAATAACGGATTGGCTTTCCGCTTTTGCGGGCGGACGTATGAACTACTTCACAGGTGGGTACGAAGGAGCGCTGAAAGCAAGTTCCGCCGTTGAATTGCCTTCACCCGCAGGAGGAACGATACCCACCGGCACCGAACTCATCGGTATTGATTTGGATTGCAGCCAGACAGGTTGGGGATTTACTCCGGTTATCGGCTTGGATGCCAAATTCGGCAAGTTGAACATTGGTGCGAAATATGAGTTTAAGGCCAATTTGAACATAGAGAATAATACCAAAGTGAACTCGCTCCGTATGTTGGGCGCTCCCGAAACCGAGCTGGGTGACTACAAGCATGGAGTGAACACTCCGAACGACATCCCTGCCATGCTTTCGGTGGCTGCTGCCTATGAGTTCCTTCCTGTGCTGCGTGCATCGGTGGAATATCACTTCTATGATGATAAAAACGCAGGTATGGCAAACGGCAAACAGAAGTATCTGACAAAGGGAACGAACGAGTACCTGGCAGGTATAGAATGGGACGTGATAAGCAGACTGACGCTGAGTGGCGGCGTACAGTTCACCGATTACGGTTTGTCCGATGATTATCAGTCTGACACCAGTTTCTCTTGCGACTCATACTCTTTGGGATTCGGAGCAAAGTTGCAGCTCTCGGAAAGAGCCGATTTGAATGTGGGCTATATGTGGACCAATTATGAAGATTATACAAAGACAACTCAAAACTATAATGGCATAGGCGTGCCGGGCACAAACGTGTACAGCCGCACCAACAAGGTTTTCGGCCTTAGTATAGACTATCGCTTCTGATATTTCATAATCCAACCTTTATATATGGAAGAAAGGGGATGCTCCGAGGTTCGGAACATCCCCCTTCTTCGTTTTTATACAGATTAGAAAGAATATTGCACCAGCAGGTTCATGCGGTTGGCATGATTGGCGGAACTGTCGAAATTCGTACGCCAGCCGCGCAGGTATTCCGCGCCTACCTGCATGTCGGGAGTGACATTCCAAAACAGGTTCGCTACGAAATATTGCCCGTAACGGTAGGTATCCGCTTCGTTGGCAGGATAGCCGTTTTCGGAATAAAGGCGCGACATGCTGTATGTGCTCGAAAGGAACACCTTCGGACTGATGTTGTATTGCAGGCCTGCATACCAGCCAGCATGGGCAGTGCCTGCATCTTTCCTTCGTTGTCGGGATCGGGAACAATGTCCACATTCAGGTTGCTGATGTCGTTGAGATATTGTCCGATGCCTTTTCCGTAAGTGGCCTGCCCGAACACCTGCCATTGCCTGCCCAGATTGAAAGTGGCGGATGCCTGTACGCCGAACCCGGTGACGGCATGCGCCTTGTCGCTCTGCGCATCGGTGTAGGTCATGCTGCGGATAAGCCCGCCCACGCGCAAATGGCTTTTGCTGTTCCAGCCGTACTGTGCATAGGCGGTGAAGTCCGGCATGCGCTGTTGTGCGATGGTGAGTCCGTCATTGGTTGTTCCGTCTACGGAGGGCATTTCGATGGAAGCGTTGAAGCGGAAATTCTTCAGTCCCTTGTAGGTATATGCCAGTTGGGTGGCGCGATAAAAAGTCGCTCCGTCGGGACCTGGAAGTCGATTGTGGAAGGCAGTGCGCCTAAGTCCATGAAGCCGCCGTAGGTGTAGCCCACCGTTATGTCCCGGAAAGAGACATAGGCATTGCGCAGTTGGAATCCTTTGCTGGAGCCGTTCCGGAAGTTGCCGGCGGTGTACACCACGAAATCTCCGAGGATTTTGGTATGCCCCACCAGTTTCAGGAAAATGGTGGAAGTGCCGGCATCCATTTGGAACTGGTTCCTGATTTTGCTTCCGTTGGGGATATAAGCCGGGATGAAGTCGATGTTGTCTACGATACCTCCGAAGTCATACTCTGCTGTGGCACGTACGTAGCCGCCGATACCCAGGGCAAACTTGCCTTTTCTGTCCGTCAGCAGGAAACGGGGCGCTTGCGGTTCGTGGATGTAGGTGAGTTGCGACTCGTTCATGATGCGGATAATTTCGTCGCCTGCCTTGTCTATGGTCACCAGTACGACGCCTTTGGGGGATTCTTCCTCGATAATCACTTTTTTTTTGTGCGCGGGCTGCGGATGCCGACAGCATTGCACAGCACAGCAGAAACACTGCTTTTAAGATTGTTTTCATTTAAGTTAGGTTTTGGTGAATGTGCTTTGAACAACTTAAATTTAAAATGGTTTTGAGGTCACCGAAAGAAAGCGTATCTTTGCGCCCGGTTTAACAATGAGATGCCGCGAATAGCGGTCGTGTATTCTAGAACACCACGTAAAAAACAGGAGTATGAAGCAAAAAGTATCTGTACCTTTTATGCTGCTGGGCATTCTGTTCAATGTCTGTCTGATAGCGGCCAATCTTCTTGAGACAAAAGTCATTCAGGTTTTCGGCATCACCGTTACTGCCGGACTGTTAGTGTTTCCCGTTTCCTATATCATCAACGATTGCATTGCCGAAGTGTGGGGATTTCGCAAGGCGCGCCTGATCATCTGGAGCGGCTTTGCCATGAACTTCTTTGTGGTGATGCTGGGGCTGATTGCCGTTGCCCTGCCGGCTGCTCCCTTTTGGGAAGGGCGCCCCATTTCAATTTTGTCTTTGGCATGGCGCCGCGCATTGTCGTGGCAAGTTTGTCGGCATTTCTGGTGGCTCGTTTTAATGCTACGTCATGAGCCGCATGAAAGTGGCAAGCGGCGGACGGCACTTTTCAGCACGCGCCATTTGGTCGACGGTGGCGGGTGAGACTGCCGATTCGCTGATCTTCTTTCCGGTGGCGTTTGGAGGCATCATCGCATGGCAGGAGCTGCTGGTGATGATGTGCATCCAGATTGTGCTGAAATCCCTGTATGAGGTGCTGATTCTTCCGGTGACAATCCGGGTGGTGAACGCAATCAAGAGAATAGACGGAAGCGATGTCTATGATGAGGGAATATCCTATAAAGTGTGGAAAATCAGTGAGATTTAATGGTCTCTCAATCGTCAAACAATAAATTAATATCAAGGGTGAACAAAGAAGCAGCATTGGTCGTGTTCAGCGGTGGGCAGGATTCGACAACTTGCCTGTTCTGGGCAAAGCGTGAGTTTAAGAAAGTATATGCGTTGAGTTTCCTGTATGGGCAGAAGCACCGGAAGGAAGTGGACTTGGCGCGGGAGATAGCGCGTAAAGCGGGAGTGGAGTTTGAAGTGATGGATGTATCGCTCATCGGTAAGCTGGGACGCAACTCCTTGACGGACACCGGTATGGCTATGGATGAGGAAAAACCGGCGGATAGTTTCCCGAACACTTTTGTGCCGGGACGCAACCTGTTCTTTCTTAGCATTGCCGCCGTCTATGCCCGCGAAAAGGGCATCAATCACATCGTGACGGGTGTGTCGCAAACGGATTTCAGCGGGTATCCCGATTGCGGGATACTTTCATCAAATCGTTGAACGTAACGCTCAACCTTGCCATGGACGGGCAGTTTGTCTTTCACACGCCCTGATGTGGATTGACAAGGCCGAGACTTGGCATTGGCGGATGAGCTGGGAGTGCTCGACCTGATCCGCCACGAAACGCTCACCTGCTATAACGGCATCCCCGGTGACGGGTGCGGACATTGTCCGGCATGCAAGCTGAGGCGTGAGGGGCTGGAGAAGTATTTGGCGGGAAAAGGATAATTACTAACATTTTAATCAAGAATAATATGGCCGAGTTAAAAGACCAGCTTTCCTTGCTGGGAAGAAAAACCGAATATAAACAGGACTATGCTCCGGAAGTGCTGGAAGCGTTTGACAACAAGCATCCCGGTAATGATTATTGGGTACGTTTCAACTGTCCGGAATTCACCAGCCTTTGTCCCATAACGGGGCAGCCGGATTTTGCGGAAATCCGCATCAGCTATATTCCCGATGTGAAAATGGTGGAGAGCAAGAGCCTGAAGCTCTATCTGTTCAGTTTTCGCAATCATGGCGCTTTCCATGAGGACTGCGTGAATATCATAATGAAAGACCTTATCCGCCTGATGAACCCCAAGTACATCGAGGTTACGGGAATTTTCACCCCGCGCGGCGGGATCTCTATTTATCCTTATGCCAACTATGGCCGTCCCGGCACGAAATACGAACAAATGGCGGAACATCGTTTGATGAGTCGGGAGTAGAACTGTCCTTTTTTATGTGATATACCTATCAATAGTGATTGTGGGTATGATATATTTCTGAATATGGCAGCCTCGTAATTACCTAAAACAGGTGATTGCGGGGCTTTCTTTTTCTGATGACCTTTGCATCCGGTATTAGTAACAACTTAACAGTCATTTAAAATTGAAAACAGCCATATTAAATCTATCCTTGTTCTTCCTGTCGGCGTGCGCCTTTTCCACCTATGCGCAGAAGCCGGGAAAAACAATGATTTCCGGTAAGGTCATATCTACGGAAAAAGAAGTGGTGGACTTTGCGACGGTCTACCTGAAAGGAACCGGTCATGGGGGAATAACCAATCAGGAAGGTATCTATCATGTGAGTGCACCCGCGGGAAACTATACGCTGGTGGTGTCGGCTGTCGGCTATAAAACCGTAGAGAAACCGGTGACGCTGCTCAGAGGGCAACGGGTGAGGCAGAACATAACAATCAGTCCCGAAACCCAGCAGTTGGACGAAGTGACGGTAGTGTCGACGGGGGTAAGCCGCCTCAAGCGTTCGGCGTTCAATGCTGTGGCAGTGGATACGAAGGAATTGCAGAATACAACCAAGAACCTGAGTGACGCACTGGCCAAAGCGCCGGGCATGAAGCTGCGCGAGTCGGGCGGGTAGGGTCGGACATGCAGCTTATGCTGGACGGTTTCAGCGGAAAACATGTAAAGGTGTTTATCGACGGCGTTCCACAGGAAGGTGTGGGAAGCTCTTTCGGACTGAATAATATTCCGGTGAATTTTGCAGACCGTATCGAAGTCTATAAAGGCGTAGTGCCTGTGGGGTTCGGGACGGATGCCATCGGCGGGGTCATCAATATCGTCACGAACAAGAAACGCCGCCGCTGGTTTTTGGATGCATCCTATTCCTACGGCTCGTTCAATACGCATAAATCCAACGTGAACTTCGGACAGACCTTCAAGAACGGCTTCACCTATGAGATCAATGCTTTTCAGAACTATTCGGACAATGATTATCACATTGAAGCTCCGGTAGAAGACTTTGAGACGGGCAGGATAGACCGCGATAAAAAGGTGCGCGTCAAACGTTTCAATGATACGTACCATAATGAAGCGATCGTTGGCAAAGTGGGGGTGGTCGACAAGAAATGGGCGGACCGTTTGATGCTGGGTTTCACCTACTCCAATATGTATCAGGACATACAGACCGGAGTGCGTCAGGACATCGTTTACGGCCAGAAACACAGGAAAGGACATTCGCTGATGCCTTCGTTGGAATATTACAAGCGTAATTTGTTTGCAAAAGGGCTGGATGTGGCGCTGACCGTCAACTACAACAAGAACCTGACAACGAATGTGGACACCGCTTCCTATAAATACAACTGGTATGGAGACAGGAAGTTGCTGAACTCTCCCGGAGAACAGTCCTACCAACATTCGCGTGCCGACAATAACAACTGGAATGGTACGTTCACCGCCAATTATCGCCTTGGCAAGATGCACATGCTGACTTTCAACCATGTGCTGAACACTTTCAGCCGTTCCAATACTTCTCTGCTTGCCAAAGAGGAACAGTCGGATGCCATAACGAAGGAGACCCGCAAGAACATCTCCGGTGTCTCTTACCGTCTGATGCCGTCCGAAACCTGGAACTTATCTGTGTTCGGCAAGTATTACAACCAGTTTGTTGCCGGACCGGTAGCCACCGATGCCAACCAAAACGACTATGTGCGCACTACCCGTAGCGTAAGCTCCATAGGGTATGGGGCTGCCGGAACTTATTTCATCCTGCCGGGACTGCAGGCAAAACTCTCTTATGAAAAAGCCTACCGCCTGCCCACCATAGAAGAGATGTTCGGCAATGAGGATCTGGAAATGGGAGACATCGGCATCAGACCGGAGAACAGCGATAACGTAAACCTGAACCTGAGCTATAACAGGACTTTCGGCAGACATTCCGTATATGTGGAAGGAGGGCTGGTTTATCGCAATACCAAGGATTATATCCAGCGCAACATAACCGACCTGAGTGGCGGCAAGTCGGCAGCCACTTATATAAACTACGGAAAGGTGCTGACGAAGGGATATAACATATCCGCCCGTTACGGCTTCGGCAAATGGGTGAGTGTCGGCGGTAATTTCACGCAGATGGACGTGCGCGATAATATGAAGACTTCCATATCCGGCAGTGCGGAGAACATTGCCTACAAAGAACGTATGCCCAACCTGCCGTATATCTTTGCCGATTCCGACGTGACATTCTACTGGCGGGACCTCGGACGAAAAGGAAATGCACTGACTGTGTCCTACGATAATCAGTACTTGCACAGCTTCACGTACTATTCGTCCAAAATCGGTTCGAATAAAGGCGACTATGTGGTTCCAAGCCAGTTCTCGCATAATCTGTCCCTATCCTACAGCCTTCGCGACGGACGTTATAATCTGTCATTCGAGTGCAGGAACTTTACGGACGAGCAACTGTATGATAATTTCAGCTTGCAGAAGGCCGGACGGGCATTTTATGGAAAGGTACGCGTATACTTCGGCAATTGAAACAATGAATAAACCGGTAACGATTAGTGTAATATAATTAAAGTAACAACAACATGAAAAAGAATCTTTTATTAGCCGGACTTTTCGCCTCTGCAATGGCGGGACCGGCATTGACATCTTGTACGGATACGGAAGTGCCGGGCGGCGGAAACGCCAATGGGTCCAAAGGTGATTTTGTAGTCGCTTCCTCTGTCACTGCTTCAAACAATACGGTGAACGTGTTGCTGACTTCCAATACTTTGGACGAGGGTGTCATCTCTACCGTCAACAACGGACTTGTCAACGACGGCGCTTCCCAGTGGGTGTTCTATAAAGACCGCTATCTCTATGGGCTGACTTATAATCAGGGAAATGCCGGTACCACCCGTTCTTATGTCATGAACTCCAACAACGAAGTGCAGGCGCGTTCGGGAGAGTTTGCCGTCAAGCGATTTACGACCTATGGCATTTATGACAAATATATCATCACTGCTTCCACCGGCGACGGTCCTACGGAATATGCCGACGGCAACCTGTATCTGCCTAAGATGTTCTTGCTTTCCTATCTGGATGTAGCGGCCGAAACATTCGAGACCAACGACACGAAAGTAAAGGCTATATGTCTGAGAACTTCTTGGGCAATGGTGAGTTTGTGACATTGGCGGGCATCTTGGAGCATGACAAGAAGATATACAGCGCAGCCGTTCCTATGGGATTGAGCCAGTATGGCGCTGCCGTAGACGGCGGCAAGTATATATTGCCGGGCAATGAGACTTTGGTGAAGACCGAAGACGGCGGTTCCAACAGCAGCGCCTATAAGAAAGGTGAGTTGCAATGGACGCAGTATCCCAACGAGTGTTGGGTGGCAATCTTCGATGATGCTACTATGACGACCAAGAAACTCATCAAGACTGATAAAATCAGTTATGCCTGCGGACGTTTCAAGTCCCAGTATTACCAGACTATCTGGGAGGCAGGCAACGGCGATGTTTATGTGTTCTCCCCAAGCTATGCCAAAACAATGAAAGATGCCCGTCAGCAGACAACGTTGCCGGCAGGTGTAGTGCGTATTCCCAACGGTCAGGAGGACTTTGACAGCTACTACTGCGATTTGGAGAAGCAAAGTGGCGGAAAATCTTTCCTGCGTTGCTGGCATATTGCGGACGACTACTTCCTGTTGCTGATGTACGACCGCCTCTGACGGAGACAGGCTTTGAAGCCAAAGAACTGGCTGTCTTTAAAGCGGAAAGCAAGAAACTCACATATGTGACCGGACTTCCGTCCGCAGACCTGATTTCCGGCTTCGGAAATACTCTGTATGCGGAGAACGGCTATGCTTATATGGCTGTGACGACTACGGACGGATATCCTGCCGTCTATAAGATAGACCCGTCGAGCGCAACTGCTACGAAAGGTGTGGCGGTAGAGGCTACACAGATTACGGGTATCGGTAAGTTGAGTCCCTTGAACTGAATACCATGAAAAAGGCATTTCGTAGAATACACTTATGGCTGTCCGTCCCATTCGGATTGATTATTACGGTTATTTGTTTTTCGGGTGCTGCACTGGTGTTTGAAGATGAAGTAATGGAGTTGTGCAGGCACGACCTCTATTATGTGGAAAAAGCAGGCGGCGCTCCGCTTCCGGTGGAACACCTGATTGGGAAAGTTGCCGAAACATTGCCGGACAGCGTTACCGTTACGGGCGTCTCCATTTCCTCTGATGCGGAACGTGCGTATCAGGTCAGCCTGTCAAAACCGCGTCGGGCTTCCATCTATGTGGATCAGTATACAGGTGAGGTGAAAGGACGGAATGAGCGTGCACCGTTCTTTCTCACCATGTTCAGGCTGCATCGCTGGCTGATGGACAGCATGAAGCCGGGCGATGGTGTGTTTTGGGGCAAGATGATTGTAGGGGTAAGCACTTTGATGTTCGTGTTCGTACTTATATCGGGTGCCGTCATTTGGTGGCCCCGCACAAAAAAAAGTTCTGAAAAACAGCCTGAAGATTACTGTCAATAAAGGCTGGCGGCGCTTTTGGTATGGTTTGCACGTGGCGGGTGGCATGTATGCGCTTGTGTTTCTTTTAATAATGGCTTTGACGGGACTCACCTGGTCTTTCTCATGGTACCGTACAGGTTTTTACAAAGTGTTCGGAGCGGAGGTGAAGCAGGAAGGTCATGGGAAAGAAAGAAAAGGAAGAGCTTCTTATGCTTGCTGGCAGCAAGTGTATGAGGAACTGAAAGCGCGCAATGCCGATTACAGGCTGATTACGATTTCCGACGGTTCTGCCGGCGTGTCATTCGCGCGGTTGGGCAACCGGCGGGCTGTTGACCGTTACTCCTTTAACCCGCAGAACGGCGAAATCACCGGAACCGTATTGTATAAGGATACCGATGCTTCGGGCAAGATACGCGGCTGGATATATTCTATGCATGTGGGAAGCTGGGGAGGTATCGTTACCCGTATCATGGCGTTCATTGCTGCATTGTTGGGTGGAACGCTTCCGTTGACAGGCTATTATTTGTGGATGAGGCGCATCGGACGTGCATGAAACATTTGTATGCCTTTTTAAGCAGGAGTGATTATTCTTCTGATTTCAGCCTCGGTCCCGCAAAACGGTCCATGAGTTTGTAGCTTGATTGTGCACATGGCAGCGGCAAAACAGCCTGCTTCCTGATAGGAGACACCTTTGTTACGCATATACAGATAGCCTACCATATAGGTGTCTCCGCACCCCGTAGCATCTACTATTTGCAGGGCGGAGTAGGCGGGGATTTCATGGAACTGTCCTTTGGCATATATCAGCGAACCTTTATCTCCCAATGTGAGCAATACTTCTTTCACGCCCCAGTCGGCAATGAGCAAGGCAGCTTCGCGGGGATCTTTGCATCCGGTAAGCACTTCCATTTCGGTTTCGTTGGCTTTCAGTATGTGGATATGCTTCAAGGCCTCTTTCTTTTCCGTCCAGTCCACCGGCAGCACCTTCTCATTATCCACTTTGCGCAGAAACCCCTGAACGTCTACCGATAGCACCCCTTTGCTTGAAAGGTACTTGATGACATCCAATGAAAAATCATCGGCCAACAGGCTGCCCAAGTGGATGATCCGGGCACTGACATCTTGCAACCCTTCCATTGTGAACGGATCGGCCTTTGCTGTGACACGCTGCGTACGTTCGTTCTGGTTTTCTCCGTATATATTTTCAAAGCAGACGGAATGGACGCTGGGCAGAGTTTTCACCTCGATGCCCTCTTTCCGTATATCCTCCACAACATTCATTTCTGTGTCGGCAAGGGCCGTGACCAATAAAAAACCGCTCGGATCGAGATGCTTAATGGCATGCGCAAAGTAGAAAGAGGTGCCGCCCGGCATGTATATCGTATTTTTTGTGGTAACTATCTTGTCTTGTGTGATATAACCGATGCAGCATAAATCGTGTACACTCATTGTTCCCTGTTGTTTTTATTCGTTTATTTATTTGCAATTTTGCCGCAAAGGTAGTGATTTATTGAGAAAAATCGTAAAATGGCTTATTTCAGTTCTGTGTGTACTTGTATTTTGCAGGTGTTATTCCTGTTATTTTCTTGAATAGGAGGGTGAAATACCGGACGTTTGCATAACCTAATTTCTTGGCTGTCATATGGACCGTATTGTCCTTCTCCAATAACATTCTTTTGGCGATGTTCAGCCGCATCAGCTGAAAGTATTCGTGAATGCTTTTTCCGGTCTCGAATTTTAATAAATCGCTGAAATAGCGGGGAGACAGGTGGAAGGCATCCGCACAGTATTCTTCTGTCGGCAATACACCGTCTGCCAGTTTACCGGACAGGATGTATTTGCTCAACAGTAGGTCTGTCTTGTGCAGGATTGTTTTATTGGCTTCGCAGCGGGTGATGAATTGGCGTTCGTTGAAACGTGCACAGTAATCCAGCAATAACTCGATATGGCGCGAAATCAAAATCTTGCTATGGCAGTCTATGGCGTGTTGGAGCTCCTCTTCGATATTGCGGATGCACTCTATAATTTTCATCTTTTCGCGTAATGACAGGTGCAGTGACTCGTTCAGCTTATAGAAGAAGAATGAATAATCTTTGATGTGGCTTTCCAGTGTTGTACATGCTATCAGGTCCGGATGAAAGGCCAATAACCAACCTTTCCGGGCAAGCGTATTGCCTGTGTCCAGCTTCATGGTTTCTCCGGGGATACGGAATATCAGCGATGCATTGGAATAATCGTAGTATTTGCGTCCGTACGTAAGATACTCTGCTTCTCCTTCTATCAGGGTGATTGTATAGAAATCACATCTGACAGTACGTTGCTCCAGGGGTGCCTTGGATAAGTCGATGACACTCACCAGCGGATGCAACGTCTTATGGCCCATACAGCAATTGCATTGATGTACGGTATCTATGTTTAGTATCTTTTTTTTCATAAGGACAATCTGAACCGCAACCTTTATATTTGTAGCTTTCTGTATTCTCCGGGTGTGTATCCTACATTCTTTTTGAATATACGATTGAAGTGCTGTGAATATTGGAACCCTAACTCATAAGCAATCTGGCTGACGGTTTTCTCTGTTCCTGCAATCATCTCCTTGGCTAAGTCGATCATCCTGTTCTGGATATATTCCTGTGCGCTTTTTCCGGTTTCTTTTTTTATCAGGTCACCGAAATAGTTGGGGGACAGGAACACTTTGTCCGCAAAGTATTTTACGGAAGGCAGTCCGTCTGTTTGCAGTTTGTCACTTTGGAAATAGTCATCGAGCAGTGTTTCGAATTTTACCAATACACTTTTGTTGCTTTCCGAACGGGTGATGAACTGCCTTTCATAGAACCGCATACAGTAATCCAGCAATAACTCGATGTTTCGTGATATCAGACGCTTGCTATGTTTGTCGATGGGGCGTTGCAGCTCCATCTTTATTTTTTCCAAACAATCTATGAATATTCCCTTTTCTTCTTCAGACAGATGCAGGGCTTCGGCTGAGGTATACGAAAAAAACGAATAATGTTTGATATCCTGTCCCAAAGAAGTTCCTTTGATCAAATCGGGATGGAACAACAGGCCATGGCATTTGGCTTTACTCCTTGCTGCATCTCTACCTCAACGACCTGTCCCGGAGCGAAACTGGTAACCGTTCCTTCCTGATAATCATAAGTCTGCCTGCCGTAACGGATGTCTCCGCATTTGACGTTTTTCAGAAAAAGGGCATATACTCCGTAGTTCATCGTGAAATGTGTGGGAAACCGGGGAGCTTCCGACAGGTTTACTATACTGACCAGCGGATGTAATGTTTCGAGTCCAAAGAGCCGGTTGTATTGATCTACTGTGTCCAGCTTAATAACTTCTTTCATACGATATCATTTTTTAGTCCTGCACAAATGTAAAGAATTAAATCGTACGTAGTACATCGTACAGTACAGAATCAGTAAATAGGTTACAAATGTCTGTAATTCATTTACATGTTTCGCGAGATGGATTTATCCGTTTTTACTTCGCGGGTGTACGGGATTAACTTTATCGGTTATAGCCGGAGTTTTATAAAAATTAAATCCTATTTGCCAAATAACCAAGTAGAAAGAAACAAAGCTGATTCTTTATCCAAAAAAACGAGAACTGGATGAGAGGTTATATCTGTATTTCACCGATACCTTGCCATCACCCTGCTCGGTGACTTTTGCAAATTGTACCACTTTTACACCACAAAGTTTATAAAGACATAATTCTTTCTTAAAATATTTTTGTAGAGAGAAAAAATAATTCTACTTTTGCCATGAAATTGGTTCTTACTATCTATGTACACGGATAGAAGATTAAAAGGGAATCGGGTGAAAATCCCGAACAGTCCCGCTGCTGTGAAACTCTATTTAAACTTTCTGAAGATTACTCAGTACCACTGATGTGTTATGTTACATCGGGAAGGTTTCAGAAAGGGAGCCAGTCAGAAGACCTGCCATTACTCATTGAGTCATTCTTTCTCCGGGGTTAGAAGGATGTAACTCGTTTTTTTGACATAAGCGATATAAATATGTTCAGACAGATTGTACAAAATGCTGTCTGCCTATTGTGTATTTCCCTTTTTGGAGGGAGTGTATCTGTGTGGCTCAGTTTGAAAATTTGGGGGAATTAGTTAAAATCCCTATCTTTGGCGGATGAAACAGAAACTTCCAAAAACCGCGACTCCACAGGAGATGTTGAGCTTGTTCCTTCCTTCAGGCCTTCTTGACTATTTTGATCTGGTTAACCATGTTTCTCAAGATACTTGCTTCATTCTTTTTCTTGAGGAAAAACCTTCCATTCCTCAAGAGTATTCCCATTTACACCTACATTCCAAAGGTTTCTT
>ENA-OQLB01000053-OQLB01000053.1-human-gut-metagenome-genome-assembly--contig:-NODE-53-length-62597-cov-4.344389_pt1 | contig 62597 bp, 76 predicted proteins | sample MGYA00242656_ERZ504813 | MGnify/ENA primary metagenome ERZ504813 (study PRJEB26092, sample SAMD00036388) | human gut metagenome | host: Homo sapiens | study: EMG produced TPA metagenomics assembly of... | reverse complement strand
TCTCCAAACGCTGTGACAGTTTCTTGATTTGTTTTTGCCATGAGTATAGCCCTCCCTTGATTTCTGTTTTTTAGAGTATATCAAGATCTGGATGGTCGGTCACTACGTCATGTTTTGAGGCACTTACTTTCTATGTGAACAAACTGGGATTCTCTGTTATCAGAGAGAACTACCGTCCAGAGCGTAAGACTGGAAGCTGGATCTTCGTGTCAATGAGCACACAGAACTGGAGATTTTTGCTGAGGAAAATCCGCCGAAGCGTGTGAACCGCCCGGAGGCCTGTGGGCTGCGTCATCTTGCGTTCTGTGTGGAGAGCGTGGAGCAGACGGTGAAAGAGCTGGCGGAGGTAGGAATTGAATGTGAGCCAATCCGCGTGGATGATTACACCGGCAAGAAGATGACTTTCTTCCACGACACGGATGGACTGCCGCTGGAGCTGCATGAGTAAAATGAAGAAAACAAAAAAAACCAGGAGGTGGCCGGAAAAAGCTGAAGCCAGAGTACGATGCCGGGAAGAATCTGAAAGAGCAGATAGATGCTGCTGTGGCACTATATAATTCTGAGATGTCCTTGCAGGCCATCGGCGAAGAACTGGGATTAAATCCAATCAAAGTAAGAAAGCTGCTTATCACAGCTGGTGTGTATGAATCGGAAGTGGCGGAGAAGGTGCAAGCTACCTTTGAAGAATACCGAGAAACACAGGACTACAAAACCTCCATACTCTCAACCGCAAATGCTCTTCAACTTTCCAAAGCCTCAATCACTTCGTACCTGCCATATCAGAAAGGCGTGTACTTCTCAAGTACAGAAAAGGAGAAGATCAGTGTCGGAGCAGAGCGGCAGCGGAGATACAGAGCAATGAAGCGATGGAGGGCTAATCCGACAGAAGAAAACTTTTGGGGAGTGGTTTTGGCTTATGCTGGTGTGAAATTCAAAACTTACTCCGGCTTACCATTCTCTTACGAAATTAAAAAAGGAAGAAGCGGCGAATACACAAAAGAGCTGTGGATCGATCGCCGGGAGAACAGTAAAAGTCTGGCATGGAGTTCAGTACTGCTGGCACTGAGGAATATTAAAGGGGAGGTAGTAGACCGCCCGAAAGCTTTGGGCGATATCCGGGGAGTGACCTACATATACGGAATGTTCTATCGGTTCGGACTAATCGATGTGCCGGACGAAGTGAAGGAGAAGATGGGCCATCCGATAAACCGCAAAAATTAGGTTGCTATGTACAGAAGTGTGCGGTAATATGTGCCATAACTGAGGATGTGAATCTCAGTTGGGAAGGATGGTAGCATTATAGAAAAATTAAAGGAAATTCCATCAATATTAAGTATAGGAATCGCATTGACAGGATCAATAGATACAAAAAAGCAAATCATTGTAAGATCGCATAATATTGATTATATGAAAAATATTTCGCGTGACATGCTATTGGAGTTAGATACACTACAGAATTTGAAGCAGCGAGGAATTGAATTTGTCATAGATCATAATGCGAAGCAATGGCCGTATGCGAAAAGTTCTCACTTTATAATGAGGATAATGATAACCATGAATATAGAAACAAAAAAAATATTGCATGTTTATATTTAGGCTCCGGAATCGGATGTGGAATCATATTAAACAATAGATTAATAAGAGGATGTCGTAATTTTAGTGGTGAATTAGGTCATATTCAGGTTCCAAGATATCCGGGATTAGAAGATGATATCGAAGAAACCTGCACATGCGGAGGGAAAAACTGTCTGGAACATTTTATAATACATGATGTATTTGAAATGAATAGAAACGACTTTAAAAAAGCAACATCCGAACAAATACTTCAAGAAATAGAGTATATCGAAAAAACTGATAAAGCAGAATACGTAAAAAAAATGCAGATATTAGGTTATTATGTTGGCTGGGCAATTGATGCGATAACAAAATTATTAAATGTAGGATTGATTATTTTTTCAGGAAAAATGACGTGTTTTATAACAAAGGCTGGTCCTATCTTGAACCAACAGTAGGAGAAATGAATTACGCATTTTTAGATTGTCAGTTAATATTATCTAAGTATGCAGCACTTGCACCATCGATTGGCGCGGCAATACTGTCAACTTATCCGGCGGATGAGTTAATAGAATGGAAAACTTTAAAACTGGCAAATAGCCAGTTTTAAATTAAAGCCAACACTTTATTACGCCTTCTTGCCGCCTCGAATTCACCAGTCGGATGAACGAAGGTGTTAAAAGGTGTCAGGCACCATTAAATTTTCCAACATTGACACTTTGAAGGTTGATCTGAAAGAGAAGAAGCAAAGAAGATTGAAGCAGAGACTGTTCTGAAGAAGCTGTTGGTATGCGGCATGAGCGCGGATGAGATACTCAAAAAACTGAAATAAGATTGACCGTGTGGACAAACTAAATTCCAGAAGTTTACACGGTCTTTTTTGAAGGTCGCCATATAGTTTGTGATGGAAATAAAAGAAATGGAGCGTGAGAAAAATGAATTTATCAAAAATACATCATATTGCAATCATCGTATCTGACTACGAAGCAGCTAAGGATTTTTATGTGAACAAGCTAGGGTTCTCTGTCATCAGGGAAAACTACCGCCCGGAGCGTAAAGACTGGAAGCTGGATCTGCGTGTCAATGAGCAAACAGAGCTGGAGATTTTCGCAGAAGAAAACCCGCCGAAGCGTGTAAACCGACCGGAGGCCTGTGGTCTGCGTCACCTTGCGTTCTGCGTTGATAGCGTGGAGCAGACGGTGAATGAGTTGGCGGAAGTCGGTATTGAATGTGAGCCGATTCGAGTTGACGATTATACAGGAAAGAAGATGACTTTCTTCCATGACCCGGACGGGCTGCCGTTGGAACTGCATGAGTAAAGAGGTAGGCAAAATGATATTCCGTAAGGCAGAAAAAGAAGATTTTTACAAAATAAGATCACTGTACTGGAATTTGATTGATCAGGAGCAGGATGATCCGTCATTCCCGCATTGGAAGAAAGGTATCCACTCAAAAGATGAATATTGTTTGAAGATTATGTGATTGAGGAAGTTTGTTTTTTCAAATATCTGATTTTAAAGGATAGTTACTTCCATAGAAAACTATCTTGTGTTGCATTCTATAAAAAGCATTGCCTGGGTAAAGGAAAAAATAATAAGATAAACAAAAAACAGGAGTCGCTGCGTACAACACGGGTAACGCAAACCGACTCCTGTTTCATTTTTTCACTTAATCACCAATATCAGTATGTCCCTGCTCGAACTCCCATTGGAGACCGTATTTGTCAATAAAGTAGAAATAGCGTACTTCACTGAGGATTTTAGCTGTCTGCTGTTTCCTTTCATCCATTTCTTTCATATTCTGATCGAAGAAATGAACTTCATCCGGATAGGTCTCGCTGATCTGGAATACTTGATAATCTCAGTCTCATTGATCAGTCGTGTGTCCGGCATGGATTTAATATGTAAAAATGCTTCGTCGATGTTCGTGATTTTCAGTGCTACATGACGTGCGCCGCTGACATCGTTGGCAGCGAAGAAGACAGGTTCTTTTCGTCCTTCCGGTGAATGGTACTACATGAGTTCCAGTGTCAGTTTTGTGCCCGGTACATTTACAAAAGCAATAGAGACATCACCGCAGGCAGCTTCTTTGACAAATCCGCCGGCTTTAAAGAAACCTTCGTTTCTCCAGTGGGACAGGTAATGATCCGGTACAACGCCCAACAGTTTCTGGTAATAGTCAACCGCCTCCATCATATCATCCACGAAAATACATACATGGGATAATCCGGCGAATTTTGGCATAGCAGCCTGTACATTTGAGTTCATCATTTAAATCAGATCCTTCTTCATAAATTTGGGTCACAATGAGTAACGATCCCAAGAATGTTTTATTATGTGTAAGTATAAAAGAAAAATGCAGAAAAAAACGTGTTCCTTTCGTGAAACCATGTTTTTTCTGCGTGAAATAGTGATCTGATTTTCTGCAAAGATCAGCAGTTAAGGATGACGCATGCTGTCAGAATACCGTCTTCCATCTGATAACGGATATTTCCATCGTATTTATCAATAGCCATCAGGATACTTTCTATCCCGGTTCCTTTTGGCTTGATGATATCATTTTCGATCACAAGGTCCATTTTACAAGGGTTACTGCACACGATCACAAGTTTTCCCTTTTTCATACGGAGATTTACCGTGATCTCATCCCGGGAACCGCATTCGATACATCCGTTTACTGCATTTTCCAGAAGATTTGAAAGGATCGCAACAAAATCCATATCTGCAATTGTTATATGCTCCGGTGTGTCGGCAGTTATAGAGATCGGAATTCCTTCTTTCTGTGCTTGATTATAAAAGTTGTTTAAAATGGCGTTGACTGTAATATGTGGGCAAAAATCAATCGGACTTGCCGCATCCAGGCTTTGGATAAATTCTTCTATATAATGTATCGCTTCTTGTGGCTTCTGTTGTTTCAGAAGCAGGTCAATATTTTGCATGTGATGTCGAAAATCATGACGCATGGCTTTGGCGGTTGATGCATGTTCTTTGGCCATGGCAAGCTGTCCTTGCAGGTATTGTACATTTTGAGTGATCAGTTCCATCTTCACTTCGGCATTCATGTGTTGGATCGTGCCAAATACAATCCACAGTACTGCACAATAAATCATCATGGTTGTGATAAACAGGATCATCTGTTCGACGGTATGACCATCACGCATGAGGAAGTTGATAAGCGTTGCAAACACGGCTAAAAACAGAAAGGACACGAGGGAAATAGAGTAACCAGATCCGTTTTCTGTCTCCGGGCACTGTACGCATATAAGGACGCGCAAACCACAGATACAGCAGGACTGCAGGAACATTCAACAGTATTCGTACCAAACTTCGTATATACATCTGTTTTACAATGGATAAATTTGAAAATAATCCATCACAGATCAAAATAGAAAGGCAAATTGATGATGCAGAACAAATTGTCATAAGTAACGATCAAAAATATTTTTGCTGAAACTATCAGATGAAGTATATAGGAAAAGCAGAATTGCTGGCAGGATGGTTCCGACAAATAAAAATGGAATCACATACGGAGAGTCTTTGCCAAGCAGGGAATATGCAAGTATGGCCCATACAGTGAAGAATATAGCGTAAAGTTCATAGAGCAGAACCGTTTTTTTGATAGGATATTTTCGTTCTGTCATAGAAGCAAACCAGATGATATGTGCTACAACAGTGAGTATTGAGGTAACAGCCAGATGATTCATTGTATCATTACATCTCCTTCAGAGTGATCGAACTGCTGCTGAGTTCGGAATTGATAATTTGAGTATACCGTATCGTCAAGGGGATGTCCACTTTATTATTTTTCTAAAAATGATTGGAAGAGTCAGATTTATAGTGTATGATAAGAATGCAGGGTTAAGCTGTCAGAATTTACAACAGGAGGTTTACATCATGGAAAAAGCAAGGGTGTATTATACTGATTTCCGGGCGAAGCTTGGCGAAGGTCTTCCAACGAAGCTGAAACGTCTGATGAAGAAAGCAGGAATCAGTGAGATTGACATGGAAAATAAATTTGTGGCGATCAAGATGCATTTTGGAGAGATGGGGAATATCAGTTATCTCCGTCCGAATTATGCCAAGGCGGTTGTTGATGTCGTGAAGGAGCTTGGAGGAAAGCCATTTCTTACAGATTGTAATACACTATATCCGGGCAGTAGAAAGAACGCACTGGAGCATCTTTACTGTGCATGGGAGAATGGATTTACACCGTTGAGTGTCGGATGTCCGGTGATTATCGGAGACGGCCTGAAGGGAACGGATGATATTGAAGTTCCGGTACAGGGAGGAGAGTACATAGAGAAAGCGAAGATCGGACGTGCCGTGATGGATGCGGATGTATTTATCAGTCTGACGCATTTTAAAGGGCATGAGACGACAGGTTTCGGTGGTACGATCAAGAATATCGGAATGGGATGTGGTTCCAGAGCCGGTAAGAAGGATCAGCATTCTGTTGGTAAACCGACGATCGATCAGGAAGCCTGTAGAGGATGTAAGAGCTGTCTGAGAGAGTGTGCGAATGACGGCTGATTTATGATGCTGATGCAAGAAAGATGTCGATTGATCTTGAACATTGTGTTGGATGTGGAAGATGTATTGGGGCATGTAACTTTGATGCAATTTCATTTATGGACAGTGCGGCAACCAAGGTATTGAACTGCAAGATGGCAGAGTATACAAAGGCGGTTGTGATGGAAGACCGAACTTCCATATTTCACTGATCGTTGATGTATCACCGAACTGTGACTGTCATCCGGAGAATGATGCACCGATCCTGCCGAATATCGGTATGTTTGCCTCTTTTGATCCGCTGGCACTGGATCAGGCGTGTGCAGATGTCTGTCTTAGCGCAACACCGTTGCCGCACAGCCAGCTTGCAGATCGTATGGAAGAAGAGAATTTCTGCGATCATCATGATCATTTTGAGAATACAACACCGAATTCTGAGTACAAGACTTGTCTGGCACATGCAGAGAAGATCGGTCTTGGAACAAGAGAGTATGAATTGATCTATATGAAATAAATGTCAGATAAAAGAAGTATTGTAGCAAATGGTTACTGTTCACTCCCGTGTCAATCACTTCGCTGATTGCACGAGGATGTGTATTTTGACTTGAATGCATCTCGCCCCATCGCCAAAGGCGATTTAAAATGGCGAGATGCGTTGCTGGTCGCACATCGTGTGAACAGTAACAGCAAATAAGCTTTACAATAAAAATGTTTTAGGAGGAATTGAAGATGAGTGAATTAAGAGTTGAGAGAAAAGAAAACATGGCTGGTGGAAAGGGACACGTTATCATCAAGCACATTCTGGAAGATAAGGAACTGAACGGAAAGTGCAAGATGTATGCAGAAGTTACACTGGAGCCGGGATGTTCTCTTGGATATCATGAGCATCACAACGAGAGCGAGACATATTATATTCTTCGTGGGGAAGGAAATTATGATGACAATGGACGTATCCGCCCGGTGAAAGCAGGGGATGTGACATTTACACCGGATGGAATGGGACACGGACTGACGAATACAGGGGATACAGATCTTGTATTTATGGCGCTGATCATTTTGGATTAATGCATCGCATTTTTTGAGACTGGCCCGTAAATTTTAAAAGTGCATCCGCAATGATTTCGTGATCGATTTCATTGCCGGGTGCACTTTTTGTAAAGAGAATATTGTGTTCTAATTGGAACTTTTGTATTTTCTGATCAGGCAGGAGATGACTCCGGCTGCACACAGTCCAAACAATACATTGTGGAGGGAACCGTATACATCAAGAGCTCCTTTCACTCCGTAGATCACTTCCGGTGAATCAGGGAGCAACGGACTGAAGAGGAACGCAGCATAGGAAACCGCAAATACAAGGATAAAAGACCACAGGCCTCTTCCGGTATCTTCTCTCCAGCTGGAGACTCCGTCACGTACGCGGACGCGTGTCATCGACCAGAGAAGGGAGATGAATTCGAAGAACAGGAAGAGTGCAGCTACACATAAGTAAGCGGCCAGAGTCTGAGAAATCTTCTGTGTCTGGATTGCCTCCTGGATATCTCCGTACGGTGTGCTTGCACGGTAAAAGTTGTAGAGTACAAATGCTGTTGTGACCAGGATCAATACGATAGAAAGCTGCTGAAGCAGTGTGCTTGTGAGCCTTGATAATGCCTTTCCGCCTTTTTTGATCGGTGCGGCAAGTTTTACTCCGCCACCGGAACGTTTCCTGCCGGAGGAGCGTCTGTCGTAGTCACGATCATTATATGGATTATTATATGGATCATTATAAGGATTGTTGCGATTTGATCTTCTGTTGGAAGTGTTATAATCGTCCTCATAATAATCATCCTCGTAATCTGCATCATCATCTTCATAATCATCGTCATATTCAGGAAGTACTTCTTCGAACTGGCTGTCATCGGAATCGTTAAAGTTATCTCGGTAATCGTCTGCGTTCATAACGATCGTCTCCGTGTTAGAATCAGGTCTGTTTATTTGTTCTGTATCTTCAGAAGTATGAAAATTGATTTCCGGATCTTCTTCATATGTAACTTCAAAATCATCATCGAAAATGTCTGAGAAATCATTCTTCGGGCTCATATCATTTACCTCACTTTCCATTTGAAACCATGTCATTGCATGTATCTCACTATGTTATAACGTTTTCCGTGTTTTCTCAACCCTTTCAAATATGAATTTAAAAATTTTTAAGATTTTCAGTGTCTGAAATATCTGTTATACTGGAAGGGCGATGTGATTGATAAAAATGCAGAAAAACAGAAAGCAGGGAAAAGAATGAACTTAATTAATATAGAACATATTTCTAAAATATATGGGGAGAAAGTGATTTTTGATGATGCATCGTTTGGTGTTCAGCAGGGGGATAAGATCGGGATTGTTGGGATTAACGGAACCGGAAAGTCAACTCTTTTGAAGGTGGTTGCGGGAGAGGAAGTGCCGGATGAGGGCAGGTTGTTCGTCAGAATGGTCTGAAGATTGCTTTTGTTCCGCAGAATCCGACATTTCCGGAGGGGATGGATATCCGTTCCTACGCACTTCAGGATGCAGATGCGGAGAGCTGGCAGGTGGAGAGTAATCTGACGGAGCTTGGGATCACGCAGTGGGATCAGAAGATCGACACTTTATCCGGGGGACAGAAGAGACGTGTGGTTCTTGCGAAGATACTTGCAGGAGACTTTGACGTACTTCTTCTGGACGAGCCGACGAATCATCTGGATCAGGAGATGATTTCCTGGCTGGAAGATTATCTGAGATCTTATCGTGGAACTGTTCTTATGGTGACACATGACCGCTATTTCCTTGATCGTGTGACGAACCGTATCCTGGAGCTGAGCCATGGAAAGATGTATGGATATGATGCGGATTATTCCGGATTCCTTGAATTGAAGGCGCAGAGGGAAGAGATGGAGCTTGCAAGTCAGAGAAAGCGTCAGAGTATTCTTCGGATGGAACTGGAATGGGCGAAGCGTGGATGCCGTGCGAGAACGACAAAGCAGAAGGCAAGACTGGAACGTCTGGAAGCGTTGAAAGCAGGAAAAGCACCTGTGACGGATCAGACGGTGGAACTTGATTCTGTAGAGACGCGAATGGGCAAGAAGACGATCGAACTTCATCATGTCAGCAAGCGTTTTGGGGAGAAGAAGATTCTGGATGATTTCAGTTATATTGTGCTTCGCAATCAGCGGCTTGGAATTATCGGACCGAACGGCTGTGGGAAATCAACAATTCTTAAGATGATCGCAGGTGTACTCAAGCCGGATGCAGGAGAGATTGAGATTGGTGAGACGATCAAGATCGGATATTTTGCACAGGAAGAACAGCATATGGATGATTCCCAGCGTGTGATCGATTACGTGAAGGATATTGCGGAGTATGTGACGACAAAGGACGGACAGATCAGTGCGAGCCAATTGTTGGAGAGGTTCTTATTTACACCGGATATGCAGTATGCACCGATCGGTAAGCTTTCCGGAGGGGAGAAGAGAAGGCTTTATCTTCTTGGTGTTCTTGCGGAGAATGCGAATGTCCTGTTGTTTGACGAGGCCGGAAACAATCTGGATATCCCGACACTTACGATCCTTGAGGATTATCTGGATTCATTTACAGGAATCGTGATCACCGTATCACATGACAGATATTTTCTGGACAATGTAGTTGACCGTATCTTTGAACTGGATGGAAACGGCGGGATTCGACAGTTTGAGGGAGGATACACGGATTATGTAGAGGCGAAGAAACGCAGATTCGGAGAGGAAAGCAAAGTTATCACAGGAAAGTCTGAAATGAAACCGGCAGAGAAGTCCACAGAAGAGGAGACGCAGGAGAAGAAGACGGGAAAGAACTGGAAGGATGGACAGCGTCAGAAGGTGAAGTTTTCGTTCAAGGAGCAGCGAGAGTATGAGACGATCGATGAGGAGATCGCAAAACTGGAAGAAAGATAGCCTCTCTCGACCGTCAGATTGCCGCAAATGCAACGAATTCAGTGAAACTGCGTGAGCTGATGGAAGAGCAGGAGAAGGTAAGAGAGCAGCTCGAAGAGAAGGAAGAGCGTTGGATGTATTTGAATGAACTGGCAGAGGAATTTGGTCTGTGATGAAAAATCTCAAAAAGAGGGTTGACAAAGCCGGTTCTAGTTGTTAATATTAAGTAAGTAAAAAACAGAACGCACTCTGTTTTATACAAATCATGGAAGGAGCGAACCAGTCATCTTAGTCAGTCATAATATTTTCGCTTCCTGAAGTGAGAAAGAGAGGATACATATGAGAAGTCAGGTATTTTCACTGCTCGTAGATAACAATTCAGGTGTTTTGAGCAGAATTTCAGGACTCTTCAGCCGTCGTGGATACAGCATTGACAGTATTACGGCAGGTATGACAGCAGATCCTAGATTTACAAGGATTACAATTGTTTCATCCGGTGATGAGCAGATCCTATCACAGATTGAGAAACAGCTCCGTAAGCTGGAGGATGTTGTGGATATCAAGGCTTTGAAAGCAGAAGAATCCGTTTGCAGAGAGTTGATCATGGTGAAGCTTCGTGCGAATGCCGCACAGCGTGGTGAGATCATCTCGGTTGCAGATATTTTCAGAGCGAAGATCGTAGATGTGGAAGAAGATTGTCTGATCATTGAATTGACAGGTACACAGAATAAGCTGGAAGCTTTCCTGAATCTTCTGAAGGATTATGAGATACTCGAACTGGCAAGAACCGGAATTACCGGACTTTCCAGAGGCAGCAAGGATGTTGCATTTTTTCTGATCCGGTCAGGATCGGAGAACCGCAGGGAGAGCTTGTGGAACAGATAAAGCTAGTAAAGGGCAAGACCTTTCACTATATAGGATACCCCCGAAGAGATCGGGAGCATTCTACTCTATATTTTAAATTTATTTAGGAGGAATGCAAAATGGCAGCAAAAATTTATTATCAGGAAGATTGTAACCTTTCTCTTCTCGAAGGACAGAAGATCGCTATCATTGGATACGGAAGCCAGGGACATGCACATGCACTGAACTTAAGAGAGTCAGGATGTGATGTTATCATCGGTCTGTACGAGGGAAGCCGTTCTTGGAAGAAAGCAGAAGAGCAGGGATTCAAAGTATATACAGCAGCTGAAGCTGCAAAGCAGGCTGACATCATCATGATTCTGATCAACGATGAGAAACAGGCTAAACTTTACAAAGAAGACATCGAGCCAAACCTTGAAGAAGGTAACATGCTTATGTTCGCTCACGGATTCAACATCCATTTCGGAACAATCGTACCGCCGAAGAATGTTGATGTTACAATGATCGCACCTAAGGCACCAGGACATACAGTAAGAAGCGAGTATCAGGCTGGAAAAGGAACACCTTGTCTGGTAGCTGTAGAGCAGGATTACACAGGAAAGGCTCTTGACAGAGCACTTGCTTATGGTCTTGGAATCGGTGGAGCAAGAGCCGGAGTTCTTGAGACAACATTCAGAACAGAGACAGAGACAGACCTCTTCGGAGAGCAGGCTGTACTTTGTGGTGGTGTATGTGCACTTATGCAGGCTGGATTCGAGACTCTTTGTGAGGCTGGATATGATCCGAGAAATGCATACTTTGAGTGTATCCATGAGATGAAGCTGATCGTTGACCTGATTTACCAGTCAGGATTCGCTGGAATGAGATATTCTATCTCTAACACAGCTGAGTACGGTGATTATATCACAGGACCTAAGATCGTTACAGCTGAGACAAAGAAAGCTATGAAGAAAGTTCTTTCCGATATCCAGGATGGTACATTTGCAAAAGACTTCCTGCTTGATATGTCTGATGCAGGTGGACAGGTTCACTTCAAGGCTATGAGAAAACTTGCTGCTGAGCACCAGTCAGAGAAGGTTGGAGCTGAGATCAGAAAGCTTTACAGCTGGAGTGATGAGGACAAACTGATCAACAACTAATCAGTTGTCTGAGATTATAGAATAAGATAATAGAAGACCGGTACTTTCAGGTTAAGACTTGGAAGTGCCGGTCTTTTTCTCGCTCATGTGAGCATCCTGAGCGGAGCGTTGTTATATATTAGAAGTACTTTCCTAATATATAACAAAAGGCGCATCTGCCATGACGGTAGCAGATGCGCCTGAAAATTCTATTCTCTATTTATAATTAAGCGATAGAGTCAACAGCTTTGGAAAGACGAGCGATCTTTCTGGAAACTGTTTTCTTGTGATAAACACCCTTGCTTCCAGCTTTGGAAATCTCAACGATTGCTGTGTGAAGAGCAGCCTTAGCAGCCTCTACATTCTTCTCAGCTACAGCTGTCTCTACTTTCTTTACAGCTGTTTTAACCTTAGATTTGATTGCTTTGTTTCTAGCAGCTTTTGTCTCTGTTACTAAAATTCTTTTCTTTGCAGATTTAATATTAGCCAATGTGTGCACCTCCAAAATATTCTATCATATGATTTTCAAATGTGATTCATGTGTTCAATAGACTCGGACACGGACGTCTATCGAAACATACTCATTTATTCTAGTCCAACAAACGTGTTCTGTCAATACATATTTTACAAAAAAATGCTAAAAATAGGCTGTAATAAAACGAATTGTGGTTACAGTATACAAGAATCTATAACCTGACACGGAGAAAAGGGAGGCTATGATGAAAAATTACAGTGTGCGTACGGATCTTGCACTTGAGGAGAAGGAACGGTTTGCATCTGACAATGTAGAAGTGCAGGGAGTTGTTCTGGAGGAAGAGTATGACGAGGAGAATGAGATCCGGCTGACCCGTGTGGTGATCGAGACGGAGAATGGAGCGAAGATCATGGGAAAACCGACAGGCATTTATCTGACACTGGAATCTCCGGATCTGGCATTGGAGGTGGAAGAAAATAGCAGGGTATTACAGGAACGGATCTGTGATTGCATCCGGGAATTGATTTTTCATAAAATTTCCTGTGAAGATGGAAAAGAATTAAAGATTCTTTTGTCGGGCTCGGTAACAGAGCGGTGACACCGGATGCGCTTGGCCCTTATGTTGCAGATCATCTGGAGGTAAACCGGCATATAGTAAAAGAATACGGGAAATATGCGATGCGTACGGAGCAATTGATTGTTCTTAGTGCAATTGTTCCCGGCGTGATGGGACAGACGGGGATGGAAACGGCGGAGATTGTCCGTGGAATTGTCCATGAGACGAAGCCGGATCTGATCCTTGCAGTGGATGCACTTGCTGCGCGAAACAGCAGACGATTGAACCGGACGATCCAGATTGCCGATACAGGAATTCATCCGGGTTCCGGTGTTGGAAATTACAGGAATGCAATGACGGAAGAATCTCTGGGGATACCTGTGATTGGAATCGGAGTGCCTACGGTTGTTGATGCGGCAACGATCGTCAATGATACGATGGAAAATTTCATCACTGCACTGGAACAGTCGCAGGCATTAAGGAGTACAGGAGAGATTTTGCGCTCTTATAGTGCGGCGGAAAAATATGAGTTTGTAAAAGAATTGATTTCCCCACATTTAAATGGAATGTTTGTGACACCAAAGGATGTGGATGAAATGGTCCATCAGATCAGTCATACGATAGCAGCGTCCTTGAATCTTCTTTTTTCTGATATAAATGCAGGAGAAGTGAATAGAATGATAGAAATGAGCGGAAGGACTCTGCAATGCGTGTGTATAAGAAAAAAACAATCCGACGTATGAAATGGTATGGAGTGATTCTGGTTCTGTCAGGTATTCCGTTAGGAATTGGGATGGGCCGGTCATTGGAAGAGGGGAGAACATTTTTATTAGAAGAAAGTCAGATTTATGCGCAGAAATTGTACCTTCCGCTTTTTTCTTATCAGAAAGAACAGGAATCAGAAAGGGAAGAGATCTTCAGGCTTCCACTTCATGTGTGGATGCCGTTGGCAGGATATCTGGAAGATCAGACAGAAAAAAGGGGAAAGGAAGAACCGGAGGAAGTATTGGAAGATGAGGAGACGATTGCATGGATTCTTCAGTGTCAGGCAAATGATGAACATACGGTAGACGAAGAGGGGAAACTGGTCGGAGCAGAGCTGGAAACTCAGGAAAGTGCTGTAGAACAGCCGGTTCCGGGAATGGATCTTTCTATTGAGCGGCTGCGTGATTTTGAATATCTGACAAGCAATCTTTATACAATAGACAGTTCTACAATGATCGGACCAGAGCAGCTTAATGTGGATGATCTTTTAAACCGGAGTATGAAGATAGATCAAAGTACAGGAGGTCCGAAAATTTTGATTTTTCATACGCATTCACAGGAAGAATTTGCCGACTCCATACCGGGTGATCCATCTACAAGCATCGTTGGGATTGGGGAATATCTGACGCAGTTATTAAATGCGGATGGGATTGAGACGCTTCATGACAGCGGAGTGTATGATATTATTAATGGGAAACTTGACCGCAGCAGGGCATATGAGAATGCAGAAAGTGCAGTACGGCCGGTTCTGGAAGCGAATCCGACGATTGAAGTTGCAATCGATCTTCACAGAGACGGTGTAAATGCGGACACACATCTGGTAACGGAAGTGAATGGAAAACCGACTGCGAAGATTATGTATTTTAATGGATTGAGCAGGACACGGACAAATGGCGATATTGCCTATCTGTATAATCCATATATCCAGGATAATCTGGCGTTCTCCTTGCAGATGCAGATTGCATCGGAACAGTATTACCCGGGATTTGCAAGGCATATTTATCTGAAAGCTTACCGTTATAATCTTCATCTGCTGCCAAAGTCTCTGTTGATCGAAGCAGGGGCGCAGACAAATACGGTGGAAGAGATGAAGAATGCAATGGAGGTGCTGGAACGGACATTAAAGAGGGTAGTTACAGAATAAACGGTTGTCGGACAGTTACAGTCCTCTCCTGTCAGAAGAAGGTTGACAGAACAGAACATATGAGCGAAAAAGAAGTTGAAAATCAGATGGTTAAATGATATCATATTTGTTGATTGACTGTATAGAACAGTTTGAGTTCGAGAAAGAAGGAGAAAGAGTAATGGCGGGAAATAATACATACGATGCAGGGAGTATCGCGGTATTGGAAGGTCTTGAGGCAGTACGGAAACGCCCGGGAATGTACATAGGAAGTGTTTCTACAAAAGGACTGAATCATCTGATCTATGAGATCGTGGACAATGCAGTAGATGAGCACCTGGCAGGATTCTGCAGTGAGATCCAGGTGACATTGGAAAAAGACGGATCTGCAACCGTTTCAGATAACGGTCGTGGAGTTCCGGTTGATATGCATCAGAAGGGTGTATCTGCGGCTCGTCTGGTTTATACGACACTCCATGCAGGTGGTAAGTTTGATGATTCTGCATATAAGACAAGTGGTGGACTTCACGGAGTAGGTTCCTCTGTTGTAAATGCTCTTTCTACTTATATGGATGTGAAGATCAGCAGGGATGGATTTGTTCATCATGACCGGTACGAGAGAGGAATCCCGGTGATCGAACTGGAAGATGGACTTCTTCCTAAGATCGGAAAGACGAGAAAGACGGGAACAACGGTAAATTTTCTGCCGGACGATACGATCTTTGAGAAGACGAAGTTCAAAGCGGAAGAGGTTAAGAGCCGTCTGCATGAGACTGCGTATCTGAATCCGAATCTGACGATTGTGTTTGATGATAAGAGAGAGGGAAGTGTTGAGCACATCGTTTATCACGAACCGGAAGGAATCATTGGATTTATCCAGGATCTGAACCGTAAGAAAGAAGTACTTCATGACCCGGTTTATTTTAAAGGGGAAGCAGACGGGATTGAAGTAGAGGTAACACTGCAGTATGTGAATGAGTTTCATGAGAATGTACTTGGATTTTGTAATAATATTTATAATGCAGAGGGCGGAACACATCTGACAGGATTTAAGACAACCTTTACAACTGTCATGAACCAGTATGCGAGAGAGATAGGAATCCTGAAAGAAAAGGATGCAAATTTTACCGGTGCAGATATCCGTAACGGAATGACTGCAATTGTATCCATTAAGCACCCGGATCCGAGATTTGAGGGGCAGACGAAGACAAAGTTGGATAACCCGGATGCGGCGAAAGCAGTCAGCAAGGTGACAGGAGAAGAGATTGTTCGTTTCTTCGATCGAAATCTGGATACACTTAAGACAGTTCTTTCCAGTGCGGAGAAAGCTGCGAAGATCCGCAAGACAGAAGAGAAGGCAAAGACCAATCTCCTGACAAAGCAGAAGTATTCTTTTGACAGTAACGGAAAGCTGGCAAACTGTGAGAGCAGAGATCCGAAGAAGTGTGAGATCTTTATCGTCGAGGGAGATTCCGCCGGCGGTTCTGCGAAGACAGCGAGAAACAGAAATTATCAGGCAATTCTTCCGATTCGTGGTAAGATCTTAAATGTTGAGAAAGCAAGTATTGATAAGGTGCTTGCCAATGCAGAGATCAAGACGATGATCAATGCATTTGGCTGCGGATTTTCTGAAGGGTACGGAAATGACTTTGATATTACAAAGTTGAGATATGATAAGATCATCATCATGGCCGATGCCGATGTCGATGGTGCACATATTTCTACCTTATTGCTCACCTTATTCTATCGCTTTATGCCGGAGCTTATTTTTGAAGGACATGTATATATTGCAATGCCGCCACTTTATAAGGCAATGCCAAAGAGTGGAGAAGAAGAGTATCTGTATGATGATAAGGCACTGGAACGTTATAGAAAGACACATACAGGTCCGTTCACACTTCAGCGTTACAAAGGTCTTGGAGAGATGGATGCGGAGCAGCTCTGGGAGACAACACTGGATCCGGAGAGACGTATGTTGAAACGAGTAGAGATTGAGGATGCCCGAATGGCTTCGAGTGTAACGGAGATGCTGATGGGAACTGAAGTACCGCCGCGTCGTAATTTTATCTATGAAAATGCGACAGAGGCAGAACTGGATATCTAAGGAGAAGAAGAATGAGTAATGAATCACAGATCATAAGGACAGAATATTCTGATCTTATGAAGAAATCTTATATTGATTATGCGATGAGTGTTATTATCGCCAGAGCACTTCCGGATGTCCGTGATGGTCTCAAGCCGGTTCAGCGTCGTACACTTTATGATATGTACGAGCTTGGTATCCGTTATGATAAGCCTTATCGTAAGAGCGCACGTATCGTCGGAGATACGATGGGTAAATATCATCCGCATGGAGACAGTTCCATCTACGATTCTCTTGTAGTAATGGCGCAGGACTTCAAGAAGGGACAGGTTCTTGTTGACGGGCACGGTAACTTTGGATCCATTGAGGGAGACGGAGCTGCTGCGATGCGTTATACAGAGGCGCGCCTTACGAAGTTCACGCAGGAAGTATGTCTGGCCGATCTGGATAAGAATGTTATTGATTTTGGCCCGAACTTTGATGAGACGGAGAAGGAACCGCTTGTGCTTCCGATGCGTGTGCCGAACCTTCTGATCAATGGTGCGGAAGGAATTGCAGTCGGTATGGCGACAAGTATCCCGACACATAATCTCTGTGAAGTGGTCGATGCGGTCAAGGCATATATGAAGAATGACAAGATCACTACAAAGCAGCTGATGAAATATATCAAAGGACCGGATTTCCCGACCGGAGGAATTGTGGTTAATAAGGATGATCTTCCGGCAATCTATGAGAGCGGACAGGGGAAGATCAAGCTGCGCGGAAAAGTGGAAGTGGAAGAATTAAAAGGAGGCAAGAAGCAGCTTGTGATCACAGAGATCCCATACACGATGATCGGAGCCGGAATCGGAAAGTTCTTAAACGATGTTTGCAATCTTGTGGAATCCAAGAAGACGACAGATATCGTTGATATTTCAAACCAGTCTTCAAAAGAAGGAATCCGTATCGTAATCGAATTGAAGCGTGGTGCGGATGTTGAGAACCTGAAGAACATGCTTTATAAGAAGACACGTCTGGAAGATACATTTGGTGTAAATATGCTGGCGGTTGCGAATGGCAGACCGGAGACTTTAAGTCTGAAACAGATCATAGAACATCATGTGGATTTCCAGTTTGAGCTTGCAACGAGGAAATATACAACTTTGCTTGGCAAAGAGCGGGAGAAGAGTGAAGTTCAGGAAGGTCTGATCAAAGCATGTGATGTGATCGACCTGATCATTGAGATTTTACGAGGAAGTAAATCTGTAAAAGATGCGCGTGCCTGTCTGGTAAACGGTGAGACGGAAAACATTAAGTTCAAGTCTGTGATTTCCAAAAAGATGGCGGCAATGCTCCGTTTTACAGAACGTCAGGCAACGGCAATTCTGGAGATGCGTCTTTATCGTCTGATCGGTCTGGAGATTGAAGCACTTCAGAAAGAACATGAGAAGACACTAGAAAATATTGCCCGTTATGAAGATATTTTAAATAACTATGATTCCATGGCAGGCGTGATCATGGAAGAGCTTGACAGTTATAAAAAAGAATTCGGAAGAAAGCGTCGTACCGTTGTGGAGAATGCAGAAGAGGCTGTTTTTGAAGAGAAGAAGATTGAAGAGCAGCAGGTCGTCTTTCTGATGGATCGCTTTGGTTACGCGAAGACAGTGGATACCGGAGTCTATGAGAGGAATAAAGAAGCTGCAGACAAAGAGAATAAATACATTGTGCATTGTATGAACATTGGAAAACTCTGTCTGTTTACAGGTGAAGGCAAGATGCATCAGGTGAAGGTGCTTGATCTTCCACATGGAAAGTTCAGAGACAAAGGGATTCCGATTGATAATGTAAGTAATTATTCAAGCAGTGAAGAACAGATTGTTATGATCTGTGAAGAAGAGCAGATGCGTTATTCAAAATTATTGTTTGCAACAGCACAGGGAATGATCAAGCGTGTGGATGGAAGTGAGTTCCAGGTATCCAAGCGCACGATCGCGGCAACAAAGCTGCAGGAAGAAGACAGACTTGTCGCAGTGAAGGTTGTGACGGAACAGCAGAATGTTGTCCTTCAGACGAAGAACGGATATTTCCTGAGGTTTTTATCTGCGGATGTTCCGGAGAAGAAAAAAGCAGCTGTCGGTGTCAGAGGAATTAAGCTTCAGAAGAAGGATGAATTAGAAGAAGTTTATCTTTTTGAAGAAGGAACAGAGACGAAGATTACTTATGGAGAAAAGACAGTTTCACTGAACCGCCTGAAACTGGCGAAACGGGATGGAACAGGAACCAAAAGCCGCTAGAAGTCTTGCCGAAAGCGGAGACGGTGAAGAAAGAAAAAGTCAAGGGGATTTCTAAGGTATTGTAAGAAAATGTGCAAAAACCCCTTGATTTCCTCAAAGAAAAGTGCTAGAGTAAATATAGTTACATAAGGAATTGGCAGAAGAGTGGACGAAAGTTCACTCTTCTTTGGTGATATGGAGAATTCTTTATGAATCAGATCACAAACTATATTATAGAAGAAAAGGAGTTTGACGCAGCGTGTCCAGAAGAGAAGATTATGAACAGCAGACAGAAGCACTTCTCGAGCCTATCGTAGAGGAACTCGGGTTTGAGCTGGTAGATGTAGAATATGTGAAAGAAGGAGGTACCTGGTACCTTCGCGCGTATATTGACAAACCAGGCGGAATTGCCGTGGATGACTGTGAGGCAGTCAGCAGGAGATTCTCCGATATCCTTGATGAGAAGGATTATATTGAAGACTCCTATATCTTTGAAGTAAGTTCTCCGGGACTTGGAAGACCACTTAAGAAAGAGAAGGATTTTAAGAGAAATCTTGGAGAAGAAGTAGAGATCCGCACATACCGTGCAATCGACCGACAGAAAGAGTTCGTCGGAATTTTAAAGAGTTATGATGAGAATACAGTGACCATCACATACGAAGATGAGACAGAGCAGACATTTGACAGAAAAGAAATCGCTTTGATCCGTCAGGCTTTGGATTTTTAATTTAGGAGGAAAGAAAAATGAACACAGAATTACTCGAAGCATTGGATATTCTTGAAAAAGAGAAAAACATCAGCAAGGATGTCATGTTGGAGGCCATTGAAAATTCACTTTTAAGTGCATGTAAGAACCATTTCGGAACATCCGATAATATTAAGATCGTTATGGACCGCAACACATGTGACTACTCTGTATACGCAGAGAGAGAAGTTGTTGAAGAAGTATTTGATCCTGCAATCGAGATCAGTCTTGAGGATGCAGAGAAGATCAATCCGGCACTTCATATCGGAGATATCGCACAGGTTGAGCTTCATTCCAAGGAATTCGGACGTATTGCAACACAGAATGCAAAGAACCTGATTCTTCAGAAGATCAGAGAAGAAGAGCGCAAGGCAGTATTTGATCAGTATTTCGAGAAAGAGAAGGATATCGTAACAGGTATCGTACAACGTTATATTGGCAAGAATATCAGTGTGAATCTTGGAAAAGCAGATGCAATCCTTACAGAGAACGAACAGGTGAAAGGAGAGCATTTCGAGCCGACAGAGCGTATTAAGCTTTATATCGTAGAAGTTAAGAACACACCAAAGGGACCAAAGATCCTTGTATCCCGTACACATCCGGAACTTGTAAAACGTCTGTTTGAATCAGAGGTTGCAGAGGTAAAAGACGGAACAGTTGAGATCAAGAGCATTGCCCGTGAGGCTGGTTCCCGTACAAAGATGGCTGTATGGTCTAACGATCCGAATGTTGATCCGGTCGGAGCTTGTGTTGGTATGAACGGTGCAAGAGTAAATGCAGTCGTAAAAGAGCTTCGTGGTGAGAAGATTGATATCATTAACTGGGATGAGAATCCGGCACTTCTGATTGAGAATGCACTCAGCCCTGCGAAGGTTATTTCTGTTATGGCTGATCCGGATGAGAAGATTGCAGGAGTTATTGTTCCTGATTATCAGCTTTCACTTGCAATTGGTAAAGAAGGCCAGAATGCAAGACTTGCAGCTCGTCTGACAGGATACAAGATCGATATCAAGAGTGAGACACAGGCAATTGAGTGTGGAGATCTTCCGGAGAACTACATGGAGCAGATGGGTATGGTCGGAGAAGAAGGCTATACAGTCGGAGAAGAGGAAGAAGAGTACGATGATGTTCCGGCAGCGGCAGATGCAGCTGATGAAGACGGAGCAGATGAGATTGAATTCGTTGAGACAGACGAAGAGTAAGATCTGAGGGAGTGAATTGTTTGGCAGTAAAGAAGAAGTACCTATGCGTAAATGTGTAGGCTGCGGCGAGATGAAACCAAAGAAGGAACTGATTCGGATCCTCAGAACAGAGGAAGAAGAATTTGTCATTGACACAACCGGAAAGAAAAACGGACGTGGAGCGTATCTCTGTCCGCAGAAGGCATGTTTTGAGCAGGCTGTGAAGAACAGAGGACTGGAGCGTTCCTTTAAGCAGGCAATACCGCAGGAAGTATATGAACGGCTGGAAAAGGAGATGGATGAGATTGGCTAGAGATAAAGTACTGTCTCTGATCAGTCTGGCAACGAAAGCGGGGCGCTGCGCAAGCGGTGAATTTATGACAGAAGGACAGACAAAGTCTGGAAGAGCAAGCCTTGTAGTTGTTGCAGAAGACGCTTCAGATAATACAAAGAAAAAATTCCGTGATATGTGTAAATTTTATAAAGTTCCAATGATAGTTTACGGAGATAAAGATACCTTGGGGCATGCGATGGGAAAACAATTCCGTGCATCTCTGGCGATATTAGACGAAGGATTTGCAAAAGGAATATTAAAAGAACTGAAATCCCGTACCTGATGAATGGGAGTAGAAGACAAAGGTTCCCCGTTGATTGCTTGAAGGAGGTAGATTTATATGGCAGATGAGAAGATGCAGAATGAAAATAAAAAGAGTTTAAACACCAGGAGGATAACGTGGCAGAAGATATTAGAAGAGAAGCAGCTGGCAAAGATGCTGAGATGGCTGCAGATAAAACAACAGAAAAAGAGGGTGCTCCAAAGAAGAAAAATCTTGCATTTGTAGTTCGCCCACAGAATTCAAAGAACAGCAGCAGACTGCAGGGAAAACGTCCGGGACAGGGACGTCAGGGACAGAACCAGGGTCGCCCAAACGGTGATGGAAAACGCCCGGCAGCAGGACAGAGCCGTTCGAATGGTGAAGGAAAACCGGCTCGTACAGAGAAACCGGCAGCAAAAAGCGAGAGACCGGTTCGTGCAGCAGAGGACAGACCGGCACGTCCGGCACAGAACGGAGCACGTTCTGAGAGACCGCAGGGATCAAGAACAGAAAGAACAGGACGTCCGAGCGGTGAGGGAAGACAGGTACGCTCTGACAGACCGGGACAGAAACCATTTGGAGACAGACGTTCTAATGGCGAGAACAGAGGCGAAAACAGAGGACCACGTCAGGACAGAGACGGACGCGGACAGCGTTCTGACAGAGGAGGACGTGACGGATTCCAGGGACGCGACAACCATGATGGAAGAGAGAACCGTGACGGAAGAGACGGACGCGGACAGGGACAGCGCTCTGACAGAAGAAATGACAATCGCAGAAACGACAGAAGTGACGCTGCACCGATCGTAGAACAGCAGAAGACACAGAGAAACAAAGCGAAAGACAAAGAAAGAGATAATAAGAAGAAAGAATACAGAGATGAAGCTTTCGAAGGAAAAGGAAGAAAAGGCAAGAAGCAGAAACCGGCAGTGGAAGTGAAGAAGCCACAGGTGAAGGAAGAGAAGCAGGAAGAGCAGATCAAACAGATCGTGATTCCAGAAGTTCTTACAATTAAAGAGCTTGCTGATAAGATGAAGATCGTTCCTTCTGTTATTGTTAAGAAGCTTTTCATGCAGGGCAAGATCGTAACTGTAAATCAGGAAGTTGATTACGAGACAGCAGAAGAGATCGCGATGGAATTCGATGTTCTCTGTGAGAAAGAAGAAGTTGTAGATGTGATCGAAGAACTTCTGAAAGAGGATGAAGAAGACGAAAGCCTTATGGTAAAACGCCCACCGGTTGTATGTGTTATGGGTCATGTTGACCATGGTAAGACATCTCTTCTGGATGCAATCCGTAACAGTAATGTAACAGGTCGTGAGGCCGGTGGTATCACACAGCACATCGGTGCATCTGTTGTTGAGATTAACGGAGAAAAGATCACATTCCTCGACACACCGGGACATGAGGCATTTACTGCAATGCGTATGCGTGGAGCAAACTCTACAGATATCGCAATCCTTGTAGTTGCTGCGGATGACGGTGTTATGCCACAGACAATTGAGGCAATCAACATGCGAAAGCAGCAGGAATTGAGATTATTGTTGCGATCAACAAGATCGATAAGCCAAGTGCGAATGTTGAACGTGTAAAACAGGAACTGACAGAATACGAACTGATTCCGGAAGACTGGGGCGGAAGCACAATCTTTGTTCCGGTATCAGCGCATACACATGAAGGAATCCAGGATCTTCTTGAGATGATCCTTCTGACAGCAGAGGTTATGGAACTGAAAGCGAACCCGAACCGTGCCGCACGTGGTCTTGTGATCGAGGCTGAGCTTGATAAAGGTAAGGATCTGTTGCAACTGTTCTTGTACAGAAAGGTACACTCCACGTAGGAGATGCGATCGCAGCAGGAAGCGCTCATGGTCGTGTAAGAGCGATGATGGATGACAAGGGAAGACGTGTGAAAGAAGCAGGTCCGTCCCAGCCGGTTGAGATCCTTGGTCTGAATGATGTTCCGAATGCGGGAGAAGTATTCGTAGGATGTGAGTCTGATAAAGAAGCAAGAGCGTTTGCAGAGACATTTATTTCCCAGAACAAGGTAAAACTTCTGGAAGAGACGAAGTCCAAGATGTCTCTGGATGATCTGTTCAACCAGATCCAGGAAGGTAACCTCAAAGAACTTGATATTGTTGTTAAGGCTGATGTTCAGGGATCTGTAGAGGCAATCAAGCAGAGTCTTCTGAAGCTGAGTAACGATGAAGTTGTTGTTAAGATCATCCATGGTGGTGTTGGTGCGATCAATGAGTCTGACGTTATCCTTGCATCTGCATCAAATGCGATCATCATTGGATTTAACGTTCGTCCGGATGCAACAGCGAAAGATATCGCTGAGCGCGAGGGTGTTGACTTAAGACTTACAGAGTTATCTACAATGCCATCGAAGATGTAGAGGCAGCCATGAAGGGTATGCTTGATCCTGTCTTTGAGGAGAAGGTTCTCGGTCATGCGGAAGTACGTCAGACATTCAAGCATCAGGAGTTGGAACAATTGCCGGTGCGTATGTGCTTGACGGTATCTTCGAGAGAAACTGTTCTGTTCGTCTGATCCGTGACGGAATCGTTGTATTCGACGGACCGCTGGCATCTCTGAAGCGTTTCAAAGATGACGTGAAGGAAGTCAGAACAGGATATGAGTGTGGTCTCGTATTCGAGAACTACAATGACATTAAAGAAGGCGATCAGGTTGAAGCTACAAGATGGTAGAGACAGAACGCAAGTAAGAATAAAAGATGCCGACATTTGCAGAGTGTTGTAATTGTCAGCAGGTGACAGAATTGTTACTCGTGCAGGGGTCATACATTGCAGGAGTAACTTTTCTGTATAAAAAAGGAGTTATAACATGAGAAAGAACAGTATTAAGAATACAAGAGTCAATGCAGAAGTACAGCGTGAGCTGAGTAATATCCTGCGTGGCGGGATCAAAGATCCACGTGTTGCACCGCTGACATCTGTTGTTGCTGTTGAAGTAGCACCGGATCTTAAGACATGCAAGGCATATATCAGTGTTCTCGGAGACAAGAAAGCACAGGAAGATACGATCAAAGGTCTTCAGAGTGCAGAGGGATATATCCGCAGAGAACTTGCACGTACAGTGAATATGCGCAACACACCACAGATTACATTTATCGTAGACCAGTCCATTGAATATGGAGTAAATATCAGCAAGAAAATTGACGAAGTGACAAGAGATTTGAAGGATGGAGCTGAGGAATAGATGATCGTATTAAACGATGTATTAAAAGGGAAACACAGTGTAGCCATTGGCGGACACATTCGTCCAGATGGGGACTGCGTTGGTTCTACAATTGGATTATATCTTTATCTGACCACTTATTATCCAGAGATTGAGACAGATCTGTATCTGGAGGAGATTCCGGAAGCATTTCAGATGATGGGACACCGGGATGTGCCGAAGCATGAGATTGTAGAAGGCAAAGTTTATGACCTTTTCATCAGTCTGGATTGCGGGGACGAAAGACGTCTTGGTTTTTCCGAGCCGGTGTTCCAAAATGCAAAGGAAACTTTATGTGTGGATCACCACGTCAGTAATGAGTCTTTTGCAGACACGAATTATATCGTGCCGGATGCAAGTTCTACTTCGGAACTTGTTTTCCGTCTGCTGGATGAGGAGAAGATTACGGAAGAAATCGCATCTTTCCTTTATATGGGGATCGTGCATGATACCGGAGTGTTCCAGTATTCCTGTACTTCACCGGAGACAATGGAAGTCGGTGCTGCACTTTTAAGAAAAGGGATCAATGGAAGCGCGATCATTGACGGAACATATTTTGAAAAATCCTATGTTCAGAATCAGATGCTTGGGAAGGCACTTCTTGAGAGTATGATGATCCTGAATAAGAAAGCGGTTGTCTCAGTGATACGTTTGAAAGAAATGGAGTTCTTCCAGGCAAAACCGTCTGATCTGGATGGAATTGTCAGCGTATTGCGTCAGACAAGAGGTGTGGAGGTTGCAATCCTTCTTTACGAGCTCGAACCGCAGACATTTAAAGTAAGCCTTAGATCAAAAGAAATCGTTGATGTAAGTGCAGTTGCGAAATATTATGGCGGTGGCGGTCATGTGAGAGCAGCCGGTGTTACAATGAAAGGTTCCCCGCATGATGTGATCAACAATCTGACACTTTTAATTGAAAGACAGCTTAGAGCGGCAGAAGAGAAAAACGAGGAAAAATGATAAACGGAATAGTTAATATTTACAAAGAAAAAGGATATACTTCCCATGATGTGGTTGCAGTTCTTCGAAAAGTTGTCGGACAGAAGAAGATCGGTCATACAGGTACGCTTGATCCGGATGCAACGGGAGTCCTTCCGGTGTGTCTTGGAAGAGCAACAAAGGTTTGTGAGCTTCTGACAGATCATGATAAGATATATGAGGCTCTGCTGCTTTTAGGAAAGACGACAGATACGCAGGACATTTCCGGAGAGGTTCTGGAGGAGAGGGATCCGGGCGATCTGACGGAAGAGGAAGTACGTTCCTGTATCGAATCATTTATCGGAGAATATGATCAGATTCCACCGATGTACTCTGCGTTGAAAGTGAATGGGAAGAAGCTTTATGAGCTTGCCCGTGAAGGAAAGACCGTGGAGCGTAAGAGCAGAAAAGTCCAGATCCATGGAATTCGCATTCTGGAGATGAATCTTCCGCATGTGCGTATGGAGGTGGATTGTTCTAAGGGAACATATATCCGTACTTTGTGCCATGACATTGGAGAGAAGCTTCAGGTGGGCGGCTGTATGGAAGAACTTGAGCGTACGAAAGTCGGCCATTTCCTGAAAGAAGATGCGGTAACACTGGATGAAGTGCGACAGAAGATGGAACAGGGAGAAGGTGCAGAACTTTTCATTCCTCTGGATCAGATCTTCGCGGAACTGCCGGCCGTTACTGTGACGGATGCGAAGGCATGGATGTCTTATAACGGAAATGATCTTCCGGAACGTTTTCTGTTAGAAAAAGAAGAGTGGACAGATGGACAGGAAGTCAGAGTATATGATTCCAGAAAGAATTTTATCGGTCTTTATCAGTATCGTGCACCGAAGAAGCTATTCCATATTAAGAAAATGTTTCTGGATCCTGAAGCAGAGAAAATTGAGAAATAAAGGACGAATAAGACAGACATGCAATATATAAAAGGATTAGATGCCTTTGACGGAAGAAATCAGACAGCGGTAACGCTTGGAAAGTTTGACGGATTACACAGAGGACATCAGAAGCTGCTCAACAGAATAATAAAATATGCGCAGAAGGAAGACTGTGACAGTGTCGTTTGTGCATTTGATATGGACAGAGATTGTCTGATGACAAATGAAGAGCGAAGGGCATTTCTTGAGGACAAGGTAGATTATCTGATCGAGATTCCATTTACGAGAGAATGATGGAGATGGAAGCAGAGAAATTTATCGAAGAGATCTTATATAAGAAGCTGCACGCATCACACATTGTTGTCGGAACAGACTTTAACTTTGGTCATGAAAAAAGAGGCAATCATCAGATGCTGGAGAAATATGCAGCGAAATATGGCTACACAGTTGATGTGGTCGAGAAAGCATATTACAAAGACCGGGAGATCAGCAGCACTTATATCAGGGAACTTCTCCTCGATGGAAATATTCCTCTTGCAAATAAGCTTCTGGGGTATCCGTATGAGATCACCAGCGTTGTGGAACATGGACAGCAGCTTGGAAGAACGCTTGGATTTCCGACAATGAATCTTGCACCGCAGGAAAAGAAAATCCTGCCAAAGTACGGTGTCTATGCCTGTCGCGTCCTTGTGGATGGTGTATGGTATGGCGGTGTTGGAAATGCCGGGGTGAAACCGACCGTTGCGCAAGAGAAAAGACGGTTGTTCGAAGTTTATGTTTATGGATATGAAGGCGATGCTTACGGGAAGACTGCCACAGTGCAGATCCTGGAGTTCGAACGTCCGGAAACGAAATTTCATTCGGTTGAAGAACTCAAAGACCGCGTGATGAAAGATATGCGGTACGGAGAGGAATATCTGAAAAATCATCCATTCGATGAAAGATAAAAGATTTTAAATTTGTGCTTTACAAGCAGATATCTCTGTGCTATACTATCCGAGGTATCAAATCAGCCGGTGTTCGGTAATCGGATCACTCCGACCATTGCTTAATGCCAGGCGGTTTAACTAAGAATTTTAAGGAGGATATTACAATGATCGCAAAAGAGAAGAAACAGGCTATCATCAAAGAATTTGGAAGAACAGAGGGAGATACAGGATCACCGGAAGTACAGGTTGCTATCCTTACAGCAAGAATCAACGAGCTGACAGATCACTTCAAAGCTAACCCGAAGGATCACCACTCAAGAAGAGGACTTCTTAAGATGGTTGGACAGAGAAGAGGACTTCTTGCATACCTCAAGAAAGTAGATATCGAGAGATACCGTGCTCTGATCGAGAAACTTGGTCTGAGAAAATAATAAGATTTCCAAAAAAGAAGATCAATTGACAGATCAGAAGCTGCATCTGATGATGTGGTTTCTGGTCTGTTTCTTTTTGTCTGAATTTTTGGTACTTTTTGTTCTTTTTTTGGAAAACTATTTACTTCTTATTATGGAATATGATATAATTTAAAAGCTTGTGGGCAGAGAAGAACCGAGACCACTGAAAAGTGTATTATCAATCGATTACAGTGGGCTTCAATTGCTATGGAATAGTACATTTTTCAGTAGTTTCGGAGCGAATTGTTCTGCTCATATAAAACGAAGATAAGATAAAAAGGAGAAAACCATGTATAAAAAGTTTGAAATGGAACTGGCCGGCAGAACACTGCGCGTGGATGTTGACCGTGTGGCAAAACAGGCGAATGGTGCAGTGCTGATGCATTATGGTGACACAACTGTACTGTGTACAGCAACAGCATCTGACAAGCCGAGAGAAGGAATTGATTTCTTCCCACTCAGCGTAGAGTATAATGAGAGAATGTACGCTGTAGGAAAGATCCCGGGAGGATTTAATAAGAGAGAGGGTAAAGCATCTGAGAATGCGATCCTGACAGACCGTGTCATCGACCGTCCGATGCGCCCTCTGTTCCCGAAAGATTATAGAAATGACGTAACACTTGAGAACCTTGTTCTTTCTGTAGATCAGGATTGCAGTCCGGAGCTTACAGCTATGCTCGGTGCCGCACTTGCAACAAGTATTTCTGATATCCCGTTTGACGGACCAATCTCTACAACACAGGTTGGACTCGTTGACGGAGAATTCGTATTCAACCCGACAGCAGCACAGAAGGAAGTATCTGATCTTGCATTGACAGTTGCTTCTACAAAGGAAAAGGTTATCATGATCGAGGCCGGTGCGAAGGAAGTTCCGGAAGCGAAGATGATCGAAGCTATCTTTGCGGCACATGATCTGAACCAGGAAGTGATCGCTTTCTTTGACACGATCGTTGCAGAGTGTGGAAAGCCGAAACATGAGTATCAGAGCTTTGCTGTTCCGCAGGAACTCTTTGATGCGATCCAGGAGATCGTTCCGGCTGCTGAGATGGAAGAGGCTGTATTTACAGATGACAAGCAGACAAGAGAAGAGAATATCCGTGTGATCACAGAGAGACTCGAGGAAGCATTTGCAGACAACGAAGAGTATCTTGCGAAGCTTGGTGAGGCTGTTTACCAGTATCAGAAGAAGACAGTAAGAAAGATGATCCTCAAAGATCATAAGCGTCCGGATGGTCGTGCGATCGATCAGATCAGACCGCTTGCAGCAGAAGTAGACCTGATCCCGAGAGTTCATGGTTCTGCTATGTTCACAAGAGGACAGACACAGATCTGCACAATGACAACACTTGCTCCACTTTCTGAAGCACAGAAGCTCGACGGTCTTGATGAAGCAGAGAAGACAAAGAGATATATGCATCACTACAACTTCCCGTCCTACTCTGTAGGAGAGACAAGACCTTCCAGAGGACCGGGACGTCGTGAGATCGGACATGGAGCACTGGCTGAGAGAGCACTTCTTCCGGTACTTCCAAGCGAGTCTGAGTTCCCATATGCGATCCGTACAGTATCTGAGACATTTGAGTCTAATGGATCTACATCACAGGCAAGTGTCTGCGCATCCAGCATGTCACTGATGGCAGCAGGTGTGCCGATCAAGTCTGCTGTAGCAGGTATCTCTGCAGGACTTGTAACAGGTGAGACAGATGATGATTACCTTGTACTGACAGATATCCAGGGACTCGAGGACTTCTTCGGAGACATGGACTTCAAGGTGGCAGGTACTCACGAAGGTATCACAGCAATCCAGATGGATATCAAGATCCACGGACTGACAAGACCGATCATCGAAGAAGCAATCGCTGCTACAAAGAAAGCAAGAACTTACATCATGGATGAAGTTATGAATAAAGCAATCGCTGAGCCTAGAAAAGAAGTTGGAGAGTTTGCACCGAAGATTATTCAGATGCAGATCGATCCACAGAAGATCGGTGATGTTGTCGGACAGCGTGGTAAGACAATCAATGCAATCATCGACGAGACAGGTGTTAAGATTGACATCGATGATGAAGGAAATGTATCTATCTGCGATACAGAGAAAGAGAACATGGAGAAAGCTGCGAAGTACATCCAGACAATCGTTACAGATTACGAAGCAGGACAGCTTTTTGAAGGAAAGGTTATCAGCATCAAAGAATTCGGAGCATTCGTTGAGTTTGCACCGGGTAAAGAAGGTATGGTACACATTTCCAAGCTTTCTAAGCAGAGAGTTGACAAGGTAGAAGACGTTGTAAGCATCGGTGATGTTGTGAAGGTTGTATGCCTTGGTAAAGATAAGATGGGAAGATTCAGCTTCAGCATGAAAGATGTTGCAGAATAAGAATCAGAAAGAATAAGAAAAGAGGAACAGAATTCAGGAAACTGGGTTTTGTTCCTCTTTTCTTGTATGCGCAAGGAATACTTTAAGAATCTTATCCATATATTGTGTAGAGAGGAGGGGTACGGACAACAACTGGAGAGGTGGACAAGATGGAAATGGAAAGACAGAACAAGAAGATGCAGGTCTGGAATCTGCTGGCAGAAAAAATCCGTAAGCTTGTAGAAGAATCCGTCAGTAATCCGGAGGAACTGCAGGAGATCAGGATACGTACAGGTCAGCCGCTGCTGATTCAGATGAAAGGGCAGGAACGGGTTCTTCCGGACCGGCACACCCGTATCTGGTTACGAAAGAAGATATTGGTGAGACAATGGGATATATTTGTCATTATTCGCTCTATGCATATGAAAATGAGTTGAAACAGGGATTTATTACAGTGGAAGGAGGTCACAGGGTCGGGGTGGCAGGAAAAGTAATTATAGAAAATGAAAAAGTAAAAAATATACAGTATATTTCTTCGCTAAATGTAAGAATTTCTCACGAAGTACTTGGGTGTGCTGACGCATTGATTCCATATATTACGGAAAATAAACAGATTTGCCATACATTGATCATTTCTCCGCCGTGTTGCGGAAAGACTACTTTGATCCGTGATCTGATCCGTCAGATATCGGATGGAAATGAATACATAAAAGGGTGTTCTGTTGGTGTGGTAGATGAAAGATCGGAGCTTGGTGGGTGTTATCTTGGAATCGCGCAGAATCATCTGGGTACAAGGACTGATATTTTAGACTGTTGTCCGAAAGCGGAGGGGATGATCATGTTGATCCGTTCTATGGCGCCGCGTGTGATCGCAGTGGATGAGATCGGTACAAGTGAGGATATCCATGCCATTGAATATGCCATGCAGTGCGGCTGCCGGCTGATCGCGAGTGTACACAGCCTTGATATGGATGAGGCTTCTAAAAAGCCGATCCTGGGTGATCTGATCCGCAGAAGAATGTTTCAGCGTTATGTTGTGCTTGGACAGGATCACGGTCCTGGCAAGATCCGGGAAATCTATGATGAGCGGGGGCGTGTGCTGTGCAGAAATTAGTCGGATGTTTTCTGATCCTGTTGGCGACGACCGGAGCAGGATGGATGTATGGAAAAGAACTTCGGAATTATCTGGAAGAATTGAGTCATTTTCGCAGAATTATAGAACAAATAAAAGGCGAATTACTGTATGCAGGACTTCCGCTTTCGGAAATTTTTTACAATATTGCATCAAGAGAGAAGGAACCCTATGAAAACTGGCTGATGGATCTGGCATTTCAATGTCAGGGCACACAGGAAAAGCGGTTTGCTGACTTGTGGACAGATACGATAGGAAAAGATCTTCCGGAACTGAAATGGAGAGGGAAAATGAATCCTCTGATCTGCGAACCTGGGGAACTGCTTGAAATAGGAGACAGAGAAGGTGTAGTTCGTCTGCTGGAGTATCATTGAAAAGGCTGGATATGGAAATTGAAAAGAGAACTGCGGAAACGTCTGAGAAGAAAAAGCTCGGTAGCTGGCTGGGGGCAGCAGGCGGGATTTTTCTTGTGATCCTTCTGCTTTAAAAGGGCGGGAACAAAAGGGAGAGGAGGGAGAATGTGAGCATCAATCTGATATTTAAAATTGCGGCGGTGGGAATTCTTGTATCTATTCTGAGTCAGGTTTTGAAGCATAGCGGCAGAGAGGAACAGGCATTCCTGACAAGTCTTGCAGGGCTGATTCTTGTATTATCCTGGGTTCTCCCGGCGATTTATGACTTATTTTCTTCGATCCGGCAATTGTTTTCTCTTTAAGGAGGGCGGAACAGATTGAACAGTATACAAATCGCACTTTTGGGTGTCGTGGGAACATTAATTGCTTTGCAGTTTAAAAGTGGGAAAAGTGAATATGGCATTTATGTAAGTCTTGCAGTCAGCTTGTTTTTATTTCTTTGTATGCTTTCACGACTTGAAATCTTTGTGCGGACAGTAAAGAAAATTGCAGATTATATAAAACTGGATGCCGGACAGATGAGTATTCTGTTGAAAATGGCCGGTGTGACTTATGTGGCTGAATTTGCATCCGGAATCTGTAAAGATGCAGGGTATCAGAATATTGCTGTACAGATTGAGATTTTTACAAAGTTGACGATCCTTGCGATAGGAATGCCGGTACTTCTTGCGCTGCTGGAACTAATCGGAGATTTTCTGATATGAAAAGGGAAAAACATTTTTGGAAAAAGCTTTTCTGTTTTGTGTTTTTATTTACGGTTGTGACAGGATGTGGCAGCGTGTATGCAGCAGAGCATGGTACAGCGGAGGAAAAGGAAAAAGAAGATCGTTCCGGGATGTTGGAGGATGAGCTGGAACAAATGGAAGAAAGTCTGCTGGATGAATTTGATTTCAGACAGATCGATCAGTTATCAGGAGAGACAGAACTGGGAGAAAAAGTTCGGTTTCGTGATCTTACAGAGATGCTGATCAGCGGAAATACGCAGGAATTGGGAGAAAGATTTCTTGAGTTTTTTTCAGGACAGGTGTTCTCTGTTTTTCAGAAGGAAGGAAGAATCTGGCGCGCCTGCTGCTGATTACAGTGGCGGCTGCATTTTTCTCGAATTTTACAAGTATCTTTCAAAACAGACAGACAGCGGAAGCGGGTTTTTATATTTTGTATCTTGTTGTGATCGCAATCTGTCTGGAAGCATATCAATCGATGAATTTATATGCCGAAGAAAAAACAGGAGAGCTTGTCCAATTGATGCAGGTGTTTTGCCCAAGTTTCTTTCTGGCGGTTGCATTTACCGGAAAGAGCAGTTCGGCGTTGATGTTTTATAATACAATATTGTTCTTAATCTATCTGGTGGAACTGCTTGTACTTCATTTTCTTTTACCGGCTGTAAAGATCTACGGGATGGTGAGGGTCTTATCCTGCCTGACCGGAGAAGATCTTTCTCAGAATTTGCAGAACTTCTGGAAAAATGTATCCAATGGAGTCTGAAAAGTATGATTGCCGCTGTGAGTGGATCAGTCTGATCCGGGGATTTTTGAATCCGGCAATTGATTCTTTGAAAATGACTGCTGCGGGACGAACACTGGAGGCGGTTCCGTGGATCGGAGATGTTGCCGGAGGTACAATGGATGTTGCATTAGGAGTTGCAGTACTGCTTAAGAATGGAATCGGTGTAGCAGGAATGATTTTTATAGCTGTCCTGGCACTTGTTCCACTGGTGGAATTTCTGATATTGGCATTTTTGTACCAACTTGTGGCGGCATTAGTTCAACCGGTTTCTGACCGGAGAATTACAACATGCATATCTGGAGTTAGTTCCGGTTATCAGCTTATGGTGAAGGTAATAGCATCCACAACGCTGTTGTTTGTCTTAAGCATTGCACTTGTGGTGGCTGTAACATCTTAAGGTTTCAGAGGAGAGAGGAGGAATCTGCCAGATGCTTACACAATGGATACAAAAAATCATTTCAATGCTTCTCGTTATGAGTGCAGTTCTGCAGGTGATTCCGGGAAAAGATTATGAAAAATATATTCGTTTTTTCTGTGGACTTGTCCTGATCCTGCTTGCACTATCCCCTGTTGCGGCGTTGAAAGGACTGAAAGCAGAGCAATTTTATCAGAAGGAAGTGTATCAGCAATATGAGAAAGAAATAGAGCGGATGTCGGATTCTATAAAACGGGAGGAAATCGGAATTGGACAATAATTGGCAGGAGTGGAAGGAAAGGATCGTGGGATACACAAGGAAGATAAAACAGGCGGATCGTGGTCAGAAAAGAACAAGATTAGCCATTTTATTCCTGTGTGGACTGCTGCTTCTTGTAGTTGCGGTTCCGGTTCCGAAGACAGGGGAGGTGGATAAGGATACAAAGATTAACGGGGAATCCGGGAAAGGAGAGACATATGAGACAGATTCCATGGCAGACTATGAAAAATATCTGGAACAGAAGACAGCGCAGACACTTGGTGTCGTAGATGGGGCGGGAAAGGTGACGGTGATGATCACATTAAAGTCTACAGGACAGAAAGTGGTTGAAAAAGATCAGCAAAGTACACATCAGACGACGAAGGAAGCAGACAGCCAGGGAGAGACAAGAGAAAGTGAAGAGAAATCTCTGGATAAAACGACCGTGTACAGTCAGGGGACAGACGGAACGCAGATCCCATATGTAAGTAAAGAAAATGCACCGGAAGTGGAAGGCATTCTTGTAATAGCAGATGGAGGCGGGAATGCAGTTGTCGCGAAGAATCTGACAGAAGCGGTGCAGGCATTATTTGGTGTAGAAGCGCATAAGATAAAAATAATGAAACGTGCGCCTACATAAAAGGAGGTTTATCTTAATGAAAGGGAAAGTGAAGAAAAACCAGTTGATCATTGTGGCACTTGCGGTTATGATCGCGGCAGCAGGATATCTGAACTACACGGGACGTCTGTTTGGCGAGAATGCGAAAGGAACAAAAGAAGCTAATGCAGATCTTACAAACCAGGAACTTTTGGATATTTCACAGGAAGATACAGAAGCAGGAAGCGAAGAAATTGAAAGTAATGATTCTGAAACAGAAGGAACACCTGGAGAGGCGGTTCTCACAAATGGTTCAGCCAGACTACGGTAGCCCAGGCAAAAGTTACAAGAGAACAGGTGCGTGCCCAGAATAAAGAAACCCTGCAGTCGATCATAGACAATACAGAGCTCAGTGAAGAGGAAAAGTCAGATGCAGTTGCACAGATGGTGGAGCTTACAAAACAATCAGAGACGGAGATGGAAATTGAGACATTGATGGCAACAAAAGGATTTTCAGAGGCAGTAGTAAGTCTGGGAGAAGATAGTGCAGATGTTGTTGTAAATGCAGAGGAGCTTACGGATGCAAACCGTGCCCAGATTGAGGATATTGTGACAAGAAAGTCGGATGTAAAGCCGGAGAAGATTGTAATTACACCAATTCATGAATAGAAAGTATATTTTTGGAAAAACTTTTTATAAAAGATTTGCTGTCAGAGAGGACTTGTGATACACTATTTACTGGTTTATTATGTAACTGTCTACGGGATGCCTGCGGACAGTTATCTATTGCGTGAAAATGATAGGAGATTAGAAATGTCAGAAATTACGAATGAGATAAAGAAAAGAAGAACATTTGCCATTATATCCCATCCGGATGCCGGTAAGACAACATTGACAGAGAAATTCCTTCTGTACGGAGGAGCCATCAACCAGGCAGGATCTGTTAAGGGAAAAGCAACTGCGAAGCATGCGGTTTCCGACTGGATGGAGATTGAGAAGGAGAGAGGTATTTCTGTAACTTCTTCTGTACTTCAGTTCAATTATGGTGGATACTGTATTAATATTCTGGATACACCGGGACATCAGGACTTCTCAGAGGATACATACCGTACTTTGATGGCAGCGGATTCCGCAGTTATGGTTATCGATGCATCCAAGGGTGTTGAGGCGCAGACAAGAAAGCTGTTTAAAGTCTGTGTGATGCGTCACATCCCAATTTTTACATTTATCAATAAGCTCGACCGTGAGGCGAAGGATACATTTGAATTGTTAGATGATATAGAGAAAGAGCTTGGAATCGCAACTTGTCCGATTAACTGGCCAATCGGTTCCGGTAAGGAATTCAAGGGAGTTTACGACAGAGCGAAACGTGAAGTTGAGCTGTTCTCAGACACGAAAAAAGGTACTGCGATGGGTGAAGTGAAGATGATACCGATCGACGCACCGGAGACAGAAGAACTGATCGGAGCAGATGCAAAAGACATTCTTGCAGATGAGATTGAACTTCTGGACGGAGCAGCAGCTGAGTTTGATCAGGAACTGGTTGATAAGGGACAGCTTTCACCGGTATTTTTCGGATCCGCTCTTACCAACTTTGGTGTAGAGACTTTCCTGAAGCATTTCCTGAAGATGACAACCTCTCCGCTTCCGAGAAAATCAGATCATGGCGAGATTGATCCAATGACAGAGAAAGATTTCTCAGCATTTGTATTTAAGATCCAGGCGAATATGAACAAAGCCCACAGAGACAGAATTGCATTCATGAGAATCTGTTCCGGAGAATTTGAGGCCGGTATGAGTGTTTATCATGTGCAGGGAGGAAAGGATGTGCGTCTTTCCCAGCCGCAGCAGATGATGGCAAGTGAAAGAAAGATGATCGATAAGGCTTACGGCGGAGATATCATTGGAGTATTTGACCCGGGTATCTTTTCAATCGGAGATACATTGACAACATCAAAAGAGAAATTTGCTTACGAAGGAATCCCGACCTTTGCACCGGAGCACTTTGCACGTGTCCGTCAGGTTGATACGATGAAGAGAAAGCAGTTTGTAAAGGGAATCAATCAGATTGCACAGGAAGGTGCGATCCAGATTTTCCAGGAATTCAACACGGGTATGGAAGAGATTATCGTAGGTGTTGTAGGTGTACTTCAGTTTGATGTATTGAAGTATCGTCTCCAGAATGAATATAATGTAGAGATCCGTCTGGAGAATCTGCCATATGAGTACATTCGTTGGATTGAGAATGAAGAGATCGATATGGATCGCTTGAGCGGAACATCTGATATGAAGAAGATCATGGATCTGAAGGGACGTCCGCTTCTTCTCTTTGCGCATGAGTGGAGTATCCGTATGACAGAAGAGAGAAATGAAGGACTTATTTTGTCAGAATTCGGACGTTCATAAAAATCTTTTCAAATAGAAAGATTTTTGGTATAATGTAGAAAGAATCAGACAAAACAGGAGGTTTTGATTATGGCAAAGGACGAAAGAAATATTTATACAATACAGAACGACGCAAGCAAAGGTGAGATTAAGATTGCAGATGAAGTTGTAGCGATCATTGCAGCGCTTGCTGCCACAGAAGTGGAAGGTGTTGCTTCTATGGCCGGAAACATCACGAATGAACTGATCGGAAAGCTCGGAATGAAGAATCTTTCCAAAGGTGTGAAGGTTGATGTACTGGAAGGTATTGTGACTGTATCCTTGGCATTGAACCTGAAGTACAATTACAGCATCGTTGAGGTGTCTGCAAGAGTGCAGGAGAAAGTTAAGAATGCAATTGAGAATATGACAGGACTTGAAGTGGCTGATGTGACATTAAGGTTGCAGGAGTCGAGATGGAGAGTCAGGAATAAAAGCGAACAGGAAAGGAATCAGCCAACATGGTTAGAAAAGAACTTCGCGAGCACATTTTCAAGATGTTGTTTCAGATAGAATTTAATGATCCGCAGGAGATGCCGGAGCAGATTGAATACTATTTTTCTACACTGGAAGATGCAGCGGATAAGGATAAAGAATATATTAAGAGAAAATATGCGGCAGTACTTGAGAAGACAGAAGAGATTGATGAACTGATCAATGCCAATGCAAAGGGATGGAAGACGACAAGAATGAACAAAGTAGATCTGTCCATTCTGAGACTTGCGGTATATGAGATGAAGTGGGATGACGAGGTACCGGTAGGAGTTGCGATTAACGAGGCAGTAGAACTGACAAAGACGTTCAGTTCAGATGAGGCTCCGTCATTTATCAACGGAGTACTTGGCAAGATTGCGCGTTCACTGGAAGAGACGAAAGAATGAAAAATGTCTATACGGTGAAGCAGGTTAATTCTTATATTAAGAATATGTTCACCCAGGACTTCATGCTGAACCGAATCTATGTAAAGGGTGAGGTGTCTAATTTAAAGTACCACACATCAGGGCATATATATTTTTCATTGAAAGACGAGTCCGGCACGATAGCCTGCGTGATGTTCGCAGGCTCAAGGTCTGGGCTTTCTTTTCATATGGAGGAAGGACAGCAGGTAGTAGTGCTGGGGGCGGTCAGTGTCTATGAGCGGGATGGAAAGTATCAGCTGTACGCAAGAGAGATCATTCTGGACGGTGCGGGACTTTTGTATGAAAGATTCGAGGCACTGAAGAAAGAACTCGAAGAGATGGGAATGTTTGCAGCAGAGTACAAACAGCCGGTTCCACGCTATGCACGTACGATCGGGGTTGTGACCGCACCGACAGGAGCAGCGATCAGAGATATCATCAATGTGGCAAAGAGAAGGAATCCATTTGTCCAGATCCTGCTTTATCCTGCACTGGTACAGGGGGATGGTGCCGTGAGCAGCATCGTGAAAGGAATCCGTATGCTGGAAGAGAAGCAGGTGGATGTCATGATCGTCGGAAGAGGCGGAGGAAGCATTGAAGATCTGTGGGCATTCAATGAGGAGGCTGTTGCGCGTGCAATTTTTGACTGTCGTGTTCCGGTGATCTCTGCAGTAGGACATGAGACAGATACAACGATTGCCGATTATGTGGCAGACTTAAGAGCACCGACACCATCTGCGGCGGCAGAAGCTTGCAGTGTAATGAATATTCTGAAGTGAAGAACAGATTCTTAATGTGAGAGTTACTTCGTAAGAGCAATAAATCAGAAGCTGCTAAACGAGCGTGTGCATCTGGAACACAGCAGATTGAAACTTCAGACACTCCATCCAAGACAGAAACTCAATGAGAAGAGACAAAGAACGGTTGATGCTGAGAATACACTGCGCTCGCTTATGGAGCGGCATCTGACAAAAGAAAAGCACAGACTCGCACTTTGTGCAGAACGGATGAAAGGATTGTCTCCACTTGAGAAATTAAGTCAGGGATATTCTTATGTCTGCAATGCACAAGGACAGAATATAAAGAAAACAGATCAGGTAAGAGAAGGAGATTTGTTGCAGATTTATGTAACGGATGGACAGATTGAGACTTACGTTACAGACACTGTAAAACTAGAAGGGGAAAGAGGACAAAGTTCCCATAAACAGTAACCGGGAGGAAATGATGAAAGACACGAAGAAGATAGAACAGGCTGCAAGTCTTGAGGAGTTATTTGAGAGACTGGATCGCGTCATTGGCGGACTGGAAGGAGAGGAGCTTTCTCTTGAAGATTCTTTTAATTTATATCAGGAAGCATGGAACTTGTGAAGTGTTGTAATCGTACAATTAGCGATGTGGAAAAGAAAGTTCTTGCCTTGGATGAGAATGGAGAGAGTCATGAATTTTAAAGAAGAACAGAAAGAAAAAGTAGAAAAAATTGAAGCGATACTCAGAGAATATCTTCCGGAAGCAAACGGATATCAGAGTGTGATCATGGAAGCAATGGAATACAGTCTGATGGCAGGAGGTAAGCGCCTTCGCCCAATGCTGATGATGGAAACATACCGTCTGTTTGGTGGAGAGACAGAAGTGATTTATCCGTTTATGGCAGCAATGGAGATGATCCATACCTATTCACTGGTTCATGATGATCTCCCGGCAATGGATAATGATGAGTACCGTAGAGGAAGAAAGACGACACATATCGTTTATGGAGAGGATATGGGAATCCTTGCGGGTGATGCACTTTTAAACTATGCATTTGAGACAGCATGCAAGGCATTTGAGCAATTTCCGGAGGAAAGCCTTAGAATCGGACAAGCGATGAGAGTTCTGGCAAGAAAGGCCGGAATCTATGGTATGATCGGTGGACAGGTTGTAGATGTGAAAGAATCCGGACATCAGATTGATGAGGAAGTTCTTGATTTTATTTTCAGACTGAAGACAGGTGCACTGATCGAGTCTGCTATGATGATTGGGGCAATCCTTGCGGGAGCATCAAAAGAAGATGTAAAGAGTATGCAGAAAGTCGCAGGAAAGATCGGAATGGCATTCCAGATCCAGGACGATATTCTGGATGTGACAAGCACGACAGAGCAGCTGGGCAAGCCGGTACATAGTGATGAGAAGAATGAAAAGACAACATATGTAACACTTAAAGGAATCGAACAGGCTCATAAAGATGTGGAACGTATGACAGAAGAAGCAATCGATGAACTGAAAAAGTTCCCTGCAGGGATAATTTCCTTGAGCAGCTTTTGAAATCTCTTGTATATAGAGAAAAATAAGATTGTCGGTGAGGAGGAACTTATGGCACTTGAAAAGATTCAAAAGGCCAACGATATAAAAGAACTGACAGAGGAAGAGCTGAAAGAATTATCGGATGAGATCCGGCAGTTTCTGATCGAAAAGATCAGTGTGACCGGAGGACATCTGGCATCCAATCTCGGAGTTGTTGAGCTTACGATGGCATTGCATAAAGTACTTCATTTCCCAGAGGATAAACTGATCTGGGATGTGGGACATCAGTCTTATACACACAAGCTTCTGACAGGAAGAAAAGAAGGATTTGATGATCTTAGAAAATACGGAGGAATGAGTGGATTCCCTAAGAGAAAAGAAAGCAAATGTGATGCGTTTGATACAGGACACAGTTCAACTTCAATCTCAGCAGGGCTTGGTTATGTGGCCGCAAGAGAGCTTCAACAGGAGCATTATAACGTTGTATCTGTGATCGGAGATGGTTCTATGACCGGCGGTATGGCATATGAAGCATTGAATAACGCTTCCAGATTGAAAAGTAATTTTATCATTGTACTCAATGATAATACGATGTCCATTTCCAAGAATGTTGGTGGTATGTCGAATTACCTGAATGGGCTTCGGACGACACAGGTATACTCAGACCTGAAGAGAGGTGTCGAAGATACGATCAAGAGGATTCCCGGCAGGGGAGAACGGATCGTCCATCAGGTGAAGAAGACGAAGAGCGGGATCAAACAATTATTTGTTCCGGGAATGTTTTTTGAGGATATGGGAATCACATATCTGGGTCCTGTAGACGGACATGATCTGAAGACATTAACAAAGACATTGAATGAAGCAAAACGGGTAAATCATGCAGTTCTTGTACATGTTGTGACGAAGAAGGGAAAAGGTTATCTTCCGGCAGAGACGAATCCGTCAAAATTCCATGGAACAGGACCTTTTGATGTGACAACAGGAGAAGCGATCGGAGGATCGGGGAAGGATTCTTATACAGATATTTTTTCCAAAGTGCTTGCAGATATCGGAAAGAAGGACGAGAAGGTTGTAGCTATTACTGCAGCGATGGCAGACGGAACAGGACTTTCCAGATTCGCAAAGCTATTTCCGGAAAGATTCTTTGATGTAGGAATTGCAGAAGAGCATGCGATGACATTTGCGGCAGGACTTGCTGCAGGGGGAATGAAGCCTGTTTTTGCGGTGTATTCATCTTTCTTACAGAGAGCATTTGACCAGACGATCCATGATGTCTGTCTTCAGAATCTGCCGGTTGTGATCGCAGTGGACCGCGCAGGTCTTGTTGGAAGTGACGGAGAGACACATCAGGGAGTCTTTGACTTATCATTTTTATCATCGATCCCGAATCTTTCAATCCTGTCACCAAAGAACCGCTGGGAGATGGCAGATATGGTGCGCTTTGCAGTGGATTTTCAGTACCCGGTTGCGCTTCGTTATCCAAGAGGAGAAGCATACGAAGGGCTGAAGGAATTCCGTGCTCCGATCGAATATGGAAAGAGTGAGCTTCTATATGAAGAGAGTGAGATTGCGGTAATGTTTGTCGGACATATGTCTTTCCTTGCAGAACAGGTGCGTGAGGATCTTAAGGCAGCAGGGTATCAGTGTAGTCTGATCAATGCAAGATTTGTGAAACCTCTGGATACAGAAATGATCCGGAAAATTTCAGAAAATCACAGGATCCTTGTGACAATCGAGGAAAATGTGCTTACAGGTGGATTTGGTGAGCAGGTAGAAGATTTTGTAATGCGTGAGGATATCCCATTGAAAATTCGCACAATCGGTATTTCAGATGATTATGTTGAGCATGGAAATGTAGATGTCTTAAGAAAAGAAGTTGGTCTCGACAGAGAGAGTATTGTAAAAAAGGTCATTGCAGATGATCGGAGAATAGAGGAAGAAAAGTAGCATGAAAGAACGTTTGGATGTATTGCTTGTAAAGAGGAATCTGGCGGATTCCAGAGAAAAAGCAAAAGCAATTATTATGTCGGGAAATGTATTCGTAGAAGGTCAAAGAGAAGATAAGGCCGGAACAACATTTCCGGAGGAGGTAAATATTGAGGTACGCGGACATGTTCTCCCTTATGTGAGCCGTGGAGGTCTTAAGCTTGAGAAAGCAATGAAAGAATTCCATGTGACAGTAGATGGAAAGGTCTGTACAGATGTTGGATCTTCCACTGGTGGATTTACAGACTGTATGCTTCAGAATGGAGCGAAGAAAGTATTTGCTATCGATGTGGGAAGAGGACAGCTGGATTGGAAGCTGCGTCAGGATCCGAGAGTGGTATGTATGGAGAAGACGAATATCCGTTATGTGACTCCGGAAGATCTTGGAGAACCTGTTGATTTTTCGTCGATTGATGTTTCGTTTATCTCTCTCACAAAAGTGCTTGGTGCAATCAGAGCGTATCTGACAGATGATGGAGAGATCGTAGCATTGATCAAACCACAGTTTGAAGCAGGACGTGAGAAGGTTGGAAAGAAAGGTGTTGTGCGAGAAAAGAGTACGCATCATGAAGTAATAGAGAAAGTGACAGAATTTGCGGTATCAATCGGATTTTCTGTACTTGAGATCACATTCTCTCCAATCAAGGGACCAGAAGGAAATATCGAATACCTTGTACATTTGAAGAAATGTCCGGAAGAGGAAGCAAAGATTGAGACAAAGGAACTGGATCAGGTAGTGGATGAAGCATTCGCTGCTCTGGCAAAGTAAAAAGGTGATGGTATGGAATCTTTTTATATCATAACAAATCAATTAAAAGACAGAGATTATTCTGTTACGATTGAGATAAAAGATTATATTGAGAGAAAAGGCAAACATGTTGTTCTTGCTCAAAAGGATGAGGAAGGATTTATTGTTCCGGGGACTGTTCCGGAAGATGCGGATTGTGGTCTGGTCCTGGGTGGAGATGGAACTTTGATTCGTGCGATACGTGATCTTGAAGGAAGCAGACTTCCACTTCTTGGAATTAATATTGGGACATTGGGGTATTTGACAGATGTCGAACTGAAAGATTATAAATCAGCGATTGATAGACTCTGTGAGGAAGATCCTAATATTGAGAAACGTATGATGCTGGAAGGAGTGATGTCATCCGGTGAAAAAGATCTTGCGGTGAATGATATTGTATTGACGAGAGAGGGGAATCTTCGTATTGTGAAGTTCAATGTTTATGTAAACGGAACTTTATTGAATACATATCAGGCAGATGGAGTGATTATCTGTACCCCGACGGGAAGCACCGGATACAATCTTTCAGCGGGAGGACCGGTTGTAGAACCGACAGCGAGTCTGATGGTTATCACGCCTATCTGTTCCCATGCGCTTAACACGAGCAGCGTAGTGCTTTCGGCAGAAGATGACGTTGAAGTTGAGATCTGTGAGGGACGTTATGGAAGGCAGGAAGAAGTGGCGCTTTGCTATGACGGTGCAGTGCAGAGAAAACTCGTCAGTGGGGATAGAGTAAAGATCAGAAAGGCAGACGCTACAGCTCATCTTGTGAAATTAAGTGAAGAAAGTTTTATGATAACAATGCGCGAGAAGATGAAAGGAAATTGATACTATGAAAGTGAGCCGACATGCAAAGATAATTGAATTGATCAGTCAGTATGACATAGAGACGCAGGAGGAACTGGCAGAATATCTGAATAATGCCGGCTTCAAGGTCACACAGGCAACTGTCTCCAGAGATATCAGAGATCTGAAGCTGACAAAGTTGTCTGTAAACGGTGGGCGTCAGAAGTATATTGTCCATAGACAGGAAGATGACGGAATGAACGAAAAATATATCCGTGTGCTTCGTGACGGATTTGTTTCCATGGATATGGCACAGAATATCCTTGTGATCAAAACAGTTGCCGGAATGGCAATGGCGGTTGCTGCTGCAGTAGACGCAATGAAATGGAATGAAGTGGTCGGATGTATTGCGGGAGATGACACGATCATGTGCGCAATTCGTACAGTTGAAGATACAGCTGTAGTAATGGAGAATATAAGGAAATTGGTTTCAAGGAAAGCATAGGTGATATATGTTACAGAATCTGTATGTGAAAAATCTTGCTTTGATTGATGAAACAGAAGTAGAGTTTGGGGAAGGATTGAACATTCTGACCGGTGAAACCGGAGCAGGAAAGTCAATCCTTCTTGGCTCTGTTACGCTTGCACTGGGTGGAAAATACAATGCACAGATGCTTCGAAACGGGGCAAAAAGCGGATTGGTAGAACTTACTTTTCACATCAAAGAAGAAAAGATTTTAAAGAAGCTGGAGCCTTGGACATTTATCCGGAAGACGGATATCTGACATTGAGCCGCCGCCTTTTAGAAGGCCGAAGTGTCAGTAAGATTAACGGTGAGACAGTGAATATGAGCGTCCTTAAAGATGTAGCCAGTCTTTTGATCGATATTCATGGACAGCATGATAATCAGACATTGCTTCATCGAAAGAATCATTTAACACTGCTTGATCTTTATGGGAAAGAACAGACGGATCCGTTAAAAGAAAAAATGGTTTCCTGCTATCAGGAATGGAAGGCAGTATGTAAGAAGGTGGAACAATCTTCACTGGATGAAGAGAGCCGAAGAAGAGAACTTTCTCTTGCTGAATTTGAAGTGAATGAGATTGAAGAAGCAGCTCTTAAAGAAGGTGAAGATGAACTTTTAGAAGAACAGTATCGCAAGATGACAGATAGCAGAAAACTCACAGAAGGAGTTGCAGAAGCGTATCAGTATACTGCAGAGGACGAACGTGGAAATGCAAGTGATTACTTAAGCCGTGCAATCCGAAGCCTTCAGGAAGCAGCATCTTTTGATGAAAAGGGAAGCCAGCTTTATGATCAGATTGTGGAGATCGATAGTCTGCTGAATGATTTCAACCGGGATCTGGCAGAATATGCAAAGAGTTTTGAATATTCGGAAGAAGAGTTTTCAGAAGTTGAGTCCCGCCTGAATGAAGTGAATCATTTAAAGGCAAAATATGGAAACACTGTCAGTGATATCCTTGCATATTGTGAGGAAAAAAGACAGAGACTATCAGAACTGGAAGATTACGATTCTTTTATGCAGGAACTTTTGGAGAAACAGAAAAAAGCAGAAAAGCAGATGGAAAAGGCTGCGATGGAACTGCATGAAGTGCGTGAACAAAACGCAGTTAAATTTGCCGAGGAAATTGTTCATCAGATGTCGGAACTGAATTTCCTGGATGCACGTTTTGAAATTCGTTTGACAGAAGCAAAAAGTTATTCTGCACAAGGAAAAGATGATGCAGAGTTTTATCTGTCGGTTAATCCGGGAGAACCTGTGCGTCCACTGGGGGATGTCGCATCCGGAGGAGAGCTGTCCCGTATTATGCTTGCAATAAAAACTGTACTTGCAGATGAAGAAGATACGCCGACTTTGATATTTGATGAGATTGATAGTGGAATATCAGGAATCACAGCAGGTCGTGTCGGTGAGAGACTGCAGTTGATCGGAAAGAGTCGTCAGGTAATTTGTATTACACATCTTTCACAGATCGCAGCGGCAGCAGATGTTCATTTTTGCATTCATAAAGAGGCAGAAGATAATTCTGTGAGAACACAGATCGAGAGACTTGATCAGGAAGACTCTGTTGCAGAGCTTGCAAGGCTTCTTGGTGGAGCAAATGTAACAGATGGAATTATAGACAGTGCCAGAGAAATGAAAGAACTGGCAAAAAGAGAAAAATAATACCAGTGTGAAAAGAAGAAGATCCACACATACTAAGAGCAGATGCAAACAGCATCTGCTTTTAATATTTGCAAGAGAGGAGTGTGGATCATGAAAGAACGCAGGAAAAGGAATATGAGCAGGACAGGTCTGTTGTTTCTGTTCTGTCTGTTGATGCTATGTGGCTGTACGCATATTACAGAATTTATGGAAAATACAGAAGTCAGTGGCCGGGAGGTGGAAAGTCTGGCTGCGGAAAAGGAAGACGATACGGTTCTACTTGGAGGAATGCCGGTTGGAATTTATATGGAAACGGATGGTGTACTGGTTTTAGACACGGAGAAAATGACGGGGATGGATGGAAAGGAATATACACCTGCACAGGGTGTAGTGAGTTCCGGTGATTATATTACAGAAGTAAATCACCAGAAGATTGAGGGGAAAAAACAGTTGATGGATCTGGTGGAACATCTGGATGGAGAGAAGATCCTTCTGACAGTCAGACGCGAAAATACGATATTAGAAAAGAAATTGACTCCTGTGCAGATTTCAAAAGGAAATTATCGACTTGGAATCTGGGTAAGAGATAATGTACAGGGACTTGGGACGATCACATTTTTGACAAAAAAATAACAGGTTCGCAGCACTGGGACATGGTATTCATGATATTGATACAAGTACACTTCTTACGATCAAAAGAGGAACGCTTTATAGAACCAGTATTCAGAAAGTGAAAAAGGGAAGTAAAGGGAATCCCGGAACAATGGAAGGGATTATTGTTTATAATCGGTTTCATCAGCTTGGAGTGATTGAGAAAAATACGGATGCGGGTATTTATGGAGAATTAAATTCAGACAGAAGCTGGATAGGAGAGGAAGTTCCGATACAGGTAGCAAAAAAAGAGGAAATAAAGACAGGAGAGGCAAGGATTCGCTGCTACATTGATGGTGAGGTGAAAGAATACACAATCTGTATAACACAAATTGATAAAGAATCCGACCAGGTGAACAAAGGAATGGTAATTCAGGTGACAGATACGGAATTGCTGGAAAAGACAGGGGGCATTATTCAGGGAATGAGCGGGAGTCCCATCATTCAGAATGGAAAACTGATCGGAGCTGTGACACATGTGTTTGTACAGGATTCGACAAAAGGATACGGTATTTTTATTGAAAATATGTTGAAAGAGGAAGAATCGTGAAAAGGGTCGAAAAGGATGTCGAAATACTACTGCAAGATTTTCTTGAATACGACAAAAAAAGCTGGAATATAATACACGAGTGGTGTAACAAGACAAACGTTCTCAGAAAAAGGAGAGAAGAAGATGGAACATTTGAAAATAGCCATTGCTGATGATAACCAGAAAATTTTGGATCTTTTGGATCGTGTGATTGGGATGGAAAAAGACATGAATCTGGTCGGAAAGGCGAAAAATGGTGAAGAGATGTGTCAGATCATCAAAGATAAACAGCCAGATGTTGTTCTTCTCGACCTGATTATGCCGAAAATGGATGGATTGACGGTCATGGATCGGATCAATCATGACAAAACTGTCAGCAAGCATCCGTATTTTATCGTAATCACAGCAGTTGGGCAAGAAAAGATTACAGAAGATGCTTTTAATAAAGGTGCAAATTACTATATGATGAAACCGTTTCAAAATGAGATGTTGTTAGAACGAATCCGAAGTGCGGGGCGGATGTCACACGGTATGGAAACAAGAAACTCTGAGGTGACATCTGAAAACAGAGGAGAAGTCTGGAGACACGAGTGACAAATATGCTGCATGAAATCGGAATACCGGCTCATATTAAGGGGTATCATTATCTGAGGGATGCGATTATGATGGCGGTAGATGATATGGATGTGCTCAATGCAATTACAAAGATCCTGTATCCAACCGTTGCAAAGAAGTACCAGACAACATCAAGCAGAGTAGAACGTGCGATCCGACATGCGATTGAAGTGGCATGGAGCAGAGGAAAGCTGGACACTCTGGATGAACTTTTTGGGTACACGGTAAGCAATGGAAAAGGGAAACCGACAAATTCTGAATTTATTGCTCTGATCGCAGATACAATACAATTGGAATACAGGCATGGGAAATAAGAAGTAAATTACAATGAGAAATCCTTTGCATTATGATAAAAATGCGGTATAATATTTTATAAGTAATTGCCGAAAGAGGGCAAGTGAAAGTGGAGGATCTAAGTATGAAAAACATTTTGTTCGCTTCATCAGAATGTGTACCATTTATAAAGACCGGGGGTCTTGCTGACGTTGTAGGTTCACTTCCAAAAGATTTTGATAAAGAGAAATATGACTGCCGTGTAGTTTTACCTAAGTACATGTGTATGAAACAGGAGTGGGTAGAGCGCCTGGAGTATATCACAAACTTCTACATGGATTTTGCAGGAGAGGATCGCTATGTCGGAATCTTTAAGACAGAATTAAACGGAGTTACATTTTATTTTATTGATAACGAATTTTATTTTTCAGGATTTGCTCCATATGATGGAGATCCGAAGTGGAATATTGAAAAATTCTCTTTCTTCTGTAAGGCAGTTTTAAGTATTCTTCCGGTTATTGGGTTCCGTCCGGATCTGATTCACTGTCATGACTGGCAGACAGGTCTGATTCCGGTATATCTGGATAATTTCCGTTTCTTTGGAGAATATTACAGAGGAATCAAGACAGTTATGACAATACATAACCTGAAGTTCCAGGGGGTATGGGATACAAAGACTGTACAGGGAATCACAGGACTTCCGGATATTATTTCGTTCCGGATAAGCTTGAGGCATACAAAGATGCTAATATGCTCAAAGGCGGTATTGTTTATGCAGATAAGGTGACAACAGTAAGCCACAGCTATGCAGAAGAGATCAAGACACCGTTCTATGGAGAAGGTCTTGATGGACTGATGGCAGCAAGATCAAATGATCTTTGCGGTATTGTGAATGGTCTGGATTACAATGACTGGAATCCGGATACAGATCATAGAATCGCAAAGACATTTAACGTTGAGAATTTCCGGAAAAACAAACCGGTGAATAAGGCCGCTCTTCAGGAAGAACTTGGACTGGATAAAGACAATCATGTAATGTTGATCGGAATCGTTTCCCGTCTGACAGACAGAAGGATTTGATCTGATTGATTATATGATGGATGAGATGTGTCAGGATGCAGTGCAGATTGCAGTACTTGGAACAGGAGATCCGAAATATGAGAATATGTTCCGTCACTTTGCATGGAAGTATGCAGGAAAGGTTTCAGCGAATATTTTCTATTCCGATGATCTTTCTCACAGACTTTATGCCGGATGTGATGCATTCCTTATGCCATCCTTATTCGAACCATGCGGACTCAGCCAGCTGATGAGTCTGAGATACGGAACACTTCCGATCGTTCGTGAGACAGGAGGATTGAAAGATACTGTAGAACCGTACAATGAGTTTGAGAAGACAGGTACAGGATTCAGTTTCTCTAATTATAATGCGCATGAGATGTTGAACACTGTACGTTATGCAGAAAGAATCTATTATGACAAGAAACGTGACTGGAACAAGATGATCGAACGCGCGATGGCTCAGGATTTCTCATGGATGAATTCCGCAAGACAGTATGAAGATCTGTACAGAAGTCTGATCGGAGAATAAGAATTATAAGAAGTAACAAAGAAGTAATACAAGAGTAACACAAGAGCAAGGAGTAACAGACCCGATGAAAATTATTGACAAACTGAACCAGAAAGGCATTCACATTTCTTTTGAGGTGTTTCCGCCGAAGACAGATGCAGGATTTGACAAAGTATTATCAGCAACAGATGAGATTGCCAAACTGAACCCATCTTATATCAGCGTAACCTATGGACCGGTGGCGGAACAAGCAAGAACACAGCGAAGATCGCATCCCATATTAAGGATGATCTCGGAGTGATGAGTCTTGCACATCTGACATGTGCTTCATCCACAAAAGAAGAAGTTGGAGAGGTAATTGAAAACCTGAAGGCTCATGGAATCGAGAATATTCTCGCTTTACGAGGAGATATTCCGGAAGGCATGACATTCCCTGATGGAGATCGATTCCATTATGCTTATGAACTGGTACAGGAAATCAAGAAACATGGGGATTTCTGTATTGGTGCAGCATGTTATCCGGAAGGACATGTGGAGCAGGAACATAAAGAGGATGATATCCGTTATCTGAAACAGAAGGTAGACAGTGGAGTTGATTTCCTTACAACACAGATGTTCTTTGATAATGATATCCATTATAATTTCCTGTACAGAATCAGAGAAGCAGGGATCACAGTTCCGGTTCTGCCGGGAATCATGCCGATCACCAGTGCTGCACAGATGAAGCGAAGCCAGGAACTTTCCGGAACAGTATTTCCGAGAAGATTTCTTGCAATATTAGATCGCTTCGGAAGTTCTCCGGATGCGATGAAGCAGGCTGGAATTGCTTATGCGACAGATCAGATTATTGACCTTCTTGCGAACGGTGTGAATAATATTCATATTTATTCTATGAATAAGCCAGAGATTGCAATTGCGATTATGAATAATCTTTCCGAGATTATCAAGTGTTAAGAAAGTGAATGACCAGATGATAGAGACAGAGAAAGAGTACGTGAAGCAGTTCGTTATCTGGGATTTGGAAAAATGAGGCAGATGAACGAACCTTGGAACTGATCCAACAGTCTTTCAAAGACCTGGAACAGGAAGCAGGGCCTAAGTCCATCTGCCAAATTTTTGACCTGAATCATACAGAAGACGGAAGACTGGTTATTGGACAGATGGAGATTCAAAGTAAGAGCCTGAGTAGAAATCTGAAAGGATGCCGTCGGGTTGTTCTTTTTGGAGCAACACTTGGCGCCGGAGTTGACCGGCTGATGCGCAGGATTTCTTTGACAGACATGGCAAGAGCAGTTGTTTTGCAGTCTTGTGCAGCGGCAATGTTAGAAGAATATTGCGATGAGTGTCAGAAGAAGATTGCGGCAGAGCTTGAAGAAGAACATTTGTATTTAAGACCGAGATTCAGTCCCGGATATGGAGATTTTGATATCTGTTATCAGGAACCGATCGTACGAATGTTGAATTGTGCAAAGACAATCGGGCTGACTTTGACAGACAGCTTTATGATGACACCAACAAAGTCGGTAACAGCAGTAATTGGAATCAGTACACAGAAGGAGAGATGTCCAATCTCAGGATGTGAGGTCTGTACAAAAAAAGATTGTGAATACCGACGATAAGCAAGAGATAAGAGAGGAAGGATTGATACAAGAAGATGATACGAGAACGCCTGGGAAAAGAGTTATTATATTTTGACGGCGGAATGGGAACCTTGCTTCAGGCAAAGGGACTTCAGCCGGGAGAGTTACCGGAGACATGGAATGTTACACACGCGGATGAGATCAAAAACATTCACAAACAATATATTTCAGCAGGAAGTGATATTGTACTCGCGAATACATTTGGAGCGAATGCATTGAAATTCCATTGCGATGATTTTCCATTGGAAGAAATCATCGTCTTGCGATCGGGCATGTGAAGGATGCGGCTGAAGAGGCAAGTGGTGGAAGAAGAATCTACACAGCACTGGATGTCGGACCGACAGGAAAGCTTTTAAAACCGATGGGGGATCTGGACTTTGAGACAGCATATGAGACATTCAAAGAAGTTATGATCCTCGGAGAGAAAGCCGGTGCGGATCTGATCCATATTGAGACCATGAGTGACACTTATGAACTGAAGGCAGCAGTGCTTGCAGCGAAAGAGAATACATCTCTTCCGGTTTTTGCTACGACGATTTTTGACGAGCGTGGAAAGCTTCTGACCGGAGCAGATGTTCCGTCTGTTGTGGCAATGCTTGAAGGATTAAGGATCGATGCCCTTGGAATCAACTGTGGAATGGGACCGGAGCAGATGCTGCCGATCCTGGAGCAGATCATGAAGTACTCTTCTGTGCCTGTGATCGTCAAACCGAATGCAGGTCTTCCGAAGCAGAAAGACGGAGAAACTTATTACGATGTTTCTCCGGAAGAATTTGCTTCTGTTATGCGTCATGTAGTTGATCTTGGGGCAGTTGTGATCGGAGGATGCTGCGGAACAACGCCTGCACATATTGCAGAGATGGTGAAGCAGTGTAAAGACATTCCGGTGAAGCCGATTGAGAAGAAAAGCTATACCGTAGTATCTTCTTATGGACAGAGTGTGTTCCTTGGAACCGGATCAAAGATTATTGGTGAACGTATTAATCCAACCGGAAAGAAACGCTTTAAACAGGCGCTTAAGGAACATGATCTTGATTATATTTTAAAAGAAGGAATTGCACAGCAGGATAACGGTGCACATATTCTGGATGTTAACGTAGGACTTCCGGATATTGATGAGCCGACATTGATGAAGGAAGTTGTTCAGGAACTTCAGAGTGTGACGAATCTTCCGCTTCAGATTGATACGGTTGATACGATTGCGATGGAGAATGCACTTCGCATTTACAATGGTAAGGCGATGGTCAATTCAGTCAGTGGAAAGCAGGAGTCAATGGATGCAGTGTTTCCACTGATCCGGAAGTATGGCGGTGTTGTGATCGGTCTGGCACTTGATGAAGACGGAATCCCGGCAACAGCCGAGGGACGTGTACAGATTGCGAAGAAGATTATCGCAGAGGCAGCAAAATACGGTATCGAGAAGAAAGATATTGTAATTGATGCTCTGGCAATGACGATCAGTTCAGAACCGGAAGGTGCGAAAGTGACACTGGAGACACTTCGCAGACTCCGTGATGAAGTTGGTGTGTGTACTGTGCTTGGTGTATCAAATATTTCTTTCGGTCTCCCAAGCAGACCGATTGTAAACTCTATCTTTTATACGATGGCAATGCAGAATGGTCTGAGCGTTGGAATTATCAATCCGAACTCGGAGGATATGATGAAGGCATGGTATGCATACCATGCGTTAATGAATCTGGACAGCAACTGTGAGAATTATATTAATAAATATGCACAGCAGCCGGGAAACAGCTCCGGTCTTGGCAACAGGTTCAGCTCACAAGATGACACTGAAAAGTGCAATTGAAAGAGGACTTCGTGAAGAGGCGAACAACATTACATCTGAGATGATTCAGGAGAAGGATGGTCTGGAGATCATTAACGAAGAGCTGATCCCGGCACTGAATACGGTAGGTGAAGGATTTGAGAAGGGAACCGTCTTTTTGCCTCAGCTGCTTATGAGTGCTGAAGCGGCCAAGACAGCATTTGCGTGCTTAAAGAGAAAATGGATAGCAGCGGAGAAGTTCAGGAGAAGAAAGGAAAGATCATTCTTGCTACAGTAAAAGGGGATATCCATGATATCGGTAAAAATATCGTGAAGGTTCTGCTTGAAAACTATAGCTTTGATGTGATCGATCTTGGAAAGGATGTTCCGCCGGAGACAATTGTTGACACAGTACTTGAACAGGATATTCATCTGGTAGGATTAAGTGCTTTGATGACAACAACTGTCGTAAGTATGGAAGAGACGATCAGACAGCTTAGAGAGAAAGCTCCGCATTGTCTTGTGATGGTAGGAGGCGCTGTACTGAATCAGGACTACGCAGATATGATAGGAGCTGATTTCTATGGCAAAGATGCCATGCAGTCGGTTCATTATGCACAGAGAGTTTTTGGAACTGAAGAATAGGAGGAGATCAAAAATGAGAGGATTACAGACACCGGTTCGTGCAATTCGAAGACAGGTATTTACAGAAGTTGCCAAGCTTGGATTTAAAGCAAATGCAGAGACATTGGTAGCAGATATGGAAGCAATTCCATATGAAATCGTAGGAGAAGATTCAGAAGTAAAATACCGTGAGAGCATTTATCGTGCAAGAGCAGTCGTAAGAGAAAGACTTCGTCTTGCGATGGGACTTTCCCTTCGTCCGGAGAATAAGCCGGTCCATTTGACAGCGGGAGTTGAGGCCAGTAATATTTCTGAGAAATATTATGAGCCGCCGCTGATGCAGGTGATTCCGTCTGGATGCGAGAGCTGTGAGGAGAATAAATACGAGGTAAGTAATATGTGCAAGGGATGTCTTGCACATCCGTGTCAGGAAGTTTGTCCGAGAGGTGCTATTTCCATGGTGAATGGAAAGTCATTTATCGATCAGGATAAATGTATCAAGTGTGGAAAATGTAAATCTGTCTGTCCATACGATGCGATTGCCAAGAAAGAACGTCCTTGCAAGAAAGCATGTGGAGTGAATGCAATTACATCGGATAAATTAGGACGTGCTTATATTGATGCTGACAAATGTGTTTCCTGCGGAATGTGTATGGTAAGCTGCCCGTTTGGTGCGATCTCTGACAAGTCGCAGATCTTCCAGCTGGCTCGTGCACTTTCAGAAGGAGAAGAGATTGTGGCTGAGGTAGCACCGGCATTTGTCGGTCAGTTTGGATCGAATATTAATGTGAGAAATTTCAAGGCAGCTCTTGAAGAACTCGGATTTTCAGAGACATATGAGGTTGCTCTTGGAGCGGATATCGGAGCAATTGCAGAAGCACATCATTATGTGAATAAAGTGACAACCGGAGAACTTCCATTTCTTCTGACATCCTGTTGTCCATCCTGGGCAATGCTTGCGAAGAAGTTCTTCCCGGATCTGATCGATCAGATCTCACAGGAACTGACTCCGATGGTTGCAACAGCACGAACAATCAAACAGGAACATCCGAATGCAAAGGTTGTATTTATCGGACCTTGTGCAGCGAAGAAGCTGGAAGCTTCCAGACGTACAGTGAGAAGTGATGTGGATTTCGTTGTTACATTTGAAGAATTGCAGGCAATGTTTGATGCGAAGGGAATTGATCTGACAGCTTATGAGGCAGAGTCTTCTTTCCATGATGCGACAGGAGCCGGACGTGGATATGCCTGCGCAGGAGGAGTTGCAAAGGCAATCGAAGAATGTATTAACGAGTATTACCCTGGAACGCAGGTTAATATCGAGCATGCAGAAGGTCTTGCAGAGTGTAAGAAGATCCTGACACTTGCCAAAGCCGGAAGAATGAACGGATGCCTGATCGAGGGTATGGGATGTCCTGGCGGATGTATTGCAGGAGCTGGAACGAATATTCCAATCCCGACTGCGAAGAAGGATGTCGCAGCTTATGTCAAAAACTCAAGCAGAGCACTTCCACCGAAAGAACTGGAAGAAATTGAACTGAAATAAGGAAATTAATAAAGCAATACAATGGCCTCCGCTTTACAAACGGAGGCTGTTGTGGTATATTACAGAATAGGCTTTTTATGAGCGAAAGAGGAGGATGGATGTATGCAGCCATACGGAGTAAACCAATTAAGAAAAATGTTTTTGGAGTTCTTTGAGAGCAAGGGACATCTTGCAATGAAGAGCTTTTCTTTAGTACCACATAATGATAAGAGTCTTCTCCTGATCAATTCAGGAATGGCTCCGCTGAAACCATATTTCACAGGACAGGAGATCCCGCCGAGAAGAAGAGTGACAACATGTCAGAAATGTATTCGTACAGGAGATATCGAGAATGTCGGTAAGACAGCACGTCACGGTACATTCTTTGAGATGCTTGGAAACTTCTCTTTTGGAGATTATTTCAAGAATGAAGCAATCGAGTGGTCCTGGGAGTTCCTTACAGAAGTTGTGGGACTTGATCCGAACAGATTATATCCTTCAGTATACGAAGATGATGATGAAGCGTTCGAAATCTGGAATAAGAAGATGGGAATTCCGGCAGAACGTATCTTCCGTTTTGGTAAGGAAGATAACTTCTGGGAGCACGGTTCAGGTCCATGTGGTCCGTGTTCTGAGATCTACTATGACCGTGGAGAAAAATACGGATGTGGAAAACCGGGATGTACAGTAGGGTGTGAGTGTGACCGTTACATGGAGATCTGGAATAACGTATTCAGCCAGTTCAACAATGACGGACACGGCAACTATACAGACCTGATCCAGAAGAACATTGATACAGGTATGGGACTTGAGCGTCTTGCCTGTATCGTACAGGATGTAGATTCCATGTTTGATATTGATACAATGAAAGCACTGAGAGATCATGTATGTAACCTCTCCGGCAAGCAGTACGGAATAGATCATGAGACAGATGTTTCTCTGCGTGTTGTTACAGACCATATTCGTTCCGTAACATTTATGGTTTCTGATGGTATCTTACCTTCTAACAGCGGTCGTGGATATGTTCTCCGCCGTCTGTTAAGACGTGCATGCCGTCACGGAAAGCTGCTCGGAATTGACGGAGCATTCCTTGTAAAGCTCGCAACAACTGTAATTGAAGGTTCCAAGGATGGATATCCGGAGCTGGAAGAGAAGAAAGAGTTTATCTTTAATGTAATTGCGAAAGAAGAAGCGAACTTCAATAAGACAATCGATCAGGGACTTGCAATCCTTGCAGATATGGAAGCTGAGATGGAGAAGAATGGAGAGAAAGTTCTTTCCGGAGAGAATGCATTTAAGCTTTATGATACTTATGGATTCCCAATCGACCTGACAAGTGAGATCCTGGAAGAAAAGGGGCTGACTTATGACGAGGAAGGATTCAAGAAAGCACAGGAAGAACAGCGTGCGAAATCAGAAGGAACATTCGGAACTCATTCTTATACAGGAAAAGAAGTTTCTGTATACGATCAGCTGGATGCAGCACTTGAGACAGAATTTGTTGGATATGATAATCTGACATTTGATTCTAAGATCACAGCTCTTACAACAGAGACAGAGGTTGTTGATGCACTTTCTGACGGAGAGAAGGGAACGATCATCGTTGAGCAGACTCCATTCTATGCAACAATGGGTGGACAGGAATCTGACAAGGGTGTGATTCGCACAGCTGACGGAGAGTTTGTTGTAGAAGATTGTATTCACCTTGCAGGAACAAAGGTTGGACATGTTGGACATGTTGTAAAAGGAATGATCAAGATCGGTGACGTAGCAACTCTTGAAGTTGACGCAAAGAACCGTGCACTTACAGAAAGAAACCACAGTGCAACACATCTGCTTCAGAAAGCACTTCGTACAGTACTTGGAAGCCATGTAGAGCAGGCAGGATCTTTTGTAAATGCAGACAGACTTCGTTTCGACTTTACACATTTCTCAGCAGTAACACCTGAGGAACTGAAGAAGGTTGAAGAAATTGTGAATGAGCAGATCACAAATGCCCTCGCAGTTGTGACAAAGAACCTTCCAATCGAGGAAGCAAGAAAGACAGGAGCACAGGCTCTGTTTGGTGAGAAATACGGTGATGTTGTACGTGTCGTAGATATGAGCGGATTCTCCGTTGAATTCTGTGGTGGTACACATGTTAAGAATACATCAGAGATCACAGCACTGAAGATTATTTCTGAGAGTGGTGTAGCAGCAGGTGTTCGTCGTATTGAAGCCCTGACATCTGAAGGACTTATGAACTACTATGCTGAGATGGAGCGTCTTCTCAAAGAAGCAGCACAGCTTGTAAAAGCAACTCCGGAGAATCTTGCAGAGAAGATCACACATCTTCAGGCAGAGAACAAGTCTCTGAAGGGAGAAGTTGAGAGTCTTAAGAGCAAGATGGCTCAGAGTGCAGCAGGAGACATCCTTGACCAGGTGAAAGAAGTAAAAGGTGTGAAGCTTCTTGCAGCACAGCTTGACGGTGTTGATATGAATGGACTTCGTGACCTTGGAGACCAGCTTAAAGAGAAGCTTGGCGAAGGTGTGGTTGTACTTGCATCAGGAAATGACGGAAAAGTAAGCCTGATGGCTACAGCAACAGACGGAGCAATGAAGCAGGGAGCACATGCCGGAAATCTTGTGAAAGCAATCGCAGGTCTTGTTGGCGGAGGCGGCGGTGGTCGTCCGAACATGGCTCAGGCAGGTGGAAAGAACCCAGCAGGAATCCCGGATGCACTTGCAAAAGCAGAAGAAGCACTGGCTGATCAGATTAAATAAATTCATCGTAAAGAGAATCTGTCTGTGGCAGATTCTCTTTTGGGTAGAAGCGAGAAAAAAGTATAAAAAAATCGGTAAAAATCATAAAAAGCAGTTGACGTTTTGAAAAAATATGTTATAATAATATCCAGTGCAATAAATATACCCGAACAGTCGTATGATGCACAATACAAGGCTGGAGGGGAGGTTAGGTGTGAGACTATGTCAAATGTAATCGTTAAAGAAAACGAAACGTTAGATAGCGCCTTACGCAGATTCAAGAGAAACTGTGCAAAGGCTGGTATTCAGCAGGAGATTCGTAAGAGAGAGCACTACGAGAAACCAAGCGTTAGACGTAAAAAGAAATCTGAAGCTGCTAGAAAACGTAAATATAACTAATATGTGCAAATGGACAGAGTACTGGAAACAGTACTCTGTTTTATATATTAGGAAAGTGCTTTCCTAATATATAAAAAACACTCCGCTTAGGATGCGCACTGCGGCTAAAAATGCAGGTTATCTTATGAATAACCACCATTTTCCTATCTGTTTACTCGACGTATAACCTTAAATATGCTGAAAATTGCAATTTGATACATTAGTTCATGCAGTTTTATCAACTTAAAGTGATAAAACTTTAAAATAATGCAATTAATGATTGACAATCTTTCATTTAGCTTATAAAATAAACGAGTAGACAACGGTGTCTGGGGTAACAGATTGCTTGTCAGTCTGTTTTTCTTGTTTTAGAAAAGACATTAGTTGACGAAAGATACAATAGTATCAGGGAGATACGAATCCCAATCTATTTATTCTAGGAGGTAATTAAGATGTCATACGTTGATGAAGTGATTGATTTAGTTGTAAAGAAGAATCCTGCAGAGCCGGAATTCCATCAGGCAGTAAAAGAGGTGTTGGAGTCTCTTCGTGTTGTGATTGAAGCAAATGAAGAAAAATTCCGTAAAGATGCTCTTCTTGAGAGACTGGTAGAGCCTGAGAGACAGTTTAAGTTCCGTGTACCGTGGGTAGATGACAAGGGTCAGGTACAGGTTAACACAGGATACCGTGTACAGTTCAACAGTGCAATTGGACCGTACAAGGGAGGTCTTCGTCTTCATCCATCTGTAAACCTTGGTATTATCAAATTCCTCGGTTTCGAGCAGATTTTCAAAAACTCCCTTACAGGACTTCCAATCGGTGGAGGTAAAGGGGGATCTGATTTCGATCCTAAGGGAAAATCTGACAGAGAAGTTATGGCATTCTGCCAGAGCTTTATGACAGAGCTTTGCAAATATATTGGTGCAGATACTGATGTTCCAGCAGGAGATATCGGTACAGGCGCAAGAGAGATCGGATATATGTTCGGACAGTACAAGAGAATCCGTGGATTATATGAAGGAGTTCTTACAGGAAAAGGACTTTCCTATGGTGGATCTCTTGCTCGTACAGAAGCTACAGGATATGGACTTCTGTATCTGACAGATGAGCTTCTGAAACTCAATGGTATCGAACTTGCAGGTAAGACAGTTGCTGTTTCCGGTGCTGGTAACGTTGCAATCTACGCAATCCAGAAAGCACAGCAGCTTGGTGCTAAGGTTGTTACAGCAAGTGATTCTACAGGATGGGTATATGATCCGGACGGAATCGATGTAGCAGCTCTCAAAGAGATCAAAGAAGTAAAACGTGCAAGACTGACAGAGTACAAGAACTACCGTCCGAATTCAGAGTATCACGAAGGAAGAGAGTATGGAATGTTAAAGTTGACATCGCTCTTCCATGTGCTACACAGAATGAGCTTCACCTTGAAGATGCAAAGGCACTTGTTGCAAACGGATGTATTGCAGTATGTGAAGGTGCTAACATGCCTACAACTCTCGAAGCTACAGAGTATCTGCAGGAGAATGGTGTTATCTTTGCACCTGGTAAAGCAGCTAACGCCGGTGGAGTTGCAACATCTGCACTTGAGATGTCCCAGAACAGCGAGCGTCTGAGCTGGACATTCGAAGAAGTTGATGCAAAACTGAAAAACATCATGGTTAACATCTGCCACAACATGGTTGATGCAGCTGAGAGATACGGATTCAAGGGCAACTACGTTGTAGGTGCTAACATTGCCGGATTTGAGAAGGTTGTAGATGCTATGACAGCTCAGGGTATTTGCTAATTAAGAAATTCTAAGATAAGATAATATAAGATAAGATATGATATGGTTAAGTCCTGTAAACTCAATGTTTATGGGACTTTTCTTTATGCATTGAAATGAAAAAATGAGGAATCTTTTAATCATTTTAAGTGCATAACCCGTTAATATATATATACAGATATTCAATGGAAAGGAGTCTGATGCGTGTTGAGTGATGACGAATTAGTGGAACAGATTCTACTTGGAAATGAAAATGCAGCAGAAGAATTGATAAAACGCTATTATACATCTATTTTACGTTACTGTAGGTGGCATTGCTCTAATCTGGAAAAAGCAGAAGACCTGACTCAGGAAACATTTTTGAAGTTGTTTAAGAATTTATCCGGATATAAAGGGAAAAAGAAATTTAAGGCTTATGTATACACGATTGCAAATCATTTATGTATTGATGAAAGTAGGAAGGTTGAGTTTTCTCCATTAGAAGATGAAGAAAATATAGTGCATGAGTATAACGACATAGTTCGGCTAGAGGATAGGGCAGAGATAAGCTATTTTTTGAATTTTTTATCATCAGAACAAAGGGAAGCAGTCATTCTACGCTTTGGAGAACAACTTAGTTTTGGAGAGATTGCAAAAGTGATGGGATGCAATATGCGAACAGCACAAAGCAGGGTTCGTAATGCTTTAAAAATTATGAGAAAGGAGCAGGAAAATGAAAGATAAAAATTTGAAGGGCTATTTACAGCAATCTTTAGGAGAGGAAGTACAGCCTAAAAGATTAGAGGAAACGATTAAGCTTTGCACTGAAATTGTACGAGAACAGGAAGTGACTAGGGCAGAACCGAGGACAGGTTTCTTTCACTATCTTTCAGATGTATTTCGCTTTGAAGGTATTCCAATATTTGGTTTGCAGGCAGTAACGTTATTTATAGTTTGTTTAACAATTGCCAGCATTGCAGACGTGCCAAAGAATATACCAATTTTTATGCCGCTGTTTGTATTGGCTGTCATACCAGCAATTTTTAGAAGCCAGTATTATGGAATGAGCGAGATTGAGGCGGTAACAAGAGCTTCTGGTGCCCAAATTACGTTAGCAAAGCTGGTTTTGGCTGGGGCAGCTAATTTGGTGTGTATAACAATTCTTTTGTGTATGGAAGTTTATTTGCAAAATTCTTATAAAGAGATTGGACAGATGGTCCTATACTGCCTGGTTCCGTACTTAGTGTGTATGGTTGCGTTGCTGCGTTTGATCCGTTTGCAAAAGAAACAGAGTTTACAGATATGTGCGATTGTAATGCTGGGTTCCTGCATTTGTTGGGGTATGTCAGCAAGAATATTGCCATGGTTATATGAAACATCAGCAGTGGGGGTGTGGATTGTTACATTTTTGATTTTTGCTATGTTCTTTATAAATGAAATCCATTATATTGCAGAGATGAGAAAGGAAGGAAAAATGTATGGAATTGTCGCTTGATCGTTTAACAAAACAGTATGGCAGGAAAATAGCGGTAGATTGTGTTAGTGCAACCTTAAAGCCGGGAGTATATGGTCTTTTGGGGGCTAACGGTGCAGGTAAAACAACATTGATGCGTATGCTATGTGCTGTTTTGGAGTCAACCTCAGGGGAGGTATTACTGGATGGAAAAGAAGTAACTTCGATGGGGGCAGATTACCGGAATGTGTTGGGTTATTTACCACAGGATTTTGGATATTATCCAAATTATACTGCGGTGGAGTTCTTAATGTATATTGCAGCACTGAAAGGAATACCGAAGAATGTTGCAAAAAAACGTGTGACTGAATTGTTGGAAGTGGTTGATTTAAGCCATGTGGCAAACAAAAAAGTAAAAACTTTTTCTGGTGGTATGAAACAAAGAGTAGGAATTGCACAGGCGTTACTTAATAATCCGAAAATTTTGATTTTGGATGAGCCGACTGCGGGACTTGATCCGAAAGAGCGTGTCCGTTTTCGTAATCTGCTCTCAGAGTATGCAGGCGATAAAATTGTAATTCTTTCCACACATATTGTATCGGATATAGAAGCAATAGCAGATGAAGTGCTATTGATGAAAAAAGGAAAATTTGTATTGCAAGGTACGGTTCCTGAGTTGATTCACAAGGCAAATGGTAAGGTTTGGGAGCTTTCTGTTTCTCCACAAGAAGCTAGACAATGGCAGACGAAAACAACGGTTGCTAATTTACGGCATGAAGGAAAAGAAATTATGTTGCGTATTATTTCAGACAATATGCCTAGTGAGCGAGCGGTTCCTTGTGAAGCTACATTGGA